>ERZ809296.1075-NODE-1075-length-34949-cov-48.777927_pt1 | contig 34949 bp, 28 predicted proteins | sample MGYA00520511_ERZ809296 | MGnify/ENA primary metagenome ERZ809296 (study PRJEB31576, sample SAMEA3212662) | Homo sapiens | biome: human-gut; feature: human gut; material: fecal | place: Sweden | collected 2012 ...
GGTATGAGGAAACCTACTGCCGAAAGGCGGCAAGGCGTCTTGTACCGAGCCTACGTTTAGGGAAAGGGGGCGGTATCATTGAACTGGCTGCACACCTGTATGCTACCGACCATGTACCTTACCTGCTGGAGCGGATTGCGGAACAGACACCGCATGTACACCCGGTATCTTTCTCCTTTGGCAAGCAGGACTCTTTCAGTCCGAGCTTCCAGCAGCTGGAGATAGTACCGTTATCGTCTCCTGCCCTGCTTGCCTACTTACAAGGTAGAGGAATAGATTTGGAGCTGGCAAAAAGAGAATGTAGAGAAGCCCGTTACACCCACAACGGCAAGCGTTACTTTGCCATCGCCTTCCCTAATGGTTCGGGTGGGTTTGAGGTTCGTAACCCCTATTTCAAGGGCTGCATCGCTCCCAAGGAAATCTCCCATATCAGACAGGCGGGAAAAGCAAAGACTGCCTGCTATGTGTTCGAGGGATTCATGGACTACCTTTCCTTTCTGACATTGAGACAGGAAAGCTGCCCGAATTATCCGGAATTGGATGGGCAGGACTACATTGTATTGAACTCCGTATCGAATATAAACAAGGCTCTCTATCCGCTGGGCAGCTATGAGCGCATCCACTGCTTTTTCGACAACGACCATGCAGGACTGGAAGCACTCCGGCAAATCCGCATGGAATACGGCAGAGACCGGTACATCCGGGACGCTTCACAGATTTATGGCGGGTGCAAGGACTTAAACGAATACTTACAACAGCAGAGAGCCGGAAAGCAGACGAAAGCCATCCAGGTGAAAGCTGAAACAGCAAGCCGACAGAAGGGAAAAGAAGCCACCGGAGAGGAACCAACCAAACGGGGCAGAGGGCTCAGCATGTAGGGACGGACGCGTGGACTTTTCCATGCTGAAAAAGTCGTAGCTCATTAGGGGATTTTTCGAGCCGCATTACAAGTAACGCTAAAAATCCCCCAATGAGCCAACGGGGTTCCACCCCTCTGGACACCCCCGATGAACGGCTATGCCGCCCCCAAGAGGGGTAAGAAAACAAATGTCTAACGAATCAGAAAGAAAGGAAGAACATGGGATTCGCAGTATTGCATCTTGACAAAGCGCACGGGTCGGACAGCAAGATGTCCGACCACATTGAAAGAAAGACCACCCCGAAGAACGCAGATCCGACACGGACGCATCTCAACCGTGAGCTGATTGAGTTCCCCAGTGGAGTAACCAACCGCAACGAAGCCATCAGCCACAGGCTGAAAAGTGCCGGACTGACACGCAAGATAGGCATCAACCAGGTACGTGCCATCCGCTTCATCCTATCGGGAAGCCCCAAGGACATGAAGCAGATAGAGCAGGCAGGCAAGCTGGATGAATGGTGCAGGGACAGCGTGGAATGGATGAAACGTACCTACGGCAGCGAGAACGTGGTTTCGGCTGTGCTGCACATGGACGAGGAAACACCCCATATCCATGCTACCCTCATCCCTATCGTCCAGACTGAACGCAGAAAGAAGAAGTCGGAAAAACTGGTGAAGAAGAACTACCGCAAGAAGCCGATCGGTGCAGCACGGCTGTCAGCCAATGACATCATGACCCGGCAAAAGTTGAAAGCCTATCAGGACGGATATGCACTGGCTATGGCTAAATACGGATTGAAACGTGGCATTGTCGGCTCGGAAGCCCGGCATACCACCACCGCCCAATACTACCGTGACCTGCTGAACCAGACTGAGGACATACAGGAAAATATCGGTCTGCTGCTTGCCGAAAAGGAACGGGCGGAAAGCGAGCTGGCTAAAATCAAAAGTGAAGCCAGAACCGAGCAGTTGAAAAACAAGGCTACGGATGCCATGACAGCCATTGCCAGCGGTGTCGGTTCTCTTTTCGGTAGCGGTAAGCTGAAGGAGCTGGAACAAGCCAACGGAAAGCTACAGGGTGAAATAGACAAACGTGACAACCAGATTCGTCTGCTGAACGACCACATGAGGATGCAGGAAGAGCGTCACAGCACAGAGACACACTGCCAGCAGGAGGTACACCGACAGGAGCTGAACATGAAGGTGAAGAAAATAGAAGAGCTGAACGAAATCATCGGCAAAGCTTTCAAATGGTTCCCCATTATAAGAGAAATGCTGCAAATGGAGAAGTTCTGCAAGTCGGCTGGATTCACGCAGGAAATGATAGACGTACTTTTGGCTAAAAGGAAGCCCATCGTTTGCAGTGGCAAGCTGTACTCCACACAGCATAGACAGTCATTTCAAATAAAGGATGCAGTTTGCAAGATTGAGGACGATTTGACCGAGGGACATAAGTTGATGCTGACCATTAACCGACAGCCCATAGTACAATGGTTCAAGGAACAATGGGAAAAGTTACAGCAGAATCTGCGTAATTCGGTGCAGAGAGAACAAAAATCCAAAGGATTCAGAATGTAATCTGATAGTATTTGATTGGATTTCAATAAAATTGACTATCTTTGCAAGCGGATGGAGGTAACTCTGTCCAGACATATTAGAATTTTGAAGAAGCGTTATGCTTATCTTGTAAGTTAGAAACCTGAGAAACTTCGAACGTAGTACAAGGATAGCATAGTGGTTCTCACGCTATAGCGTGGGCTGCTATCACCATATCTGTACTACAAGGTTTTCTCAGGACCTCTAACTTAAGACGTGGGCATTGCAGTTCCACGCTTGAACCGAGAATGATTATATACTAATCTGATAATCAATTTATATATTAGTATTTATCTTTTATTTGATACCGTATAGTTCCCATATTCTGTCGGTTTCCCAAAGGTTATTATTATTTTGCTCTACTGTCTAATAAAAGCTCTTCATTTTGAGGTATGGTGTTAATGTTCGCCAATGGGTTGGTTAGAACAACCCATTGGCGAACTATGATAACCTTAACTTAATGTACTCGGTTCATGATCGGGGTATTAAGCCGCAAAGCATTCTATAATGTCCGATTTTCTTTAAGAATTTCGGACATTTTATTGCTACATCAAGAGTAATATCGTATCTTTGCAAGTGGAATCATTGTGGATATGAAGACGATACTGACAAAGGAAATACGAAACATCATAGACCGAAACGGACCGAACAGGCTTTATATGGTGAGTGATTTTGCCCATCTGAATAATGATGGGCTAGTTACTCGTGCGCTTTCCCGATTAGAGAAAGAGGGGGTGCTCATTCGTCTTTCTCAAGGTCTATATCTATATCCATTACGGAATAAGTTCGGTGTACTTCGTCCCTCTATAGAAGATATCGCATACGCTATAGCGGAAAAGGATAAGGCTCGTATTATACCTAGTGGATTGACAGCATTGAACAAATTGGGACTTTCCACACAGGTCACGATGAATGCAGTCTATTTGACAGATGCCACAGCAAGGGAACTTACTATCGGAAACCGTAAAATCATATTCAAGCGTAGCGCACCTCGCAATTTTGCCTACAAGACAGACTTGTTCCCACTAATAGTCGCTGCCATGAAAGAATTAGGGAAAGATAACGTGACAGATGAACAGATCGCAATCATAAAACAAACCATTGAAAAATATGGTAGTCCTGATGAAATCAAATACGATTACAGCATTGCCCCGCAATGGATTAAACAAAGACTTGCATTATGAATTTTACTAAGCTTACAAAAGAAGAACAACTTACCATTTTGGCTAATGTGGCCGAAGATAAAGGGATTGTGGACAATGCCGTAGAAAAGGACTACTGGGTCAGTATGGTGTTACGTGCCATATTTTCTTTGCCGTATGCAGCAGCTTTTGTTTTCAAGGGAGGAACAAGCCTTAGCAAAGGTTGGGGATTAATAGAACGGTTTTCGGAAGATATTGACCTTGCAATAGATCCCCAATATCTCGGCTTTACAAATATTGAGACTAAAAGTCAACGGACTAAGTTGCGGAAAGACTCCAAGAAGTTCATAGATGGCTCTTTCGCGCTCGACGTTGAGACCAGATTAAAAGAGTTTGGGCTATCAGAGAGCTGTAAGGTTATAGTTCCGGAGACATCTGTCAGTGACCTTGATCCTGTAGTCCTGTTTGTCGAGTATAATTCAGTGCTGCAAACGAAAATGCAATATATACCCGAACGAGTCAAGGTTGAGATAAGTTGTCGTTCACTCATGGAACCGTCAGAAGATGTGGAAATGCGTTCTATGATAGAAGAGGCTTATCCAGGTGAAGAGTTCTCATTACCTATATTCACTGTTCCAACCGTAGTGCCAGGACGAACATTCCTGGAAAAGGTTTTTCTTTTACATGAAGAGTTTAACCGTCCCAATGGCTGTACGCATATCGAACGTATCACACGACACATGTATGACATTGTAAAGATGATGGATAAACCGTTTGCTATGGAAGCAATGCAGGATGTACAATTATACGAGGACATTGTGACTCATCGTAAAAAGTTTACGGCTTGGAGTGGATTGGACTATACGAGTCATCTTCCACACACAATATCGTTCCTACCTCCTAAAAGCATCGAAGATGTTTTGCGTGACGACTATAAGCAGATGCAAATTGGCTTCATCTATGCCAATGCACCTTCTTTCGATGAGATTATGGAACGATTGAGTGAGTTGCAAAGCAGATTTAGGACATTGGTATGGAAAGATAATCGTTGACGGTATGGATAGAATAAATGTTGATATGACCGAAACTATTATTTTTGATTGATAAAGAATACAAAACATAGTTCAATATGGCACATAGTTTCATAACTAATAAAGATCGTCTACTCTCCGACATTATCACGGGTATCTTGCCCAAATCGGATGCCGTAGATATTCTTGTGGGCTATTTCTATTTTTCGGGATACATACAGCTTGCCGATAAGCTCGCTGATAAGCATCTCCGTATTTTGGTTGGTCTTGACATAGACACTCGGATTTCAAATCGTGTCCGTGAGGTAGAAGAGTTGGTGGAATGGCAACGCATCCGGAGTAAGGTTCGTGAGGAATATTTCAACAACTTAGTGAGACTCATTAATGAAACGGATAATACCGATACAGATGAAACCATCCGAATATTTCGTCAATTTCAACATAAAATTTATAATGGCACATTGGAAATACGTAAGACCGAAGACCCGTGTCATGCGAAAATGTACCTTTTTGCTTATAATAGCATCAATAACGAAAATGGAGAACAACCCGGTGATGTAATCACAGGATCAAGTAATCTTTCCTATCAAGGTTTGCAAGGTAGAACAGAAATCAATGTACGGTTTACAGACAAGGGGAAATATACGGAGGGAAAACAAATCTTTGACGAACTTTGGTCAAATGCCATTCCAATTGTGGACGAAAACACTGTTGATCGTTGGAAAGAAAAAGTCGAGAGTAAAATTTGGATTGACCGACTCTTTCAGCCATATAAACTTTATCTACGTGTGCTCAGCGAGTATTTTAACATTCCGTCTAAAACAAATGTGCGTACACCTTTCGACATTACCGATGGAAAGTTCTTCAACCTGAAATATCAAACTGATGCCATTCAACTTGCATTGAAGTCTATCGAAACCCATAACGGAACGATTGTAGCAGACGTAGTTGGCTTGGGAAAAAGTATAATCGCTTCTACCATTGCCCACAACCTCCGTTTGCGTACTATTGTTATATCACCCCCACACTTGAAGTCAGGATGGGACGCTTATAAGGACGAGTTCGGTTTCACAGGCACAGTATTCAGCAGTGGTAAAATTTCGGAAGCATTGACGCATTACAATGATTTGAAGAAACCTGATGAACAGTTTCTGATTATAGTGGACGAGGCGCATCGCTACCGCAATGAATACACAGAAGATTATGCCATGCTGCACAATCTTTGTCAAGGTAATAAGGTGGTGTTATTGACAGCAACTCCATTTAACAACGACCCTGCCGACATCTATTCCATGCTGAAACTCTTTCAGATACCTACCAAGTCCACACTTAAAACAGTGGAAAATCTTAGTATTGAGTTTCGCGATCTTATCAACCAGTACAAGGAACTGCGCGAATTGCAGCGTCAAGGTAAACTCTCCAAGCAAGACGTAAAAAACGAAACCGCTAAGATAGCTCGCACAATTCGCTCTATTATCGGGCCTTTGGTTATCCGCCGTTCACGCATTGACCTACAGCAGATTGACACATATAAAGACGACCTAAAAAAGCAAAAGATTGAGGTGGTTATTCCACAGGACCCTATTGAGTTATCTTATGACCTCAAGGAATTGAAAGACTTGTATCTGCGCACGCTTAATCTCATTTATGGGACAAAATCAAACGATGAAGATTCGGACGATGGCAGTTACCGTTTTCAAGCAGCTCGTTACAAGCCAGTGCTATATGTGCCGGAAGATAAACGTGAAGCATTGGCCAATGACATAGAACGCCAAACAGGGATTGATGATGTAAATATGCTCATCGGTCGTCAAGCAAACGTGGCAAAATTCATGCGCCGTTTGCTGGTGCGTCGCTTCGAAAGTTCGGTTGCAGCTTTCAAAACGTCGCTTGCCTTTATGATAAAATCTTCTCGTAATGTGCTCGATTGGATTGACCGTACCGGAAAGATCCCCGTTTGGAAAAAAGGAGGCATGCCTGATGTGGATGACTTTTACGAAAGCACTGATGATGGCATGGCGGAAATAGAAGATGCGTTTGAGAAATATTCAGGCAAGGGATTCTTTGTTATTGACATGAAGTTTGTCAAGAACGAGTTTATCAATGACGTAAAAGCCGACATCGCACTTCTTGAGTCTATTTACTTGGAATGGTTTGGTAAGGAAAATATTATCAAGTTCGATCCGAAACTCGAATCGTTCATCCGCCTTGTTCGTGAGAAACTATCCAATGAACCAAATCGCAAACTTGTTGTATTCAGCGAGTTCGCTGATACTGCCAACTACCTTGGTGCGGCCCTCAAAGATGCCGGACTTCCTGCACTTAAATATACTTCAGCGGATGCAACGCCTTCTATGCGCCAGACTATTCGCAATAATTTTGACGCAAGTGTTAAAAAAGAAATGCAAGCCAATGACTACAAGGTCTTGGTTGCCACTGATGCCATTTCCGAGGGTTACAACTTGCATCGAGCCGGAGCGATATTTAACTATGACATTCCATATAATCCCACAAGGGTGATCCAGCGTATAGGACGTATCAATCGTATCAACAAAAAGGTTTTCGACAACCTTTATATTTATAATTACTTCCCCACAGAGGTAGGCGAAAGCGAAACCCGCACCAAAGAAATATCTACCTTAAAAATGGCGATGATTCACGCCATTATGGGTGAAGATACTAAGGCATTGACTTCCGATGAAGAATGTACAGCTTTTTTCCGAGATCGTTACCGTGCGGAAATTGAGCATTCCGAAACGGAATCGTGGGACACTCCGTATCGTCGTTTCTTAGAATCAGTCAAGGGTACTGATGAATACAATGAAGCTTTACAGATTCCACATCGCGCCCGAACAGGACGCATCGTGGATAAGCCGCTCAAAGGTGTCATCCTTTTTGGCAAAAAAGGCGAAGACTTCGTTTTCAAAATTTCCAATGGTGACCATGAGCCGATAATGCTCTCTGCCGAAGAAGCTTTGAAACTCTTTGAAGCCTCCCCTGATGAAAAGTCGTTTGCCACCACCGAAGGTTTTGACCGATTGTATCAACAAGTAAAACTTGTGCTATTCCATAGCGATACAAAGAACCGCAACGACAAGAACATCTTAAAAGCCATTCAAAAACTTAATGCGATTAAGATGAAACTACCCGAGGATTACTATTCTGACCTTTTGGCGGCTCTCTATGCGGAAGCTTTGTCTGGCTATGAAGTGCGTTTCATCAATCAAGTGAAACCGTCAGAGATTCAAAAATTATTCAAAGAGATTCCTGCCGACTATCTTATGCGCTTGCTTGAAGTGCAAGCCAAAGTCGGAGAGGGGGATGAAACATTAATAATATCCGAAGAATTACAATAATGATAGATTTTAGCAAAGCATATAACCGTGCGGACTTTGTTAATTACCTCCGCCGTGATTTCCTCCCCGATGATTTCGAGCAGGAAGAAAAGAATGTCCCGTTTTGGTCACAGATGAACTATGCATCTGTTGCCACTTGTCTTGGCAAGTCAAAAACGCTAAACCTTGTGGTTTATGAAATCAAACACCGTTCGCCCCATGATGCTCGCGTGGGACTGTCGAAAGATGCCTTCCGTATGCTTGCGGGAGAAAAACAAAACCGAGCTTTGGTTATCTTCGTTCCGGAAGACAACTCGGACAATTACCGTTTCTCGCTGATCGAAATACAACTCTCTATCGGTGAAAATGACAGTAATGTTACCCGTACTTATTCTAACCCTCGTCGCTATTCTTACTATCTTGGCAAGGGAATCGCTTGCTATACGCCCAATAAATACTTGAATGAATTGGGTAGAGTCGAGGATGTGAAAGATCTTTTTGAGCGTTTCTCGGTAGAGGTACTTACCAAGGCATTCTATCAAGAACTGTCAGATTGGTATGCTTGGGCAATTAAGGTTATTTCTTTTCCAAACGATATCTCTACACAGGCAGATGATAAACGTCACAATCACGAGGGGGTAATCCGCCTTATCACTCGATTGATTTTTGTATGGTTCTTGAAAGAGCGTAAACTTATTCCGTGGCAGTTCTTCGATCAAGAGTATATAGCCAATCATCTTATTAAGGGTTTCAATCCGCATAAAATTGACAATCTTTTCGGCAAGTCGGAAGCAAGTGTTTATTATCGCGCTATCCTGCAGAACCTTTTCTTTGCAATGCTTAATTGCCCAATTACCAAGGAGGGAGGTACGGAGTTTACAGAACGCCGTTTCAAGGACAACCGCTCGCAGTTTGACGATAACAAACTGATGCGCTATCGTGATGAGTTCAATGATCCTGACGAGTTCTTGCGTCTCGCTAACGAAACCGTGCCATTCCTCAATGGCGGACTTTTCGACTGCTTGGATGAAAAGCGTACGGGAATGTACTACGATGGTTTCAGTGAACGTAAGGAGTCAATGGCGCAACTGATTGTACCAGACTATCTTTTCTTCGGAGAGGAAGCGGGTAAAAACATAGACCTTTCAGAATTCTACGGCGATGCTAACAAGAAGAAAGTGTCGGCTCGTGGTATCATTGACATTCTCAAGCGTTACAACTTTACAGTAGAGGAAAATATGCCATTTGATAAAGATGTATCGCTCGATCCGGAATTGCTTGGTAAGGTATTCGAGAACTTGTTAGCTTCATACAATCCAGAAACCCAACAAACAGCCCGTAAGCAAACTGGTTCATTCTATACTCCACGAGAAATAGTGCAGTATATGGTTGATGAAAGCCTTGTCACTCACCTCAAACGCACGGTTGGCAATGAGTTGGAGAGTGAATACCGCAAGCTACTTGACTATGCAGACAACGAAATTTTGCTTACCGAACAGCAGAAGTTGGCAATTATGCAGTCTCTCTATAACTGTAAGATACTCGATCCCGCTTGTGGTTCAGGAGCATTCCCTGTTGGTGTGCTTCAACAGATGGTGCATATTCTTAAGCAAATTGATCCCGATAATAGTCGTTGGAAGAATATGCTACTACAATTCGCTATTGATGAAACATCTGAGGCATACCTTAATTCGACTGCTGAAGAACGACGAGAAGCTGTTGCTGATATAGAAAGAGCTTTTGATGAGAATGTAAACTACCCAGACTATGCCCGTAAACTCCACCTTATTGAAAATTGCATTTATGGTGTAGATATTCAGCCCATTGCCATTCAAATTTCAAAACTCCGCTTTTTTATCTCCCTTGTCATAGACCAGAAACGGAATAACAATCCTGCCGACAATTTCGGAATTCGTCCGTTGCCTAATTTGGAAGCCAAATTTGTTGCAGCAAACTCACTTCTTGGTCTAAAACGGACGGAAGCATCTTTATTTGACTCAGAAGAAATAAAACAGAAAGAACGTCAACTTAAAATTGCTAAACATAAAATATTTAGTGCTAGACGACCTACAACCAAGGAAAAATGGCGCAATGAGGTAGTTCGCTTGCGTAAGGAGATTGCGGATCTCTTACTTGAAAAAGACTGTATCGGCAACGAACAAGCAGCCCAACTTGCACAGTGGGATATGTTCGACCAAAATACTTTCGCTCCTTTCTTTGATCCCGAATGGATGTTTGGTATCAAAGAGGGCTTTGACATTCTTATCGCCAATCCACCTTATATCTCTACAAAAGGTGTTTCAACTGCCGATAAGAAACTATTCGAAGCGGAATTTGGCTTCTCTGATGATACATACAACCTGTTCTTTTTCAAAGGCTTTTCCTTGCTTTGTGAGGGAGGATGTATTACATACATTACTCCTAAGACATTTTGGACAACTCAAACCAAGCGTAATTTAAGAGATTTACTGCTTGCCAATACACTTAATTACGTGTTTGATACAGCCAATCCATTTGAAGCTGTAATGGTTGACACTTGCATCACCTCGGCAGTTAAGAATAAGCCTGCCGCAGAAAATCTTGTGCGCTTTATGGATGGTCGTAAGAGTTTATTACAGCCCGAACGTCTGACCGTAGCTCAATCAGTATATCTCAATACTCAAAACAGTGTGATATTCAAACCGTCTGAATTGAATATGCGTATCTACGAGCTTTATGGCGAAAAGGTCAAAGCTCTGTATGATAAGTGGTGGGACAAGATTAAGACTTCTCGTGACATCGAAAAGAATAAACGCGAACTTGAAGAATATCGGGCAAGCCTTAAACCTGGTGATGTTGCACTTCTCGGGTGCTTGACCGAGGGTGGACAAGGTTTGGCTACCGCCAATAATGGTAAATACATTGCGGTAAGAAGCACCACTAAATGGGCGGAGAACATCCGTGTGTCTCGGCCTAAGAAACTTGCTGATTTTTTGGCTCGAACCCCGAAAGCTATAACCGCAGAAATGCGCCGTTACCCATCATATATAGCTTTTTTACAATCATTGTCAGAAGCTGAAATTGCAGAACTCTTTGATTCTCTCAAAGAGCAATATGGTCGTGACATTTTCGGTCAAGGTTATCTTTATAAGATTGTGGATGATTGCGAAATAGCAGATGTGGATTCTTTGACGGATGACGAAAAAGAGAACGGTATAGAAACAACCAAACCATACTATGTGCCTTATGATAAAGGAGATAAAGACGGAAATCGATGGTATCTTGAAACTCCATTCGCTATTGCGTGGTCTAAGGAGAATGTCCGTTTTTTGAAGACTAATTCTGGCAAGAAAGGGGAAGGTATGCCCGTTGTTCGTAACCCTCAATTCTATTTTAGGGAGGGACTTTGTTGGAGTGACATTAATACGACTTTTCTTAAGTGTAGAATTAAGCAAAAGAGTATTCATGACGTAAAAAGTATGAGTATTTTTGGCGTGTGCGACAAAGTTCCCGAAAAATACATTTTATGTGTAATTAATTCGACACTGATTAGCTATTATGTTGATACTTTTGTAAATAACACTCAGACTTTTCAAATAAACGATGCTCGTCAACTCCCAATTATCGTTCCTACATCTGAACAATTATCATTTTGTAGCGCTTTGGCAAAAGCTGCAATAGCGCAAAAAATAAAAGGGAACGAGTCATCAAACATACAAAAACAATTGGATGATTTTATAGAAAATCAAATCTTTGGTTTAGTATAGGGAGGGTTTTTGTTGGAATAATGTTTTGACTACATACATGAAATGTAAGAAGAAAGAAAAGACCGTTCAAAGTACCGAAAGCATGAGTTTTTTCTCATGTACAGAACAAACACCAGAGTATTACCTTATTTCGATTATGAATTCAAGATTTGCTGCATTTTATGTAGATAATCTTGTAAATTCAACATCTCATTGTACTACTGGTGATGCAAAACTTATCCCTATTATGATACCAACTATTGAGCAACTATATGAATGTAAACGCCTCTTTGATAAAGCATTTGACTTGAAACGGTCTGTTGCAAAAGGAATTGCGACAGATTTAGATATTTCAGAAGAACTCAATGCTGTGGAAAGAGCCAATGATTTAATAGTTGAGAGCATATATCAATTATAGATACAGAGAATGGAGTAGAGGATATCCATTAATCCTCTACTCCATACAATAAACGAACCAATCTATCAAGTTCATATTGTTTTTCTTCCATTAAGATTTCATCAATCACTGCTGTTCTTTTGAGACTGATGCAATCGGCAACTAATTTTTGCAATGATTCAAATATTTTCTTTTGTGGGATTACTATAGGTAGCTGCCGTGCGTCATTTATCTGAAAATGAGAAGTGTTGTTGATAAAATTGTCAACATATAGGCTAATAAATTCTGAATTTATTAGGGCTACATAGTACCAATCAGGAAGGTTTGTCATTGTGAATAGGCTCATACTCAAAACATCAAAAACGCCATTTGCTTTAATTCTGGCTTTAAGGTATGTAGAGTTGACATCTATCCAACAAAAACCCTCCCTAAAATAGAACGTATAACCTTGGTAACGAGCTTTCGGATCTGTCTTCAAAAAACGGACGGTTAATAGATACCACGCTCCCATCTGCCATTCCTTGATTTTGTTGGAGTTCTCAATCCGGTATATGCCAAATATCGATATAGTGTACCCCTTGCAATTTTCAATTTCTTAGCTATCTGCGGAACGCTTATCCCTTTTGCCATTTGACCCTCTATGTATTTGTGCTTTGCCACACATTTTGCGTTCAACTGCTTATTGCGTTGACCTTGACCTCTACCGACTTGATGTCCTTCCTTTTTTAACCGAGCAAGGGCTTCTTTTGTCCGCTGAGAAATCAAGTTACGTTCTATTTCTGCGGATAGTCCGAAAGCAAAAGCAAGTACTTTGCTTTGAATGTCATCGCCAAGACGGTAATTATCTTTAATCGTCCAAACGCGACTCTCTTTTGTCATACAGATATTGAGTATTTCCATAATCATAAAGAGGTTGCGTCCAAGACGAGATAACTCTGTACAGATTATCAAATCATCTTTGATAATTCGGTTTAGAAGCTTGCCGAGTGCCCGTTTAGAATAGTTCTTTGTACCAGAGATAGTTTCTTCTATCCAGCCATCTATCGTCAATCCTTCTTTTTTGCAGAAACGCTCTATCTCAAAACGTTGGTTTTCCACCGTCTGCTTGTCGGTGGAAACGCGGATGTAGCCATATACCATTTTTAGGTATATGATACCTCTTTTGTTTTGAAGAACAAAGGTTTTAGAGGCATTATTTTTCGATACATACCTGTCTTTTCTGCAAATTGTTTGCTCCCATGGGTTCTATTTTTTAATTCCATACCTCACATGTCTTTAATCATCGTCTTGTGGTTGTTTGTTTCTTGGAGTATTTATCTTTATCTCTCCACGGAAGTTCAGAAGAAGAACCGCCTCCACCAGTACCAACATGAACCTCCGCCGGTCCTCCGGCGGCAAGGGTGAAAACAGCGCCCAGCAATTCCGCCTGTTTTCCATTTACCTGTTCCTGCGGATCGAATACAGCGTTGACAAATTCCTCGTCCGTGATTTGTCCGTTGAAATGTCTTTGGGCCACATCATAGTCTATCTGGAATTTTGTGTCCTCAAAAAGCTCCTCTCCGACCCGTGTCCAGATGTGAAGCGACGGATTCCGATAGTTGGACACGTTGATTCGGACAAGCTCGGCACCGGATGAGAGGCTATAGCGCTGAGGGTTTGCCTTACGGTCGAGCAGACCTATTTGCTTCCGCTGCTTGTCTATAACGGTATCTTTCTCTTTTGACTGCCGTTCGGCGGTTTCCGCCCTGCGGATGGCTTTGTCTATCTCCACTTGATAGCCATTTCGCAGTTTCCCGATTTCTGATTTATGCTGTTCCTGCAACCGGATCTTTTCTGCCTGAAGAGCCTTAATCTGTCTATTAAGTTCGGCAATCTGCCCGTCCTTGTCCGCAAGTTCCTTCTTTGCCTTGGCGAGGTCTCCCTTTCCGAACCACGCAAGGATGGTATTCTTGCCCTCCTGTGCCTTCTCCACATCGGCCTGCAGCTTGGCTATGTCCTCTTCATATTGGATTACCTGCCGCCTGTAATAATCCGAGTTTGCCTGGTGTTTGGCGGTGGAGCCGACAATGCCCCGCTGAAGCCCGAACGGTTTCATGGCCGCTGCGTAACTATTCTGGTATTCATGTAATTTGGTGCGCCGCATCACATCATCCGCTGACAAACGGGGACCGGATTTCGTCTCATACTTCTTCTCGCCCTCCCGCTTCCTGCGGATACGCTCCCCGGTCACAATGGGAACGACGGTGGCGTGCAGGTGGGGAGTCTTCTCGTCCATGTGCAGTACGCACGATACAAGGTTCTCTTCGCCGAAGGTCTCCCTTAGCCATTTGAGATTGGCATCGATCCAACTGTTCAGCCTACCGTCATTGGCAATCTTCGTCATCTGTTCATGTGTCCCTGTTAGGATGATACGGATGGCTTTTGTCTGGTTCTTGCCGACCTTGCGGCGCAGCCCGGCTGTGTCGATGCGGTGCTGTACCGCCTCGGTACGGTTGGGCACTCCTTCAGGGAACCTGACCAGCTCACGGTTGAGATGTGTCCGGTCCGCATTGGCATTGGCCGGCACATAAATTTTTCCCTTGGCATCTTTTCTTTCTATATGGCATGACATTCCGCTGTCATTGCCGCTGCCACGCTGTAGGTGGCAGACTGCGTATTGTGTATTGTTCATATCTGTTCGTTTTATGGTTGTCATTTCTGTTGTAAAATCCCGTTTTATTGCCGGAGGCATATATTTGGAGCCTGAGGTATTCCCTAGGGCTATGGGCTTTTTGACTGCCGGACGCGGAGCGGAGGCGGTGAAAATGCCCTAATAAGCTACGGGATTTTACAACCCCTTTCCCTTGGGACAGCAAGCTGTCCGGTGCCTTCCTGTCATTCCGTTTTTTTCGCATCAATCAGTTCGAGCCCGAAAGCGTCGATGAGGGACTGCAATACGGGATTGCGCGCTGTCATCTGTTGAAGGATCATCTGCGGCGTGTCCTCCGTCAGCAGGAAGTCGGCTATGTCCAATCCCAGACTGCGCTGTTCATTGGTCGCTATCTTTTCCAGCAGGTCGGAGCATGTGGCACGTCTGCAGACAGACTCCAGCATCGGCATCCGTTGTCGCCATTCGGCGGTTGCCTTAAGGTCGGGGAAAAGAATCACTTCCCGACCGTCCAATACCTGCATGGCCTCGCTGTTGAAGCATCCGTGTATCCCCCCGGTGGCAAGCCATACAAAATCAGGGATGAACAGGGCGGCGACCAGTGCCGTTTTCTCGCTCTCGACAATGGCAACAGGTTTGGCAGACATGGCGGCGGAACTGTCCGACAGCAGATGCTCTCCGAACAGGCACTGCTTCATGCGGAAGTCTTGCACCTTCCTTACCGAATGTACCCAGCTGACCTGGTTGAAAGGCTCCTTGATACGATGTCCGGTTGCGGCATCGTAGCCCATGATCTTGCCCGCACGCACATTGCCGTCCCGGTCTGTCTGCCAGAATACGGCCGCCCCGTTCCACATCCTTGACGTGCCGACCCTGTAGAGGCGGAACAGCCTGTCCGTATCCTTCTTGCCCATCACTCTGATAAAATAGCGATGCAAGGGGTTGATGTCGTACCTGCGCATGGACTGCTCCACCCAATCAGAGGGAAGAAAGGATATTTGTGGCTTCTGTTCGGGCGCTGGTATCGCTGCCGGTCTTGCAGCTGTTGGGGTGCGGAAGTTCTTCTCCTGCTCATTCAACCTCTCCTTGACGGCCGGATTGTCCCGGAAATATTCCTTCGGAGTATAGTGGTAGCCGCAGCTGTTGATGTGGTCACAGATACCCACGTTGTCAGGGAAGGAAATCTCTCCCGCCTCGTCGATATAACGGGTAAAGCAGGACTTCCTGCCGCACTCCGGACAAGCTGTCTTGCTGCCCGGACGGTATTTCTGAAGATGGAATCTGTATCCGTTCATGATGCTCTCTTTTGTGGATTCCTGCAAATGAAAACGGCCATTTGCAGCCTGCAATTCTTGCAGTCTTGCAGGAATTTTACCTTTCCGGTACTCCGAGACTGCAAAACTGCAAAGACTGCAGGCTGCAATAAGGGGTCATCCGTTGCAGTTTCGGGTTGGCGGTTCATTATCGTTTTCATTAGATTTTCCAGATTTATCATATATGACTTTCTCATAATGCCCGGCCTTGGCCTTACGCAGTAGCCTGCTCCGGCACAACTCCTTGAGGTAGTTCATCACCGTGCGCTCGCTGACATTCTGCTGTTCCCTGCCTGTGGCGATGGCCGTCTTCGTGTCGAACGTGTCCGGCAGCAATGACAGCAGTACCTTGGGCGGTTCCTCGCACATGTCTTCCGCCACGAATGAGCGGATGCGGCGGTACGAGTCCTCAAAATAACCGTTCAGCCGGATGGCGGCTTTGACGGAAGCCAGATCCACAAACTGCAGATGGCTCTCGCCGGAAGCATACCGCAGCACCTGCATGAGCAGGGCCAGCCGTGCCACCTGCGCCGGATGCTTCATCTCGCGACTCTCCACTTGGGCGTCGTCCTCTATCCGGTTGATGCGTTCCACTTTCCTGTTCCACCAAGAGAAGAAATATTCCCTTGCCTCCCTGTCCATAGACAGCACATGGGGCATCCTTTCTTCCTCTCCCGTGTCATAGTCCAAGGCGAGTACCTTGCCAAGTATCTGTTCCCATCGTGCCGCCGCCATGGAAGCCCTGTCCTCCCCGCCATCATCCCAATCGGTCCATTTTGGCACTTCACGGGACTTGGGCAGCACGAACAGGATACGGTCGAGCAGGCCGTTTTCCTCGAAGCCTTTCGTCAGCAGTTCATGCACACGCTTGGTCTGCGTGGTCCCGATGATGTTGATGCACGGCTGTTCAATATGCACAGGTATAGTGTTGCTGACCCTTGTCACATCCAGTGCCCCGCCGCTCCATGCCGTGAGCAGCTGCTCTATGAGTTGCCCGTTGGTGTAGCGGTTGGCGGAGTTGAACATGCCCATTATCTCGTCCACCAGAATGACCACGCTGCGGGGATTGCTGTTATGTGTCAGCAGTAGCGATTCCGGAGTGAAGTCGGAAACGACGGTGCGTCGCAGTACGGGCTTCCTGCCGCTCTCCCCGGCGGCCTTCCATGCCTCCAGTTCCGACTCATACGCCCTGAACAGGGCGTAGTCGTGCTTCCGTATGGGGCGGTATGCCGCCTCCAGCGGCGGTGTCTTGCCCAGTCCCGGCCTGCCCACGAGGATGATGTAGAGGGCGGCGTTGCTCTGCCACTCGCCTTTGATGCGGATACGGTAGGTGCCTCCCAATGCGGCCGATACCGCCGACAGCATGGCCGTCGCGATGAACTCGGTCTTGTAGTTCTCGTACCGGTCCATGTCGAGTATGACGGACTGCACGGCCTGCGGAAAGACATCCAGAGGGAAGCCTGTATCACTGACATGCTCCGCCTCCATGCGGATCATGTTGCACAGTTCAAGTCGGGTGTTTGTCATGTCAGCCATTTTTCTTCTTGCAATAGGATGTCACACTCTCGGACTTGCCTCCCGTCTGCACACGGCGGACATCCGATCTGGCATACATGTTCTTGTTGCCCACCTTGACGGGGACGAGGTAGCCGCGCTTCGCCCACAGGTTGAGCGTCCCCTCGCACACGTTCAACAACTCACGGACCTGTTTCGTATTGAGCCATGTCTCTTCCGCCTCACGCTTCATGGCGGCATCCCGTTCCTCCTGCTGCGCCATGATGGTGCGCTGCACGATGGACCCGGCAAACATCTTCAGGTCGGCGGGCGTGACTTCCAGTTTCACGTTCGCGCCCTGTTCGACCAGACTTTCTATGGTGATCATAAATATCAGTTTTGAAGTTTGTGATGACCATCTTCAAAAGTTCCCTGATGCCCCGCTTCCGATGGCTTATAAAAGAGAAGCACCGCCGACCTTAGGGAAAAGGTTGACGGTGCAAAAGTATATGGGAATTGAAACGGATTGATATATAAGGCCTTGTCTTAAATTGTCATGACAATTCAAGTCTGCATGACCATGTAAAACGGCTCACTTTGCCTTATCCGGCGGCCGTTTCCGCTTCATCATCGGCGGTGATTTTCTTGACTTCTGCCGCCAGTGACCGGAACAGTTCCATGTTCTCGTCACTCTCGATAAGAGGAGCCATCTGGTCTTTCCCGTCCTTGATGATATGCTTTGCCGTCTTCAGGAAGCCGACCGCCTGCCGTATGGCGCTCTCGCTTTTCAGCGATGGCAGGTCGGGGAACTGCAGTGCCATCCCCACGCTGTACTCCTTCGCGGCGTGCATCCCGGCCACCAGCCGCAGGTCTTTCAGCACATAGAACGGCAGTGCCTGGTGGACCGCGCTCGTGTTTATGGAAACGAAACGGCGGATGCATTGCAGGACTTCCTCCCTGTTTCCGCACTTGAGATAATCCGCAAGCGGCCGCTCCTGTATCTTCTTCTTTCCTGCCGTCCGCTGCGCCTGCGGCACCGTACCGCTGCCGGAGTCCGTTGCTGCCGGGCTGCCTTCGGTATCACCGCCTCCCTTCCCGTCCTTTAAGGACTGCAACGCCCATTCGCCGATGCTGCCTTTCTCGATGGCACCTTTCATGGCGAAGTGTTCGTCCCAATCCTCCTGCGTGCGGAAGCCGTTCTTTATGGACACTTCGATAATCTGGCGGACGACAATGGAGCAGCCCATCCTTTCGGCGTTCCCTGCCTTGGGATGTTCGGCCTGCCTGCTGACCATGTCCACCATCGCCTCGAAACTTTTGCCGTAGTACAGCCAGCTCAGCACGAGAGGGGCAGACAGTGTCACGCGGTGTTTTCTCACGCTCTGTCTGAAAATGTATTTCATCCTGCCCCAGAATGTGGTTGGAAGTGGAGCGGCATCTTCTTCCCTCTGTTTCCTGTACAGCTCCACGATCTGCCCCGGCACCGCGTTCTTCTTGAAATGGAGGCCTATGTTCCTGAAGCCGTCCGTGCTGTCGTCACACCATGACTGTTGCCATTCCCGCCTGATTCCGGGCAGTTGTTTGAAGATGGCGCGGCAGACGGCAAGGTACTGCATCTCGTTCCCGTCCGCCATCATTTTCGCGAAGCGGCGGTATTCCTCCCTGTGCGCGTCTTTCCACTGGAGGATGTCCGCCTTGAACTGTTCGTATGTCTGTTTCTGCCCGTCCGTATTCATAGGATTTTTTTGTATGTAAGATAATAAAAGAGGAATATGACAATCAGTCTAATAGGTTCACCAGTTCCTTCTTCATCTCGTCGTCGATCTTGCGGTACCGTGCGAAGGCACGGCTTCCTTCCGAATGTCCCGACATGGAGGCTATCAGGTTCGGGTCCTTGACCTGTCGGTACAGGTTGCCGATGAAGGTCTTGCGTGCAGTGTGTGTGGTCGCTACCTCGTATAAGGGTCTTGCCACGTCCTCCCTTGTCTTCGGGTCGAGGACTATGACCGTGCGGTCGATGCCCACATACTTGAGTATCTCCTTTATCTTCTTGTTGTAGCCGAAGTGCGAGAACCGGGGTAGCAGGGCGTTCTCCAGATCCTTGTAGCGTTCCAGTATGTCCCGTGCTTTTTGGTTGAGCGGCACGCGCACGGTATTGGCATGTTCCATCTTCGTCTTCTGCGGGATGTACTCCACGAAGCCGTCCACGATGTTGGCCTTGGTCAGCCTGTTCAGGTCGCTCACGCGGCACCCAATCAGGCACTGGAACATGAAGACGTCACGGTAGACCGGATAGGTTGCCCCCATGCCGCTCAGGTCGGCATAGTACACCTTGTCTCGCTCTTCGAGCGTCAGGTAGAACGGGTCGCCGTACATCGGCCGGGCAATCTGGTACTGGTCGAACGGGTTGTTCCTTGTCAGTCCGCGCTTGATGCACCACTTGATGACGGTGCGGATGCGGTAGAGGGAACCCGACATGCTGTTCTCGGAACGCTTCTGTTCGACGTTGCGGCGTACCTCATTCCGGTAGAATACGGGGTACATGTCCACATACTTGTGTTCCTCCTGCATCCACAACTTGAAGTCCCTGATGTCGTCTGCCGTGACGGTGTCGATGCACAGGTGGAAGCCTCTCTGGTGCAGTACCTCGTGGCGGAAACGCTCGTAGCGCAGCACCTTGTTGAGATTGTCGAGATGGTGCTTGCGGCTTTCATCCGCAAGCGGTGTTTCCTCGACGTATTTCCGTATTTGGTACGAGAGCAGGTACTCGTCGGCCTTGTTGCCGCCCCTCGCGTTGATGCCAGGATGGTGGTATTCCTCTATCAGCCCCTTGAGCCAGCTGCCGTCCACTCCCCGGTGGTACTCTTTCGTGATGAGGTGGGTGATCTGCTGCACGTCCTTGTCGAAGTTCATCTTCTTCTCCTCCGACACCAGGGCCACGCGGGGCTTGTAGCCCTGCCGTTCCGGGCTCCAGTGGTTGGGGTTGATGGACAGTTCGCTCGCGGCCTTGATGTCCACGCCGCCGATGTCCCGGACACGGAAATAGACCCGAGCCTGGTCGGTGATGTTGTTCTTGGCGGCGGTCTTCCGGATGAATGCGGTCACTTTCATATGTATGTCCTCCTTTCTGTCTAATCTATCATGTCCACAAGCCTGCGCTTCATGTCATCGTCTATCGTGCGGTAGCGGTTGAACGCCCTGCTGCCCTCCACGTGTCCCGACATGGAGGCTATCAGGTTTGGGTCGGGCACCTGCCGGTATAGGTTACCCACGAAGGTCTTGCGTGCCGTATGGCTGGTGGCCACCTCGTACAGGGGCTTCTGCACGGTGTTGTAGCCGTGCGTGTCGAGGATGGTCACCGTCCTGTCTATGCCGCAGCGCTTCAGCAACTCCCGTATGCCGAGGTTGTAGGTGTGTATCTGCTTGAACGGGAACAGTCTGTCGGCATTGGCATCGTAGCGTTCCAGTATCTTCAGTGCCTTCTCGTGCAGCGGCACCCTGACGGTCTTCGCCTGGCATTTCTTCGTCTTCTGCGGCATGTATTCCAGAAAGCCGTCCTTGATGTTGTCCCGCGTGAGCCTGTAAAGGTCACCCACGCGGCAGCCGACATAGCAGTGGAACACGAAGATGTCCCGTATGACGGCCAGCTTCGGGTTGCCGCTCAAGTCCGCATCGTAGAGAATGTTCCTCTCTTCCGAAGTGAGGAAGAACGGGTCGCCGTAGATGGGCTCCTTGCAGCCGTAGAGGGCATAGACCTCGTTGTCGGAATACTTCATCTTCTTGCACCAGTGCAGGAAGGTGCAGAAGAGGTTCATGGTGTTGATGACGGTCGTGCCGGAAAGTGGCCTCGGCCTGTGGTTGATGAGCATACGGGGAGCATAGAAGTCGGGGTGTTCCTGCCGCAGCTTGTACTCGTCCACGACATAATCCCTGAAACCGTTCATCTGCTCCAGCGTGACGGTCTCCACGAAGAGGGTGAAGTCCGTCTCGCCCAGTATCTCCCGCCTGTAGTCATGGTAGCGCGACATCCTGCGCTCGAAGCGTATGATGTGCTCCTTGGTCCTTTCCGCGCCGTCGAACTTCTCCAGATACTCATGGACGCGGGCAAGCAGGTTCGGGTGGTTACGCTCGAAAGCGCGGGTCGGGTACAGCACATCCTCGATGACCTGCCTCATCCATTTGCTGTCCGCCTTGTCCGAGACGGTCTTCTCCGCCCGCTCGATGATGGCGGCGATCTGTCCGGGCAGGCGTTTCTGCTCGGCGGCAGGGACAGCCGTCGTGCGCCTGTAACTGAGAGTGTCGGAATCCCAATACCTGTCCTGCACCTCAAGAGGTGAGACCACTTTTATGTCTACACTCTTCTCCCTGACCCGGAAACAGATGTTCGAGGTCTCGGGGGAACACTTTTTCAGATAGACGGAAACTTTCATCTGCATCGCTTTTTGAATCACACCGCAAAGGTAAACAAATTCCCGTATATGTTCCCACATATCCCGAAGAAACCTGCAACGGATTAAGACAAATTAAAAAGTCATTCCCGAATTTGATACCACATAAGACGCAGTATATCAACGGTTATATTTGCAGATGTTTAGCTCTTTTTTTCATTTTGGCCTTTATTCGACTTCCCGAATATCATATATTGCAGTTCCACTCTTCGTGGTTTAAACTAAAGGGTACTCAAGGAAGCTGCAAGACCCAATTCTCTTTTATTATGGAAATTATTTTTATTGGAATTGCCGTTATCTTAGGAATTTGGCTTCTATTTCATGCGGCTATATATTTATGGGTTTTATTCGAGGAATATGTTCTTCCTATACTCATATTTTGTGGAGTTGGCTCATTTTTCTTTTGGTTGATATTTTGGATATTTGGCATAAAAGAAATCTTTGGCATTTCTACCATGATTATAGGTGCTGTTATCGGTTTTATTCTATGGATATGGATAACTTTTTTTAGCGACAATGGGGGACATAGCGATTATGAACATGAAGATATGGATCATGACATGCCGATTCATGTAAAAATAGACAATTAATAACCCAATAAAAAAGAGTAAATATGAAAAAGTTTTGCTATTCGATTATCGGCTTATTTGTAATAGTTTTAGTAAGCAGTTGTAGTAATGGAAGTAAAGTGTTACAATCGCCTGAAGATGCCGTACGCGAAAGGTATGGGCTGCCGTGGCAAACAGAAGAAGAATATGAAGCCGCTTGCAAGTCTAACAGAAAGTTCCAAGGGCTTACACCCTTTACAGAGCTTCAAGAATGGTCGAAATATTATTATGAAGAAGATGCCGTATTCGAAGAAAAAGTCAAACAGTACGACATGATAAACAATACGCTTCAAAAACTAGCATTCGGGGTGATGTATAACAAGGGCAATGATGAAAACGCAATGAAAAAACTACTCATAGAATCAGGCTATGGCGATAATGAAGAACAATGCAAAGCCCTTATCGAAGGATTGAAAAAAGACGGATTCCTAATGAAAGAGCTGAATGAAATGCGCTTAGCGCACAGAAAGCGTATCATGGCAGAGATAACCCCTCTGTGCGAGTCTCTAAATGATGAAGGGATTGCGTTTCAGGCAGAAAGCAGAGAAGGGATAGAAAACAATGTCATCAAAGAAGCGTATGTTACTGCGAAACCAAAGGACTATGAAATACAACCGGGACAATGTCCCTTTAATTTCTATATCAAGGCATCAATGCTGAAAGACGTCTATGTGAGTAGTTGTTCGATATATAATAAGACATTTCTAATGCATGAAGACGGAGAAGATTTTATATCGGGCATAATAAGCTTTGAAGACTTGAGATTGTTTCCATTTATCACAGGAAAGTTAGTTACATTTAGGTATTTCTAATATTAAAACCAAGAAACAATGAATATTAAGACATTTACTATTATCGCTATAGCATCATTTGTCGTTTTGTCAGTTACCGCATGCGGTGGGAAACAAAAAGCATCAATCGAAACCGAACAAACAGAAGAAACTTCAAAGACAGAAGTTATAGTGAGTGACAATAAACTTTTTATTAACTCTGATTTGTATAACATGTCGGAAGAAAAAGTGATATTCAATGCACACGGCAGACTAGATCCTGACAACCCATCCTTTGGTACAGACCACATAGACCATTATCGCACTTTATTCGTTAAAGAAAATGGCGGATTGACCGTTGGCTATGTGGTTAAGACAACGAGAGGAATCACCCTGCAAACCGGGAAGACTTTCTATTTTTACAATGACTTATGTTTGAAGGAAAGAACAAGGGATCTTTACAATATTGTTGGGATGGTGAAAAACAATGGAGTCTTGATACCAATGAAAATCACAATTGACGGAGAGGACAACCGCATCATGCTGGAATGTAAAGGAGATGAGACGCTTACATTCGTTCCGCTTCATGGTGATGATTCCGAAATTGAATATACGGTTCAAGCACTAAAAGATTATTGCCACAAGAACAAACTTACTATCCATGCTGTACCTTATCTGGAATTTACAGATTAAACAACCCTAATATAGCGAAATTCACTCTTTTAGTGAAATTGGGTAGTATAATTCCACAATGGTAAAAACAAAAGAGTCGTATCATTACTCATAAACGAGCTTGATACGACTCTTCTATTTAATTAGGTAACTACAATTCAAGAAGATTGTTCTATTGGTTTATCAAAAATAACTAATTCGTCAAATAGAAGACATAATCATAAATAGCCCAATCTTTATATTTATAAATACCTTCTATCGGGAACTGTAATTTGCATTTCTTTTGGGCAGTTGAAAGTATAAGAGAAACATCGTCATCCGTAACTGTTAAGCCTTCAGGAAAAGCTAATGTAATATCAGTTATACATCCATTTAAATCCGAATACAAAAAAATATTCATCCAACCTTTTACACCTTGAGACTTATATTTATTACAAATTTCATCTAAAAAAACTGATCCTTGCAAAATTACCGGAGGTGCATATAAACTTTCTTCTGCAAATGAGAAATTTCGGATAGACTCAGCTTTTTTCTCACTTGTATTTGTAGATACATACACATTGTTACCGATACTTTTTCTTTCAAATATTGACTGCGCAACAGTATATTGAAATGCAAGAAAAGCAAATAAAAAAAACAATATCTTTTTCATAACAGTAAATTTAATAAAGTTTGAGTAATGAATTAATGCATGATGTACCATAGTCGTAATTGCCAAACTTATATCCTTTTCCACTATATCCTCTACTATATTCTCCAAAAATATTGCTCCACTTTACGAATTCATTAATATCTATAGATGTAGGCTTCCCATTTGCACATATAGAAGCAACATACGTTTGAAATTCTCTTTCATATTGAGGTATTAAAGAAGGGTCAGTCAAGCCCGAAGTCCATAACGATTGATATGAAGGGTCACCATCTTCACCTTTAAAAGTCCAAGAATACCCAGCATGAATATATCTAATAATACCTTGATAAAAGGCTAATTCAAATTCCATCATACCTGTATCTCTTTTTTCCTTATCAGTATCTACTTTTTTACCCTGAACATCTCTTTGATACATGTGAATAAACTCATGTTCCATGCTGCTGGCTAAGATACCATAAGGAGGAAAAGCTAAACTTCCTTTTCTAAAATATGCCGACGCATATGTATCATCCAAAAAGATAGTTCCAGCATAAGAAGTCTTATTGCGTACTGCTTCATCTATATTTCTATAGCAATTTATACTGGTCATTTTTGCATAAGCATCATTAACTTCTTTAATTTCAGCAGAAGTTAATGTCGGAGCTCCTCCTGTAAATAACGATGCCAAATTTGCGTTTAAGGCAGTTGAAACTGAACGGGTGCTTGGTTCAACATTACCTATAAATTCATCAACCTCATTAGTACAAGAAGACCAACATAACCCAACGCATGTAAGTAAATACAAAATTTTCTTTTTCATAAGAGATCTGATTTTTAAGGTTATTACAAAACAGGAAGACTGTCAGTATTTATAAGCAACTAATCATCCATGTTAATATATTTTCAAATAACAATTTTAGAAAAACAACTTAAATCGCTTACAGAAAGGATTAGATTATTTAATACTTTAAAATTTCATAGGGGATGGAATGGAGTAACAAAATCGGGGTATTCACAAAAACTCAAGGTACAAAACAACAAGCAATACAGAAAACACCATTAGTTTTCATGATATACTTACCGCTCATCAAAAGTGGACCTGGGGAGAATCGAACTCCCGTCCAAACGAGGAAACCATATGCTTTCTACATGCTTATCTTTGCCTTCGGTTTTCGAGCATAAGCAAGACCAAAGCCACCAACCTATGCCTTATCCCCTAATATTTCGTAAGAGCTATGGAGAAGAACTCAAACTATCCCCGATTTTGCTGTGCCGCTTTATCAAACGCTTCGGAGCAAGAGCTTTTGAGCGACATCTCGTTTCCACCACTTTGGCAGAAATAAAGCTAATCTACTATACTTCGATTAAGCAGCGAGAGCATAATTTTCGTTGCCAGATAAAATTTTGATAACTGAGATTTAAGTGGAAATTACCGACCCACTGCATGCTTACATACCATTCCAACTCGCTGTCAATTCCAGTCAAGCCCAAAATGATATTTCAAAGTTACGTATTTATTTGATAAGAACAAACAAAACAGCGAAAAATATAATAGAATACCACAAGGCATCATAATAGTTAAATTATTTAAGACTTGTAGATAGTGCTTGATATAAAGAATGATAATCAGACTATCACTTTTTATTTTAGGGTGTATTTCGGGGTGTAAATCCTGTAATAATCTGATTATCAATCTTATTTGTGGAGCTGGAGGGAGTCGAACCCTCGTCCAAACGAGGAAGCCATACGCTTTCTACATGCTTATCTTCGCCTAAATTTTCGAGTATAAGCAGGACCGAAGCCACCAACTTATACCTTATCCTCTAAATTTTCGTAAGAGACATGAAGCGGATCTCTAACTATTCCCGATTTTACTGCACCACTTGATCAAACGCTTCGGAACAAGAGCTTTTGAGTGATGTCTCGTTTCCACCACTTTGGCAGAAATAAAGCTAATCTACTATGATTCGATTAAGCAGCAAGAGCATAATTTTCGTTGCCAGATAAAATTTTGAAAACTGGGATTATAGTGCCAATCAACCACGCACTGCATGCTTACATACCACTTAGCCACGCTGTCAAATCCAGTCAACCCCGTACTGGTAACTCATAAAGAGGTTACAAATATACACACACTTCTGTTAATATCCAATTATTTATTCGTTTATTTAGCGCATTTTAATAAGAACAACGTATCTTTGAAAATAATTTTTCTAATACTAACAGATCAGACAATATGAACAAAAAATTAATGGTATTGTGTATGAACAGTATGATACTGGGAGGCTGTATACCCTCTCCCAAGAAACAAACAGAACCAATTACAGTTGAAAAAAATCCGAATATGATGTATATGTTGGTAGGTAGTTATGCAACTCCAGATGAAGAAGGTATCAAGGTTTATAACTTTGATGAGCAAACTGGCAACTCCCAATATATCAGCGGAATAAAAGGAATATCCAACCCTTCTTTCCTCATTCCGTCGGCTGATGGAAAAAGAATATATACTGTAGGGGAGGATGCCGGAAAAAGTTCTACCGCCAATGCCATCAAATTTGATAAAGAACAAAAGAAACTAACCTTGCTTAATTCTCAACCCACTGACGGCGGCGCACCTTGTTATATAACTCTCAGCCCATCGGAAAAATTTGTCTTGACAGCAAATTATATGGGAGGTAGCATTACCGTTTTCCCACTAGATAAAGACGGAAAATTAAAATCCGAGACACGCCTTATTTCCTTTACCGGAAACAGTCTTGACAAAGAGAGGCAAACACAACCACATCTACATTGTATAAAATTCACTCCAGACCATAAATATCTACTTGCCAGTGATTTAGGGACAGACCAGATTCATGTATTTCCTGTTAGTGAGAATGTAACTGATGGCGTATCCCATTCCTTACTGAACGAATCTGAAGAATTTAATATAAAAGTAGAATCAGGATCAGGGCCACGCCACATTTGTTTCCATCCGAACCAAAAATTCGCTTATCTGATTAACGAAATCTCAGGAAAAGTTATAGCTTTCTCTTACGACAAAGGAAAATTAAACGCCATACAATATATAGAAGCTGACACAGTGGGTGCCAAAGGTAGCGGAGATATCCACATTTCACCCGATGGAAAATTTCTGTATGCATCCAACCGCTTAAAAGCAGACGGTATCGCTATCTTTTCCATAAATCAGGAAGAAGGGACATTAACAAAGACAGGTTATCAGCTGACTGGTATCCATCCACGTAATTTTATTATCAGCCGGAACGGGCGATACCTGTTGGTGGCCTGCAGAGACAGTAACTCTATACAAGTATTTGAAAGAGATTCCCAAACAGGATTACTGAAAGACACAGGCAAGACAATAAAAACCAATAAACCTGTATGCCTGAAGTTTACCTTTTAAACAGGAAACATAGTCTTTAATAAAATAAACTGCTGCCTTCATTGTATGTATTGGAGACAGCAGTTATTTTATTAAAGACAAAACGAATCTTTATACATAAGTTTCCAAGAACTTAACATGACCTTCCACGGTTACTTTCACTTCTTTTGTTGTGGCAGGGAAAAGGATAGATTCACCGGCTTGCAATTCCAATGAGTTACCATCCCCATCAGTTACCGTACATATACCTTCCATACAAATATAAATTACAAATGAATCCAGTTCACTATAATCTATCGTCATATTTTCAGTCAAATCATAAACAGAAGTAGTGAAATACGGACAGGTAACCAACTCGACAGACTCATTCTGTTTCGGAGTATAATGAGTACGATAATCCTCTTCTACAGAATAATCTATGGCATCTTTTGACAATTCTGTATGCAGTTCACGAGTATTACCATTCTTATCCTTACGATTGAAATCATAAATTCGGTAAGTCACATTCGAGGTCTGCTGAATCTCAGCAATAAAGCATCCGGCTCCAATACTATGGATACGTCCTGCAGGCAAGAAAAACACATCACCCGATTGTACGGCATAATCAGCCAATGCATCACAAATCGTATTATCAGCAATCATTGCAGCATATTCATCGGGAGTAATCTTTTTACTTAGTCCCGAACGCAGATGTGCTTTCCCCCCGGCATTGTCAATAACATACCACATTTCAGTCTTGCCCATCGAATTATGACGCTTCTTTGCCAGTTCATCATCCGGATGCACTTGTATAGAGAGGTCGTCACAAGCATCAATGAATTTGATCAACAAAGGAAAATTATCTCCAAAACGCTGATAATTACTTTCTCCTACCAGAGATCCTTTATATTCTTTTACCAACTGGCTCAAATTTTTGCCGGCTTCAGTTCCATTAGCAACAACAGACTCATCGCCCGGAACATTAGAGATTTCCCAACTTTCACCAACCTGAGGCTGTTCAATATTCAGATGCTTGAACGGGATAATCTTTTCTCCACCCCAAATGGTGGATTTCAGAATGGGGTTAAATTTAAATGGATACATAGGTGTATTAATTAATAGTTTCTAGGTTTGGATACAAAAATAAGGGAATTCTATGACTTTACCGCATAGAATCCCCTAAAATTAACAGCTATGTGTGTGTATATTCAAAGGTGTATTAGTAGTCTGTATTATTAGGATCGAAGTTAGTCCAGCTATCCAACCAATTATCATCTGTTCCAAACGCTCCGATATATTCTACTTTCTCAAAACCACTGCTCAACAGTGCGTCATTAAATGAAGCGGCTGTCAACACAGGACTACCTGCATCCGGCATATAATTAACACCGATATTACGCCCGTCCTTGAATTTCAACTCATTGACATCAGTCAATACTTTATTTCCTTTCTGAGCCTTAAAAAAAGTAGAAGAGTAAGACTCTTGTCCAGCATCAATGATTTGCTTGTTCACGGCATCATAAAGCACATCATCATATATTTTGTTGGCATCAGAACCGACCGCCGTCATACCTGCAAACCAAATATTCTCCAACTTTATGTTTCCTGCCTTGGTCATCTCAACTGTATTACCTTTCTCACCATCAATAATTAAACCGACAGGATATCCCACAGCTACTGAATTAAAGCAATTCAAACGACTGGAACGTCGGATCTGCATAGCAGACTGGAACTTACCTAAAGCTGAACCGTTATTAGGATTGAAGCTACCACCGGTAATATAGCTCTCATTATTAACAAAGTTGGCATCACGCCCCAACGGTCCGATAAAAGTGACATTACTAAATACGGCTGTCGTATAGGGTTCTATCAATGAGGCGTCTCCACAATTATCCGACTCAAAACCATTAGACTGAGAAGTATCTGCGATTCTCGGGTCACGGATTGAAAGACAATACTGGACTTTACCGGAGAAGCCATTATCTGTATCAAATTCATCGTCCCATCCATTATAAGCCACTAGATATTTACAATTTACATTACCTCCAAACCATTCGTAAGAGTCGTCATTGGAATATGATACCTGTAAATGATCAATGGTAGTCCCACTACCTACAGATCCAAAAGTTATACCATTAATTTCCTTATCTTTTTGAAAAGGATAACCAGCAAATTCCACACGTACATATCTTAATATACCTGAATTGTCAGCATCATCATTTCCTCCATGTTTAGTACGCGGACCTCCTTCAATCTGCTGATTCAACACTCCCTGATTGTTCTTGGCATTACCACAAATAATCAATCCCCCCCAATCTCCCGGTTTACGCTGGCCTTTAGGCTGTTCAGAGGTAAAGACAATCGGAGCATCTTTAGTACCCTCGGCTATTAGTTTGCCACCCGGTTCTACAATCAAGGCAGCCTGTGTATCTTTATCCCCTTTGATAACAGTTCCCGGTTCGATGGTCAATACCGACCCAGTCCCCACATAAATCCATCCTTTCATCAGGTAAGTTCCTTTAGACAAAGTCTGTGTACCTTTAAAAATAAATTCCTGATCTCCATTTCCTATCACGGTACCTTTGGCATTCTCAGTTTTATCATCATTAAATAACAAGTGGTCACATGTTTTAATAGCTCCCTCAGTCCCCCATACATAAGGAGCTTCAGCATTTCCACCGTTGCCATTACCGTTTCCTGTATCAGTTTCCGGATCATCACTGCTACAAGCAACCATTCCCCCCAGCATTATTGCTGAGAATACGTAAATCATAAACTTGTTAGTTCTCATTTCCATTTGTTTATTGGTTAATAATGAAAGATTCATTCTATTTTAAAACGTATAGTTAATGTTCAAATTGAAATTACGCCCTGATTTGTATTGACGGGTAATTTGCTCCACTTTTCCATGCCTAGTTTCTTCAAATTGCTTAAAAGAAACTTTCTCCGCCAACAAATCGCGTACAGCAACCTTTATTTCCAGATTACCGATTTTTTTCGAGACACTTAAATCTACTGCATTACGGGGCATTTCATAAGAATCGGGTACTCTTACTTCATTGCCTGCAGTTCCCAAACTACGGCCTACACCAATAATACGCTTACCGATACGGTTATAAAGCAATGCAGCATTCCATCCGCTATCGGCATGTTGATAGAAAAAACCGGCATTAATCAAATATGGAGATTGACCTTGCATCGGACGGTCCTCCTCTTTGGCTCCCGGCTCAAATTTCACTTTACTTTTAATTAAGGCCCCGTTCAGACTAAGACTAAAATTACGCATACCTATAAAATCCAGATTTTTGCGGATATCCACCTCTACCCCATAATTATCCGCTCCTTTGGCATTGACATACGAATAGATAAGGTCTGTGCCTCCGGATACAGTATAAGTCCATTCAATAGGATTTTTAAACCTTTTATAGAAAAGAGAAACAGAAATCAGCTCTCCACTGCTGGGATAAAGTTCATAACCAAAATCTAAATTATCAATATAAGCAGGCTTTAAATTATAATTACCTTGTACATTACTGGCAAGATCAAAATCATAATATACAGAAGAAGAAACCTCCCGAAATTCCGGACGATTCACAGTACGTCCATAAGATAAACGGAACTGCTGCTTATCATTCAGACGATAAGCCACATTTACAGACGGGAAAAAGTCATTATACGTGTAAAACACGCTAGTGGGGCTTTCCTCGTTTTTCTGTGTATGGCTAACCAGCTCCATTCTATTATGTTCAAAACGAACTCCTGCGTATACATTCAATTTGCCCAATGGAAGATTGGTCCCTACATAACCGGCACTCAAGAGATTATTGCCTTCGTAATTATTGCGCCAATCCACTTGTTCCAATAAATAAAGTCCATTCTCCCCATAATTCTTCTCTTGTAATAATTCATTAGGGACATTCATTACTTTATAAGCACTCGGCAAACCATTTTTCCAACTATAAATAAAAAAACGAGTATTATATTCACGAGCACGATACTCCGTGTAAGCTCCAGCCTTCAGGCTAGGAGTAAAAATCCCGAAAGAAAAATCGTGCTGATAATTGATGTTAGCCGACAAAATATGTTCATCCAATCGGGAAAACTCCCGATTAATCTCATTCAAGTTCTCTACTTCCAACTGATTGGTCTCTTCATTGAGTACGGTAGTATATCGACGGCGGTCTGGCATATTCCGATTGGCATAAGAATATCCAGTACTCCAATCCAACTTATCGGCATCACCCAATGTATGTTTCCCCGTAAATTGACCATTATAAGTGGTACGACTCTGATAATAATATTCCGCGCTCTCTTCATAATCACTTTGTGCATCTGTCCCCTTACGATAAGTATAGCGGTCTTTCCCTAATTGATTAAAAATATTCTTAAACTCATAGCGGCTGTTACCACTGGCAGGTACATAAGTAAAATTCAGCATAGTTCCTATACGAACATTATGATTATATTGGTCATCTATACTTTTACGTAAATAATTAGAACAGTCGTGGGTCGTATCATAAGCACCAAACAAATTGTTATCCATATCCAGATATGTCTTATAGCTATTACTATAGTTCACTGTTCCTAACATAGCCAAAGTACGTCCGCTACTATCCACCCAGCGACGGCTGAAATTCATATTCATGCTAAGATCTGCCAAGGGCCTACGATCTTTAACGGTCCAGTCATTGTTCAACCCATTATTTAATAAATCATAGCCGTTATTTATCGGATTAAGCACAGCATTGATTCCACCTTTCAAGCTACGAAAGCCATTATCGAAACCTAGAAAATCTGTGCCACTTCCTTTATTATACAGAAACTTTTTAAAATGAGTCTGATCATTTAAACTAGTTCCAACCGAAATAGTAAACAGATTACTGCTAGGAACATCTTTGGTATTCACTAAAATAAAACCACCACTGAAATCAGCTGGATATTCCGGTGCAGGTGATTTCACTACCAACATATTATCCAACTGCGACGATGGAATAATATCGAAAGAGAAAGCACGCGCATCGGCTTCTGAACTAGGCACGGCACTATTATTAATCCACACATTATTATACCGTTGTGAAAGCCCACGTACCATAACGAATTTCTCCTCAATTATACTGATACCCGACACACGGCGAATCACTTCCGAAGCATCTTTATCTTGCGTCTTGGTAATCTGCTGGGCAGAAACTCCCGTTTGCATAACCAAGCTGGTACGTTGTTGGGTAATTATAGCATTCTCCGTATTCTTTTTAGCATCCGCTACAACCACAACTTCTCCTAATTGTTGATTATCCTGTTCTAGTTCTACTTTTATTTCGAACATACCATTTATTGTAACCTCAACAATCTGTGTACAATAAGACACATAAGATATAATAAGCTTGTACGTTCCATTTCTTAATCCCGCAAGTTCAAAATTACCATCCACATCAGTAATAGTTCCTATATTTGTACCACTTAACTGTACGGCAGCACCAATAAGTGGCTCTTTAGTCGCTTTATCTGTTATAGTTCCTCGCAAAACGGCCGCCTGTACGGTCAATGCCAGCATCAAAAGAATTATCATAAGGCTAATGCCTTTCATCTGAATTTTCATCATACTTTTACCTTGTTATTTTTCCGATGGCAAAGATCAGATAAAAGCATTACATGTATAATACATCTGCATGATGCTCCTTTTGCATATTTATTTCAATGACATTTCATTGCATTTTGTTGAAAAAGCTCCTACCTTTACAAATAAATTGTAAAATAGAGAAAGAATATGAGAAGTTTTGCATCTGACAATAATTCAAGTGTACATCCCCGTATCATGGAAGCATTAATGAAGGCCAATAACGGACATGCACTTGGCTATGGAGATGACCCGTGGACAGAAGAAGCCGCCCACAAAGTGAAAGAACAATTTTCACGTCCATGTGAAGCACTGTTTGTTTTTAATGGCACAGGCAGTAATACTATGGCGTTGCAAATGATGACCCGTCCTTACCATATTATCTTCTGTGCCGACACAGCTCACATTGCTGTAGATGAATGTGGTGCCCCCAGTAAAGCGACTGGCTGTTTCATGCGCACAATTCCTACTCTGGATGGCAAACTGACTCCGGAATTACTAAAACCATTTATGGTTAACTTTGGTATAGAACACCATTCTCAGCCCGGAGCAATTTACCTAAGCCAATGTAGTGAGTTGGGAACAATTTACAAACCAGAAGAAATATGCGCATTGACAGAATTTGCACACCGACATGGACTGTTTGTGCATATGGACGGCGCCCGTATCTCTAATGCCGCGGCAGCATTGGGAATGAGTCTTGATGATATATCAGGAGCTTGCGGAGTCGACACATTGACTTTGGGAGGAACAAAGAACGGACTGATGGGAGCCGAATGTGTCATGATTTTCAATCAAGATTTGATAAAGGAAGCGCGTTATGCCAGAAAACAAGCCTGCCAATTGGCCAGCAAAATGCGTTATATCTCTTGCCAGTTCACAGCCTTCCTTGAAGATAACCTATGGCTAACATGCGCACAACATGCCAACGCAATGGCGCAACGCTTGTACAAGGAACTTTCCACAATGCCTGATATAAAGTTTACCCAAACGGTGGAAAGCAACCAATTATTCTTCATCATGCCACGTGAAAAAGAAAATAAGCTACAAAAATATTATCATTTCTACTTTTGGAACGAAGCCATAGGAGAAATGAGACTTGTTACCTCTTTCGATACAGAAGAAGAAGATGTAGACAAACTGATAGCTTGCATAAAGGCGCTATAATCATCTTCCGTTTCTCTGTTAGGCGGGCCTTCAGACCTGCCTGTTCTATTTCCCGCCTTTTTCCAAGGCATGAGTGTCCGGAGCCACACGTGGATACAAAAAAAGCCTCCGGAACTTCTTCAAGTCCGGAGGCTTCAAT
>ERZ809296.1079-NODE-1079-length-34871-cov-36.888011_pt1 | contig 34871 bp, 32 predicted proteins | sample MGYA00520511_ERZ809296 | MGnify/ENA primary metagenome ERZ809296 (study PRJEB31576, sample SAMEA3212662) | Homo sapiens | biome: human-gut; feature: human gut; material: fecal | place: Sweden | collected 2012 ...
AGTCTGGCTATTTTTTAATTGAAAAATCTTGCGATAAGTATTGCATTTTGCAATGGGGGAGAAAACGCAAACTTACCTTGACAACACGGGGCAAAATCACTATAATTATTTCGCTAAAATGGTATTCGTGTGCGCGCCGCGCAATTTTGCGGGCGCGAAAGAAAGGAACGATCTCAATATGGCGAACATGAAAAAAGAGTACAAGATGAGCGCGGAGCGCAAGGAAGAGCTGCAAAAGGAGCTCACCTACCTCAAGACCGTGCGTGAAAAGGAAGTGGCGGACCTCATCAAAGAGGCGCGCGGCTTCGGCGACCTGAGCGAAAACAGCGAATATGATGAAGCGAAAAACGAGCAGGGCAAGCTGTACTCCCGTATCGCTGAGGTCGAGGAGATCCTGCTGCACACCGTCATCGTCGACGAAAACGACGCGGGCACGAACGGCATCAGCATCGGCTGCCGTGTGACCGTGCAGGATGTGAAGTCCGGCCGCGAGCTGCCCGAGTATAAGGTCGTCGGCTCGCAGGAGGCCGACCCCATGCACCGCGCCATCTCCGAGGATTCCCCCTTCGGCAAGGCGCTCATGGGCGCAAAAGAGGGCGACGAGGTCATGGTGGAGGCCCCTGTCGGCACCATCGTCTACCGCATCGTCAAGATCGAACGTTAAGCTGTATTATATAGAGTAGGAGTAAAGAAATATCATGGCTGAAGAAAATATCCAGACCAACGCTCCCGAGCAGGACCTCAGCGAGATCCTGAAGGTCCGCCGCGAAAAGCTCGCAGCGCTGCGCGCCGAGGGCCGCGATCCCTTCAAGGAGACGCGCTTCGACGTGACGCACCATGCTCAGGACATCAAGGACAACTTTGACGCGCTTGAGGGCAGCGAGGTCCGCGTCGCGGGCCGCTTGATGAGCAAACGCGGCATGGGCAAGGTCAGCTTTTGCGATCTGCAGGACAAGTCCGGCCGCATCCAGCTCTACGCCCGCAAGGACGAGATGGATGAGGAGGAGTACAACCGCTTCAAGAAGTACGACATCGGCGATATCGTCGGCGTCGAGGGCGAGGTGTTCCGCACCCAGCGCGGCGAGATGAGCGTGCGCGCCAAGAAGATCACGCTGCTCAGTAAGTCTCTGCGTCCCCTGCCGGAGAAGTACCACGGCCTGACCGATAAGGAAGCGCGCTACCGTCAGCGCTATGTGGACCTGATCATCAACCCCGAGTCCAAGCGCAACTTCGAAATTCGTTCGAAGTTTGTCGCGTATCTGCGCCGCTACCTCGACTCCATCGGCTTTATGGAGGTCGAGACGCCGGTTTTGAGCCCCATCGCGGGCGGCGCGAACGCGCGCCCCTTCATCACGCACCACAATACCCTCGATATCGACATGTACATGCGCATCGCCACCGAGCTGCACTTAAAGCGCCTGATCGTCGGCGGCATGGAGCGCGTGTACGAGGTCGGCCGCATCTTCCGCAACGAGGGTATGGACACCAAGCATAACCCCGAGTTCACCACCTGCGAGCTCTATCAGGCCTACACGAACCTCGACGGCATGATGGACATCCTCGAGGCCATCCTCTCCGGCGCCGCGAAGGAGATCCTCGGCACCTATCAGATCCAGTGGCTCGGCAAGGACATTGACCTGACCCCGTCGTGGAAGCGCGTCACGATGGCTGACGCCGTCAAGGAAGTGACCGACGCGGACTTTATGGCGATCGAGGGCGACGCCGAGGCCGCCGTCGCGCTTGCCAAGAGCGTCGGCGTCGACATGGACGGCGTGGACAAGACCTGGGGCAACGCCCTGTACGAGACCTTCGACCAGAAGGTCGAGGAGACCCTCGTCCAGCCGACGTTCATCACCATGTACCCCGTCGAAGTGAGCCCGCTTGCCAAGCGCAGCCCGTCTGACCCGTACCTCACCGAGCGCTACGAGATGTTCGTCTGCGGCTGCGAGATGGGCAACGCTTTCACTGAGCTCAACGACCCGATGGATCAGTACGAGCGCTTCAAGGCGCAGGTCGAAAAGCGCGCCAACGGCGACGACGAGGCCGAGATGATGGACGAGGATTACGTCATGGCCCTCGAATACGGTCTGCCCCCGACGGGCGGCCTGGGCTTCGGCATCGACCGCTGCGCGATGATGCTCTGCGGTACCGACTCCATCCGCGACGTCATCCTCTTCCCGACGATGAAACCGCTGGACATGCCCAAGAAGGCCGACAAGGCGGAAGCCGCTCCCGCCGAAGTGAAGAAGGAGGAGGTCATCGACTTCTCCAAGGTCGAGATCGAGCCGCTGTTCGCTGACCAGGTCGACTTTGACACCTTCTCCAAGTCTGACTTCCGCGCCGTCAAGATCAAGGCGTGCGAGGCGGTGAAGAAGTCCAAGAAGCTGCTGCAATTTGTGCTCGACGACGGCACGGGCGAGGATCGCATCATCCTCTCCGGCATCCACGAGTATTACGAGCCCGAGGAGCTCGTCGGCAAGACCGCTATCGCCATCGTCAACCTGCCCCCGCGCAAGATGATGGGCATCGACTCCTGCGGCATGCTGATCTCCGCCGTGCATCACGAAAACGGCGAAGAAAAGTTGCATTTGCTGATGGTGGATCCTCACATTCCGGCCGGCGCAAAGCTGTATTAAAAAATAACGAAAAAGAGCTCTCTCGGCAGAGGGAGCTCTTTTTTGTGCCAAAGGCACGGGGAAGCAGCGCCGTAGGCGCTGCACGGGATAAGGGGGCCATTCTCTCACGTGAGAGAATGGCCTCCTTTGACCCCCAAGAGAACACAAGGGGCTCTGCCCCTTGACCCCGCCATTGCGAGGTTTGGGCTTGAAGAGCTGCTCAGCCTGCGGAATCGGGTGTCTGCTGTTTTTTTGCTGCGATACAATTTGGTTTGCTCCTATTATCCGCTGCCGCTCTGCCCATCTTGTAGAAGTACAGCCTAATTTCTGTCTACTTTGGATTTGTACGATCTTGCTGATGCCTGCCAAGGCGGCATTGCTGCGTTCGCCGCGTTCAGGTTTGCTTCTTTTTTAGTCCTCTGCTGTAATATAGATTTCTTCGGCTTTTTGTTGGGCGGAGATGAGGGCGTCTTTAACATCGCCGTAATTCTGTGCTTCCAGTTGAGTCAGTGCGTCGGTGATCGCGTTGAATAGCAGGTGATACATCTTTTCATAATCAGGCATTTTCATCCCTCCTTGGGATTATAATAACCTGAAACAGATTAAAATGCAAGTTAAGAAGTTGCTTGCTTTATAGTTTTCCTGGGGTGAAGATGATGTATCCGAGATTGAGAGACCTGCGGGAAGACAACGATATGACGCAAGCTGCACTTGCGAAGCTGCTGGGCATGTCGCAGACCGGTTATTCCAAATATGAGACTGGCGAAAACGACGTGCCAACACAAATTTTAATTAAACTGGCCGACCTCTACGGGACCTCCGTCGACTACCTCCTCGGCCGCACCGACAAACGATAAAAACGACCGCTCATGCGGTCGTTTTTCTTGTAATGCGGCGAGCGCAGCGATGCCGCCCCGCAGGAAGTCTGCCGCCAGTCTACCGTCACACGCGCCTCACGGAGTAAGGCGCGGTTGCTGGATGAACCGAATCGCAGGGGTTCATGGCGAAGCCATGTACACCGCACTTACATTGCGCAGCGCGTGCAGCTCTTCAAGCTGCAATCTGCCAATGTCGGGGTCAAGGGGCAGTGCCCCTTGCGTTCTCTTGGGGGATCAAAAGGGGGTCATTCTCTCACGAGAGAGAATGGCCCCCTTTTTCCGTGCCCCTGCACGGTGCAGGGATAGAAGCGTGCTATCGCGCTGCCTTTTATGATGTTCAGCAGAACTGCACTGGCTCAGTGGCCGCCTTGAGCCACTCCAGCTCATCCCCACTCAGATACGGCGAGATCGCCGCAAAGACCTTAGCGTGATAAGCATTCAAAAGCTCCACATCGCGCGACGAGAGCAGCGACAGATCGATCGCATCGCGGTCATACGGCACGAGCGTCAGCGGTTCGAGCGCAAGGAAGCGGCCGTACTCGTTGACCTCAGCCTCGCGTACAACGACGAGGTTCTCAATGCGCACGCCGAACTTGCCGGCAAGGTAAATGCCCGGCTCGTTCGAGAAGATCATGCCCTCTTCAATGACGCAGTGGCGCTTCTGGCGCTTCACATCCCAGTGTACGCGCTCAGGGCCCTCATGCACGCCGAGGACGAAGCCCACGCCGTGGCCCGTGCCGTGGTTGAAGTCGAGGCCCGCTTCCCACAGCGGCGTGCGGGCCAGCATGTCAAGGTTTTCGCCCATGCAGCCGTGCAGGAACTTGGCCGCGCCCAGCTGTATGTGTCCGCGCAGGACAAGCGTGTAGATGCGCTTTTCCTCGTCCGTGAGCGGCCCCAGCGCGATGGTGCGGGTGATGTCGGTTGTGCCCTCCAAATACTGCGCGCCCGTGTCGGCGAGGCAGAGGCCGCGCGGCTCCATGGGAATGTCGGTCTCCTCGGTCGGCTCGTAGTGGACGATCGCGCCGTGCGCGCCGTAGGCGAGGATGGGGTCGAAGCTCTGCTCAAGATAGTGCTCACCCTCGGCGCGAAGAGCTTCGAGCTTTTTCGACGCGCTGAGCTCGGTGATCGGCTCTTTGCCGATCGTGTGCTTGAGCCAGTAGATGAAGCGCGTGACGGCCACGCCGTCCTTGATGTGGGCAAGGCGCTCGTTCTCCTGCTCCGCGGGCGTCTTCACCGCTTTCATCAGCTGAATGGGGCTCGTGCGGTCGAGGACTTCAGCGCTCTCCGGCACGCTTTGCAGAATGCGATAGTTGGCGCGCTCGCCGTCGAGCAGTACGCGGGTGCCCGTGGGCAGCGCCGCGACGAGGCGGTAGATGTCGTCATAGGGGGCGAGCGTTACGCCGTCAGATTTCAAATGTGCTTCGATCTCTGCGCTCACGGACTCTCTCTGCACGCAGAGCGTGGCCGTGTCCTGCTCAAGCAGCAGATACGAGAGAAACACGGGCGTGAAGAGCACATCGTTGCCGCGCAGGTTCAAAAGCCACGCGACTTCGTCGAGGGACGGGATGACGAACACGCTTGCGCCCATCTCCTTCATCTTGCCGCGCACCGTTTCAAGCTTTTCCCTGCGCGTCAGGCCTGCATACTTTACGTCCAGCTCCCACACCGGCTCACACGAGAGCGCGGGGCGGTCCGCCCACACGAGGTCGACAAGGTCCTCGTCGCCCGCAAAGCGGATGTGCTTCTCGCGCGTCTTTTCGCCGATCGAACGAGCGAAGTCGTTGCTGATCGTGCGCGAGTCGAAGCCGATCCAGCCGTTTTCAGGAACGTGGTCGCGCAGGAACGCGGGGATCTCAGGCACGCCGAGCTGACCCATGCGCATGAGCTCAATACCGCTGCCCTCTAACTGCTGCGAGGCCTGCAAAAAGTAGCGGCCATCCGTCCACAGCGCGGCGGCGTCCGGCAGCACGACGAGCGTACCGGCAGAGCCGGTGAAGCCGGAGAGAAATTCGCGCGCCTTAAAGTGCGCGCCGACATATTCCGAGGTGTGGAAGTCGTCGGTCACGACGACGTAGGCATCGATATGGCGCTTGGCCATCTCCGCGCGCAAAAGTGCGAGCTTTTCGACAGGATTCATCACAAAATCACTCCAATTCTTTGTTACGATAACGATTGCCTCATTCGGCAAAGCTCTCCGTCAGCGTGATGAGCACGTTCGTCATGGCCTCAAGGCTATCCGCGGGGATCCACTCGCGCACGCCATGATAGTTGTAGCCGCCGGTGGAGAGATTGGGGCAGGGCAGCCCGTCCCAGGACAGGCGCGCGCCGTCCGTGCCGCCGCGGATGGGCACGCACTGCGGCTCGACACCGTTGGCGCGGAACGCGTTCTCCGCGCGCTCGATGAGGTGGAAGTGGGGGAGGATCTTCTCCTTCATGTTGTAGTAGCTGTCATTGATCTGGGCCTCGGCTGTGCCGTTGCCGTAAATTTCGTTGATGCGCGCGGCGCAGTCGGCAAAGAGCGCCTTTTTCTCTTCAAAGCGCTCGCGGTCGTGGTCGCGGATGATGTAGCGCAGCGTCGCCTCGGTCACGCTGCCGCTCATCTCGGTCAGGTGGAAAAAGCCCTCGTAGCCGTCGGTTTTCTCCGGAACTTCGTCCTCAGGCAGCATCGCGTGGAAGGTCATCGCTGCGGTCGCGGCGTTGATCATGACATTTTTGGCGCTGCCGGGGTGGACGCCGACGCCGTGCACCGTCAGAACGGCGGACGCGGCGTTGAAGTTTTCAAATTCGATCTCACCGAGCGGGCCGCCGTCCACGGTGTAGCCGTAGTCACAGCCGAGCTCCTGCACGTCGAGCCCGTCCACGCCGTTGCCGATCTCCTCGTCGGTCGTGAAGATGACGCGCACTTCGCCGTGTTTGACGTTTTTCTCAATCATCGTCTCGACCGCGGCCATGATCTCGGCGACGCCGGCCTTGTCGTCCGCGCCGAGCAGCGTCGTGCCGTCGGTGACGATGAGCTCTTCGCCCACATGGCTTTCAAGGCCGGGGCAGAGCGCCTCGGTGAGGGAGACAGTGTCGTTGAGATTCAGCTCGCCGCCCTCGTAGCGCACGAGGCGAGGCTTGACGTTTTCGCCCGAAGCGTCGGGAGCGGTGTCCATGTGCGCGATGAGCGCGATGACGGGCGCGTCCACGCCCTCGCTCGCGGGGAGCGTTGCAAGCACATTGCCGCAGTCGTCCATGTGGACGTCCTCGAGCTTCAGCGCTTCAAGCTCCTGCATCAGCACGCGGCCAAGGTCCTTCTGCCGCTCCGTAGAGGGCGAGGTGCCGGTGAATTCGTCCGAGGTGGTGTAATAGGTCACATAGCGCAGAAAACGCGATTTGGCAGATTCCATTTTGGGGTACCTCCTTGCAGTCATGCTGCGTGATATTTCACGCTCAGTGTACCACAAAAGGGGGCGAACTGTAAAGCCGCGGCGCACCAATCCGCGCAAAAGTGAAACGGTGCAAAAGATTCTTTTGCTTGACAAAGGGCGGCAGTTGATAATATAGTGTGATACATATTAAATAAGAAACTGGGAGGGAAGAGGAAAAATGAACGTGGAAACCATCACGAGCCGGCAGAATCCGCTGATGACGCACCTGCGCAAGCTCGCTTCCTCCCGGTCTTACCGCAAAAAGAGCGGCGAATATCTCTGCGACGGGACAAAGCTCTTGGACGAAGCGCTCAAGTGGGGCGCGCCGGTCCAAACGGCGGTGTTCTCTGACGGCGTGGACATTCCAGCGCTTCCCGATACCGTGCGCGCCGTGTGCGTGAGCGAAGACCTGATGCGCTCGGTGAGCCCGATGGAGACGCCGCAGGGCGCACTGTTTACGGTCGCGCTTCCCGAGACGAAGCTGCCCGAAACGCTTGCGGGTAAGCACTATCTCGTGCTGGACGGCGTGCAGGACCCCGGGAACGTGGGGACCATCCTGCGCACGGCGGACGCGTTTGAGTGCGACGGCGTGTTCTTAGTCAACGCCTGTGCCGACCTCTTCAATCCCAAGACGGCGCGCGCTACGATGGGCGCGATCTTCCGCCGCGAGGCGTACAGCGTCACGCCGGAGGAGCTTTTCGCGCTGCTCAGTAAAAGCAGCGTCCCGCTCTACGGCACGGCGCTGCGCGAGGACACCGTGCCGCTGTCTGACGCGAACCTGTCCAAGGTCGCTGTCGCCATCGGCAGCGAGGGGCGCGGACTGTCGCAGCAAATGCTGGATGAGTGCGCCAAAACGCTCAAAATTCCCATGAGCCCGCGCTGCGAGTCGCTCAACGCGGCCATCGCGGCGACGGTCATTCTGTGGGAGATGTATCGCTGAAACAAACAAGGAGGTGCTCTTCATGGCGGGCCTTAAATACTGGGTGTGGCTCTCGGAGGTCAAGGGACTGACAAACCGCTCAAAGCTTCTGCTGCTCGACTATTTCGGCACGCCGGAGAACGTCTGCTATGCCGACGAGGACGAGTACCGCCTCGTCGAGGGCATCGAGCCGCGGCAGATCGCACTGCTCGCGGAAAAATCGTTGGAAAACGCCGACCGTATCCTCGGCGCGTGTTCGCGGCTGGGGCTGCGGCTTCTCACGATGCAGGACGCGGACTATCCGATGCGCCTGCGCAATATCTTTGAGCCGCCGTGCCTGCTTTATGTCAGAGGCCAGCTCCCCGTTATCGACGAGGAGGTCGCTGTCGCCATGGTCGGCACGCGCAAGGCCTCGCCCTACGGCATCGAAGCGGCGGAGAAAATCGCCTACGGCCTGTGCAAGCAGGGCGCGGTCGTGATCTCCGGCGCGGCGGCGGGCGTGGACAGCGCATCTCACCGCGGCGCGCTGCGCGCGGGCGGAAAGACCATCGCCGTGCTCGGCAACGGGCTGGACATTGTCTATCCCGCAGAGAATGAATGGCTGTACCGCGATATCGCGGCCTCGGGCGCGCTCATCAGCGAGTATCCGCCCGGGACGGCGGCCGAGGCGTGGCATTTTCCCGTGCGAAACCGCATCATCAGCGGCTTGAGCCTCGCGACCATCGTGGTCGAAGCGCCGGAAAAGAGCGGTGCGCTCATCACGGCGAATACCGCGCTTGAGCAGGGACGCGATGTTTTCGCCGTTCCCGGTCCGATCGACGCGCCACTCAGCCGCGGCTGCAACCGTTTGATCGCGGACGGCGCGGCGGGTCTCATTACCGACAGCTGGGATGTGCTGCGCGAGTACGAGGCCATCTATCCGCATAAAATACTCGGCGAGCGCGTGGAGCTTCCGCGTACGCTCGGCTATCAGGCGCGCGAGGAGCAAGCGCGCGCCAAGCAGGCCGCGGCGGAGGAAATACTGTCGCTGCCGACACTGAATTTGAAAACCAACGACGCGGGGCTGACCGACGATCAGATCGCCATTCTGCGCACACTGAAAGACGGCGCGCTGCAGGTGGACGATCTGATCGAAAAGACGGAGATCCCCACGCGCCGTGTTCTTTCCGCGCTGACGATGATGGAGCTTGAGGGCTACGTCGAGCAGGGCAGCGGCAAGCATTTTTCTTTGACCGTCACACTACTGGAGGAATAACATTCATGGCAAAAAAGCATCTGGTGATCGTCGAGTCTCCGGCAAAGGCGAAAACCATTGGAAAATATCTCGGCAAAGACTACGAGGTCAAGGCCAGCATGGGCCATTTGCGCGACCTGCCGAAAAGCAAGCTGGGCGTTGATATCGAGCACGACTTCGAGCCCGTCTATCAGCCCATTCGCGGAAAAGAGGAGCTCATCAGCGAGCTCAAAAAGGCCGCCAAGAGCAGCGACACCGTGTATCTTGCAACGGACCCGGACCGCGAGGGTGAAGCCATCTCGTGGCATCTAAAAGCGCTTTTGAATCTGGACGATGAAAAGGCCAAGCGCGTGACTTTCAACGAGATCACGAAAAAGGTCGTCTCCGAGAGCATCAAGGAGCCGCGCGCCATCGACCAGGACCTGGTCGACGCGCAGCAGGCGCGCCGCGTGCTCGACCGCATCGTGGGCTATCAGCTGAGCCCACTTCTGTGGAAGAAGGTCCGCCGCGGCCTCTCCGCGGGCCGCGTGCAGTCCGTCGCTGTGCGTATGGTCGACGACCGCGAAAAGGAAATTCAGGCCTTCGAGGCGCAGGAATACTGGACGCTTGACGCCGACCTCACCGACGAGGCGACGCACAAGACCTTTGAAGCACACTACTACGGAAAGGACGGTAAAAAGGTCGAGCCGACCTCCGGCGAGCAAGTGGACGGCATCATTGCCGACATCGGCGACAAGCCCTTTACCGTGACGAATATCAAGCGCACGGACAAGCAGCGCTCTCCGTCGCTGCCGTTTACGACCTCTACCTTACAGCAGGAGGCCTCGCGCAAGCTCAACATGACGCCGCGCCGCACCATGGCCATCGCCCAGCAGCTCTATGAGGGCGTGGACATCACGGGCGAGGGCACGGTGGGTCTCATCACCTACATGCGTACCGACTCGCTGCGCATCTCCGAAGAGGCCATCGCCGCAGCGAAGACGTTTATTTTAGGACGCTACGGGCAGGGCTACTATCCCAAGACCGCCCGCCACTACAAGGCCAAGGCCGGCGCGCAGGACGCGCACGAGGCCATCCGCCCCTCGAACGTCAACCTGACGCCCGAGCAGATCAAGGGCGACCTGACGGGCGAGCAGTACCGTCTGTACCGCCTGATCTGGAGCCGCTTTTTGGCCTCCCAGATGGCGAACGCCGTGTACGACAGTGTGAGCGCGCAGATCATGGCGGGCGGACACGAGTTCCACGCGAGTGCCAGCAACTTGAAATTCTCCGGCTACACCGCCGTTTACGAGGAATCCCGCGACGACGACAGCAAGGAGGAAAAGGAGGGCACGCTGCCGCCGCTCGTCGAGGGGCAGGGCTTGACGCTCGAAGCCTACACGCCGCTCCAGCACTTCACTCAGCCGCCCGCGCGCTACACGGACGCGACGCTCATCCGCGCGATGGAGCAGAACGGCATCGGCCGCCCGTCGACCTACGCGCCGACGGTCTCGACGATCTTAGACCGCGAATACGTCATCAAGGACGGAAAATACCTGCGTCCCACGCCGCTCGGCGAGGTGGTGACGGGCCTGATGGAAGAGCGCTTCCCCGACATCGTGGACATGAAGTTCACCGCCCGCATGGAGGAAAAGCTCGATACCGTCGAAGAGGGCAAGACCGCGTGGAAGGACGTCATCCGCGACTTTTACGGCGGCTTTGAGCGCGACCTTGAAAACGCCGAGAAGGCGCTTGAGGGCGTGAGACTCAAGGTCCCCGATGAGGTCAGCGAGGAGAAGTGCGACGTCTGCGGCCGCAACATGGTCATCAAGAGCGGGCGCTTTGGCCGCTTCCTGGCCTGCCCGGGCTACCCTGAGTGCACGTTCACCAAGCCCCTTGTCATCGAAATGCCGGGCCGCTGCCCCAAGTGCGGCGGGCGCATGATGAAGCGCACCGGCGTGAGCAAGAAGACGAACAAGCAGTACACGTACTACGCCTGCGAATTCTCCACCAGCAGCGATCCCGAGAAGAAGTGCGACTTCATGACTTGGGATGTGCCGACGAAGGACGACTGCCCCGAGTGCGGCCAGACGATGTTCAAAAAGGCGGGCAAGGGCTTTAAGCGCCCGTACTGCATCAACCCCGCGTGTTCGCGCTTTGTGCCGGAAGACCAGCGCGGCTATGTGAAAAAGAAGACCACCGAGACCGCGGAAGAGGGCGCGGAGAGCGCCGAAGCCGCCGATGCGGCGGAGACCGCGGCAAAGAAGACCGCCGCCAGGAAGACGACGGCTAAGAAGAGCACCACCGCAAAGAAAACGAGCACAAAAGCGGCGAGCACCAAGAAGACCGCGACGAAGACCGCCGCAGCGAAGAAAACGACAAAGAAGGCCGCAGCCGAGGATGGTGCAGAAAAGCCCGCAAAAAAGACGGCGGCAAAGAAGACCGCGACCACGAAAAAGGCGGCCGCTAAGAAGACGACCGCCAAGTCCGCGGCCAAAAAGACCGCGGAGAAAGAAGAGAACTGATGCAAGTAACTGTGATCGGCGCCGGCCTTGCCGGCTGCGAGGCTGCCTGGCAGCTCGCGCAGCGCGGTATCGCCGTGACGCTGCATGAAATGAAACCCGAAAAGACCACCCCCGCGCACCACACGGCGGATTTTGCCGAGCTTTGCTGCTCGAATTCGCTGCGCTCGGACCAGATCGAAAACGCGGTCGGCCTTCTCAAAGAGGAGCTGCGCCGCCTCGATTCGCTGATCCTTGCCTGCGCGGACGCGACGCGCGTGGAGGCGGGCGGCGCGCTGGCGGTCGACCGCTACGGCTTTTCAAAGCTCGTGACAGAGAAGATCCGTTCGCATCCCAATATCACGGTCGTTCCCGGCGAGGTGACGGCCATTCCCGAGGGGAATGTCATCATCGCCTCGGGTCCTCTGACGAGCGACGCGCTCGCCGCCGCCATCGCCGAAAAGATCGGCGACGGGCACACGCTGAACTTTTTCGATGCCGCCGCGCCGCTCGTGACGTTTGAGAGCGTCGACATGGATTCGGCGTTTTTCGCCTCGCGCTACGACAAGGGCACGGCGGACTACATCAACTGCCCGATGACGGAGGAGGAGTACGATGCCTTCTGGCAGGCGCTCACGACCGCCGAGGAAGCGAGCGTACATGGCTTTGAGGATAAAAACGTCTTCGAGGGCTGCATGCCCGTCGAGGTCATGGCGCGCCGCGGACACGATACGCTCTGCTACGGCCCCCTCAAGCCGCGCGGTCTGCGAGACCCGAAGACGGGGAAAGAGCCCTATGCCGTCGTCCAGCTGCGGCGCGACAACGCGCAGGGCAGCGTCTATAACCTTGTCGGCTTCCAGACGCATCTGCGCTTTCCCGAGCAGAAGCGCGTGTTTTCGATGATCCCCGCGCTGCATGATGCGGAGTTTGTGCGCTACGGCGTGATGCACCGCAACACCTATCTCCGCTCGCCGGGGATGCTGGACCGCTACTATCGCCTGATCGCGGATGACCGCATCGCCTTTGCCGGGCAGATGACCGGCGTGGAGGGCTATATCGAGTCCGCGGCTTCGGGCTTTCTGGCGGGCATCGAGATGGCAAGAAGACTCGAAGGCAAACCGCCCGTCGATTTCCCACGCGAGACGGCCATCGGGGCGCTGGGGCTTTACATCAGCGATACGACGGTCTCGGACTTTCAGCCGATGAACGTGAACTTTGGTATCATGCCGCCGCTGGGCTACCGCATCAAGGGCGGCAAGCGCGTGAAAAATGCGCAGCTTGCCGCGCGCTCGCTTGAAAAGATCGACGCGATGCGCGAGGACGTGCTGAGTGACAGGAAAGGAGAGTGACCCCATGAAGATCATCGTCGACGCCATGGGCGGCGATTTTGCCCCGCTCGCGCCCGTCAAGGGCGCGCTGATGGCGCAGGAGAAGTACGGCGTGGACATCGTCCTGACCGGAAAAACGGAAGAGATCTTGAAGGCCCTGCAGCAGTGCGGCTGCAAGGAGCTCCCCAAGGGCATGGAGATCGCCAACGCGACCGAGGTGGTCGAGATCTGCGACGATCCGGCCACGGCCTTTAAGCACAAGAAGGATTCGTCCCTCACCGTGGGGCTCAATATGCTGCACGCGGGCGACGCGGACGGCTTTGTCAGCGCGGGCAGCACGGGCGCGCTCCTTGCGGGCGCGACGCTTCTCGTCAAGCGCGTCCGCGGCCTGCGCCGCGCGGCGCTCGCGCCGACCATCCCGACGGCCAAGGGCAAGGCGGTACTCATCGACTGCGGCGCGAACGCCGAGTGCACGGTCGAATACCTGCTGCAATTTGCGTATCTTGGCAGCTACTACGCGCAGAAAGTGCTCGGCGTCGAAAATCCGCGCATCGGTCTTTTGAACATCGGCGCGGAGGAGAGCAAGGGCGACACGCTGCGCCGCGAAACGTATCAGAAGCTCAAGGAAGCGGGCGAGGCGGGGCATCTCAACTTCACCGGCAACATTGAGGCCAAGGAAGCGATGCTCGGTGAGTGCGACGTCATCGTCGCAGACGGCTACAGCGGCAACATCATGCTCAAGAGCATCGAGGGCACGGGCAAGCTTCTTTCCATCAAATTGAAGGAAATGCTGATGCACAGCACCGGCACGAAGCTGGCGGCGCTGCTGCTCAAGGGACAGCTCGGTGATTTCAAGAAAATGCTCGACGCGAACGAGGTCGGCGGTACGGCGCTGCTCGGCATCTCGAAGCCGGTCGTCAAGGCGCACGGCAGCGCGAGTGAAGTCGGTATCTGCAATGCGGTCCGTCAGGCGATGGAGGTCGCGCGCAGCGGTATCATCGACGACATCGCGCAAAATATCGATAAGATGCGTATTGAACAGAAGGCAGAATAACGCGAATGCCAAAAAGCGGCAAAATGGGTATTGACAGTACAGTACCTTTGCCGTATCATTTGGAAGAACCAAAACCGTGAGAGGAAGTATAAGACTTATGAGCCCCGAAGAAATTTTCAAAACGATGCAGAAGCTGATCGTCGAGCAGTTCGCGCTCGACCCCGATGAGGTCACGATGGACAGCTCTTTTGAGGAAGATCTTGGCGCCGACTCCGTGGATCTTGTCGAACTGGTGATGGCCATGGAGGAAGAGTTTGAGCTCGATGAGATCCCTGAGGAGGAGCTCACCTCGCTCAAGACGGTGGGCGACTGCGTGCGCTACCTGAGCACGAAGCTCGGTTAAGAAGAAAAAAGCCGCCCCGCTTTGCGCGGGGCGTCCTTTTATCAGGAGGAAAAACCATGCAGGCCTTGGAAGAAAAGCTGCAATATCATTTCAAAAATCCGGCGCTGCTCGAAGAGGCGCTGCGCCACAGCTCGTATGCCAACGAGCACCGCGGCGCAAACTTTTTCAGCAACGAGCGCCTGGAATTCCTGGGTGACAGCGTGCTCGGCTTTGTGACGGCGGAGTATCTGTTTGCCAAGCATCCTACCGCGCCGGAGGGGGAACTGACGCGCATCCGCGCGCTGCTCGTGTGCGAGGACAGCCTGCACGAGGTCGCGCAGCGCCTGGAGCTTGGAAAATACTTAAAGCTCGGCAACGGCGAGGAGAGCTGCGGCGGCCGCACGCGTCCGTCTATCCTGGCCGACGCGACCGAGGCGGTGTTTGCCGCGGTGTATCTTGACGGCGGCATCAGTGCGGCCAGCGCGCTCATCCACCGTGTGCTGCTCGATACCGAGCGCGAGGAGGTCGCCGAGGAAAAGCGCCGCGACTATAAGACCATTTTACAGGAATTCGTGCAGCGCACGCCGAACCAGACGCTTTCCTATCGCCTGTTTGGTGAGAGCGGCCCCGACCATGACAAGACGTTCTATTTTGAAGTGCTGCTCAACGGCGGCGCTGTGGGCAAGGGCGCGGGCCGCAGCAAGAAGGAAGCCGAGCAGATGGCCGCAAAAGACGCGCTCGAAAAACTGACGGATCAGCGCTGAAAAGATGATCACCGACTGCTTTGACGATAAGACTGAACCCGTCATCAGCCTGCGGGACTTTTATGGCGAGCAGAAGCACCTTATCGAAACGTGCCTGATCCTGTTTTCGCAAAAGATCTATCAGCATCTGCTGGACACCTTTCCCAGTGAAAAGATCGGCCTGATCGGTGCGTGCAACGGGAATATCCCCATTTACCGCATGAATTACAAGGGAAAGGACATCGCGTTTTACCTCTCGGGCATCGGCTCGGCGATTGCCGCGTCGGAGTGCTATGAGGCGAGCTGGATCGTCGGTGCGTCGAAGTTCGTGATGTTCGGTTCCTGCGGGAGCTTGAATCGGGAGGCGACGAGGGGCAAATTTATCGTCCCGACGGAGAGTTACCGCGGCGAGGGCTGCTCGTATTATTTCGCTGCGCCGTCCGACTACATCACGGTCGAGAACGCGCGGAAGCTCTCGGCCATCTTTACCGAGCTGGGCGTCCCACACGTGACGGGGCGGGTTTGGACGACAGACGCCATGATCCGCGAGACCGCGGGCCTCGTCGCGCAGCGAAGAAGCGAGGGCTGTCTCGCCGTGGAGATGGAGCTTGCCGGCGTGCAGGCGGTGTGCAGTTTTTACGGCTTGGCGCTTTATAACTTCCTCGAGGCGGGCGACGTGCTGGAGGAGAGCGGCTACGATGTCGCCAATCTTCGCGGCGCGAACCACGACCTCGGCAAGCTCTATATCGCGCTGGAAACGGCGCTGCGCATCTGAATAGAATCGAAAACGCCATGACGAAAGTCACGGCGTTTCTTTTTTGCTGTTTTTCTTCTTTTCAAAGAGGATCGACAGCCCCGCGTAGAGCAGGAACAGCCCGAACGGCTTGCGGAAGATGCTGCTGTCGACCATTGTCGTCAAAATCGCGGCGGCGAGCGCACAGAGCGTGCCGGTCGGGATGGCCGCGCGCAGGACGGCTTTGTCGAGATATCCGTTTTTGCGATGCGCGAAGAGCGAGATGCCCGCGGTTGGCAGAAAATAGAGCAGGTTGATGGCCTGCGCTGTGCGCTGCTCCACGCCGAAAAAGAGCGTCATGCATAAAAGAAGCAGTGTCCCGCCGCCGACGCCCCAGGACGAGAGGATTCCCGTCAAAAGCCCGCAGAGCGCGGGAAAGAGCCAGTCCGTCACAGAAGGTACCTCACCGCGCCATAGAGCAGAAACAGCGCGAAAATGCGCTTGAGCCATGTGTTCGGCACGTCCTTGAAGAGCCTGCCGCCGATCCATCCGCCTGCAAGCCCGCCGACAAGGTAGGGGAGCGCCTCTCCGAGCGGCAGCGCGCCGCGGAACGCGTACACGAGTACCGACACAAGGCAGAACGGGAAGATGACAGCCACGCAGGTCGCAAGCGCCGTCTTGTCGGAGAGCTTTGCCCACGAGCGCAGCAAAAACGCGAGCGGGATGCCGCCGCCCCCGCCGAATAAGCCGTTCACCGTGCCTGCGAGCGCGCCGCAGACGCGGTATTTGCCCTTTTCCGTCATGCTGTCACCGCCTTTTTGATGCTATGTAGCGGCCGCCTGAGGGGCGGCTGCAAAAATTACTGCTTCTTGAAGCTCTGGCAGTCGGTGCACTGGTCCATGGTGGGGTTGGCCTCGTGCGTGCCGACCTGGATGGCGTTCAGACCGCAGTACTGGGCGTCCTTGCAGTGGTTGGCGCAGTTGGTCACGGCGCAGCGAATAGAGGTGTTGGGCGTGCAGGAGCAGCCGTTATTGGTATGATCGGTCATAGATTTGTCCTCCCAAAAAATTGTTTTGGCGTTTGCCGCGCTTAGTTTGCGCGCATTTTTGCCCGCTATGCAAAAGGAAGAACATTCCAATAAAAAACGTCCGGCTGATATTCAGCCGGACGTTTTTTCACTTGTTATTTTAGAAGCTCGTCGATCGCGCGGTAAAGCTCAGAGAGCGTCTCCTCGTCATTTTGCTGGATGGCGGCGGTGACGCAGGTCTCCATGTGGTTGCGCAAAATCTGACGGCTGGTCGAGCGGATGGCGGACTCCACCGCGGCGAGCTGGATCAGCACCTCGGAGCAGTCACGGTCGTCCTCCACCATCTTTTTGATGGATTCGAGGTGCCCGATGGCGCGCGCAAGGCGGTTGCTGATCTTTTTCGTCTGCTCGGGGTCATGGACATGCCCGTGCACATGGGGGTGCCCGTGGCTGTGCTCATGGACGTGTTCGTGCTCGATCATGGCATTCTCCTTTAGAACTTCAGCGCGCCGACGCTTGCTTCCACGGTTCGGATATACGCGCGGTCGATGATCTGCTGGGCGACGGCCTCGAGATATGGCGTGAGGGGCATGTCGTTGTCCATCTCGGGCACCTTGCTGCGGAGCAGGTCGTAGATAGCCTGCGTGCCCTTGGCGCAGCGCTTATCCTCATAGCAGTCGAGCGCCTGACCGTCGCAGATGAGCTCGGCGGCGAGGATATACTTGGCGAGGTGCATCGAGTCATAGGCCTTCTTGGCGGCGTTGTAGCCCATGTTGACATAGTCCTCCTGGTTGGCGCAGGTGGTCAGGTTGTCGACCACGGCGGGGTGCGCAAGGATGCGCAGCTCGCCCTGAAGTCCCGCGGAGGCGTACTGGATCATCATAAGGCCATTGTTGAAGTCGGCGTTCTTGTTGAGGAACGCCGGCAGCTCGCTCACCAAGCTGTTGAGCAGGCGGTCGATGCGGCTGTTGCTCATTTTGCACAGATCCGTGATCGCGATGCAGAGGTTGTCGGATGCCATACCGGCATAGGTGCCGTCGGCGTTGCAGCCCATCAGCGCGACTGCGCCGCCGTCCTCTTCATCGAAGATGAGCGGGTTGTCGACGGACGAGTTGAGCTCGATGGCGAGAGTCGTCTGTGCGTCCTTGATGGCCTTTTTGACCGGGCCGTGGAGCTGCGGCATGCAGCGGATGGACAGCGCGTCCTGCACGCGGTGGCCACGGTAGCGCTCAAGCATGGGGCTGTCCTTCAAGATGGCACGGATGTTGGCCGCGGTGTTGATCTGGTCGGGGTGCGGACGCACGGCCATCAGGCGCTCGTCCATAGCCATCAGCGTACCCTTGAGCACCTCGAGCGTGAAAGAGCCCGCAATGTCTGCCGTCAAGCTGAGCGTCTGCGCGTCATAGATCGCAAGCGACGCGAACGCGGTGACGGACGTGGTGCCGGAGAGCAGGATAAGGCCTTCTTTGGAAGAGAGCACGAGGGGCTTGAGGCCCGCGCGCTCGAGCGCCTCTGCGCCGTCAAGCGTTTCGCCCTGATAGGTGGCCTTGCCCTCGCCGATCATCACCATGCCGATGTGGCCCTCGAGCGTCAGATAGCCGACGGAGCCATGACCGGGGACGACGGGGCTGATGCCCGCGTTGAGCATGTCGCGGATCAGCGCGAGCGTTTCAAGACGGATGCCCGTATGGCCGGAGCCGAAGTGGCAGAGCATGACAAACATCATTGCACGCGTGCACTCCTCGGCGATGGGCTCGCCGACGGCGCAGGTGTGGGCGTAGATGTTGTTGCGCTGGATCGTTTCGCGGTCCTTTTCGGGGATGAACTTCTTCCAGTTGTCGCCAAGGCCCGTGGTCAGGCCATAGATGGCCTTGCCTTCGTGGCTGAAGCGGTCGACATGGGCGCGGCAGTGGTTGACGCGCTCTTCATATTCTTTGGAAAACGCGACCTTCGCGCCAAAGCGCGCGACACTGACGAGGTCGTTGATGGTGGCGGTGCCGCCAAGCGTAACAGTGTTCATATCGGATCGTACCTCTTGAAATGTGGGTTTCGCTCTCTTACAGGGAGCTGTCGGTCTTGTAGCCGTCAGCCTCGATGGCGATGTAGCGCACCTTTTTGCCCATCTCCATCTCGCCGTAGAACGCGACGTAGTACGGGCGGTAGAAGGGGCGGTAGGACGCGACCTCCATCGAGGTGATGATGTGGCCCGAGTGGCGGCGCATGATGCGCATGGCGACGCGCTTGGCCTGGGCGATGATCTTCTCTTTGTCGAAGGTGGAATCCTGGCACATGTCGGGATCGAGGTCGGCTTCGTAAAGCGGGAGCGGCTGCTCGTGATAGCTCGCCGTGCAGCGCGTGCCCTCGACGATCATGCAGATCTTCTGCGAGTTGCCGCCCATCTGGCCCTTGCGGGTGAAAAAGCGCTCCACAAGGCCGGGCTTGAAATAGGCGTCGAACACGACTTCAAAGCTCTGCAAATAGAGCTGCTTCATCGTGATCTTGCCGCCGCCGTACATGGCCTTGCCGATCAGGTTGCCGCCGCCGCGGGCCTTGACGAAGGCTTCGGAGTCGGTCATTTTCTTTTGGGTGATTAAAACGTCCACTGTGCGGGAACCTCCTTGAAACGGAATGGGAGAGTAAAAAAAGCAAATACGAGAAGGACAGATTCCGCGGGGGAATCAGCCTACCTTTTCATCATACGCCAACGCTGGGGGAATGACAAGCCGCTTTTTTGCGAAAGAAACAGCCGCTTGCCGGTTCATGCCACTTTTGTGCATAACGCAGAAACGATTGACCGTTTGGCGTGAAAAGATTATACTAAGTTACCGTTGAAAAAAGCGTTGAATCCGTTGGGCGGCCCGCATGGCGAAGCGGGCGGCGATGCGCTGCGGATTCAACGATAATTCGTCGGCGAAGCATTATGATAAAATAAGAATGCTTCATAGCATCGTTGTATCATTGCTGTGGAGGGCGGAGGATAGCGCCCCCGAAAAGGCAATGCAGATAAAATAAGAAATCAGGCAAGCAATAAAAAGAGGAGATAGCAATATGTCTTTACTGACCAGCAAGCTGAGCGACGAAGATCGCAAGAAAGCGCACGAGCTTTTTGGAGTGCCCGAGCAGTTCGACGAAGTGGCCGACCTGATGGTGCACGAGGAGGAATGGCAGGTCATTCTTCTGATGGGCAAGGAGCCCATGACGGAAAAGGAGCTGCGTAAGCTCATGGAGAAGAACCGCCTGGCCGCGTCGCCCTACGTGCTCATCAACCGCATGTACTCCCGCAACGTACTCAACAAGGTCACGGATGCGGACGAGCCGACCTGGAAGATCAGCGACTTCTACAGCCGCTATTCCTACTATGCGCAGTTTGAGTACTATGAGTTCGGCTGTCTGCCGAGAGAGCTCATCGAGGCGCTCTACGACTGGCAGACAGAGATTTATCAGTCGATCTATCTGCCGCAAGTGAAGGCCAAGGTCGCCGGTGAGGGCGTCTATGTCCACAACCAGACGTATCTGACGCTCGAGGAGTTCGATAAGATCATCGACGGGCATCACGGCAGCATCCATCTTGTGCCCTGCAACTGCAAGAGCCAGAAGTATTTCCACGACCGCAAGCTCAATGTGTGCGTCAACATGAACGACGGGCCGAACAGCGCGGTCGACCGCGGCATGGGCGAGCCCATCAGCCCTGAGGACATGAAAAAGAAGGTGCGCGAGTTCAACGCCAGCGGACTCATGCAGAACGGCGAGGACGGCTTCATCTGCAACTGCGACGGTCTGTGCTGCTTCCCGATGCAGATGGCCTATAAGGCCGGCTCCCGCCTGATCTATCCCGAATCCAACTGGAAGATTGACTGGCACGAGGACGAGTGCGTCAACTGCGGCAAGTGCACGAAGATTTGCAACTTCGGTGCGTTCTACAAGGACGACAACCGCAAGGTGCACTACGATGTGGACAAGTGCTGGGGCTGCACCATCTGCGCGCCCAACTGCCCGAAGCACGCTATCCACCTGCTGCCGAGAGAGCAGAAGGCCTGAGAGAAGCACTAAGGCACTACGCAATAGCATTTTGGCCGGACGGTACCCTAAAAGTGGCCGCCCGGCCTTTTTCTTGCTTTGCGCGAGAAATGGAGAGAGAAAGTCAGCACCATGGCACTTATCAAAGTTCTGATCATCTTTGTGGTGATCCTCGCCCTGCTCAACAAACGCCTGCCCCTTTATCTTGCGATGATTTTTGGTTCACTCCTGATGATCGTGATGTTCCGTCTGCCGATCGCCACGGCGGGGCAGACGGCGCTGCGCACGCTCACGGGCTGGGACGTCTGGTCAGTGAACCTTGCGATGTACGTGATCTCGGTGCTCGTCTACGAGCTTGACCTGCGCCATCGGTTCGAGGATGCACAGCGGGCGATGAATGGACTAATGCGCGACCCGAGGCTCAACACGTCGCTTGCCTGCATGTTCATCGGCCTGATGCAGGGCCCCGCCACCGTGACGATCTGCGGCGGCATGGTGGACACGATGACGGGCGACCACCTCAAAAACGATGAAAAGGCGGCGGTCGCCACGTACCTCCGCCACATTCCGGAGGCTATGGTGCCGACGTTCACGGGCGTTATCGTGGCGTGCAGCATCAGCGGCATTTCCATTTCATCCTTTTTCGTATGGATGATCCCGATGGCATTGCTGACGCTTCTGGCAATTTACCTTGTCTATCTGCGCCGCGTGCCGCGCACAGTCGGCGAGACGGGACGCAGCAAAAAAGAGTGCGTGCGTCTGCTTTTGCGGAGCCTGTGGTCGCTGCTGCTGGCGATCGCGGTGATCATCGTGTTCTCGCTGCCGACGTGGGCCGTCGTGGCGGTCATCGCGGCCGTCAACGCGCTGGTCGAAAAATTCTCCGCGCAGGAGGTGCGCGATGCGCTCGTCAAGGGCTTTGACCTAAAGTCGCTGCTCGGTATTACGATGACGTATGTCTTCAAGGACCTTTTGATCCTTGGCGGCGTGATCGACGTGCTGCCGACGTATTTCGAGCATCTGCCCATTCCGGCGTTTCTGGTGCTCGTGATCCTGTACGCGTTCGGCACGCTGGTCGCGGGATCGAGCGCCGCGGCCGCGGCCTTTATCCCGCTGGCCTACACCATGATCCCGAACGGCGGCGCGTTTTTGCTGGCGCTGCTGATGAGCGTCAGCTTCGCCTCGAGTCAGCTGAGCCCCACGCACATCTGCACGGCAATCATCTCGGACTATTTCGGCGTCACATTTTTCGCCACGGTCAAAAAGCTCCTGCCGCTGTTTCTGCTCACCGTTCTCATCGCCTGCGGCTATTACATGCTGCTGACGGCGGTATTCTGAAGAAAACAAACAAGGCCTGTGCCAAGCAGCACAGGCCTTGATCGATTTGCTGTAAAGAGAAAACAGAGCAAAAATGCAGACCCTTTCCCCTAAACGGAGATTTCGGGCGATTTTCAGAGAAAACCGGGATTTGAAAAACACAAAAATGCGACTAATTTAATATAAAAAAGAAAGGATTCCAAACATTTCTGCTTGAAATCCTGACTTATGGAGGTGACACCCAGATTTGAACTGCTCGGGTGTCTTTCCTGTGGTGTGCGGTCTTGCTCTCACGCCTTGTTTTTCAAGGCTTTTGTGTTATTGCGTGGTATGCGCTGGCGGCGTCAAATCATCGGTGTTGGAGAAAAAATAGGAGGAAATTTTGCAGCCGCAAAAGAGCCTTTGCAGCTCGCTGCGTGGGGAAAAATTTTCCTGTGTGGGGGCCTGCGGTTTTCGCCGTGAGGGAGTCAAACTTTCCGAAGTGGGGGAGGGGGCAAGGATACCGGCGCGCGCAGCCGTGCGCCCAAGGCTGGATGGTTTACGGGCGTCGCTCGCCATTTTTTCAGCTCTCTTTTTCGCTTAATTTTCGCAGCCTTTGCGCTCGCGTTGATCGCGGGCGGGAAAAGCGACCCCGCGCGCCCGTGTGGTACCGTGCGCGTACCCCCTCGGTTTTTTTCGCTCGTCGTCGGAAATGGCGGCGCTCTCGGTTTGCCTGCCTTCTTTCTCTCCCCCTCCGCCAGAGGGGGGATAATTTCTCACGCTCGCGCGGCTCTTGCCGTCATGATAGCCCGCCGCGGCCGGTTGCGCAAGGTCTCTGTGCAAATTTCTCCACTGCCTGTTCTAAAGTTATATTCTACTACAAGTGGGGAAACAGAGATTCAGAGTTCCCCTGTTGCTTTGGATTCAGCTGCCGAGATCGCGCGTGATCATAGCGGCGCGGAATTGGTACTTGATATATAACAATAGCTGCCAAACTCGCTTACGCGCTCCTCTTTCTCCAGAATGTGGCAGCCGAGCGGCACGGTAAGCGACGCATCGTTGTCAACGTACTCGCTGCGCACAATAGGCTTTTCGAGGTTGCGGCTTGCTGTCCACATCTGCGTCCCCACAGGCCGCTGCTCTACGCTCTCCTTGGTGATGTAGCGGGCAAGCTGCTCGTAGTCATACGTCCCGATATACTCGAAGTCTACAACGTCGCCATACGGCCACAAACTACGTACCGTCTCCATATCGTCACCGGCAGCGTTTATCACGATATGGTGATGCAGCCGCCCTCCGCCGTGCTTGTCTTCGGTAGTGTATATGTACTTGAGTGTCTGACCTCGCGCCTTCCTGTGCTCCTGCAAGTGCTTAAGAAAGTTGCGTACGTTCTTGATCGCACCGGCGCGCTTGGCGGGTAGATTCTCGTCACGGTAAGTCAGCGTCACAAAGAGATCGCGCGGGCCGAAGTTCGCGGCCAGCAGCATTTCCAGCTTCACGCGCGCCGCCTTGTCGTTCATGGCCTTCTGTGCTGCGGTCGTCATGCGTGACTTGACTGCACGCACGCGCGGGCCGTCCTGCGGCTCCGGCGCGGTGTATATGATTGTTTTGACGAGTCGCCCTGCGATGATCGTCTTTTTTCGTTTCGCCATATATGCCCCTTTCAATGGAGATGGGAACGCCTCCGGCTGTTCGCCGGAGGCTTTTTCTATGCTGTTAAATCATCAATTTTCAATGCCGAACTCAGGCATTGCCGTGGATGGAATACAAAAATCCTGCATCATGTCCGGCCCTCCTGCTGCGTCTTTGCGGGATGCTATTAAGTACGCTTGTGCAAGCACGGAGGGCGAAAACGACCACCCAAGAGCATCTGAGACCATCCGTGCATTTTCACCGTCGACTGTCTGCGGGCTATCCATGCCGCCAATGAAGAATCCCCACGGTTCGCCTGCTGGCAGATTGCGGCGGGACGCCACGACTTTACACGGGTCAAACGGCTTGTGACTGCCAAAGGTCAAAACAGCATCCTCATATACCTTTCGAACAGTATCGTCCCTTGCGCGTTGCAGTGTGCCGCGCTCGAAGCGCTGTGACACTTTGAAAGAGATATATATTGATTTTCCCGCTAAAGATTGCTATCTTTATTTAGAGAAACGTTTATAAAAACTGTTATTGTGATTCCTTCGGAATACGACTATGCTTTTTATAAACGAACCGCAGACGCTTTGAGAATTATTTGAGGAATAATATGCAGATATTGGTAAGGGATATTTTTCGGCTTCAATCTTTACAGACGGCTCACCTGATCGCTGGGAGAGAAGGAATTCTTCGGCCTCTTTGCGGCGGAACGATTCTGGAAATGACAGAGTTGGGGAGGGACAATGCCTCGGAATTACTGTCGTTTTCCTTTAAACCTCAGGAAATAATGATAACAGCTCTCTACAATGTAAAAAACGATGTGGAAAGTCAGTGTGACGTGATCCGCGCGCTCAACAAACTGAATGCGGCCGGGCTGATTGTGTTTTATTACGGACTCGTGGTGCAAAAATTCGATCAGAGAGTGCTTGATTTGTGTGATGAGCTGAATTTTCCGCTTGTTGTCCTCAACTATAATGACAATAAGCACATTTCTTATGCCGATGTACTCAATGATGTGCTTTCATTGAATCGCTATGAGAACGATTCCTTCTTTCGCTCGATCATCAGTTCCATGTGGAAAACAAAGGACAGTGGCGGGAGCATACAGGAGGTGCTTTCCCAAATTGCAAATCAGGGGGAACTGGATATTGTCATCATTGACACGCTTGCTCAGAACGCACTGTGTTCCACCATGTCGGGCAATCGTCTCAATACCTTTCTGAACAACGAGCTCTCGCGCTTGCCGTTCGATGCTTCGCGCTTTGAACTGCTGATCGACGAAACAAAATACTGCGGACGACATTATTATACGGATTATCTTGAGTTGTCCGTCCTGTTTGTTCTCAGCCAGAGACGGAAGCGGGTGGATATCGATTCTCTATTCACGTGTACCAAGCTTTGTCTGGATCTATGGAGACACGCCTTGGTGTCAACGCGCGGCGGCAATATCATCAACGCCATTATACGAGGTGATTGGCAGCAGGCGCACAGCGATTTGGGGTATTATCGGCATGGTGATGCTGAACAATGGAACTTCCTGATTTGCAGCAGGGCTCCGTCGCTGCCGCTGATGCATGAGGTTAAGTCCCTGCTTCAAAGTGAAGGGATCGCCTTTATAAACGGCGGATATGAGCAACTCGAAATTCTGATATTCAATCGTGCGCCGGATCCGGATGCTGAAGCGCTGAACGCCTTGGTGTTATCCGCTCAAGCGGCTCAAGATCCGGCCGGACACTTTGCCTGTGCTACCAATATATCCGGAGAGAGTGAACTTTTTTCCTTGGTCAGTGAGACAGCCAAGGAATGGGCGTTCACCTGTTCACTTTATAAAAACCGTTACTGCATGGGGCGCTTTGAATTGATCGAAGCGATCGCCTGCAAGCAGGATCTGAGAAATGAAGCAGCCATTGACCGGGCACGGCAAATACTTGACCCGCTGATCGAATACGACAGACGGCGTGAAGGGGTGCTGTTGGAAACCCTGCAGATATATCTGATCGATTGTGATTGCAGCTACAAACAAACTGCGGCGCTGACTTATACGCATCAAAATACGGTGCAGTACCGCGTTCGCAAAGCGGTGTCTCTTTTGGGCGGAAATTTTGAGCAGGCCGCAGCCTTGAGTGCAGTTTTTCACGCGATCTGCCTCTATCGGCAAGATCCACAAATGTTCTCGTAATTACACTACCATGATAAAGCAAAAATGTTTTGAAAACAAAACGCGACCTGGTTTTTTGTTTTCAAAACATTTTTTTATTATTTCAAGCATGCTACCATAATATCACCTTCAATTGATGCCATCTATGATCTTCGGTTGGTCAATTGAAAAGTCTGAGAACACGGAGGAGAAGATTTATGAGTAATCCCGGAAGCGAAACCAATTATGTAAATGACTATGCAACCATACCGGTTCCCCTGGATCAACGCAGATCATCCTTTTCACTGGCAATGGTTCTGGTCGGCAGCATCATTTGCCTCAGTTCGATTTACGTTGGAGCAAGTTTCGTCGGCCAGCTTTCGTTGTCTGAGGTCGTTACCGCTTGTCTGGTCGGTAATGCAGTTCTGTCTGTGCTTGGCGGCCTGTTGAGCTATATTGGCACCAAAACCGGTGTCGGTATTGCAATGCTGATGCGCCAATCCTTTGGCGTCCTTGGTAATTACATCATCGCTGTGCTGACAGCAATCGTTGAACTGGGTTGGTTTGGCTATCAGTGCGGCTTTTTTGGCTCCACGATCCACGCCATGTTTCCCAATGCCGGATTTATCACCGAGCCTGTGGTCGCCGGTATCTGGGGCGGCCTGCTGATGATGACAACGGCTTTCATCGGCTACAAAGGTCTTGAACTGCTCAGCAACATCGCTTCTCCGCTTATCCTTCTCACGTGTGTTGTTGCGTGCGGTTTGGCTGCGACCCGTGTCGGCGGCATGGAACAGTTCAACCAGATCACGCTGGCGCACACTGGCAGTATGTCCACCGCGGTCGGAATCGTTTCCGTTATCGGAGCATATGCCATGGGTGCAGTTTTGCAGCCTGACCTGACCCGCTATGGTAAAAAATGTAGCGACAGTGTTATCGGTGCCGTTTTCGGATTCATCATCGCCAATTCTTTCGTCATTATTGCCGGATTCTTTATCTGCACTGTTGCTGATACCAGTGATGTGGCAGTTGCTTTGCTGAATATTCTCGGTTCTTGGTCGCTGCTGCTGCTGATCCTTGCCCAGTGGACCACCAATGACAACAACCTCTATTATTCCTCCCTTGCAGCTGTCGTTGCTGTTCCGAAATGGAAGAAGAAGTATGTCGTAATTACATTTGGTATTATTGCGACTGTGGCCGGCGCGCTCGGTATTGTAAACTATTTTACCACATGGCTGAGCATCCTCGGCACTGCGATCCCTCCGGTGGCCGGCATCCTCATTGTCGACTATTTCTGCGTAAAGCACCAATCCTATCGGTTCGGTGCTGGTGTTAAACACCGCTTCTGCTCCATCCCTGCACTGGTTAGCTGGGCCATCGGCTGCCTTGTAGGATATACCGTTACCTGGGGCATCGCGGCGATCAACAGCATGGTTGTTACCGCGATTATCTATATCGCTTTGTTTATGCTTTTCAAAAACGACACCAATCGCCTGTACTTTGGCGGCGAATATGTCGAGAACGCACGCGGTGAATTGGAAAAACTGTAACCAGTGTCAATATAATAACTAAAAGGAGAAGAAAAATGGCTACTATGTATCTGGAAAATCAGCAGATGGCTGAAGACTTCGTTCGCGGATGCACGTTTATGGGCACAGGCGGCGGCGGCCTGCCTGCAAACGGACTGCAGTCCCTGATGAGTGAGATCAACAAGGGGACCAAGGTCGGTTGGGTCGATATGAGCGAGATCCCCGACGATGCGATGACGGCCTGCCCCTTCCTGATGGGATCTATTGCCCCTCATACGCCTGAGGTCGAAGCGGAGATGGCAGACTTTGGTTTCACTGACCCTGTATATCCTGAGAAGGAGCAGCTGGCCAAGGCTATTCAGTATCTCGGAAAGTTTTGCGACACGAAGATCGACGCGGTCGTACCCATCGAGCTGGGCGGCGCCAATACGCCCGGTGGTGTAACTGCGGGCATTATCAGCGGTGCTGTTTGTGTCGACGGTGATTATACCGGCCGCGCGATCCCTGAGATCCAGCAGACCACGCCGTATCTGCACGGCAAAACCCTCTGGCCCGTTGCATCTGTTGATGCCTATAACGATATTTCCTATATCGAAAACGCAAAGAACTACCGCATTGTGGAGCGAATCGGCAAGAAAATTGCCGAAAGTGCCTATGGCCTTGTCGGTCAGGCGGGCTTCCTGATGAGCGGCAAGGATATGAAGAAGTGCATCAATCAGGGCACGCTGTCTTCCTGCTATAATATTGGCAAGATGATTCGTGAAGCGCGCGAAAGCGGCAAGGATCCCGTCGAAACCATTGTAACCGAACTCGGCGGATGGCGTTTGGCAACCGGTGTTGTCACCGGCAAGGAAACCTGGGATGACGGCTATTACTACGGTTATCACACCATTGAGGGTTCTGGCGACGATAAGGGCAACACTTTCAAGATCTTCTTCAAAAACGAGAACCATGCCATGTGGAAAAACGACAAGCCCTATGTTTCCAGCCCCGACATCATTGCTGTCGTCGATGCCAAGACCGGCGAACCGTATGCGAACCCCATTCTGGCGGTCGGCAATGAGGTCAGCGTGATTGGCCTGAAGGCGAACCCCGTATTCCGCACGGAAAAGGGTATCGCAATTCTTGGCCCCAGATACTTTAAGCTTGATTTCGATTATACCCCCATCGAAGAAGTGATGTCCAAGTAATTGAGCTGCACCGCTCGAAAATATTTCCGGGTATCAGCACTGCAAAAAATAAAGCGGCTGACAGCATTGGCTGTCAGCCGCTTTAACTATGTCTTTCACTTTCCCCCACAGGCTCAACGGCCTTCGCCTTGCGGAAGCGTTGGCCGCGCAGTTTGAAGGCTGCGGCAGCGTCAAAGATGCGCTTCGGTGCGCAGCACAAGGTGGTATCCTTGAATACTAAAAAGAAAAGACACGCAAAGCGTGTCTTTTCTTTCTGTCAGGCGGCTTCAATTCGGATATTTTTCTAAATCAATCCTTGATAATCGTATCAGTCGTCCAACTCCGCCTCGTGCTTGAGGATCGCACCGGAGGCCGCGTCGATCTCGTAGTCATATTCCATATTGCCGGATTTGAACTCGATTTCGTAGACGAGCTTTCCGTCCTCGTCGTCCAGCTCGATCTCCATGTCATACGCCTGATTTTCACTCAAGCCCGCATGGTTCAGGGCGATGGACTTTGCCTTGGCGTAGCCGATATCCTGCACCGTTCCGGACGGCGCGGGCTTTTGACCAGAGGGCTTCGTCGTTTCATTCGATGCGGAAACGGCAGCCAATAAATCTTTCTGCCCGCTGAGCACCTTCCCTGTGTAGGCATCCACCAGATACTCAAACTCGCCCCATGCCGTTTGCAGCTCTACTTCGTAGTGTGCAGGGGATTCGTCGAGTTCGGGATCGACCTCCGCTGTAACGGAATCCACCGCCGTCGTTCCGGCATACTCCTCCGCAGCGGTACGGGCTGCATCCATACCGATCGGCATGGCGGGCGCGCCCGCTTCGGCGAGGTCCTTGAGCTCTTCGACCGAGAGCTTTGCCAGCGCGTCAAACTTGAGCGACGGGTTGATGGTGAGAACGCGGTTCACCAGCGCCGCCTTGCCGGTAGAAATGTTATTCTCCCGAGCCTGCTGTTCCCGCGCCGCGTCCTGCGTCAGCGTCTGCGTCAGAACAGCGGCCTTTGCTTCGCTGGTCTGCAAAACACCGTCTACGGCGCTTGTCAGCTCACGCTGGAGCTTTTCCGCACGGGCGGTATCCTTGTCCTCCACCGAGATCATGATGGCGGAGGAAATGCTGTCGAGATAGCCGTTTCGCACGAGACTGCCCACGATGGCGTTCACCGCCACATCGAGCTTCGCGCCCTTGAGATCCGCGCCGTTGCCCATATCTGCAAGGATAGCTTTCGCGTCCTCGTTGAGCGGTGTGCAGACAAGGACTTTTTCGCTTCGATTCACCTTCAGCTCAATGCTCGGGTTCACATCCAGTGACACCACGGAGGCCACCGCGTTCGCTCGCTGGTAGAACAGTCCCCCGCCGCCGAGCAGCATCACCGCAAGGCAGGCGGCAATGAGCGATGTCCATTTCCTCTTTGTCGGTTTCTTCGTTTTCATGTTGATTACCGTTCCTTTCCACGCTTCACAGCGGGAGAGAACGCCGCTCACATCGTCCGGCGCGGTCTTTTCAAGCGCCGCAGCCAGTCTCTGCTCCATTTTTTCATTGGTCATCGGGCGTCATCTCCTTCCAGAAAAATTCGCATCTTTTTCAATGCTCTGTGATATTTCGACAGGACGGTGGGAAGCGGCAGCTCCAGCAGCGCCGCGATCTCCCGGTGCTTCATGCCCGTGACCGCGTGAAGCAGCACGATGCGCCGCTCCTCGTCAGCAAGGTTTGCCAGCGCGCCTTGCAGCAGCGCACGCTCGTCGGCGTTCAAACCGCATTCCTGCGCGGGAATAGCGTCCCATTCCTCCTCGCTGAGCGCGGCATGGCGTTCTTCGCGCCGCAGGCGCATCAGGCAGAGGTTGCGGCAGACCGTCAGCAGCCACCCCATCGGCGAGCCGGTGGAATGGTACTGCGCTGCGCAGTCCCACACCTGCACATAGACGTCCTGTGTGAGATCCTGGGCATCGTGCGCGTTTTTGAGGTAAGAAAGCGCAAGACCGCACACCGCCGCGCGCGTGCGCTGATACAGCTCCGCCAAAGCGTCACGGTCACCACCGGCAACGCGGATGAGCAATCGCTGCAGTTCGCGGCGCTCCTCTGCCGGGGCGTATTCGGTTGTCATCAGCAAGCTGAGCATAGGCTTCCGTCTCCTGTCATCCGTGTAATGCACGGAAAGGACGATTTATTGCACGGGATTTTTTATTTTTATGATTCTGTTTCTTTCGCCTCATCGAACTGCAGCATTCTGTGATCCTCCGTCAGCACCTTCATCTGGCTGATGGCAATGGTGTTGAGCTTTGCCAGTCGCTCCGCTTGCGGGACTCCTTCGTTGATGAAAACCGCATTCAGGTTTTCCAAGTTGGACAGGCACACAAGCTGCGAAACGTTGGCGTAGTCACGGATGTTACCCTTAAGATCTGGATTGGCATCGCGCCACTCTTTGGCCGTCATCCCGAACAGTGCCATATTCAGCACATCGGCTTCGTTGGCATAGACCAGGGAAATCTGACGGGCGGACAGCTCCGGCGGGATCAGATTTTCTTTGATAGCATCGGTATGAATCCGATAATTGATCTTGGCAAGGTTGCGCTTGATGTCCCAACCAAGCTGCTTCATTTCCTCGGTCTTGAGGCGCTCAAACTCTTTGACTAAGTAGAGCTTAAACTCCACGGAGATCCATGAAGCAAACTCAAACGCGATTTCCTTATGCGCGTAGGTCCCACCATAGCGGCCAGCCTTAGAAACAATGCCGATGGCACCGGTCGCATCTACCCATTTCTGCGGTGTCATCACGAAACTGTTCAAACCCGCTTGGCTTCTAAACGCATCGAATTCGACACGGTTAAAATTCGGATTGTAAAGCGTTTCCCACACGCCGAGGAACTCGATGGTGTTTCTGTTGCGAAGCCAGTTTTGGATGATATACCGCGGATTATCACTATCCTTGATTTTTGCAATGTCTGTCAAGCTGAGGAAATCATCTCGCTTGAGATCCCACTGCACATTGATTTCTGTTCCACGAACGACCAGCTTATCCATTTTCGTCGCACCTCCTCGCAGTTAATTCTCTCAACAACCCTTGACACCCCGCCAGCGCATCCTGCCACGTTGCCTCGAAATCGCCCGTGTACCACGGGTCGGCAACATCGTGGGAGCAGTCGGTGTAGTCCATCAGGAGGTGCAGTTTGCCGTCTGGGTCGCCACCGCAGATGCGGTGCATATTCCGCAGGTTTGCGCTGTCCATGCCGATCAGCAAATCGTAGTTCTCGTAGTCGGCATTGGTGAGCTGCCGCGCCGCGTGGCCGTCGCAGGAGATCCCATGCTCCGCCAGCTTGCGCCGCGCCGGGGGATAGACCGGGTTGCCGATCTCCTCCCGGCTGGTAGCCGCCGACTCGATATGGAATTGTGACGACAGCCCCGCTTTCTTCACCAAGTCCTTCATCACAAACTCGGCCATGGGGCTGCGGCAGATATTTCCATGACACACAAAGAGTATCTTTTTCATCGCTCTCGCTCTCCTGCGTTACTTCTTTTTCCTCAGTATAGCAGGAAACCATCTGTTCGTCGAGAGAAGAATGCAGCCATACCTGAGATTCTATGGCTTCCAGTAGTTTGCCTTTCTTCCATCCGAAGCGCAGCACGGCTTGGATGTACCACGCCCGCTCCTCATTGCTGCTGCCCCACTCTAAAATCGCCACATTCTGCGTCCAGCCGAGGTTCATTGCCAGCCGCATGATCTCAGGGGATGCTTCGTAGGCTGCGTAAAACGCCCGCATACGGCGCACATTGCGGGGAGAAAAGCCCTCGGCTGCGGGATAGGCCGCTTGCAGATATTCCGATGCCGCGACAGCCGCGCCTTTCTCTGCTTTGCTGCTGACCAGCCGACCAATCTCGCAGTACAAATTCATCTGTGAAAGCTGCTCAGCCATAAGTCTGTCCAGTTCGGAAAATAGGATGCTGTAATCTGTAGGCTTGCGGATATTCATGGGCTTTCTCCTTTCTGGCGTTGTGTGCCTGTTCTGTAAAGTAGAAGCAGCGGAATGGCAATGCCATCCCGCTGCTGTTTCAATTTTAAGGGTTTGTTTCCTCCAGAGGGTTCGGTCGGTATCCGTCCATCAGAGTATCGTTCTCCATGATGAAGGGGCGCGTCGTATCCTGGCCCCAGGAGGTATCGTATTTCTCCATCAGGTAGTCGCTCAGTTCCGTGCGGTTCTGGAGTTTCACCAGACGGTACGGCTCCTGGAACGCCACCTTTTCGATGAAGTACAGCGAACCGTCCTCCGCGGGCAGCAACACGCCGACATGACCAATAAAGAGCGTGTTGTCCTCATCCGAGAATTTATCGTGGAAGACAACAGAGATCATGCTCGCTTTGCTGTCGGCAAACGCGATGCCGCGGGCTGCCCAGCCCTCCTGAAGCGCTTTGACCTGTGCTTCGACCTCTGTGCTGTCCGCGGCATTCACCGGCGCGAACAACGCGCAGAATTTGGCGGTGCTGTCCCCGCAGAGTGCGTCAGGATTGGCGTCGATTGTCTCTAAATCGGTAAAGAGCGAGTCCTCGCCCTGTACCTCCGGCTGGTCGGCTCCTGCTGTGATGAATTCGCTGAACAGGCCTAAGGCCGTGATACGGCAGTTATAACCGGGAAAGCTGCCGTTTGCCGCCGCCCATTCATCCTGCATGTCATAGGGATCATACTTGGTATCGGTCGGTGCGGCACTCTCGAAGCCATCGGTCAGCCACTCACTCTTGACACTGGCGTTAAACTGTTCCACCCGATTCAGTAGAGCAGCAATGCGTGATTCTTCGATTCCTGAATCCGAGAGAAGCTCAGAAAGCTGTTTTCTGGAATCCTCATCGGTCAGGTTGGAGTACTTCACCGTTTCTAATGCAGGCTGCTCTGTGGTCGGTTCTTCCTGCTTGCCGCAGGCAGTCAAGACAACAGCAGCGGAGAGCAAGCATAGAATTAGCACCGTGGCTCGTATTTGTCTATACATAGGTTGTAACCTTCCTTACCTCATAAATTAGTTCATTGCATTTGTAGTATTGCCTAAAAATTGAATGCTCGAATATCATAGCGTATTTTGTAAAAAAGTCTATGTCAAAATTAAAAACATTCTGCAAAGCCGCAAAGGAAAAAACGGCAAGCCTGCCATTCTTTCCTTTGCGGTCTTATCTTATAAGACCCACGCCCGCAACGGGATATGCTTGGCATAGATCATTCGAATTTCCTCCGCTTTGGCTGATCCACGACCTGCTCAATTTCTACGCCGTTGCGGAAGGTGACCTTGATGCGGTTGCCCGTCAGGACGGTGACCTTTTCCAGCATCTGATAAACCACTCCATCGTCCCAATCCGTAATTCCCATGGTCACAGCGGTCATTGCCGAGGCTGCCGCATGGATACGGCGGCCAATCTGCTCCTGTTCCTGCCGGATACTGAGGATAGCGGCCTTTCGGCGTTTCAGTTCCTCCATCGTGGTGGAGATGGCACGGAAACGCTCGGCGTATTCGTCCACGTCACCATTTGCCGCCTCTGCCAGAAGCATATCGAATTGCTTGCCCAACTCCGTGACCGCTCGGTCAATGTCTCCGAGGCTCATGCTCTCACCGGGGACCGGAGCCAATTCCTGCTCCATCGCATCCACAAGCTGGTCCGCCAGCACCTTGCGCCCCGACATGGATGCGTTGATGGCCGCCAGCACCGCCTGCTGGAGCGGCAATTCGTCCAGCGTTGGAGATTCTTTGCAGTATTTCTTCCCATAATCCAATCGGCTGCTACAGCGCCATACGGCACGTTTCTCACCGTGCTGTGTCCACACCACTCTGCGGTATGCTGTGCCACACTCGCCGCAGAACAGCAGACCACTGAGCGCGTACTTGCCGCTGTAGCGGCTCATGCCTGTGGGGGCGCTCTTTTTCGTGCCGCCGGTCTGGGCCCGACGCCGCGCCAGTTCTATCTGCACCGCATCGAACCATTCTCGCGGGATGATGGCCTCATGGTGGTTCTGAATCAGATACATGGGAAGCTGTCCAGTATTACGGATGACCTGCTTGCTGATGCAGTCTCGAATGAAGGTCTTCTGGAGCAGGACGTCACCGCAGTATTTTTCATCAGAGAGGATCGTCCGCAGATTGGAGGTTGTCCATTCCGTCGTTCCTGCCGAATTCTTGAATCCGCTTGTTTCCAAGGTTTCCTTGATATTGCGCAGCGTCTGACCGGATAGGTACAGCTCGTAAATTTTTCGGACAGTCTCCGCCTGCTCTGCGTTGACCACCATCTCTCCATCGGAGTTCTTTTCATACCCGGAGATTTTTCTTCTTTTCCTGATCCTGCGGCGATTCCTCCTTTGCAGGG
>ERZ809296.1085-NODE-1085-length-34700-cov-6.385972_pt1 | contig 34700 bp, 29 predicted proteins | sample MGYA00520511_ERZ809296 | MGnify/ENA primary metagenome ERZ809296 (study PRJEB31576, sample SAMEA3212662) | Homo sapiens | biome: human-gut; feature: human gut; material: fecal | place: Sweden | collected 2012 ...
GGGGTCGAGGGGGCGGACAAGGCCCGCAAGGACCGCCGGGGGGCGGGCAGGGGGGCGGACAGACCAGATCGCAGGGATCCAGCAGCTTCAGGTTCAGCACGATGGGGTCCACGGCCTCCACCACGGCCTCTGGCAGATTGCTCCGGCCCAGGACCTGGCAGTCCGCTCCATCGGGGTAATAGCGGGAGGAGAAAATTTTTGCGCTGCCTTCACTGCCGAAGAGCAGCACCCGCTTGTCGAACACGGCCAGCCCGCAGATCTCCGCCGGGCGGGAGCCGCCGACAAAGGCCTCTGCGGTGATGCGGTAGTAGTAGCGGATGTCCACGCTGTAAAAGCCCCGGTTGTAGCTGGCGGGCTCTACGTCGATGTACGCCTGCAACAGCTCGGCCCGGCCCCCGCGGACGCTGAGGGCGCGGTCGATCACAGCCTGGGAGGCACGGGTGGGGTAGACCCGCAGGTCCTCGATGCAGTCCTTATCCCGGCAGCTGTCGTAGATCTTCTTGGTGTGGATACAAACGGCTTCCCGGATGCCGCAGCTGTCCTGCACGGGTCCGGGTACGACCCTTTCGTTCATAGTGATTGACCTCCTTTTGGATCTCATCAGACCGGCGCAGCCGCAGACACGGGTCTCCGGCGCCTGGTACCCCATTCTATGCCGGGGCCGGGCAGGGGTTCCTTTGGGACAGGGGCAGACAGAAGCAGACAAAACTTTTCTCTTGCCTTTTGGCTTGGGCTGTGCTATACTAAAAAACACTGAAAGTGAACATGCAGGTATAGTTCATCGGTAGAACGCAAGCTTCCCAAGCTTGATAGGAGGGTTCGACTCCCTTTACCTGCTCCAGACTATAATAAAGAGAGCATCCGAATACCGGGTGCTCTCTTTTTGCAAAATATTCCGCAAATCTTGTCGAATCAGGACGATTGCAGACCAGCCTAAGTCGGAGTAAGCCTACGCCTTTCGATGTGATCGCAAGACCACAATAGGGAATAGAAACCCCAGGAGTCGCAGCTCCTGGGGTTTCGTTTTGGTGATAAAGTATGGATGAAAAGTAGCATCATTTTTCTTCCGTCTTTATTATAGATTACTTTTCCGAACTTGTCAATCCGCTTTCTATCCCGAAATTTTCCAACCGCAGAAATTTTCCTTGCTATTTTCTGCCTATGCCAGGAATCAGTTGATTTTACAAAAAGGCTATGCAGGGGCGGGTGGCGATCAGGAAGTGGCTGGGGAAATACATCATTTCCTCTGTCCAAGGCTCCGCAGGTTGGGACTCCTTGGTGTCCTCCGACGAACCGTCTGCCGCAGCATCCGTCCGGTGGGTGTTGGCCGTCAGGCCGTCTCCGGTGGTGGGGGCTGCGCTGTCCGCCGGGGGGTCCCCGGTGGATTGGTTCGGGTCGTCGGTGGGATCCTCCGGGGCAGCCGGGTCCGCGGGAACAGTTGGCTCGTCCGGTGTGGTCGGGTCCTCCGGGGTGGTCGGCTCGGCGGGGACCTCCGGGGTCACGGGAGTGACCGGCGTTTCGGGCACGTCGGGAGTCTCCGGGGTGGTGGTCTCCTCGTCCTTCTCAGCGTCGTCCAGGGGGATCTGCGTCCGGGCCGGGGCGTTGTTGGTGCCGGGCAGGTAGCACAGCGGGTCGATGGGCTTGTTCTCATACCGCACCTCAAAGTGACAGTGGGGTCCGGTGGAACGGCCCGTCGAGCCAACGGCCGCGATGGGCTGGCCCTGGGTGACGCTGTCGCCCACGTTGACCAAGAGCTTGGAGCAATGGGCGTAGTAAGTCAAAAAGCCATTGGAGTGAGAGAGGATCACCAGGTTGCCATAGGTCCCCTTCACCCCGGCAAAGAGGACCGTGCCGTCTGCCGCCGCGTTGATGGCGGTCCCGGCAGAAGCCGCGATGTCGATGCCTCGGTGGAAGTTATTCTCCCCAAAGATGTAGCGGTAGCCAAAGTCCGAGGTGATGGGGCCGCGAACGGGCCATAAGTACAGGCAGCCCTCCGGCACCTCCGGCATGGCCTGGGTCCCGGTGGCGACGATGAGGGGGGTGGCCTCGGTCTTGGTCACGGCGCTCAGGTCATTGTTCGCCACGGGCACGCCACAGCGCTTGACCACACGGGAGAGGACGCTGGCCTGGCCCGGTTCGCCCTCCTGGATAATCCGCTGCTGGCCCACGAACATGGTGGCGTCGTCCTCCGTTTGCAGGGCGGGCGTCACTTCGCGGTCTTCATTGACCTCCTCCACCGTGGTCACGATGAGAAGCGGGCAGGACTGCTCGACCGTAATTTCCAGGCCCGTCTCCAAGGGGGTGCGCACCTCGATGCCCAGCAGGTCGGCCAGGTCGCTGTCGCTGGCGGTCTGGTCGCTCTCGGCCTGGGCGGCTTGATCAGCTTGCCCATCCTGGGTCTGGGTCGTCTGGGCCGCTGCGTCCTGGGCCTGGGCTTGATCCTGCGTTGGGTCCTGGGTCTGGGCGTCGCTCTGAGGGTTGGCGGCGTCGCCGTCGGGGTATTCCTCCGGGGCGCTGGCGGTGGGGGTGCCCTCCTCCAGGATCAGGTCGGGGTTCAGCTCCCGGAAGCGCTCTTCCGTCATGCCAAAGTTGGCGGTGACGGATTCCAGGGTATCCCCGGCCTGGGTGGTGTAGGCAAAGGTCCGGGGAGACTGGGCCAAGAGCAGCGCGGCGATCTCCTCGGCGGTCTGCTCGCCGGTCCCGGCGGGCAGATATTCATAGCGGATGTCGACTTGGCTGTCGATGTGCAGGGAACGGGTCTCATCCGTGGTGTACTGCTCCTTCACCAGGCTCAGGGCCTGGGTGATGGTCTCTGCGTCAGACGCCACACCGATGCGGATGCCGTCCACGGTGAGGGTGTACACATGCTCCAGCTCCGGGATGCTCTCCAGAAGGGAGCCTGTCACGGAGGACAGGGACGTCTCCACCTGGTTTTTCGGAGCCAGGGTCGTGGAGACCTCCTCCTGGTTCAGGGAGTAATTCGTGGAGAGGATCTTAGAAGCTCGGTCCTCCGCCTGGGTCACGGCGGTCTGATAGGTCTCCTGATCCTGGAAGAAGACCGTGCCCTGTCCCTGGACCTGGACCTGGTAGCAGAGGGTGCAGGAGGCCGCCGTAATGGCCGCCGCCATCACCACCCCCGTGATCCCCAGGAAGGGCAGCGCGGAGCGGATGGGGTGGGCCGCCTGTTTCTCTTCTCGCCGCTGGCGGCGAAGCTCCCAGTTTCGCCGGCGGCTTTGTGATTTTTTAGAATGATTCTTTGTGTGCAAGGGACTCGTCTCCTTCTAAAAAAGCGAAACGGAATGTGGAAAACTTACAGCAGTTGGATCATCGCCGCGTGGTTGCCGCGCCGGTCGCCCATCTTGCGGTGGGACCAGTACAGCTCCGGGTGGCAGGCGGTGCAGAGGGGCAGGGTGTCGATGTTCTCATCCGGCACCCCCGCCTGGGTCAGCTCCCAGCGGAGGATGCCCTTGAGGTCCACGGAGAACTTGCCGTTGGGCAAAGGCTGGCAGAAGGGCTGCACGCCCTCGCCCAGCCGCTCGGCCATGGCCGTGGGCACATCGTCGTGGGTCTCGAAGCAGCAGGGCCCGATGCCGGGGCCGATGGCCACCAGAATGTCACGCGGGTCGCTGCCGTACCGGGCGGCCAGCTTCTGCACGGCCTGGGGCGCGATGCCCAGGCTGGTACCGCGCCAGCCGGAGTGGACGGCGGCAATGGCTCTTTTTACCGGGTCGTAGAGCAGGACGGGGATGCAGTCGGCGTAATAGATCGTCAGGCACAGGCCGGGAATGTCGGTCATGAGGCCGTCGGTGTCATAGCCGATGGGCTCCAGGAGAGCTTCCAGCACATGCTCCGGCTTTGCCTCCAGGATCGTGTCCTGGTGGACCTGGTGGGTCATCACCAGATGGTCCACGTCCGTCCCAAGGGCGGCGCAGAAGCGCCGGTAGTTTTCCAGCACATCCTGGGGATCATCCCGCCGGGTCATGCCCAGGTTGAGCTGGTCAAAGGGCGGTTTGCTCACGCCGCCGATCCGGGTGGCAAAGCCATGGGCGATGCCCCCGGCGGCGGAGAAGGCGTCGGCGGTGTGGAACACCACGCCCTGGTTGGTTTGTTGGGTGAATGACATACAGCAGCAGTCTCCTTCCCGGAAGGGCCGCCGGCCTGGTGGGGCGGGCTTACTGCGCGGCCTTATCCTTCAGATAGCAGCACTTCTTATACTTCTTGCCGCTGCCGCAGGGGCAGGGATCGTTGGGGCCGACCTTGATGGTCTTGCGGACCGGCTCCTTCTTGCCGGAGGAAGCAGCGTCCTCGCTGCCGCCGGACTCGCCGGTGACCTTGGCCACGCGCTCGCGGCGGACCTCATTGGTCTGGACGCGGGCCACCAGGATCCGACGGATGGTCTCCTGCTGGATGGCCTCGATCATGCCCTCGAACATCTCGAAGCCTTCCTTTTTGTAGGCGTCGACGGGGTTGGTCTGGGCATAGGCCCGCAGCTGGATGCCCTTCTTCAGCTCTTCCATGGCGTCGATGTGGTCCATCCAGTATTCGTCGACCACGCGGAGCATCATCACGCGCTCCAGCTCGTGCATGAGCTCGTCGCCCAGGTTCTCCTGCTTGGCGTTGTAGAGGGCCAGGGCGGAGTCGTTGACCTCCTGGATGAGGTCGTCCACGGACTTAGCCGCCAGTTCTTCATCGGTGAACTGGAAGGCGTCGGTGCGGAAGAACAGGCCGCGATACGGCTCGGAGGCCAGCTGCCAGCTCTCGGCGGTCAGGTGCTTGTTCTCGCCCAGGTGGCCGCGAATGGAATCCTCGATCCAGCGGTGGATCATGCCGCGGATGAAGTCGCCCATGATCTCGCCGTCCAGGACCTGGCGGCGTTGCTTGTAGATGACGCCACGCTGGACGTTCATCACGTCGTCGTATTCCAGGGTGTTCTTCCGGGCCTGGAAGTTCTTGGACTCGACCTTCTTCTGGGCGTTCTCGATGGCGCCGGAGAGGATCTTGGCGTCGATGGGGGTGTCGTCATCGATCTTGAGGGTCTCCATCATCTTCTGCATCCGCTCGGTGCCGAACAGACGCATGATGTCGTCCTCCATGCAGAGGTAGAAGCGGCTCTCGCCGGGGTCGCCCTGACGGCCGGAACGGCCGCGCAGCTGGTTGTCGATGCGGCGGGACTCGTGGCGCTCGGTGCCCAGGATGAACAGGCCGCCGGCTTCGCGGACCTTGTCGGCCTCAGGTGCCAGCTCCTTGCGGTATTTATCCTCGGCGTCGGAGAACATCTTCCGGGCCTTGAGGATGGTCTCGTTGTCGGTCTCGGCAAAGCCCGTGGCCTCGGCGATGAGGTCAGGGGTGAAGCCGGCCTTTTTCAGGTCGTTCTTGGCCAGGAACTCGGCGTTGCCGCCCAGCATGATGTCGGTACCACGGCCGGCCATGTTGGTGGCGACGGTGACGGCGCCGAACTTACCGGCCTGGGCGATGATCTCTGCTTCCTTCTCGTGGTTCTTTGCGTTCAGCACGTTGTGCTTGATGCCTTCCTTATCCAGCAGCCGGGAGAGGATCTCGGACTTCTCGATGGAGGTGGTACCGGCCAGGACGGGCTGGCCCTTCTCGTGGCAGGCCACGATCTGGCGCACGATGGCGTGGTACTTGCCGGTGGTGTTCTTATACACCTCATCGGGGTGGTCCACACGGATCATGGGCTTGTTGGTGGGGACCTCGACGATGTCCAGCTGATAGGTGGAGCTGAACTCCTCCTCCTCGGTCAGAGCGGTACCGGTCATACCGGAGAGCTTCTTGTACAGGCGGAAGTAGTTCTGGAAGGTGATGGTGGCCAGGGTCTTGGACTCGCGGGCGACCGTCACGCCTTCCTTGGCCTCAATGGCCTGGTGCAGGCCGTCGTTGTAGCGGCGGCCATACATCAGACGGCCGGTGAACTCATCGACGATGATGACCTCGCCGTCCTTCACCACATAGTCGATGTCCCGCTTCATGAGACCTCTGGCGCGGATGGCCTGGTTGATGTGGTGGGAGAGGGTGGTGTTCTCCGGGTCGGAGAGGTTCTCTACATTAAATGCCTTCTCGGCCTTGGCGATGCCGCGGGCGGTCAGGGTGACGGCACGGGCCTTTTCATTGACGACGTAATCGGCGTCAATATCCTCGTCCTCTTCCTCCTTGTCGTCCACGGTGGCCTTGACCAGGCCGGTCAGGCCGGCGGCAAAGCGGTCGGCCAGGGTGTAGAGCTGGGTGGACTGCTCGCCCATGCCGGAGATGATCAGAGGGGTCCGGGCCTCGTCGATCAGGATGGAGTCCACCTCATCGACGATGGCGAAGGCGTGGCCGCGCTGCATGAGCTCGGCCTTGTAGATGGCCATGTTGTCACGCAGGTAGTCGAAGCCGAACTCGTTGTTGGTGCCGTAGGTGATGTCGGCGTTGTAAGCAGCCCGCTTGCCGGCGGGGTCGACCCCATGGATCACCAGGCCCACGGACAGGCCCAGGAAGCGGTAGACCTTGCCCATCCAGTCGCTGTCGCGCTTGGCCAGGTAGTCGTTGACGGTGACGATGTGCACGCCCTCGCCGCTCAGGGCGTTCAGGTAGGCGGGCAGGGTGGCCACCAGGGTCTTGCCTTCACCGGTCTTCATCTCGGCGATGCGGCCCTGGTGCAGGATGATGCCGCCGATGAGCTGCACCCGGTAGGGGCGCAGGCCCAGCACACGGTCGGCTGCCTCACGGCAGGTGGCAAAGGCCTCCGGCAGCAGGTCGTCCAGGGTCTCGCCGTTTTTATAACGCTCCTTCAGCTCCGGGGTCTTGGCCTGGAGCTGGGCATCGGTATAGCCCTTGTATTCTTCCTCCAGGGCTTCGATCTTGCGGACGATGGGATCAAGGCGCTTGATCTCCTTCGCCATGTTGGTTCCAAACAGTTTGGTTAAAAAACCCATAGGTATAGATCCTTTCAAAAAGCGGATTTCCGCAGAATTTACGGGAAACACATGGGCATACGGCTCCATGGTCATGGTATTATACCATATTTGCACGCAAGAAAAAAGAGGAATCTGTGAACAAGTGGGAGAAAATTCGAAGAAAAATCAAGGCTTTCGCTGTCAAAAGAAGCGCAAGCGCGCCCCAGGTTTCCCGGAACGCGCCTGCGCTTAAATCTTGTCGGTTCGACAAATATCTGCTATACTGTTTCTGCTGCCGACGCCTTCGGAGTGGAAGGGGGTGTCGCTGTATGGATGCTGCTGCATCCTTCCTCCTCTCTATTCTGGCAGGTGTGATCTCTTACTACATCTGCAAATGGCTGGACGAGTGGAAGAAGAAAAAATGACCCGTCGGTCAGCACCCCAGCCTGAGGCGAAGTAAGCCCACGTCTCTGCAAACAACTGCAAAATAAAATGGGAATAGAACCCCCCAGGAGACGCCACTCCTGGGGGGTTCGTTTTGCATCGCTGTATAGATGAAGGCTGCATCTCCTTCACAGTTATCATTATAGTCTGGCCCCCCGCAAATGTCAATCCCGTTTTCCCCGGGTTGATGAAACTAGTTGCCAGCGCAGGACAAGCGTGGTACAATAATGCTATCTGTATGGCCGCCCGTGCGGCGGCCTGCCGGGTGTATTCCGATACCATCAAAGGAGACAAACGAATATGAAACATCTCATCCGCCGCGGCCTGGGCGTCGCGCTGGCGGTGGTCATGGCCACCGGCCTGCTCAGCAGCTGCGGCAGCGACTATGATCCCGTGCAGGACATCATGGGCTACAAGGGCTCCACCGTCCTCTTCACCGTCAACGGCCAGGACGTGACCGCCGAGCAGTACCTCTTCTGGCTGGCCCAGCAGGCCGACACCACCTACTCCTGCGCCAGCATGATGCAGAGTGACGACAGCGAGACCAGCTTCTGGGACACCAAGGTCGACGAAAACAGCGACAAGACCATCGCTGACCAGGTCAAAGCAGCCGCCCAGAACTACGCCGCCATGTACAGCGTGGTCGAGGCCAAGGGCAAGGAAGAGGGGTACAGCTACACCAGCGAGGACAAGGCCTCCTATCAGGAGGACCTGGCCACCGCCAAGGAGCAGCTGGGCGGCGAGGACGCCTACGCCAAGTACCTCAAGAGCATGTGCATCTCCAACAAGGGCTTTGAGCACCTCAGCTCCGTCAGCTTCATTCACAGCCACATGGTCGACGGGATGTTCCAGGACGGCAAGGAGAACGCCCCCACCGCCGAGGACCTGACCCAGTACGCCGAGGACAACGACCTGCTGGTGGCCAAGCACATCCTCCTGCTGACCAAGGACATGACCACCGGGGAAGACCTCTCCGACACCGAAAAGGCCGAGAAGAAGGCCAAGGCCGACGACCTGCTCAAGCAGCTCCAGGCCATCACCGACCCCACCGAGCTGGAGAGCAAGTTCGACGAGCTCATGAAGGCCAACAGCGAGGACACCGGCCTGGAGAGCAGCCCGGACGGCTACGTTTTCTCCGCCGGTAAGATGGTCGAGGCCTTCGAGTCCGCCACCCGCTCCCTAGAGCCGGGCCAGCTCAGCGGCATCGTGGAGAGTGATTACGGCTACCACATCATCCTCCGCCTGGACCCTGCCACCAGCAAGGCCTTCCGCGAGAACTATTCCTCCGCAAAGCTCCGCGAGATGGAGAAGCAGTGGGTGGACGAAGCCGACATCAAAACCACCGAGACCTACGATAATCTGTCCGTGGCCGACTTCTATGACAAGCTCACCGCCTACCGTGACAGCCTGAACACCGACGCAGACCAGGCTGAGGAAGAAAACCAGCAGGTCGAGCAGGACACCGGCGACGAAAACGCCGCCGACAGCAACACAGACGCTGCCGGGGGCGGCACCGATGCCAACACCGACGCGGACGCCAATGCCGATGCCGACGCCCAGACCGACAGCGCCGACGCAGACAAGTCCGACGCCAGCAACGCCGCAGACACCACCACCGACACCCAGGACACCGGGGACAGCGCTTCCCAGGCCCAGCAATAACGTTCCCCCACACACCCACCCCCGGGCGTTCTCGATTCGCAGAACGCCCGGTTTTTTCTTGTTCGGCAAAATTTTTTGAAAAAAAGTGAATGGTTTCAGGCCGCTGGATCGTATTCCAGATAGAAGGCCCCCGAAAGGAAGTGATCCCATGCCCCCTAGCCTGACCCGCCAAGAGGCGGAGCGGCTGGTGAACACCTACGCCGACCTCATCCTCCGCCTGAGCTACACCTATCTCAGCCACACCCACGACGCCCAGGATATCTGCCAGACGGTCTTTCTCAAGCTGATCGAGCGCCGCCCGGCCTTCGCCTCTTCGGAGCATGAGAAGGCCTGGATCATCCGCACGACCATCAACGCCTGCAAGGACCACCTGAAAAGTCACTGGCGAAAAACCACCGTCCCCATCGAGGCCGCCCAGCACGTCCCCGCCCCGGCGGCGGAGCCGGGCAGCATCCTGGCCTCCGTGAACCTCCTGCCCCCCAAGTACCGGGCGGTCATCTACCTGCACTACTACGAGGGCTACACCGCCCCGGAGATCGCCCAGCTCCTGGGCCGCCTGCCATCCACCGTCAACACCCAGCTCCGCCGGGGCCGGGAACAGCTCAAGACTCTATTGGAAAAGGAGGGGTACCCATGAAAGACTATCGCAGCCAGTTCGATGCCCTGCGCTTTTCCCCCGAAGAGAAGCAGGCCATGATCGACGACCTCCTGGCCGCCGCCCCGGAGACCCGTCGGCGGGTGTCCCATAAAAAGCGCGTCCACGTCCTCATCGCCGCTGTCATCGCCGCCGCCCTCTGCGCCGCCTGCGCGTCCGGGGCGTTGCAGGCCGCGATCCAGTCCCTCAGCTTTTTCCTGGGGAATCAGCCGGAGCAGACCCAGGTCCTGGGCGAAATGGCCCAGCCCATCGGGGCCAGCGTGACCGACAACGGTGTGACGCTTACCGTCGACGCCGTCTTAGGTGACGCCAATAGCTATGCCATCCTCTACACCCTCAGCCGGGATGATGGCGGGCCGCTGTTCCCTGGCCTCGATGAGCAGGCCGTCCTCAGCTTGACAGACTTCCGGTTTGATGATGGCATGACCACAACAGAACCAGAAAGCCTGAAAGACGCCATGAAAAACGGGGAAGGCGTCGCTGGCAGTGGATGGGGGACCCGGTTTACCAGAGTCGTCCCTGGGGATAACGCCATTCATTTCTTTGATATGATGCACTGGCCCACGCTGGATGGAATGTGTGGCCCTGCAACGGCGACGTTCACGAATCTTCGGGCTAAGACCGTCTCTCTTGAGATTCCAGAGGAAGAGCTCTGCATCGAAGGAAATTGGACTGTTGATTTCCAAATCGACTACAAGGATGCCTCTCGTTACCTGCCCACAGGACAGGTGTTCCACGGTGGGGAAGATAATGTACTGACAGGGACCATCCAAGCGTTTCGCATCTCCCCTCTCTCGCTCCGGATCGAGTATACCGCTGCGTTTGATGAGGAAGCGCTTATTGCGCAGTATCCGGATGACCCCAGAAGCAAGACAGAGCCATTGGACGAGTGGCTGGACAACAAAAAGATCGACATCATGGCAGACCTCTGCGTGATCATCACCTTCCAGGACGGAACGGAAGAGGAAGTCTGTCTTGGCGGTGACCTCACAGGGCGAAAGGAAGGCAAGGCCATTTTGTCCGGGACGTTTGACAAAATCCTCCCCCTGGACACCGTGAAAAGCATCACCATCGGGGACTTGACCATCCCCGTGCCCCAGTCCTGAACGAAAGGAAGTGAGTCTATGCGGCCGACCTTAGACCGCCGGGAAGCGGAGCGCCTGGTGAATACCTACGCCGACAGCATCCTCCGCCTATCCTACGCCTGCCTGGGCGACACGCAGGGCGCTCAGGCCCTCTGCCAGACTATTCTGCGGCAGAGGTTAGAACAGGGCGCCTCCCTGGACGATCCCGCCAAGGAACGCCTTTGGTTCCTGCGGACCACGTTCCGGGCCTGCCAGAAGCACACCACGCTGGACCCAGCGGCCAAGCGCCGCGTGGCCTGGTTCCTCTGCGAGGGGGAGGGCCTGTCCCACCGGGAAGCCGCTCGTGTGATGGGTGGTTTTCCGGGGACCGTCGCGGCCCTGCTCCAGGAAGCTGACGGAGAGGAGGGAGCGCGATGAAGACCTATCGGGAACAGTATAACGATCTGCACTTCTCCCCAGAGGAAAAGCAGGCCATGGTCGAGAACTTATTGGCCGCTGTGCCGGAGACGCAGAAGCGAGTGTCTCACAAAAAACGCCTTCACGTTCTGATTGCTGCCGTGATCGCCGCCGCCCTCTGCGCCGCCTGCGCATCGGGAGCGCTGCGTTCGGCCAGCGAAGTTTTTGCCAACCTGTTCGGGGCTTCCCAGGAACAGGCCAGCCTATTGGAACAGCTGGGCACCCCCCTGGGCGTCAGCTGCACCCAGGACAGCCTGACGATTACGGCCGACGCGATCCTGGCCGATGAGTATACCTACGCCATCCTCTACTCCATCCAGCGGGAGGACGGCACCTCTCTCCGGGCCGACGGCCGAAGCGAGAGTGTTTCGTTCCAGGAGTATACGGTGCAGTGGCCCCAGCAAACCCAGCGTGTTTCCTCTGCGCTCCGCCCCTATGATGAGGACGCATCCGACCAGACAGTGCAGTATTTGGAGATCTGCCAAATGGATCAGCCCCTCTAGGCCGGCCGCATGACGGCGATCTTCCGGGCCGCAATGATCGACGAGGTCCAGGCGGACGGCACGATCCGAACCGTTCCGTTGGGAGATGGGCCTTGGGAACTGAGCTTCGACTTCACCCCCAAAGCGTCCTCCATAGACCTGCCCACCGGACAGCAGTTCCAGGTCGATGGCCTCGACTGCACCCTGACCCGCGTGTCCCTCTCGCCCCTATCCCTCCATGTGGAGTACACCGTGGACGCCGCCGAGGTCCCGGATGAGAACGCCTTTTTGAACGCCCTGCCCCTCTCTCTGACCAAAACAGACGGGACCGTGGCCTACTCGCAGCGAGACGCCGCCAGCGGCCTGCATTCTGATTCAGACAGCGACCAGATGCAGGCCCGCAAGGATCTGGTGTTCTCCGAGATCACCCCTCTGGACACCATCGAGAGCATCTCCATCGGGGATCTGACGGTGGAGGTTCCAGAGTAAATAAAGCACAAAAACAGCCGTGATTAGGACCTGGTTTCAGGGCCTGTCACGGCTGCTTTTTGCGATCCGTGTGAATTTCTGTGAAAAAGTCGTGTAAATTTACAGGACTTTTTCTGAAAAAATCACACTAAACTGCACCACTTTGGTGTTTCCCCTCATTTCCCCACGCAGAAGCGGGAGAAGATGCGGGCGGTGATATCCTCCCGGACGGTGCGGCCGGTCAGCTCGCCCAGGGCTTCCAGGGCGGCTTCCACGTCGGTGAGAAGGGCGTCGGGGGTCATGCCCAGGTCGAGGGCGTCTCTGGCGCGGGTCACGCCGTCCAAGGCCCGCTGGGCGGCCTGGGTCTGGCGCTGGTTGGTGAGCAGTTCCCCGGCGGCGGACTGGGCCGCCTGGGGGAGGAGGGTCTCGGCCCGCTGGGCCAGGGTGGTCTCTAAGGTGTCCAGGCCGTCCCCCGTCTTGGCGCTGAGGGGGACGACGGTCAGGGTGTTCGGGGCATCGTTGGCGGCGGGCTGGGGCAGAGCAAAGTCGGGCAGGTCCCGCTTGTTGGCCAGCAGAATGGTGTCCGCCTGGGCCAGCGCCTCGCGGAGCAGGTCGTGATCCTCTTCGGTCAGGGGCTGGGTGCCGTCGCACACGGCCAGGACCAGGTCGGCCTCGGCCAGGGCCTGACGGCTGCGGGCCACGCCCAGCTGCTCGATGGGGTCGTCGCTGTCCCGCAGGCCTGCGGTGTCAACGAGGCGGAAGAGGTACCCGCCCAGGGTGACTTTGGTCTCGACGGTGTCGCGGGTGGTGCCGGGGATGTTCGTGACGATGGCCCGCTCGTACCCCGCCAGGGCGTTGAGCAGGGAGGACTTGCCCGCGTTGGGGCGGCCGATCAAAACGCAGGTGATGCCCTGATTGAGCAGCGTCCCCCGGCGGCTGGTGGCCAGGAGCGCTTGCAGCGCCGCTTCCTGCCGGGCGAGGATCTGTCCCATTTGTTCGGCCTGGAAGGGGTCGATGTCCTCGTCGGGATAGTCTAACACGGCGCAGAAATGGGCCATGAGATCGGTCAGGGCGGAGTAGATGCCGTCGATTTGGCGGGAGAGCGCCCCGTTTAGCTGCCCGGCGGCCTGCCGGGCGGCGGCGGGGGTCTCGGCGTCGATGAGGTCGATGACGGCCTCGGCCTGGGTCAGGTCCAGCTTGCCGTTGAGAAAGGCCCGCTGGGTGAATTCGCCGGGCCGGGCCAGGCGTGCCCCGGCCGCGCACAGGGCGTCTAAACCCAGGGAGAGGACCACGGGGGAGCCGTGGCATTGGATCTCTGCCGTCTCCTCCCCGGTGTAGCTGTGGGGGGCGCGGCTGACGAAGGCCAGACCGGTGTCCAGCAGCTCTCCCGCTTGGTCAAAGACCCGGCCATAGAGCAGCTGGCGGTCTGGTGCCTCGGAAAGCGGCGTTTTGCCGAGGGGCTGGAAAATGTGCGCGGCGGCCTGGGCCGCGCCGGGGCCGGAGAGACGAAGGATCCCCACTCCGCCGGGTCCGGGCGGGGTGGCGATGGCTGCAATGAGTTCGGACATGGGCTGGCCCTCCTATTCGATCCATTTGAGAAGTAACGAAGAAGCAGTTTTCCACCCCCTGTGGAAGGGATGTGGAAAACTCTGTGGATAATGTGCAAAACCGGCCGCCCGGATGTTGGGGCGGCCGGAAATGAACGGAAAAAACGGCGTCTCAGCCCTCTTCCTCGATGCGCTTGGCGATGGCGCGGGCGGCACGGACGCCGGAGGCGCCCGCCTGGGCCAGGCCGCGGGTGATACCGGCTCCGTCGCCGGCGGCGAAGAAGTTCTTCAGCGGCGTCTCCAGGTCGCTGGTGAGCTTCAGGCGGGCGGAGTAGAACTTGACCTCAGCGCCGTAGAGCAGGGTGTCGTAGTTGGCGGTGCCGGGGGCCAGCTTGTCCAGGGCGTAGATCATCTCAATGATGTCGTCCAGCTGCCGCTTGGGCAGGGCCAGGGACAGGTCGCCGGGGACGGCGGCAGTCAGGGTGGGGTGCGTGGTGGACTTGCTCATGCGGTGGGCGTTGGAGCGCACGCCGCGGATCAAATCGCCGAAGCGCTGGACCAGCACGCCGCCAGCCAGCATGTTGGAAAGAGAGGCGATGTGCTTGCCGTAGCGATACGGCTCGTTGAACGGCTCGGTAAAGTGGTTGGAGACTAAGAGCGCGAAGTTGGTGTTCTCGCTGCGGAGCTTGGGGTCGGAGTAGCTGTGGCCGTTGACGGTGTGGATGCCCTCCACGTTCTCCGAGACCACATGACCGTAGGGGTTCATGCAGAAGGTGCGGACCTGGTCGCCGTACTGCTTGGTGCGGTAGATGAGCTTGGACTCATAGACCACGTCGGTGATGTGCTCAAAGACCAGGGCGGGCAGCTCCACGCGCACACCGATGTCGATCTGGTTGTTGGTCATGGGCAGGCCCAGCTTCTGACATTGGTGGGCAAACCACTCGGCCCCGGAGCGGCCGGGGGCTGCGATGAGATACTTGGAGAGGTACTCGTCGCCGTTGGCGGTCTCCAGGAGATAGCCGCCCTCGGCCTGACGGATCTCCGTGACGGCGGTGTTGAACTGGAAGTCGATGTTCTTCCGCAGGTCCTCATAAATATTCGTGAGGATACGCAGGTTGTTCTCGGTGCCCAGGTGCTTCACGCGGGCCTGGAGCAGGTGCAGGTCAGATTCCAGCGCCCGCTTACGCAGGGCCTGGGCCTCAGGGGTGTTGGTGGAGAAGACCTCTCTGGTGGCACCGTGGGCGGTGTTGATCTCATCCACATAGTCGATCAGGTCCATGACCTCTTTTTCCGGGATGAAGTCGGTCAGCCAGCCGCCGAAGGCCGTGGTGAAGTTATACTTGCCGTCGGAGAAAGCGCCCGCACCGCCGAAGCCGCACATGGTGTGGCAGACCTTGCAGTCGATGCAGCTCTTGACCTTTCCGGCCACGATGGGGCAGCTGCGGTGGTAGATGTCCTGGCCCTGATCGACGATCAGCACCTTCATGCCGGGGTTCCTGTGGATCAGCTCGTACCCGGCAAAGACGCCAGCCTCGCCGCAACCCAGGATCACGGTATCATAGGTTTTCAGCATGGTGATTCGTTCCTTTGTTCGTTTCAAAAATAAGGGGAAGGGCAAGCCTTCCCATCCGTTGCCTTATTGTATCATATCCAGACATTGGTGTCCAGTATAGACCCTTGGGCAGACTTTTAATACAACGCCAGTAATTCCTGTGGAGACAGCAAGGGGATGCCAAAGTCGAGAAAGTCTTTTTTGTTGCGCGTTACGATCGCGTCGCATTGGTTTGCCTTGGCGCAGGTGGCCAGCAGACAGTCTTCAAAATCAGCGGCTCGCTGGAGATAGGCACTCAGGACGTCTTCGTTGGTCACGGTCAGAACACGGACAATATCTAAGACAGCCCCCAGCGCTTCATACGCCAGGTCTACACTGTGAAGCTGCCGACGGATCAGATAGAAAATATCCGTGACACTAGAGGCAGACACAAACCCTTGTACCGTCTTTGCTTCGCAGAGATCCAACACCGCACGGGAATCGTGGTAGAAGGGTTCTCGCTGGGCCATCACATCCAAAAAAATATTGGTGTCAATCATCAAGCGCATAGCGATCCAACCGTTCCTCCCGCAGAGTTTTTGCATCAAAATCTTCTGGCAGCTTTCCTGCCAGCAGACCGCTGAGCGTATCCACCGCCCGCACATTGGGGTTGACCATTTTTGCAACAGTCTTTCCGTTTCGCGTGATATAAATATCCTCCGAGAGAAGCAGGTCCAAGTATTTGCCAAAGTTGGTCTTAAACTCTGTTGCTGTTACGACCATGTGTAACGCCCCCTTCTGCTTTTATTTCTTTCAGTATATGCGATGCCCTGCAAATTGTCAATCGAATCGTGCGATTTTTTGGAATTTTCCAAGAAAATCGCACATAATAAAAAAAGAGCACCCGCAGCAGGTGCCCTTTTTCATCGCTAGACAGGACGGGGTGAGGCAATGTATCGTTTCCCCTTGATATTGTAGCGCTCTGCTTTGTGAATAAAAAAGGCATCCAGCAGATAACTGATATAAGCTCCAATGGTTTTATCGCTGACAGGGACACCATTGCTGACGTTCTATCAGTCGGTTTAAATATAGATCACGTTTGATTTGTTCCATCGTCTCACATCCATTACTTCGGAAAATAGTAAATAGTTGCATTTTTCCGTAATGATAGTATAGGCACGGCCAAAAGCCATGTCAACAGGATACTAGGAATGGTACCAGAAATGAGCAAGAATATGTGGTTTCCCGTAACAAAAATACAGACGTCTTTAGTCCTGAATTTTGAACAACCGCTTTCCATTTGCGGTAGTGGCGTTTTCTACTTCTTGGGTGGTCAGGCCCTTGATCTGGGCGATGGTTTCGGCCATGCGGTAGACGTAGCGGGAGTCGCACCGCTTGCCGCGGTAGGGCGTGGGGGCCATGTAGGGGGCGTCTGTTTCGACCATGATGCGGTCCAGGGGCACGGCGGCGATGACCTCCGGGGCTTTTCGGGCGTTTTTGAAGGTGATGGTGCCGGTGAAGGACAGGTGCCAGCCCAGCTTGATGAGGGTCTTGGCGTCCTCCACGCTGCCGGAGTAGCAGTGGAACACGCCGCGGACGCCGGGGAACTCCTTCACGATGGCCAGGCTGTCCCCGTGGGCCTCCCGGTCGTGGACGATGACGGGCATATCTAAGCGCTGCGCTAAGGTGTACTCATTCAAATGAAATATTAGGCTTATTATTACGACACTCATTTTTTACTTTTTCTGGTATTTTCCCTAAGAAGTAATCTTCAATAAGATTCCAGCTCTCATCACTTGTGAAATTTCCTTCATAAAGGTATGTCAACATTTTTACAGAGAGTAAATGTCGCTCTGCTATAGCCTCTAGTAGCCTATTATTATATCCACTCGGATTGCTAACGATATTCCTTAAAGATAAAGCTTGATTTATATAAATGTATAGCTGGCTATTTGCACCACCAATCATCTTAAACGTAAGAATTCCCATAGATTCCAAAAAGCCAAGAATAATATTATATTGTTTTACTTGCTTTCTGTTATCGTTAATAATGTATAAGCGACCATCGTATGTTTCATTTTTAATTTTTTGTAGGTATGATTCGACCCAACGGAAATATGAGTTAACAGCAACATTGAACCGATATTTTATGGTTCCGTCATTGGTTGTTCTCTCAGAAACAATTGGAGTTGAGGTTCGTGCAAAGTTTTTTCTGTATGAGTCCATAGAAGCAATAACAACTTCGCATATTGTTTGAGACTTATATTTACTCAATCCACAAGTGAGAGAAAGTTCACTAACGATTTGAGAAATAGCAGTATGTTCAGAAGAAATTACCTTTCTTCCGATAAAACCTTTTAGCGTTTTCCAAATCTTTTTGAATATATCCAAGTAATCACTTGTATACATTATTTCTACACAAAGTGCAGATTCCATCGAATACTTTGATACAAAATCCAATTTTTCTTGATTCTTTGTATAAAGTAGGTATTTAAACTTGGGAAAAGAGAGCGTTTTATAATCCTTTTCCCAAATAGTACTCAACAAAACTCGACAAATGTGTTTGCTATGGTCTATCTCTTCTACAGAATTTGGGTAGCGCTTTAACAAACGATTTTGAATATCAGGGTTAATTGCAAAAAAGCCGACTGAGAACATTGGAATTGGGCGGACAGTTATAGGAGAAAATCCTAATTTTGACTCAAAATCTTTTTGAATCAATAAAAGCGCTGTTTTCACTTTGTTAATATTATTGTCCTCATCACTGGTTGGTGTCCCAAAAATATATGAAAAGTTCTCTGCATCTAGCAGCATAGCATTTCGTTTTTTAGTAAAGTCCCTACGATTATTGCGAATGTTCTGTTGATACAACTCGTTAATCTTTCTTATGGTATTTATAAGTTGATATTTTTTGATAGATGATAGTCCGTGTAAGCGATTTATATGCTTAAAGTCACGAGAATTATAGTAGTAAAGAGCTTCACCTCTTAAATCTTCTCGCCTTGCAGCACGTCCTATTTCTTGTACGTAATCACAAACATTACCAGTTGGCGCAAAGTGAACAACGAGTTCAATATCGTTAATATCAATACCCATTCCAAATGCTTTTGTAGCAAGCATAATAAGTTTTTCTTTTGAAAGAAATTGTTCATAATTTTCTTGCTTAGCATCTTTATTGAGGGCTCCATGATAGAGTGTTACATATTTTGTTTCTTGGTTACTCTGTAAATATTCATAGCAACGTTCAATTAATTTAATCGTTGGAAAGTAAATTAAAACTTTCTTGTTTGTAATAATTGCCCGTTGAATGATGCTTTCGATTTGTTTAAATTTATCTAGTTCGTACTCTGAACGAACATTTTTCCCTTTTTGAGGGTGTTTAATAACAATTTCAATATCTCTGCGCTTTACATAACCAAGATATGTAATTGGATTTAACATATGGAGACTATTTATAGTCTCTGTATACATATCCTCTACTCCGTGATAAATGGCTGTAGCAGTAAAGGTTCCAATTACAAAAGAGCGACCTTTTAGTTCTAGCTGTTGCTTTCTAAGTTTACGGATATGATCACCTAGATACCAATAATCGGGGCGGAACTGTTTGCCCCAAGTGGTAACAATATGGCTTCATCGACAATAATCATTCCTATTGTTCTACCGCCAATTAACTGTTCCACATCACTGCGACTAAGCAATGTTTCTGGCGACAAATAAAGAATGTGGTATTTGCTATTGGCAATCTTATTGATAATATCTTGCTTAATAATTGGCGAAATATCGGAGTTAATCGTTTTGGCAAAAGGATAATTCTTCAACTCCAGATTTCTCACTTGATCATTCATTAAACCAATGAGCGGAGAAATCACGATAGTTAAAAGATTATATTTTTTAGCAAGATAAATTGCTGGTATTTGGAACATTACAGACTTACCAGCACCGGTGGGAGCAGTAACAAAAATATCTCGAAAGTTTTTCCCGTCTCCACAATTTTCTACTTCTCGAATTAAATTAGCAATAATGTTCTCTTGTGATACTTCCTTTACATCTTTTTCTCCACGTTCAAGAGAATTAATGTCATAAACCGATAAGTTCCTAAAAGAAGAGTAGCCCCAATATCTGCTAAGAATATCGTTATATTCATCGCAATGAAAATACTCATCTTTAAATTCTTGAGTTTGCAACAAGAGTATCTCTGTAGATTCCTGCCAATAATACATGGCAAGTGCAATGTGTTTTTTTAACTTGCTTGTATTTCCAGCATAATTAGAAATACGTATATAAATTTTAGCAGGTTCATTGATGAGAAGTTTTACAAAAGAAACATAATCCGTCTCATCTATTATTTCCATAAAATTATCAGACTGCTCTTCACAATATGATAATTCACAATATGATAAATTATATTCCTTATTTTCAAAAATATCTACAGTAATAATCTTTTGATTTTGTAATACAGGAAGAGAGCGGTAAACTCCCACTAAGCACCCATTATGCTCCTTTAAACCTTCAAAAATCGAAATATATTCATCGATATCCCCAATATAACGATTGTCAGTTTCACCCTCATTAGAGTCTTCAAAGTGAGCCAATAAGCCAGATCGAACACCATCAGAAAAGCACTCTGTTATAGGAAATTGTTCTATGTATATATTATTGTTTAATATATACACTTCTTTATACTGTGCAACGATGAAATCGGAAAGGAGCAGGAATTCTTCATAGCTTATGTAGTGCCTTTTTTCAAAAATGGACATAAAATATCCGAGTTTATTAGCTACAATATCTTCAAGATTAATTTTATCAACAGACTCATCTACAATCGGCAGAGGAATTCCTTTTAGAACAACGATTGCATTATCCCCAATATCTAGTTTATTGAGTTTATTTTTTATGCAATTGGCTATAACTTCATTGACCATGACTATTCCTCCCAAAAGTCTTTTAGATGACAAAATTGAGTGCAGCACTGAAGTCGCTGCAAAGCCTTCACTTCGATTTGTCGAATTCGTTCTCTTGTCACATTATATTTTTTACTAATTTCTTCCAATGTTTTTGGCCGATTATCATCCCAGCCAAATCGCAATTTGAGAACCTCTTGTTCTTTAGGCCTAAGCGATGCGATAACCTTGTCTATTTCTTGCCGAAGTTCTCTATGGAATACAATTTTCTCGACCGACTCATCTTCCTCAATTGGAATAATATCGCCTAATAGCATATCTTTATCTTCGCCTACAGGAATGTCTAACGAGGTATACGACAAATAGTTTCTTTTTAAAACTAAACATTCCTTTACATTATCATCGCTAAGTCCAAATTCCTATGAAATACAAGAAATTCGGTCGAACAAGGACAATCCTTTTTCTGCTAATTGCCTATCTGTAGCTGTTACCTTGTTAATTCGCTCCATCATATGAACTGGAATACGAATTGCATAGCCATTGAGCATAATTTCTCGTGCAATAGCCTGTTTTATCCAATATACAGCATATGTACTAAATGCAGTTCCTTGGCTTATGTCAAATTTCTCAGCAGCTTTAATTAATCCCAAGAATCCAACTTGTTGTAAATCCTCAAATTCAACGTGGCTTCTGTAGCGTTTTTCATAAAGTGTAGCGTATTTATTCACTAAACCAGAGTTTTTTATGCAAAGGTCCTGTGCGGCTTGCCGATTACCATCCTGAATTAGGTGGCAGAGTATCTCATTTGATTGACGTATATTTTTATTAATGATAAGTTCTTTTGAGATGCCGTTAACAGAAGGATTATCCTTAAACAGATTTTTATCGTATAAGATTTCAAAATCTTGAGAACTAAAATTTTCTCGCGAATCATCTTCATGTGATTTTTCGATAAAAACCGTATCAACAAGACTTATATCATTGTTAAATAAAATTTCGCAAACTTCATACTGTTCTTTGTGAGATAGCATAGAAAATATATTGTCAAATTCATCGTATGTGAGTGTTTTATTTTTTAAGTATGGTCTCACCATAGTTAAAATGATTTCTTCATTCATAGCTATTTCCTGCTTTCTTAAAATAATTAGCTATTTTTCTAGTTTTAGTCAGTGAAGCCATGATTGTTAGGGTAAAATCTATAAAATATATGTCTCTATATCACTGCCATCTTAAATTTTATTATTTTTAGTATAGCACAAATATAGTAATATGTGCAAGTGGTTGAAGAGAGAAGAATATAAAAAGAAGGAAATCTACTGTGAACTGATTTCCCTCTTTTCTAGTCGTTTTTGCTAATAAAATTTTAATGCCCGATCCCAAACAGCCGCTTGCCGTTTTCTGTGGTGGCTTTCTCCACCTCCTGCGTGGTCAGGCCTTTGATCTGGGCGATGGTTTCGGCCATGCGGTAGACGTAGCGGGAGTCGCACCGCTTGCCGCGGTAGGGCGTGGGGGCCATGTAGGGGGCGTCTGTTTCGACCATGATGCGGTCCAGGGGCACGGCGGCGATGACCTCCGGGGCTTTTCGGGCGTTTTTGAAGGTGATGGTGCCGGTGAAGGACAGGTGCCAGCCCAGCTTGATGAGGGTCTTGGCGTCCTCCACGCTGCCGGAGTAGCAGTGGAACACGCCGCGGACGCCGGGGAACTCCTTCACGATGGCCAGGCTGTCCCCGTGGGCCTCCCGGTCGTGGACGATGACGGGCATATCTAAGCGCTGCGCCAAGGCGAGCTGGGCGCGAAAGACCTCTTTTTGCAGGTCGCGGGGGACCTCCTGCCAGTAATAGTCCAGGCCGATCTCCCCCACGGCCTTGACCTTGGGGTGGTGGGTCATGGCCTCTACCTGCTCCAGCCAGTCGTCCGGCAGGCCCAGGGCGTCTTCGGGGTGGACCCCGGCGGCGGCGTAAAGGAAGGGATATTGCTCGGCCAGGGCGATGGACTGGCGGGAGCTTTCCAGGTCACAGCCGGGGCACAGGACCAGGCCGACGTTGGCGGCGGGCAGGGCAGAGAGGACTTCGTCCCGGTCGGGGTCGAACTGCTCGGCGTAATAATGGGCGTGGGTATCAAACAGCATGGCGGCTCAGTCCTCCTTTTCCGGGATCTGCACCAGGGGATGCCGCCCCCGGCTGTCGCTGACTTTTTCCAGCTCCATGACCCGTTCCGGGTCTGCGTTTTGCAGGTGGAGCAGCTTTTCCGCCATGATGCGGGAGAAGCCGGACTGCAAGATGCTCTGGATGATGACGTTTTCCACCGCGCCATCGTCCGCCGCCTGGGGGTCTAAGATGCCCTGGACGGCGGCGCGGGTCTGGGCGGTGTAGAAGTTGCCCACCTCTTGCAGCTGGGCGATGTAGCCGGTGTAAAAGCTCTTGATCTCCTCCTCGTTGGCGGTGGAGGGGAGCAGCTGTTGCAGGCCGTTGATGCTGATGCCCTGCTTCAGGGTGAAGATCATAATGAGGAAGGCGATGTGGACCCGGTAATACTTGCGCTTTTCCGGGGCGGGCATGACCTTGAGGCGGACGTAGTTGTTGATGGTCGTGGGGGTCACGGGCTTGTCCTTCGAGTCCTCCATGGGGATGAAGTCCAGGTACTGGCCCAGCAGGGCGATGACCTGATCCATGTACAGGCCGATGTCCGGCAGCTCTTTCCAGGCGGGCAGCTTGTAGTTATTCAAATAATGCTCCCACCGGATGAGCTTGTGGGCGATCAGCTCCTTGTCGTAGCTCATAGTTTCTCTCTTTCCGGACCGAAGAGCGGTCCTCCCATTGTAGTATATTAGAACGAATCGGACCTAGCAGCCCATTTGTAATAAGTATAACACAGGAAACAGACAGAGACAACCAGAAAAAGAACCTATTTTTACAGCATCTTGAGTCGTATATTATCTAGCGCACGGCAGGTCTGCGTTTCTATGGGAATTTGGATTGACTTCGTTCTCTTGGCACACTATAATGTCTGTCATCCAGAAGTGGAAAATTATGTATTACGGACTGTATCCATGGGGGGAGCTGTGATCATGTCAGAAGAAGTCCTACCACGAAAGCTGCGTCTTTCCTCCTTTCAAATCATTATCTTAGGGTTTGCCGGTGTCATCCTGGTGGGTGCGTTGTTGCTGATGCTGCCGCTCGCATCGGCGGAGGGCTGCGTGACGCCGTTTCCTAAAACACTTTTTACGGCAACCTCTGCCGTCTGCGTGACCGGGCTTGTGGTCGAAGACACGGGCAGCTATTGGTCTGTCTTTGGGCAGGCCATTCTCTTGGTGCTCATTCAGGTCGGTGGTCTTGGCGTTGTCACGGTAGCCGTCTTTTTTGTCATGCTGTCTAAGCGAAAAATTTCGCTGATGCAGCGAAGCACCATGCAGGATGCCATTTCTGCGCCGAAGGTCGGCGGGATCGTCCGGCTGACGAAATTCTTTCTCCGTGGAACTTTTTTCATCGAGCTGCTGGGCGCCCTTGTCATGCTGCCGGTGTTTTGCCGGGACTACGGGTGGTCCGGTGTGTGGATGGCGGTGTTTCATTCTGTCTCTGCGTTCTGCAACGCCGGCTTTGATCTCTTGGGGCAGAGCGGCAGCCCCTACCCCTCGCTGACCGGATACGCAGCAGACCCGGTGATCAACCTCACGATCATGCTGCTGATCGTGCTGGGCGGCATCGGATTTTTGACCTGGGATGACGTTTGGGAGAATCGTCTGCACATCCGACGCTATCGGATGCAAAGCAAGGTGATCCTGGTCACAACGTTATGCCTGATCCTCCTGCCAGCGCTCTTTTTCTTCCTGGCGGACTATTCCGCGCTTCCCATCGGGAAACGGCTCCTGGCTTCCTTTTTCCAGGCAGTTTCCCCGCGGACGGCCGGCTTTAACACCATGGATCTTACTGCAATGACAGAAGCGTCTCGGGCCATTATGATCTTACTGATGCTGGTTGGCGGCTCGCCAGGCTCTACCGCAGGCGGAATGAAAACGACTACCTTGGCGGTTCTGCTTGCCAACGCCGTTGCGACCTTCCGCCGCCGGGAGAGTCCGCAGTTTTTTGGGCGCAGAGTCGGCTCTGGGGCCGTCAAAACGGCTGCAACGATCTTGAGCATGTATCTCATGCTATTCTTTGGCTGCGGGCTATTTATCAGCATTTATGAGGCCCTGCCGCTGTCTACCTGCCTGTATGAAACGGCGTCTGCCGTGGGGACCGTGGGCTTGACGCTGGGCATCACGCCCCAGCTCCATCTCCCCTCTCAGCTGCTTTTGATCCTCCTGATGTATTTAGGCAGGGTAGGCGGTCTGACCCTGGTCTACGCAGCGATGTCCAGCCGGGAGCCAAGCGTTGCAAAACTACCGCTGGAAAAAATCACCGTCGGATGATCCTCTCAACCATCAGAAGAAGGAGCAAAGTGAAATGAAAAATATATTATTGATCGGCACAGGGCATTTTGGACACCACATCGCCGTACAGCTGGCGCAGCTTGGCCACCAAGTCATGGCAGTAGACAGCAGAGAGGATCGGATCAACGAGATCCTTCCCTTTGTCACCAGTGCGCAAATCGGTGACGCCACAAACAAAGAATTTCTTCGTTCCCTGGGCGTCGGAAACTATGATGTCTGCTTTGTGACCATCGGCGGCAACTTCCAAAACTCCTTGGAAACAACCTCCCTCATCAAAGAATTGGGCGCTGCCTGTGTTGTCTCCCGCGCAGAGCAGGATGTTCAGGCCAAGTTTCTGCTCCGCAATGGCGCAGACCATGTCGTCTATCCAGAGAAGCAAACGGCCAAATGGGCCGCGATCCGCTACTCTACCGATCATGTTTTTGATTATATCAAGCTCGACGAGCAGCATGCGATCCTGGACGTGGAGGTACCCAAGACCTGGGTGGGGAAAAGCATCGGCGCATTGGATATCCGCCGAAAGTTTGGCGTGAATATTCTTGGTATAAAACGCGACGGAAAAACAGATGTCTCTGTTACCCCTGAGACGGTTCTAACAAAAGACATCTCCGTTCTGGCCTTGGGAGAATATAAGGCACTGCGAAAATGCTTTCATCTTTGAGCGGAGCGGTCCAGCCCACCGCCCTGCCAGAGCAGATCTTTGTGCAACAGAAAATTTACAGGAAAACAGAAAATCTCCGTGCGTTTTGCGGGAGAATGTGGTAAGATAAAGAGAATTGACCTGCGGGAGGGGCGTCCGCCCGCAAGTTTCTCGAAGGGAGTCCTGTTTCTATGCGGAAATCCGTACTGCTGCCTGCTGCGGCGGTGGCGGGGGGCGTGGTGGGCCTGGTGGTCCGCCGGGTCTATCTCGCCAACGGCTTTGAGGCCGGCACCGGCCTGCCCATCGCCGGGGCGCCCAGCCTGTGGGCGATGGCCATCGTGACCGTCGTCGTGCTGGGCCTGCTCGTTGCTTTGAGCTGCGGCAAGCATAAGAATTATACCCAGTGCTACACTGGGGCCTTTTATTCCGAACATACCGTCTGCATCGCCGGGATGCTGGCCGGGGCCGTTTTGCTGGGCGTGGGTGGTTTCCTCGCCCTGGCCAACTGGTTCAGCAGCCCCTCTCTGGGTCTGATGGAGAAGCCCCTGCGGCGGGAGCTGAGCGTCACTTGGCTCTACCTCGGTATCTTCTGCCTGCTGGCCGCGGCGGGGATCTACTTTGTCACCCAGAAAATGCGCCGGAAAGAACCGATCTTGACGGCCTGGGCCGCCATGCCCACCCTGGCCGGGTGCCTGTGGGTGGTGGCCAACTACTACGACCACTGGGCCGAGGAGCCGGTGCTGGGGCAGTACGCCATCCCCATGCTGGCCACGGGCCTGTCCATGCTGGGCTGCATGATGATCGGGGCCATGGGCTTTGACAAGGCCCGCATCTCGACCACCCTGGCCTTCTCCCTGTCCGGGGCCTCGGTGTGCATCATGGCCCTGGCCGACGGGCTCAACTGGGCCAATACGGCCATCCTGCTGGGGATGGTGTTCTATCAGCTGTCCATGGCCAGCGCTCTCATCGCCAACGACGACCGCGCCCCCGGCCTGCCCGCCTGCGCAGCGCACTGCAAGCAGTGCCACGGCTGCGCCCCGATGGGCACGCTGAAAAAGAACAAGAAAAAGGCGAAGAAAAAAACCAACGAATCAGGAAAATAATCCGGCATTTCCGGGGCGCTTCTGCGTCCCGGTCCGCCGATGGAGGATCAATATGGAAAGAGAACAGAAGAAAAAGTTTTATATCACCACCCCGATCTACTACCCCTCGGACAAGCTGCACATCGGCCACACCTACTGCACCGTGGCCACCGACGCCATGGCCCGCTATAAGCGGCTCCAGGGCTGTGACGTGATGTTCCTGACCGGCACCGATGAGCACGGCCAGAAGATCGAGGACAAGGCCCGCGAGGCCGGCGTCACCCCCCAGCAGTTCGTGGACAACATCGTCACCGGACCCAAGGGCGTGCTGGACCTGTGGAAGCTCATGAACATCTCCAACGACCGCTTCATCCGCACCACCGACGACTATCACGTCGCCGCCATCCAGAAGATCTTCCGCAAGATGTACGACAACGGGGATATTTATAAGGGCAAGTACGTCGGCAAATACTGCAAGCCCTGCGAGTCCTTCTGGACCGAGAGCCAGCTGGTGGACGGCAAGTGTCCCGACTGCGGCCGTGAGGTCCAGGACGCCGAGGAAGAGGCTTACTTCTTCCGGCTGTCCAAGTACGCGGACAAAATTCAGGACCTGCTGGAGAACACCGATTTCTTACAGCCCCGTTCCCGCGTAAACGAGATGGTGAACAACTTCATCAAGCCCGGTCTGGAGGACCTGTGCGTGTCCCGGACCTCCTTCTCCTGGGGCATCCCCGTGGACTTCGACCCCGGTCACGTGGTCTATGTGTGGGTGGACGCCCTGTTCAACTACACCACCGCCCTGGGTCTGTACAACGACAAGTACCATGACTATGACCACTATTGGCCCGCCGACTACCACTTCGTCGGCAAGGAGATCGTCCGCTTCCACTCCATCATCTGGCCCGCCATGCTGATGAGCATGGGCAAGCCCCTGCCCAAGCACGTCTTCGGCCACGGCTGGCTGCTGCTGGACGGCGGCAAGATGTCCAAGTCCAAGGGCAACGTGGTCGATCCCTACGTCCTGGCGGAGAAGTTCGGCGTGGACGCCCTGCGCTTCTTCCTGATGCGCACCTTCCCCTTCGGCTCCGACGGCAACTTCTCCAATGAGCTGCTCATCAACACCATCAACGTGGACCTGGCCAACGACCTGGGCAACCTCGTCAGCCGGACCACCGCCATGGTCCAGAAATACTTCGGCGGCACCCTGCCCGCCGGCTGCAAGACCTGCGCCGCCCCCGAAGCCTACGACACCGAGCTCATCTCCCTGGCCTCCGGCCTGCGGGACCGCTACGAGGCCGACATGGAAGCCTGCGCCCCCCACAAGGCCCTGGAAGAGGTCTTCAAGGTCATCCAGCGGGCCAACAAATACATTGACGAGTCCATGCCCTGGGCCTTGGCCAAGGATATGGACGCCAACGGCGCCCGCCTGGCCCACGTCCTGTATAACCTGCTGGAAGCCACCCGCATCTGCGGCATCCTGCTGGCCCCCTTCATCCCAGACTCCTGCACCAAGCTCTTCGCCCAGATCGGGGCCGACGAGCGCGTGCAGACCTGGGACTCCGCCAAGGTCTGGGGCAGCCGCCCGGAGGACGCCCCCGTCGTGAAGGGCGAGAACCTCTTCCCCCGCATCGACATGGACAAGGCCCTGGAGGAGCTGGAGGCCATTCGCCAGGCCTCTGCCGCCCCTGCTCAGCCCGCCATTGAGACGGAGCCATGGCAGGAGGACGTGGACTTCGACACCTTCTGCAAGTCCGACTTCCGCGTGGTCAAGGTCAAAGCCTGTGAGGCCGTGAAAAAGTCCAAGAAGCTGCTGAAGTTCACCCTGGATGACGGCTCCGGCACCGACCGCCAGATCCTCTCCGGCATCGCCATGTACTACAAGCCCGAAGACCTGGTGGGCAAGACCCTGGTGGCCATCGTGAACCTGCCCCCCCGCAAGATGATGGGCCAGGAATCCCAGGGCATGCTGCTCTCCGCCGTCCACAAGGAAAACGACGAGGAGCGCCTGAACCTGGTCATGCTGAACGACGCCATCCCCGCCGGCGCGAAGCTCTGCTAAACAACCGACCCCAAAAGCTGCGACAGGACAACCCGCCCTGTCGCAGCTTTTTTCTCGTTTTTTGGATTTTTTTGAAAGAATTCTCCCACCGGACCGGATAGATAAAGTGAACGGCTGTTCAATCCCACCGAGGAAGAGGTGATTTCTTGTCTGCTGCCCAAGAGGAATGGGTCCACCAGTTGTACCTCCAACACGCGCCTGACCTATACCGGATCGCCAAGTACCGCCTCCAGGACCCGGACACGGCTTACGATCTGACGCAGGAGGTCTTTCTGACCCTGCTGAGCAAGACAGAGGTGATGAGGAAGCACCCGAATCCTGCCGGTTGGTTACGTCTGACCCTCCGCAACAAACTAAACCACGAGTTTGCCCGCCGGACCACCCGGTCCAGACATGAGGTCCCGGAGACGGAGCTTGCCTGGCTGCCTGCCCCTTGGCCGGGGGATGGGAAGACCCTGGATGAGCTGCTGCCCCGACAGCTGAGCCAACAGGACCGGGAACTCTTGAAAATGGCCTATGAAGACGGCCTGACCTACCAGGAGATGAGCCAACGTCTGGCCATTCCCCCAGCCACCTGCGGCACCTGGCTCTACCGGGCCAGGCAGCGCTGCAAACAGTATCTGACGCAAGAAAAAGGGGGTTTCTATGAAAAACGATAGACGATTCTTATCGGGAAGTGACGAGGAACTGATCCAGGCCTTGGAATCTCTGCTCCAGCAAAAAGCCCCGGATCAAGATGCCGTGCATGCGATCCTGGATGAGCTGGACCGCCGAAGCAACGCCTCTGCCTTTGATCTGGAACGTGGTTGGTCTGACGTACAGGCACGATCTCGTGCCAGCAAGCTCGAACCCAGGGAAGCAAGCCGCTGGAAAGCGTGGCTGCGCTCTGCCGCCTGTTTCCTTTTGGTTTTGCTCGTAACGTTTGGTGCGGTTCTTGCGCTCAGCCCGGAAGCCCGTGCTGTCGTATCGAACCAGCTGGGCTATGAATCCGTTGGGATCCCGCTTCCCGCCGGGAATATCACGATCCAACTCAGCGGGGAGGGCGGCGGCTTCTATACCAGCGAGCACTTTGCCTGCGTGAAAGAGAACGGAGACCAGTTGTCCTATGCCTTCCAAAACAACGGAACGGAGGCTTGCTATGTCAGCCTATATAAAGTGGGCCTCTTGGGAGGATACAAAAAGGTCACAGAGTCGATCCTCATCCAGCCCGGAGAGACCGGGCATGGGTCCTACGAAGACCCCGGCAACGAGACCTATTGCATCCGCATCTCTTCCCAGTTTGGAGGAGGCATCTGCGGCACGCTGGATGCTACGCAAACGCATACTTGACATCGGGCCGGGAATAGACTATACTGACAGTGGACGAAAGTGATGCTATATTTCATCCACATCAGCTTACAAAACGAAGACCTTGGAAGCCGCTACTTCCAAGGTCTTCTATTCTTCATTTCTATTCTGTGTCACTTCACAAAGACGCTGAGCATACTACGCCTTAGGCTGGCTACCGATCTGTCTTTCTGTTCTTTCTGTTATCCAACCATTTGCAGATATAGTAAGAAACTATTCCTGCCAAGACAGACAGAAAGAAGGATGCTATCATCGCAACCACATCAGCTCACCTCCCTCCTTGCCGAGGGGTCGGCAGCAAAGACAGTATATCAGAATCGTCTTAATTCGACAAGATTTGCGATGAAATAACCGCCATCGCTTTCGCTCCGCGTTGACAACCCCTGCCCTCTGGTGTATCATCAAGATAGAAAAGATTCCCAGGGACAAGGAGGAACCAACATGAAAAAGATCGTATTGCCCATCGACGGCAGCGCCCGCAGCCAGCGCACCATTGCCATTACCAAGCAGATCTTCCACGGCCAGGACGCGGAGATCACCCTCCTCATGGTCCTGCCGGAGCCGCGCTACACCGACGCCCAGGCCGAGCGGGACCGGGCGACCATCCAGGCCAACCAGGAGCTGGCCGACTTCGCCAAGGAGTTTGCCGGCTGGAAGGTCAAAACCGTTCTCCTGCGGGGTCACCCCGGCCCGGAGATCGTGCAGTACGCCAGAGACCACGGATATGACACCCTGGTCATGACCCGCTCCAGCCGCGGCCCGCTGCAAAAGCTGGGCTCCGTGGCCACCTACATCGTCCGCAACGCCCAGTTCTTGGACCTGATCGTCATGCGGGAAGATGTCGTGTAAAATTTCATCCTGAAACAGACCAAGGCCCCGTCCGACTGGACGGGGCCTGTTTTTGCTTTATTTCAGCGTGACTTTTCGCAGGACGCGGCGGTAGGATGCCTTCCCCGGCTCTGGCTGGGTGACGGCTTCCAGCAGTCCATCCCGGATCAACTGCTCCATTCGCAGGGCCAAAAACTCATCGGAAATGGGCATTTGCGTGACACCCAAGACCCTGCCAATGACTTCTTCCTCCCGAAATTCTTCGGGCTGAGCAGCGATCTCCTGGAAAAGGAAGAAGTCATACAGCGTCTCCGGGGCGCTGACCAGGCGGCCATTTAAGACGGCCCGGAGGGGCGCGTTTTCCCGGCGCAACTCCTTCCAACGGTCGGCCATGGCCCGCAGCAGGGGAGAGGGGAGCCGAACACCCGCCGTCTTCCAGCGGCTCCATTCCTCCGGGCACACTTCGCCCCACGCACGGTATTGGACCACAACGCCGTCCTCCCGTTCCAGAAAGGCGGGAAGCTCGACCAGAGATACATCTAAGTTCTCCCAGCCCAAGGGTTCCAACTGGGCAACCAGCCAGTATAGGCCGCATTTTTCCTGGGGCGCATCGCTGCTCCAGATGCGAAGCGGCGTGTCCTTGGCCTGGGCAAGCAAAGCGGCCAGAGGCTCGCGAGCCGCCGCAAACTCTTTCTGAATGTCTCCCCGGTCCAGCGGGAGCGGAAAGCAGAAGAGATTTTCCGGCTTGCGGTGGGTGGCACTTATCGCGGCCTGCTCCATGCTGCCCAGAACGCTCTCGTTAAACACGATCTCCAGCATTACGGTTTCTCCTTCGGCGGTTCGTCTTCCTGGGGCTTTTCCAGGGTGACAGGGGGATCCTGGGGGGTGTCTGTTGCAGGTGGCTCTTCCGCAGGCTTGTCCTCCACAGGTTTCTCCTCCACCGGCTCTGCGGGGGCCGCCGGTGCGGCGGTGGCTTCGGCCCGGAGGGGGGAGTCTGCCGCAGCGGGGTCGCGGCCCTCGATGATGGCGACCATTTCCGCGCCGGTGATGGTCTCCTTTTCCAGCAGATAGGCCACGACGGCGTCCATCTCCTGGCGGCTGTCCCGGATGATCTGGACCGCTGCGGCGTAGCACTGGTCCAGGATGGCGCGGACGGCCTCGTCCAGGGCAGCGGCGGTGTCCTGGGCGCAGTCCATGCCGTAGCCGCCGTCGAGATACTGGCTGCGCTTGGAGGCCAGGGCCATCATGCCGAAGCGGTCGCTCATGCCGTACATGGCGACCATGTTGCGGGCCACGGATGTGGCGTCCTGAATGTCCTGCGCGGCCCCGTTGGTCATGGTGTTCATCACCACTTCCTCGGCGGCGCGGCCGCCCATGGAGACGGCGATGCGGGCCAGAAGCTCATCGCGGGTGCGCAGCTCGGTCTTGTCCTCCTCCGGCATAAGCAAGGTGTAGCCCAGAGAGCCTTGCGTGTGGGGGACGATGGTGATCTTCTGGACAGGCTCCGTGTTCTTCTGCTTGTACGCGACCATGGCGTGGCCGACCTCGTGGTAGGCCACGAGCTTTTTCTCAAACTCGGTGAGGACACTGCCCTTCTTCTCGGTGCCGGCGATGACCAGCTCGAAGGCGGCCAGCAGATCCTCCTGCTTCACGGCCCGGCGGCCCAGACGGACGGCCCGCAGGGCGGCTTCGTTGACCAGGTTGGCCAGGTCTGCGCCCACGCACCCGGCGGTGGCCAGGGCGACCTTTTTCAGGTCCACATCCTCGGCCAGACGGATGCGGCGGGTGTGCACTTGCAGGGTGGCCAGACGGCCCGCCAGGTTGGGCCGGTCGATGGTGATGCGGCGGTCGAACCGGCCGGGACGCAGCAGGGCCTGGTCCAGGACCTCCGGGCGGTTGGTGGCAGCCAGGAGGATGACACCCTTGGAGGGGTCGAAGCCGTCCATCTCCGCCAGGAGCTGGTTCAGGGTCTGCTCGCGCTCGTCGTTGCCGCCCATGCGGTTGTCACGGGATTTGCCGATGGTGTCGATCTCGTCGATGAAGACGATGCAGGGGGCGACTTTGTTGGCCTCCTTGAAGAGGTCCCGGACACGGGACGCGCCCACGCCCACGAACATCTCCACAAAGTCCGAGCCGGAGATGGAGAAGAAGGGGACCCCTGCCTCTCCCGCCACGGCCTTGGCCAGCAGGGTCTTGCCGGTGCCCGGCGGGCCGACGAGCAGAGCGCCCTTGGGGAGCTTCGCGCCGATCTCGGTGTATTTGCCGGGGTTGTGGAGGAAGTCGATGATCTCCTCCAGGGATTCTTTCGCCTCGTCCTGACCGGCCACATCCGCGAAGGTCACGCCGGTGGACTTTTCCATATAGACCTTGGCGTTGGACTTGCCCACACCGCCGAGACCGCCGGGGCCGCCCATGCGGCGCATGATGAAGATGAGGGCGCCGGTCATAATGACCACGGGCAGGACGTAGCTCAGAAGCATGTTCATGAGCAGGGAGGTCTCTTTTTCCATGGTGAAAGCATAGGCGACGTTGTGCTGCTTCAGAACGGGCAGCAGGTCGTCGTCCCGATAGCCCTGGCCCTGGGGGGGCGCAGTGATGTAGCAGGTGGCCCCACCCTTTTCCATCTGTTCGGCCAGGACTTTTGCCAGGTCTTGGTCGCTGCTCTGGCCGCTGGGCTGGGTGATCCCGGCGGGCAGGTCTTTGCTTAAATAAAATGTGATCTGTTTGTTGGCCAGCTCTGCCGTGGCGACCTCGTTGTTCTCCACCATCTGGATGAACTCGGAGTAAGTCACCTCTTTGATCCCGGCGTTGGCGATCTCCCCGGCGATGAAGTTGAAAATAATCACCAGCACCAAAGCCCAGAGCAGGGCACCGACGAAAAAGCCGCGCTTTTTCGGACCCTGGCCGCCTTTATTATTTTTGTTGTCTTGATTGGGATTCAACGGTCTTGTCCCTCCGTTCCGGGGGAATTTCCCCGATTCTTGTAGCGTTATGGTACCATATTTCCCCATCCATTGCAAGAAACGGGGTGTGTCGCAGGTGTTAAGAAATTGTGAATGGGCGAGAACATTTCCTGGGAAAAAGGGGGTTTCTCTTCCCCGCCCAGTATGTTATAATCATTGGATATGAACCTGATACTAACCTGCGCAGAAGCGCCGGGTTTTTGTCCTGCAATTTCTTCCTGCGGCCTTCGCGCCGAGATCGGAGTTTACTTTGAAACAGAATTTAAATCCCAAAGAAAAGCGTCCCCGCCCCACCCGTGAGCGGGACGAAGCCCCTGCCGACGGCATCATCGAGGGCCGCAACGCGGTCATCGAAGCCCTGAGAGCCGGGACCAACATCGACAAGATCTTTATTATGAAGGGCGAGGTGGACACCGCCCTGGGCCACATCGCCTCCACCGCCCGGAGCCGGGGCATCGTCGTCGCCGACGCGGACAAGCGCAAGCTCGACGGCATGAGCCGCACCCACGCCCACCAGGGCGTCATCGCCGTGGCCGCCGTGCGGGAGTATGTCTCCATTGAGGACATCCTGCAAGCGGCCAAGGACAAGGGGGAGCCGCCCCTGCTGGTCATCTGCGACGAGCTTTCGGACCCCCATAATCTGGGGGCCGTGATCCGGACGGCGGAGTGCGCCGGGGCCCACGGGGTCGTCATCCCCAAGCGCCGGAGCGCGGGCCTGACTGCCGTGGTCGCCAAGACCTCTGCCGGGGCCGTGTCCCACATCCCCGTGGCCCGCGTGGCCAACCTGCCCTCTCTGCTCAAGGAGCTGAAAAAGGCGGGGCTGTGGATCTTCGGCTCCGCCGCCGACGGCACCACGCCCCTGTATGACGCCGACCTGAAAGGCCCCGCCGCCATCGTGATCGGCTCGGAAGGGGAGGGCATGAGCCGTCTCGTCACGGAAAACTGTGACTTCTTGGTCAGCATTCCCATGAAGGGCAAGCTCAACTCCCTGAACGCCAGCGCCGCCGCCGCCATCCTGCTGTATGAGGCCGTGCGGCAGCGGCTGTGATCTTAGACCTGTGAGGGATCTCTATGTCCGATGACAACAAATTCAGCTTAGGGGATATTCTCTGGGAGTACGCCGACTACACCCCGCCGAAGGCCGGCAAGGCAAAGCGTCCGGCGGCGCCCCCTCTGGCCCCCAAGGGCGCCACGGGCCAGCCGGGGATCACCTCCCCCCAGCCCCAGC
>ERZ809296.1111-NODE-1111-length-34161-cov-20.042837_pt1 | contig 34161 bp, 40 predicted proteins | sample MGYA00520511_ERZ809296 | MGnify/ENA primary metagenome ERZ809296 (study PRJEB31576, sample SAMEA3212662) | Homo sapiens | biome: human-gut; feature: human gut; material: fecal | place: Sweden | collected 2012 ...
TACAACGGAAGAAAATGAGGTAACCATTCTAAAAAGAGAAGATTGGGTATTGCAGTAAATTCCCATTTGCCGAACTGATATCAGCTATAAAATCAACATATCCCTCGAATCATAAACCGACTCATCAGAAACGCATCCACAGCGGATTGCACGGTCAAGAGCCATGATCATGGCAACCGCACCGTCAATCTTCTCTGTGGATTTTTCTTTATCCGGCTTGATATTTCCGGCGGGGTCACGACGAATGAAAATATTATCCATCATCCACCTTAAAACAGGGTGTCCGTTGTGTGCAAGTGTCTGTTCCAAGGTCAGTTTCATCAGTTCCTTGGTCGGCGGTGACATATCTTTGTAACCCTGCCCGAACTGCACCATCGTAAAACCAAGCCCCTCCAGATTCTGCGACATCTGCACTGCACCCCAGCGGTCAAATGCAATCTCTTTGATATGAAATTTTTGCCCCAGTTCATCGATGAAGTTTTCGATAAAACCGTAGTGAACCACATTGCCCTCAGTGGTTTTCAGATAGCCTTGCCGTTCCCATACATCATATGGAACGTGGTCACGTCTTACTCTAAGGGGCAAAGTTTCCTCCGGCAGCCAGAAGTAGGGCAAAACATAATAATGCTCATCTTCATCTGTTGGAGGAAATACCAAAACAAAAGCTGTAATATCCGTTGTACTGGAAAGGTCGAGTCCACCGTAGCAGATTCTTCCTTCCAGTTCGGATTCATCAAAAGCGACCTTGCATTTGTCCCACTTTTCCATCGGCATCCAACGGACAGCCTGTTTTACCCATTGATTGAGTCTAAGCTGTCGGAAAGCGTTTTCTTCTCCCGGTGTTTCCTTTGCAGAATTACACGCCGCCAACACCTTATCCATGCCGATTGTCTTGTCGAGTGACGGATTTGCTTTTTTCCAAACCTTCGGATCCGTCCAATCTTCTGATTCATCTGCACCATAGATAACCGGATAGAAAGTCGTATCATGCTTTCTGCCTTCCAGAATGTCCTTTGCCTTTTGATGTACCTCATAGCAGATGCTGTTAGTGTCCGTTCCGGCTGTGGTGATGAGAAAATACAAAGGCTGCATTCTGGCATCGCCGGAACCTTTTGTCATAACATCAAACAGCTTTCTGTTCGGCTGCGTATGTAGTTCATCGAACACCACTCCGTGGATGTTGAAACCATGCTTGGAATAGGCTTCAGCGGAAAGTACCTGATAAAAGCTGTTTGTTGGTGTGTATACAATTCTTTTTTGTGCAGTAAGTATCCGGACTCTTTTCATCAAAGCCGGACACATACGAACCATATCTGCGGCAACGTCAAAAACAATCGAGGCTTGCTGTCGGTCTGCGGCACAACCATAGACCTCCGCTCGCTGTTCTCCGTCACCACAAGTTAATAGCAGAGCGACGGCAGCTGCAAGCTCACTCTTGCCATTTTTTTCGGAATTTCAATATATGCTGTATTAAACTGACGATATCCATTCGGTTTCAGAATGCCGAACAGGTCACGGATTATCTGTTCCTGCCAGTCCAGCAGTTCAAATTTCTTTCCCGCCCATGTGCCTTTGGTATGGCTGAGGCACTCAATAAAAGAGACGGCATAGTCTGCCGCCTTTTTGTTATACTTGGAATCCTCCGCCATAAAACAAGTCGGTTTAAATCTTGCCATTGTTCTCACCTCCAAACAAAAAAGACCTGCCAAAAAGCAAGTCTGCATCATTTATTTTAACGCCCTCAAGGGGCAGTTTTGTAATCGAGATTCTATTCCCATTGTAACCATGTTACCATACAAATTCAAGGATCGCAAGCGGCTAAATGAACAGAAAAAACGCCGAAATTTCTGTGGTTTCTTGTGTATCATACACGAACCCAAATCAGGTGTACGACCGCCAGAGCCTTTCGGCTCCGGCTTGTGGGATTTGGTTTTGGAAGAATCAGTTGTACTGTTTCAGCAGGATTGCCAGTGCAGTTTCAGTTTCCTCATCCTCCGGCGGAATATCCATGCCCCGGTCGAAATTGAACACCGTTTTGCCATTCCGCCGCAGGGAGATTTTCGAGGCCCTGCCTTCCTCATATCCAAAAATGGAAGGCTCCTCGTAATGTTTCACCCAGTAGTGAAAAGTGCTTGTTCCTACCTGAATTGTTCCTTCTGTCCACATTGTTTTTTCCTCCAGTTTTCGTTGCTTTTGCCTCTTGGCATGATGTATATTACCATAAACCAAAGGAGAAGTCAACGAAATTTCCGGCATATTCTGCACAAAGAGAAAGGCAGAAAATTGTGTATGATACCAACCAAAAAGCAAGCCCCACGTTGCCCTGTGTGGGGCATTTGTGAGAAAGGGAAAACCACTCGGAGGAAACGAAACCACGCCGGACAGGGCAACACAGCGGCTGTACGAGCCGCAGCCCCTTTCGGGGGCTTTGGTCTTGGATTGTGGGTTTTGGGTTACCGTCCGGTCTGGCACTCCCATTCAAATTCGCAGGCGTTTTCGTACTCCTCATCGAAAAGGGCATCGTCGTCGATTTCCTTTTCCGTAAAGTCGATGCTGTCGATTTCCTCGCAAACCGTGTGGAGACTTTCGGCATCTGCCTTTGCAAGGCTTTCTGCGTTTTCCTCAACCCATGCGGTGAATTCCTCGTTGTCCATCCTGTGCTCGTTTTCAATCTCCAGTTCGTATTCGTAGTCCGCATCAAACCAAGTGATGACCGCCTTTGTGATTTCGGTTCTTTCGTTCCAGTCCGTTCTGTTTGCCTTTGCTCTTGCCTTTGCGATTCCGTATGCTACCATTGTGTTTTCCTCCATATTTCGTGGTTTTTTGGTTGTTTTCCCTTTCGGTAACTGTATATTACCATACCTTTCGGCGTATAGCAAGCGGCTAAATGTACAGAACATAAGGCGATATTTCCGCTGTATATTTGGTGGATCTGACACTGGATAAACTTGCTTTTCTATGGTAAAATACAGTACAATGGAAAAGGCATCTCGGAAAATTGCAGCCACCAACCAAGCCCCGCACAGTTCGCCTGTGTGGGGCTGGTTTTGACTTTGGGCAGTTTTTCGGCAAGTGCTCTGAAAGCCCACACAGGGCAAACAGGGCGGTTACATGGGAAACTTTCGGTGCATTACAGACAGGATTTTCTCCTGTTCCTCCGTGGAAACGCCGATGCTTTCCAGTGCCTGCCGAATGCCGCAGTCCGGGCAAATGGGCGTTTGGTTGTCCGTTCTGGAAAGTGCAGGCACATCGGAGTAGGGTTTTCCGCAAAGTGGGCAGACCGCCGAAACTGGCTTATCCGTTTTCATGGTGGTACACCTCCCGTTCGCTAATGTCCATGGCTTTCCGCAGGTGTTTCATGTCAAAACCGAACTGGCGGTATCCGTCCACACAGGTGCGGATGTAGGCAGAAGTGGGGATGCCCAGTTTCCGTTCCTCGTGCATGATGTACACAAAGGCGGTCAGCTTTTTCCCAGTTTCTGCAAGAGGAAGTTCCAGTTCCGTTTTGTAGTAGAAATGAGGATACCCCTCATAGCGGTCAAGGGCAAGTTCATCTCGTTCCGACACCGACCAGACTGCCGCCGGAACGGTACAGCCCTGCTTGGGTTCGATGGTCAGATAGGAGCCGGTCTTGCTGCCCTTGAACAGCAGCTGGTAATTTGGAATCTCCGCAGTCCCCACAATTCTGGCATCCGGGCAGCGGAACTGCATCTGTTTCATGTTCAGATTACTGCCGTAGGCAAGGTAAAACTTTTTCATGCAATCAAATCCTTTCTGAAAGGGATACCCTTTCACCACCATAAGACCGCCGAAGCGGTCTGGTGTAGCTGGTAGCAAAAGGCTGTCCCTTTATCTGCCGAACCGGAAAGCAGCATCGCCATCAAGGTTCTTGGTAAGAAAATTTCTCGCTGTGGCGAACTCCTCGCCGACCAGTCCCAGCCGAATCAGCCATGTCCGCATGGCGAATTTCGGGTTTTCCGTTTGCTGTGGTTTCGGGCTGGCGGTTCGCAGTCCCTTTGCCATTTCGGAAAGGGCAAGGCAAAGTTGTATGTAGCTTTTCAGCTGTCCGGCATGAAGTCCGTTTTTCCTGCCGTTGGCAGGCTTGTCGAATTGAAATAACCGGAATTCAATTGTGCCTTTTGTAAAAGTTGCGTGATAGTTCAGCATATGGTATCGGCTGTCATTGTAGTGCTGATTTCTGCCGTAATTTGCACCGTTCGCCGTATACCAGATGTCTGCGAACTGTGCCATGTTGGTGGGCTTTTTCCGGTTCAGCTGTTCGATGAATTGGGGATTGACCGTTCTGCAATATCGGTTCATTCTGCCTTGGTCGATTTTCAGGGCATCTGCAATCAGCCGTTCGTGGCTCGCCATAAGGTTGGCGAGATTTCGCAGGGTTTGCGGTGTGTGTCCGTTGGCACCGATGTGAATGTGAACCCCGGCTCCGATGCCTGCATGGCTGATTGCTCCGGCTTTGCGAAGCTTTCTGACCAGTTCCTGTAAGGTTTCAATGTCCTCGTATTTCAAAATCGGCGTGACCAGTTCGCACTTTTCGGCATCGCATCCTGCAATGCTGACATCCTTTTGAAATTTCCATTCTCTGCCCTGTGCATCCCATGCCGACCAAGTGCTGTAGCCGTTTCGGCTGGTGGTGTATTCGTATCTGCCCGTGCCGAAATGGTCGGCGGCAAGTCTGGCAGCTCGTTCTCTGGTGATGTGGTTCATCTCAATCTCCACGCCAATGGTCTGCTTTTTCAGGTTTTCAATCTGTCTTTCTGTTTTAGCGTTCATGGTATTTTCCAGCCTCCTCAAATCCTATGTCGGCATACCCATTCGCCTCGGGCAGCATCCTGCCTCGGCTCAGGGCATCCGTAATTTCGGGCTTTTTTCCTTTTGTTGTAACCATATTAACTCTAAACGGAGGAGATAGCAAGTGGCTAAATGTACAGAAAATGAGGTCAAAAGATTGTGTAGAATACACCCTTGCAATCCTTGCGATTGTATGGTAACATACCGTACAATGGAGGAGGTGCCGCCTTATTTTTTTTCCTCGGGTACGGTCTGGAAACTGTCAATTTCGGGAATCAGAGCAAGGGAAGAACCATTCTCCCACCGCATATGAATGCTGCCCGCATCATCAATATGTGTGACCTCGCCAACTGTTCCGGGAAGAACCGGATATGTTTCATTTCGCATAGAAAGCAGCTGTAATTTCGTTCCGACAGGGTACTTTTTTCGCAGCTGTTCCAGATATGATTTACTCGGAAACTGCATCAGTATCACCAACCTTTCTGAATGCGGAATTGCCGGACAGATGTCGAAGAATGACCTTTCTTGCCGCCTTGAATTCTGCCCCCACCATTCCCAGACGAATCAGGAAACACCGCATGGTGTACTTGGGATTGTCGGAAGTGTCCGGCTTGCGGTTGATGCGGCTCTGGTTCTTGGCAAATTCGCAGAGCATGGAAATGAAAGTACAGTAGGCATCTGCATCACCATCCTGTTCGACCGTGAACCACGGAAATTCCACCTTTTCATCAGACGGAATGATGTCCAAACAGTCGGTTTGAAAAGCAGCCTGAAAAAGGGCAGCCTTGTTTTCACAGATTTGCCGGAGATTGCCGAGCGTATGCTCCGTGAAGAAATCGGCTGGCATCTGCACAGTCAAGCCTTTAGATTCCGGTTCTGATGTGTCTGGAACAACATAGCCCCGATTTGCCAGTTCGGCAAGAAGCCGTTCTGTTTCCTTATGGTCGGCTTGGTTGCTGATTTCCAGATCACCTGCTTTGGTAACGGTGTAGCATTCCCCGATTTTGTAGGCACAGGTGGGCATATACTGATATTCTGCTGTTGTTCCAATGATCGTGGCTACCGCCCACGCCAGTTTCTTTCGTTCATTTCCAGTCAATCCAAATGCAATTATCATATGTTTTCCTCCCGATTTTCGGTGATTTGCCTTTCGGCAGTACATATGTTAACTCTTTTTTCCACAGATAGCAAGACTGTAAAACGGAGAATATGTACGGGACGAATTTGTGCGGATTTGTGCATATTACAGCGTTTCTGGATATTGACATATTGGCGGATGCACTGTATAATCATAGTAAAGGAAACCGAAATTTGCGAGGTGGATGTATGAATGCAGAAATGATAATCGAAAAAATCAGAGACAACATTGAAAACTATGAAGTGTTCAAGGAACTTGCACTGGATATCCGTTTCCGTAAAGCTGAGATGCAGCTTTATGTATGGTTTAAAGGAGTGCTCGGAATTGAAGCTTATCTGATCAGATTTGCGGACGGTATCAATGAAAACAATCTTGTTGAAACGATTGTTCAGTGCAGGCTGATGAAAATGGCAGAAGACGAGGAATGGAAAGCTAATTTCTGGGATGTCGGCAGGGATGACCGTCTGATTACTCTCAATGCTTTCAGAGATTCTGACCTAATTATCAAGAAAGTCCGGCTGGTACCGCTTGATACCGAAGAATACTTAGATACAATGGCATATAAAATGTCAAATTTTACACCATCAGAGAACACCAATCCCGATATGAAAGATACGATATGCGATATCATTAGAAAATCGGTAAATATTGAACTCGGCGGCTTTTACGGCGGCGATCATATGTGCCTGTCGGTTTCTGATGATGCGATACTGATCGTTGAACATGGGGTATGGGACTAAAAGAATCCAAATTCTGATTTATACAACAACACAAGCCTGTCGGCACCACGCTGTCAGGCTTGCTTCGTTTCTACCTCTTTCACCAACTCAGCATACGGAATCTGCTTCCCGTCACGGATAACATACACACCATCGGCATTTCCCGTATCTTCCACATACCGGCGAAGAATCACCGAGGCATATTTTTCATCCAATTCCATGGTGTAGCAGACGCGGTTCATCTGCTCACACGCCATAAGAGTAGAACCGCTGCCGCCAAAGGTGTCCATTACCACGCCATTTTCCTGCGTGGAATTGCCGATGGGATAGCCAAGCAAGTCCAGCGGTTTGGAGGTGGGGTGATTGGCATTTCGTTTCGGCTTGTCGAAATGCCAGATGGTCGTCTGCTTGCGGTCGGAATACCAGTGATGCTTGCCATTCTGCATAAAGCCATACAGTACAGGTTCGTGCTGCCACTGATAATCCGAGCGTCCCAGCACAAGGCTGTCTTTTACCCAGATGCAGCAGCCTGCAAGATGAAATCCGGCATCAATGAAAGCTTTTCTGAAATTCAGCCCTTCGGTATCTGCATGGAATACATAGGCAGAACCGCCTTTTTCCAGATGCTCCGCCATTCGCTGAAAGGAGGACAGCAGGAAGGTATAAAACTCCTCGTTCTTCATGCTGTCATTCTGTATGGTCAAACCGCTGGCACTCTTAAACGAAACGCCATAGGGAGGATCGGTCAGAATGAGATTTGCCTTGGTGTCACCCATGAGAGCAGATACATCCTTCGCAGATGTTGCATCACCGCACATCAGCTTGTGTCTGCCAACTGTCCATACATCGCCACGCTGTACAAATGCAGCCTTTTCCAAGGCGGTGGACAGGTCGAAGTCGTCCTCTTTTGCTTCGCCATCTGCATCCACACCCAGCAGATCTGTCAGTTCCTTTTCATCAAATCCGGTCATGGAAAGGTTGAATCCAAGTTCCTGCAATTCCTGCATTTCAACGGACAGCAGTTCTTCGTCCCAGCCTGCATCTAACGCCATCCGGTTGTCAGCAAGAATGTACGCTTTCTTCTGTGCTTCTGTCAGATGGTCGGCATACACACAGGGTACTTCTGCAATACCTTCTTCCTTTGCCGCCATAATGCGTCCATGTCCAGCCAGCACATTGTATTCCCGGTCGATAATTACCGGATTCACAAAGCCAAACTCACGCAGAGAAGAGCGAAGCTTCAGGATCTGTTCCTTGTTGTGCGTTCTGGCATTATTCGCATAGGGTACTAACTTGTTGATGTCAACAAGCTGAAATTCTGTGGTTGTGGTCATCTGTAATTCCTCCTCTGCTGAATTCTGAGCATACCTTTTCGGGCGGCATCCATATTGCCTTTGACAGCCTGTCCTTTGATTGTGCGATATTGCTGTTTTGTCATCTTCTGGCGATTGGCTTTCAGATCTCGCCAGAACTGAGTATCTGCTTTCATGCTACCTCACTTTCTGCTGCTCAGAAGCTGTTCCATCAAATCATCCTGTGGTGTGCCATCAAATTTGGTCGTACAGTTCTGTTTCACAATATCGAAAATCTCATACCAGAGCAAATTTGCCTGTTTCTGAAATGTCTGGCTCATCTGCACAAACGGGGAAGCAATAACGCCGCCGGTGGTCGGGTGCTTTCCCAGCAGTCCATAGGTACTGAGGGCTTCTTCACACTGTACAAATCGGGCGAATGCCTGCGAGTAACTTTCTAGCAGCCGTTTGTTGACGTGCTTTTCACAGCCACGCTGTTTCAGCCAGAGCCATGTTTCTTTGTACACAATGTCTGCTCCCAGCGGTTTTCCGTTCTTCTGCTGGGCAGACAAGTATGCACTGGGGCTTGGCATATCCGCACCGGTCAAATCAGCGGCATCGTCCAGATCAGCTGCATCCAATTCCGGAGCATGAAACTCCATAATATCTGCATCCTTACCCTCTGCGATTTTGTCGGAGAGGGCTTTCGGCTTATCGCCTGCACGAACTCGTCTGCCGCCTCTTCTTGTACCGTCCTTTGCCATCTGATTTCACCTTCCTTTTTGAGAGAAAAATAGCCGAAACTGCGTAGGTTTCGGCTTGTTTGCATATTTTCGGGGTTAATCCCCCGTTTGAACCTTGGTTTTTGTGTGTGAGAGGGAACGCCGGTCTGTAAAAAATTCACAATTAGAGATTTTTATCCCCCCACCGGCAGCATTTCAGACACAATCAATACCGATAGACGGGATTTTGGTCTTCCGTCCATGTCTTGCGGTCATGGCAGGACTTGCAAAGAGCCTGCCAGTTGCTTTCATCCCACATCAGATGCGGATCACCACGGTGAGGAATGATATGGTCGACTACAGTTGCTGCTGTGAACCGTCCCCGTGCCATACACTTCACGCACAGCGGATGCTTCCGCAGGTACGCCTTGCTGAGCCGCTGCCACCTGCTGCCATAGCCACGCTTGGCAGCAGACGGTCGGTCTGGGTGCAGGGGCTGATGCTCTGCACAGTACAAACCGTCTGTCAGATTGGGACAGCCTGGGTGCTTGCAGGGCTTCTTACATTTCTTCGGCACAGCAGTCACAGCCTTTGCAACTCTCTGTGGTTTCTGCAGAGAGTTTTTTCAATGCTTTTTGGTATTGTTCCTTCACCCAGGCAACGCTGTCATTCAGTTCATCTGCAATGGCATCCCATGTTGCAGCGTAAAGATACCGCAAACGAAGGATCTCACGCTGGTCGGCATTGTGATTTGCCATGATAAGTTCTTCCAGCTTCCGTTTCAACCGAATTGATGCAATCAGATCGTCCCACGCTGCCTCCACGATCTCATGTATTTCATCTTCATCGATTTCCATCGCCATAGCTTTCCAATCCTGATAAATCACACTCTGTTCCTTGATGCGTCTGTTTAGATCCATACTGTTTCTTAAAACTTCTTTTGCAAGCATATCGATTCTCCTTTATGGACACGAAAAACAGCCCTCGCAGAATTTCTTCCGCAAAGGCTGTTTCGCTTTCTCCTGTTTTCCTATTTTACAGTATACCACATATGCAAACTATCATCAAGTGTTATGAACTATCATGAACTATCAACTTTTCATCCCTGCCAAGGCTTCCCGGTGCAAACGATAACAGGAAGGTTTACTGTATCCCATTTCTTCTGCGATCTGATTCCAGTCCTTGAATTCCAGATAACGCTTTGCCAGAATATCATGATGCTCCGTATCTGTGACGGCTTTTATCGCAGTATCAAAAACGGCTTTCAGAGCTTCCAGTTCCTTTTTTGCAGTCTTTACTTCTTCCTCCAAGGATAAGATCTGAGAAACGCCGCTTTCCACGGCGTGAGATTCCGGCGATACGGGTTTGGGCAAATCAGAATAGGCAGGTGATTTGGGAAAAGAAAGTTTCTGACGAAGAACATCTGCTTCCTTTTGTTTTCGGTCAATCCTTCTAAGAAGTCTTTGTGCCTGTTTCATGTATTCTTTTGCTGTCATGCCGTGATCTCCTCCAGCATTCTTTTTACCTCCTCCACAGAACGGACGATGGCAGCGTTTCCGCCGCATTTTTGTATTTTGCGAAGAACCGATTCCTGCAAAGCAGTTGCTTTCCCTTTCTCCGTTTTTACTTCAAAGACAAAGAACCTGCCGCCAATGCAGGCGATCACATCGGGGATTCCTGCCGTTCCATACATCCCGCCATGCTCCTTCCAGCAAAAACAATTCGGCACGGTTTTCAGATACCTCAAAATCGCCCTTACGATATCCGCTTCTTTCAAACTGCTCACCTCTTACCTCTTTACTGATTTTACAGGGAAATTTCTATTATACTCATAAAAAATGAGAAAATATATGGGGATATAAAATAGGAAATATATAAAAGATTACGGGAATTCCCTGCAAAGCCTGTAAACCCTGTCAGAAAGCTGTGCAGACCTCTCCCCTGGCAAGCTACACATGGCTTTCTGAAAAGCTGATGCCTCTCCACGTTCTCCGTTTTCCGGTTCTGTCTGCTGCTTTCACGACCGTGGGAAAATTTGCTTCCAGTTCGTTGTTGAAATTCTGCTGACTGTATGGAGCCATGCCGCAGCTGTCACAGTATGCTTTATACCGTGCAAAGAACTCCATTCTTCCCACTTCTGCATCCATTTGCAAAGTACAGCAGTCCCGAACAAACGCCAGCACACTGTTGCTGTCTTCCCGGTATTTCTGAAGTTCCTGTGCATTTGCCTTTGTTTCTGAAAAATGAAAATGATTCTGCATCAGCCGCCGCAGTCCTTCTAAGGCAAATTGAAAGATCCCATCTGCTTCACAGCGGAACTTCTCCAGAAGTTCCGGATCTCGCTTGTCCTCCGGCACAGAATGATTGAACCGGACAATGATCAGACGGCGGTAAAAGCCCTCCGATTTGTCCCCATAGTTCTTCGGAATGCTGTTGCAGGAAAAGAGCAGCCTCGCATAGGGCTGAAAAGAAAAGGGATTTTTGTTTTTCTTTTCCACAGTCAGATAATCCTCTCCGACCAACGCCTTGAAAATGCCGTTGTCTTCAATGCCCTTTGTGGGCAGCTCTGCACAGATATTCGCCCACTTGCCAAAAAGTTCTGCGGTCTTGAATCGATCATTCAATGCCTGCCATGCTACATTGGACACATTTTCTTTTCCCAGCAGAAGTTCATTCAGCACCCGTAGCAGCACAGACTTCCCGGCACCGCCTTTTCCCACAATGATAAAGCACTTCTGGGCATGATTGACCGGAATGAGAAAGTAGCCCAGCATCTCCTGAATCAGCGTCACCTGATCCTCCTCCACGGATTCATGCAGAAACTGCAGAAATCTGGGACACTTTGCACCGGACATATATCGCACATTCAGCTGTACCGTAGACAGATACTTTGCGGTGTGTTCCGATAAGGTTTCGTCCAGCACATTGTACAGTCCATTTCGCACATTGATGAGATAGGGATTGGGATTGAGTTCCCGAATATCCTTCTGCACCTGCATCTTCCATTGTCCTTCGGTATCATTGATCTGAGACAGCTTTGTGTATCTGGTCAGCATTTTATCCCGTACCATATTTCTTGCTGTCAGTTCCGTAATGCTATGATAAACGCCATTTTCATAGCAATAATACTGCTCTGCGGAATAAAACACGGGGGCATTCTGTGTCATGTATTCTGCAAGCACACCGGGCAGAAACTTCGGACCCCGTTCTGTCATTTCATACCAGTCGGGAATTTCCATGCCGGAGCGATGCTTCCGTGTTTCGGATTTGTTTTGAAATGCTTTGTACAGTTCTTTTTGCAGAGCAAGCAGCGGCTTGACATCTGCATTTTTGAAACCGAAATGCTGCTTTAAATCGTAATGGATCATCGATTCGGCAGTCACGCTGTCCACATTGTAAAGATATTCCGACACAAAGTTTCGTGCAGTCTGCAAATCTTCCACCACGGCATTTTGCACCTTTTGCTGCAGCAGCAGTGCCCGAATGCCATCAATGGAAAGCGGCTGAAAACACAGAGCCGCAGGAGATTTACAGCTGCACTGTCCACTTCGCAGCTTTGGGCAGGAAAAGCCTTTCTCTGCAATGGTGCGGCAGGTCATAGGTTTTGTTCCGCTGCGGCGAAAATGCTGGATCTTATTCTGCGTTTCTTCAAAAGAATACTTCGGATACGGCTTGGAGTATTGATGTATGACCGCTGCACCGCCTTCAAACACACTTAAATTGGAGATCATCGCATACCAGTCATGTTCAGAAAGTACAGCTGCATTGTCCCGGCAGTACTTGATAAAATCGCATTCTGCTTCTACAACGCCGATTCCTTTCTGTTCTCCATGCAGCGGTACTTTCGGTTGTTCTTCTGCTTCTTGCGAAACCGGCAGTCTTTCTATCAGCTGTTCCTGTGTGTATCTTCGTTCCGGGTGAAACGAGATGCACTCCACCAAGACCGGTTCTTTCTTGCAGTGATAGAATCCCGGCAGACGCATGACACGGCTTTCGTTGACGCAGGCAGGATCTCCGCCGAAATGCTGCACCAGTGCCTTTTGAATGGGGCGAAACAATGACACCTTTGCCTCTTTGACAAACCAGTATGTATGCAGCGATTTTCTTGTTCTGATAACCATAGACGGCGGCAGCGGAAACGCATCGATGAGTGTCTGCTGTTCCTCGAAAGTTTTATCGTCCATCTCCACAAACTGTGCATTGATGCGAGTAATGCTGTCATCGGTCTGACCACCGGAGTTCACCACAAAAAAGATGCCATGATTTTTCTGGTTATGTTCTTTCAGAGTGGACTCTACTGCAAAGAATTTTCCTGCCTCCACGGACATTTTGGCACCGGTAAAGATGCCTTCTTTCCGATCATCAAAAATACGCAGACATACGGTATCATCCGGATGAAAGATCGCATTGATCACGTCCTGTGCCGATATGTTCATACAACTTCCTCCATCTCTTCTGTGAAATATCGAATCGGCATATGCCTGCGTTTTGCCCATTGGATCTCCTGTGTCATGCCCTCAGAAATACTGCTGCCGAATACCCACAGCTGGACACATTTTGTCAGAAGCACATAATTCATGAACATTGCAGTTTGCCGGTCTTCCCCTAGGGTATCGTCCAGAAACTGTGGAAAAAGCAAATGCGGTGCAATGGGAATACTGTGATGTACTACCGCAAAACGACTGTATTTCCGGGCATTTTCAATGTTTTCATTGGTATTGCCACGATAGGGAGAACAGATATATACAAGCGGTCGGAATGCCGCCAGTCTCCGTGTCTTTTTCTCCTCGCTCTCTATTCTTTTCATTGCTTCAAATTCGGTTGGCGAGAAGTATCCTTCCTTGTTGTGTGTTTCTGCCAAGTTCATTCCTCCAGTTCCTCTAAATTGCCGAAGCTTTCTCCGGCAGATGCTTCTGCCACAAGGGGCAGATCAAACTCCGGAAACGGCTGCTGTTCCATACAGCCTTTCACAAAAGCCACTGCTTCCTGCAATCTGTCTTTCGGAATGAGAAACGTCAGTTCATCGTGAATCTGCAGGATCGGTCTCAGCCATGGGCGTGACGGCAGTCCTTCTAAAATACGGACAATTGCCAGCTTCAGAATATCCGCAGCCGTTCCCTGAATCGGGGTATTCAAGGCACATCGTTCCGCAAAGGACTGCAGTCCCCAGTTGTCGCTGCGAATATTGGGAAGATACCTTCTGCGTCCCAGCCAGGTTTCTGTATACAGTTTCTGCTTTGCGATCATCTTTGTTTCATTCTGCCAGCCCGTCAAAGCCGGATAGCCAGCCTTCAGATTGCGAATGATTTCTTCACATTCCGGTATAGATTTCTCTACGCCTGCCTTGAACTTCAATGTGCTCTGCAGTCCCTTTGGAAATAGCCCGTAAAATGTGCCAAAGTTCACGTTCTTGGCGATGGTACGCTGTTCCTTGTATTCCGGTCGATGCTTGTTTTGTGCTTCTGCATAGGTACAGCCAAAAATGACGGCAGTGGTTGCCGCATGAATATCCTCGCCGTTCTGATAGGTTTCCATCATCGTCTTGTCCCGGCAGTAGAATGCTCCCACACGCAGTTCGATTTGCGAAAAATCGAGAGACAAGATCAGATGATTTTTCGGAGCCTGAATAAAATTGCGGACACCGATGGGATCGTTGCTTTTTCTGGGGCAGTTCTGTAAATTGGGATTGCGGCAATTCATTCTTCCTGTTTCCGTGGACAGAGCAAAGAAATCCGGATGGATCTTTCCGGTTGCAGCGTTTCGGAATTTCAGATAGCCGTCAATGTAGGTGGACTTGATCTTGCCCCATTTCCGGTATTCCTGTACCAACGTAAACAGTGGAGAGAGTTCCGGACGATTGGCATCACACCATTCCTTCAGCAAGATCATAGACGCATCATCTGCTGCTTCTCTGTTGGATGCAGTGACTTTCATAACAGGCAGTTTCAAGGTCTGATACAGATACTCCTTGAAAGCTTTAGTGCTGCAGTTTGCTCCAATGGAAATGTCGCCAATGAGCATTGTGATCTCATTTCGGATACGCTGCATTTGCTGTTCTGCCTCCTGCTGATGCTCTTTCATCAAGTCTACATTCACAGGCACGCCGTTGTATTTCATCAGCCCTAAGTACACCGCTGTCGGTGATTCGATCTGTTCCACAAGATACCGATGTTTCGGCAGAAAACGGTCAAACCAGTTGTTGAAAATATAATACAGCCGCAAGGCAAAATCAGAGTCCGCACAGCCATAGCGTATTGTTTCCATATCCTGTGCATCCAGTTCGTCAAAGTGTCTGCCATTTGTAACATCCGAAAAAGTGGGCAGCCGTTCATGACACAATTCTTCCGCCAGTTTTTTCAGACCGCTGTCAGCAAGTTTGCGAAATGCGTAGTTGTTTTTCAAGGTCATTTGTGCTGCACAAATGGTATCATACACCGGCGGCTGTATGACGATATCCCGTTGACAGGATATTGCAGATTCAAAGGCAATATTGTGAGCAACTTTGACGATATTTTTGTTTGTGAGAAAGTTTTGCAGAAATCGAAAAAAAGCAATGCCATCCATGTTTCTTCCAATTTTATGAGCAACAGGAACATAGATTCCCGTATGCTCTTTGGCGGAAAAGCTGCACCCGACAATATGACTTTTTGCCGGATCAAGAGCTGCCTTTTCTTCGATGCGGTAAGGCTCATCCGGTGCAGTTTCATAGTCAAAAGCCACAACGGCGGCATTGCTGACATACTGCTGAATTTCCTGCACCGAAGTGACACATCTGTAATTCTCCATAGCGTTCTCCTCAATTCAGCGGCTCCATGACTTCGCCGGTTTCCGGGTCCACACGCAGTGCATCTTCTGTATCATAGCCCACATTTTTACTAAGAGCCTTGACCTGTTCTGTCACAGCTGCGATCAGCGGATATTCTTCCGGTGACAACACCCGTTCTACAGCAAACTGTGCCTGGGAATAACTCATGCCAGTGCCGCTGACTGCTTTTTTCAGTGTAAATTTTGTTACCACAGCATTGGAATTCTTGTATTTGGGGATCACACGCATCAGATAACGAGTAAAGGACTTCAGAGAACCGGTAGGCAGAGACAGAATTACCGGAAAAATATCGCCCTCCCGAAGCAGATACAGACGACGGCGGTTCTTGCAGGCTTTTGCACCGTTCTTTCCGGATCCATACTGATTCAGCGGGCAGGAATCACAGCTGCCGCCGGGATTTCCTTCCCCATGATGTCCGTCAAAGCTGCCGCAGTCAGGCGGATTGGAGCCGCCCTGATATTCGCTTTGGTAGTAGGCATTCAAAGAATGCTGATAGAGGATCACAGCTGAAAATGTTTTTACCGTGTCCGGTTCCTCTGGATTCTCACCGGGAATTTCAAACATCACACCGCCGCCGGATGGTATCTTAACTCGTTCAAATGCAGCAGACAAGCCGTCCATTTCTGCACACATCACATCGGCAAGATCAAAGTCCTGCAGAGCAAGGAAGCCCGTTTGGCTGGTTTCCATCATTTCATTTTTCATTGATTTCATCCTTTCATTTTGCAGATTGACGAACAGATACAGAGGTCTGCTCATAGACATGGACAAGACCGCTCAGCCACTCTGGTACAGTATCCTGATTTTCTGCGATCTGCTCTTTGACAAAAGCAGACAGACTGTTAGCATTGACAGTTTCATAGACCAGATCACCGTAGCCGTTTTCTTTCAGAGCTGCATACAGTTCGTCCTTCCGCCCTGCCATGGCAGAAGCACGGGTTTTGGTGGTCAGGGCAAACATCGTTCCTGCACGGGTGAAATTCTGCGTTTCTGTTTCTGCCATCAGCATAGAAAGCTGATAATCTGCCTGTTCAATTTCAGCGTTCATTTCTTTCAATCGCTGTTCTGCATTCTTCTTTTCCTCACGGAGTTGTTTCAGATGCTCCGCAAGTTCATACATATTCTGTGTTTGCATTTCAAACTCCTTCCTGAAATGGGTTCATTCCGTTCCGATAATCGTCTACCAGCGTTCTCGCTAAATCCACCTTATCCCGCAGAGAATGGAGGATTTTAGCATCCACAGTATTCTTTGCAATCAGATAAATGTACAGGCAGTTCTCTGTCTGAGAGACTCTGTGGATTCTTGCTTTTGCCTGTTCAAAGTTGCTCATGCTGTAATCAAGCGAATAGAACACCATCGTGGATGCTGCTGTCAAAGTAATGCCCAGTCCTGCCGCTGCGATCTGCCCAACAAATACACGGCATTCTGCATCTTCCTGAAATCTCCGGATTTCTTCGGCACGGTTAGAAACACCGCCACGCACAGACGCATAGCCAATCTGTTTTCGTTTCAGCAGTTCCTGAATGCCGTCCAGTTCTGGGACAAACCTTGCCAGAATGACCAGCTTTTTTTCTTCTGCAAGCATGGTGTCCAGAATATCGGACAGAGCATCCAGTTTTGCTGTGCTGACAGCATTGCAATCTCCCTCGTCATTGGTGAGGTGACCGCCTGTGACCTGAGACAGACGAAGCATTTTTGTCAGTACATTTACTGCCGAAATTTCCGAACCTGCAAGCTCCGCAAAGCATTCTTTTTCCAGCTGCTTGTATAGTTTCATTGCTTTCGGTTCCAGTTCTACCGTGCGGATTTCCTCGGTAATTTGAGGCAAGTCCAGACATTCCGCTTTGGTCACACGATAGGCAACGGAATGCAGTTTTTGCAGGAATTCATCCATCATCTGCTTTCGGAAAACCGGAATGTGATTGCCGTATCCGCACATATCGAAATAACGACTGCGAAAAGCATAGAAGCTTGTCCCGAAGATCTCTTTATTCAGAAAACGATACTGGGAAAAGACATCCAGTTCTTTGTTGGTAATGAGTGTACCGGTCAGAAGCAGCTTGTATCTTGACTTGTCTCCGAGATGGTGCATGGCTTTAGACTGTGCAGTGCGGTTTTCCTTGATTTTGTGTGCCTCGTCTGCAATGATAAGGTCGGCATCAAAGGCAAGCAGTTCTTTCTCCAATCGCCATGCAGATTCATAATTGACAACAGCGATTTGCAAACCATCCCCATGCAGCTTGGAAAGTTGTTCTTTTTTCTGTGTACTGCTGCCTTTCAGAACAGTCAGCTGATATGGAAAAGCAGCAAAACGTGCAAATTCCTGTTCCCAGACAGAGAGAATAGACAGTGGTGCTGTGATCAGGATTCTTCTGATATGACGATACTGATACAGAATTCCAACAATGGCAATGCTGGTGATGGTCTTTCCGCAGCCCATTTCCATGAGCAATGCCACGCCATTGCTGTGTGTCTCTGAAGGCAGGATGCCAAAGCGTTCGCAGGCAAAGCGGCAGGCGGATTGTTGATGGCGATAGAGAGTTGCTTTAAGGGGGATTTTTAGAACTTCTTTCACTTTTTCTCCTATGCTTTGTATGGACGATATGTATCTGGACCAAATCTGGCAAGAATTTGCTTTAGTATTCGGCTTTGGTATACATCCGCCTTTTGCAGCAGTTCTTCCAGAACTGTAACTTCTTCTTTTGACAGCAGATTTTTATTTGGAGCATACCATTCCGGTATCTGTACTCCGCCACCGTTTCCGCTAAAAGTTTCAAGGGGATATTTCAGCATGAGTGCTCGTATGTCCCGGCGAATCGTTTTTTCTGAAACATGAAATTCATGCATTAAAATTGGAACTGTGCTTTTCCGACGGGAAATCAGTAATTTCAAAATCTCTTCTCGCCGTTCTACGAGACCCATGCCTTTCACCCCCTTTCCGATGTATTTTTATTCTACAACCCAAACTGGTCAGGTCGTGACCAGTTCGAAAAAGATTCACAGAAGTTTCACAAAATGAATTCTTTCAAGAATTACAAAACACCGACAAGGTGCAGAAAAAATTCTGCACCTCATCGGATGTTCTCACTTTTTTACCAAACTGGTCAGCCACGGAGCAATGGGTCTTGCAATCATTCTCGCATTCAGATATGCCATTTCCAGTGTCAGACAAGTGCTGCCCAGATAATATCCGTTTCGTTCTGCCAAGGTCATGGCAAGGTTCGGTTTTTCCATATCTGTTAAACAGATCGGCAGCAGAAACTGCAATTGATTTTGATATCCCTGCGGTACTACCAGCCCCGGCTCAATTACTGTTTTTCGTCTTCCCAGTTCCACTGCCGTTTCCAGCAGCAATGGCAGATTCTTAAACCGAAGCAGCTTCTTTGGCAGCCGTTCCCGATTTTCCGGGTCGCTGAGAATGTGTTCTGCATTTACCCGAATTGGCCATTCCGGATTGAAATTTACACCATTTTGCATCATCGGAAAATATGGCTTTTTGGGCAGTGGTTCTACATACCGCAGCTTGGAAGAAACAGCATCACAGAAGCCAGTAAAATACCATTTCAATGTGGTGTCTTTCTTTTTATTTCGTTCAAAGCAGGCGTAGATTGCCTGATACTGCCTTGTGTACAGTCCTGTATGAAAGCAGGCACAGTTGTTTTCCACATGGAAATACGCCGTTTCTCCAGTGTTGTAATCGATGCTCAGCTTCCGGAACATCATATGGAGATACCGTTCCAAAATCGGCGTATCTGTATTTTTACATTCGGTCTGCGGCTTTCGGAATCGCCATGCTTCCGGCAACGCCATTTCTGCCAATTGTTCTAACTGCCCGTACCAATCCGGCACATAGGCAAATTCAAATAAATCTGTTTCTATCATCTTATCACCTTACACTTAGAAAGTGCCTCCAGATACTTTGTTTGTATCTCTGCTTTCTGATCTTCACACACATACTGGTGTTCTGTGCCGTCTGAACAAATCTCAACCACAGTTGACAATGCACGGATATATGCATCGTAATACTGCAGCAGCTTTTCCTGTGCATCATGGTCCCCTTTGACAGCACGATACACCGTTTCATAATCCAGTTTCATGCTTTTGTGTCCTTTCGTAATAACTGCGAATATTTGCAAATGCGTTTTTCTTCCGTTCTGACACGGAGCGTCTGGAGATCCGCAATGTTTCGGAAATCTCGGAAATAGACATTCCATACCAGAATTCTAAAATAACCACTTCCTTTTGTTTGGGCGGCAACAGCAGCATTGCCTGATACAGCCATTCTGTTGCAACGACACAGCAGTATCCGTTTCCGGCATCGATGAAATGTTCGGATGGATAAACAGCATTTTCACCATGTGTTTTCAAAATGTACTGTACGATATCTGTGTTGACCGACTCATTTTTCTTTCTTGTTTTTGCAGCAGCGGCGAAATTTCTGCTTGCATTTCTCATTACTGTTTTACTGAAGCTATCGAAAATCTCAAGCTTCAGCTGATCATCATCATGCGAGGGAGCAGACATTATTTTCCCTCCCTCCATATTCAGTTTTGAGAAGCCCTTTTTTGCCCTCCTGAAATTACTAAGACAATTGAGAGAAGCAAAATGGGAAGGTTTTAGATGTAAATTTTATATGAACAGGTAGGAGAAAGAAAAAAGCAGCATACAAAACCGGTCATTTCGCCGGATTGTATGCTGCTTGAAAAAAATAGAAAGGGCAGTCCTGCCCAGCTGTTTGCCGGACAGAACTGCCCTTTCTTAGGTGGCTGAATTTTAAAGGAAGTACACTTCTTACTGATCAATCGTATTTTCTTGACAATTTCAGCGGCACCTCAGAATTGGAAGGGCACCCGAAAGACAGAGGAAAAAAGTGATTCAATTTGTTTTTGTCATAGGTGATTTCAATTGGATATCGTATGTTTGCCCTATACTGGTAACACTTTTTCTTCTCTGAGAATATTTTATTCTTTGATATTTAGAAATAAATATTACCGGCCATATCAAAATTTAAACAAGTTATAATTTCAAATCGGTGATAGATGATTAGTGCATTTGAACAAATGAACAAAATCAAAAAGTAAGCTAATCATTTCTTATGATTTCTTCAAACGATAAATAAAAGCATTGAAATTGTATATTAGTATTTTTAACTTGTCAATCCACAATTTTTCCGTCTTCGATACGAATTACCCTTTTGCATTGCTGTGCAATTTTCATATCATGTGTGACAATAATCACAGTTCTCCCGGCAGCATTCAGAGATTTGAAAAGTTCCATGATTTCCGAAGAAGTTTTGCTGTCAAGTGCTCCTGTCGGCTCGTCTGCAAGAATGATCGATGGTTCATTGACAATGGCTCTGGCAATCGCAACACGCTGTTTCTGTCCGCCCGAAAGCTTATTCGACTGGTGATGTGCAAATTTCTCCATCCCCACTGCTTGAAGGGCTTTCAGACATTTTTCCTTTTTCTCACTTACTTTGGACTTGGAAAAATCAAGAGGTAGCATGACGTTTTGAAGTGCAGAAAAATCATCCACCAATGCAAAATCCTGCATAACCATTCCAATTTTTTTGTTTCGGATTTGAGCAAGCTTTTTCTCTGAGCAGTTTTTTACAAGTGTATCGTCAATATAATACTCGCCGCTTTCATAGCTGTCAATGCAAGCTAAAATATGCAGTAATGTGGATTTTCCTGCACCGGATGTGCCGATGATCGCAACTAGTTCACCATCTGCAATTTTCAGATCAATTTTATGCAATGCCTGAAACGCATTCGTCTTACCTTGATTGTAAATTTTAGAAATCTGATGTAGCTGTATCATATCATTCTCCTTATTTGGTCAGAATTTGTTTGGGCGTATTTTTTCCGATAATCATGATTGGCATGAGCATAGACAGCAAAATATACAAGATCACAATGCACAGCAAAGACGCTACAGATATGGGATTCCAAATAATTTTCACATGATCCGACAATGCAGTAAATTGCAACAAAACGAGCAATGCACATGAAATGAGAATAGAAATTATTGCCAACACAGCAGATTCAATCATATTTATAAAAACACACTGTCGCCATCGTAATCCGCAGATATAATAAATAGAATAATCTTTTAATCGTTCCTTGACGGATAGGGCGGAACTGCTGATACTGCTTACAATCGTAAGGATCATCAGCACAATGATAATGGGTAATAAATTGTATACTTGTGCATAGAGATATCCCATACTGTTGGCATTCATGTCTTGTAATGGAATCGAGAATGCACATCCAAGTGATGTTAACTGATGCTGAATGTTTTCCATTTCTTCTTTTGTTGTATCTTCTGGAAAAGTAATAATAACTGATCCGTTGACAGCCTGTAAAATTTTTTGGTCATCTCCCCAGACGTCTGTTAGTTTTTCTATAGAATCAGAGGAAAATATCATGAGTGGTTCTTCTGCGATTTCATAACTATATGTTTCGTAAAACAATTGAAATGTGTCCGTGCCGTCTCTTGCAGAAGAACCAGGAATTTTAACACCGTCTTTCAAAATTCCAACTACTTTTACTGTTGTACTCAAACCATTTGGATACTGCGAGTAATTTATCGGGATTGTATCTCCAACCTTCCATCCATAATCATTTTCAGAGATCACAACTTCAAGCTCTGTCGCATCAGCACTTGTATGCAACCATCGCCCATCCGACAATGCTGGAGCATAATTTTCAATAATAGAATCACTGTAAGAAATGGATCTGCAATTTTGGCTTTCATCGGCTGGATATGCCAATACCGTATGACACGCTGCAATGGACTTTGCATCATCAAAATAATTTTGCATTTCACTGCCATCCATATAAATCTTGTCCATTGATTCCATAAAATAATGATATTGTTCTTCTTCCGATGCTGTATTTTGATTATAATAGCGCCAATTTTCTAAATCACCATTTGCAAATTCACTAAAAATGCAATAGAATCCTTTTGATTGAAAAAATTCCTTAAAGGGGGTATAGTATTGATATCGTATCAAAATAGAGGAGACCATGATCATCGTTATCACAATCGTTGCGATCATTTGCAGCACGATCACTACATGAACAAAAAAGTTATGCCGTATATTTTTGCACGCACTTTTGAACAGGATCATACTTTTCCCTCCTTAAATTCCAGAATAATTTCTTTTTTTACATTATGATATATCAGAATAGACAGAACAATTGTAATAACAATAATATAGATCAGGAATATCCCCACAAATATTACCGGGGAATACGCATCCATCATATATTCGAAAACATATTGAAAGACAAATTTCAGTAACGCATAGAATATGAGAAATCCAATGGCGTAAACAACAATAGAGATCAGAAGACATTCGCCCAGATAGATCTGTGTAGCTTGCCATTTTGTGCATCCACAGATACGCATAATGGCAAGATTTTTATTGCGTTTTTTCAGCATGAATAAATAAAGAATGGCTAGATTTATACCGGATAACAATGCGATCAGAATGGAGATCACCATGATATTATTATACAAATATATGGAATCGGTATCCGGAAACTGCAAATCCGGAAAAGACAGTACACCTGGAAGAACCGCGTCTGCCGTATTTACCAGTTCTTCATATATGCTTCTCGTAATATTCGATTGAAATGAAATACTAAATCCATTTACCTCTAAAGAATCCGGAACAGTTAAAAAAGGAACAACAGGGCATCCACTGCCTCCGTTATATTCTCCGATTACTTTATATGTATTTCCGAATAATTCGATTGTATTTTTGCTCTTTTGAATACTCAAAGTAGGGGTATTCCATCCAGATCCATCATTGGCAACCAGTGCAACATATGCTCCAGATGCCTCTTCTTCATTTGTGAAATACCTGCCACTCAGAAGAATACCATTTTTTTCATAAGCTTCCTTTGTCACTTCAGAGATTTGACATACATGATCGTAATAATTGAATCGCATATGGAACGTTCCATAATCATCTGGATTATATTTGTCCAATTCTGCGCTTACATGGATTACAAGGGTATTCTTAAGGCATTCCGGACGTATTGCTTCCAGGTAAGCCTGAATTTGCCCTTTCGTAAGGACACATTTCTCAGAAATCTCTGGTGTGATTTCTGTCAGCTCATAAGTAACCTCGTTTTTCTGAACGTGGTAATTCTGGTATAAGCCATAGCAGAAATTCAAGACAATGGAGGAGCTTAAAATGCATAACACCATAATAAAAAAGATTATTTTTTCGTGGACAATAAATTCTTTTAAATTTTTGAAAATGTAACGCATAGAATTTCAATCATCTCCTATCGTAAAATATTTTTATTTAGCAAATCCGCTTTGTTCGACAAAGACTTACATATAACTTGTTAACCATATCTGTAATGAAAGCAGTAATTGGGTTGAAATATGAAATTTGCAACTGCATTTCCCTATCTTTTCATCTTTTTATTTTTCTGCAATTTATCTGTAGTGACTTTTTATTGTAAAAATAAGAGTTGCCTTTAAATACTTGTTTCAATCTATAATTCAAACAAGACTCAAAGGCAACCTTACATATTATGTATGCTTGCTAATAATTTGAATAGCTTTAATCGTAATTCAGATGCATTTGTTCCACAATTTTCTTGACATTGAACCCCTATGACTGTGGATTATGGTAGAAGAAACAAATAGTACTATAGCACTTCTGTTTGACATCAATCAAATTCCGCAACATAAACACTTGCATAATAGCTCAAATTTTTATTAGCAATCGCACATTATATACGTACTATTGTAGAATATGTCAGAAAATAAGAAACAACTATATTACAATAGTACGCTTTAGTTTACATATTTTACGAATGATGTTGCTAATCCAGCAGAAGAATTTGTGCTGTTACTAACGGCTCCATACATCTTGAAATTATAACCATTTGATTTGTAGGAGCTTTGTGAAGCTCTTGCAATTGTACCATATCCACCATTTTTGGAAGCATAATATGCTGTAACATATGCTCCAGTGTTGTCTTTATAAACTGTGATAGACGCTGATGTGGTACGAGTTCCAGACGAACAGAGGTTTGTTGTTTTTGCATATGCTGCATTGCTTGACTCCCATTCAAATGCGCCATATGAATCAGATACTACGTTAGGAGCAGCACTTGCAGTAAGATTGCATACTGCAGAAGTCGCCAGTGTAGTTACAACCATAATCGCAGCTACAATTTTTCTAACCTTTGTCATAATAATATTCCTCCTTTGTATGTATTTCTCAAAAGAAGCCATCTTTCTACGCTCTAACCCAAGATCTTGTACGTACATATTCAGAGCAAAAAGAATGATAACTTCAATGTGAAATCTGAAATCACTCTGCTTTACTTCTTCAGATTCTGCAGAGCCTTCGGTTCCTTCGGCTGGTGACAACTTCCCCAAGAAGCTGTTCCTGCAGCCTTAACTGCGGCACTTTTTCCAATGCCAGCAATCTTTTTCAGTACTGCATTCTGGATCTTACTCATATTCATTCCCCCCTTTTCTGTTTTTTGATATTAAAATTAGTACTGCAATGCTGAACAATGTATACGCAATCAAAGCCGAAACTTTAGGAAAAAATACATATAAACCACAGCTCAATGCTTCCAAAATAATTATAGCAATCAGAGCTACTTTGTGATTCCTTTTCTTTTGTTCCTTCGTTAAAGGCTTGTTCGGATTTTCTACCGGTGTATATTTCCATACGCTCAGCAATGCAAAAACTAACATTAATCCGTGTATGGTTAGGCTATACATTTCACTCATATCACTGAGTTTTGTCATACCTAACGTAAAGAATGTGATCCCTGCAAATGTAATGTTACATTTCAGGTATGAATCTGCATGGTAACCGCCAGTCCACTGACGGACCATAACAAATACTACATAGTATAATACGGATAAGAAAAACATATTTAGAACTATTCCGATTGCCACTGTAATTAACAATCCTAAAGTTGTTGAAATTAAAATTTCAAATCCATATTGATAAACTTCGACTTCTTGTTCCGCAATCACTTTTTTTTCGCATAAAAAATGCGATATGGACTTTCCAAGAAATGTGATGATTTTTATCACCTTCTTTCCGATAAGTCAATCATATCGCATTTTGTCGTAAAAATCAATACTTTGTTCCCCAAATGCAGGTTTTAGTCCCCCAAATGCAGATTTTAGTCCCCCAAATGCAGATTTTCCTCTATTGGAAGAAGAATATCTACATAAAACATCCCTTCTTTCTCATAAAAATCAATCAATCCATTTCGTTTTGATACAAGATCCGTAACAGAACGCAGTCCCCAGCCGTGCAGCTTTTTATTTGCTTTTTCTGTTTTTAATTCCTGATTCTTCTTCAAAACAGATGCGGCAATTGTATTTCTGACCACAATCCGATAATAGCCTGCCTCTTCTGAAATTGTCAGAAGTATCTGTGCATTTGACGGATTTTTCTCACAGGCTTCTATGGCATTGTCCAGCAAATTAGACAGCATGATGCTAAGATCGAACTCCAAATCATGGGGAATTTGAACGACTAACCGCAATGAGGTATCGATTCCTTTGGATTGTGCATCATTGAATTTTGCATTTACAACCGCATTTAACATGGTACTTGAGCATTGTACTTGAGACAAAATTGTATTTACCTTTCGTTCTTTGAATTGTTTCGCATACTCCAATGCTCCGGAACAGTCCCCCTGTTCTATCATACCGCATAAACAGTCGATCCCATTCCGAAAATCGTGACGAAGAATCGAGATTTCTTCATACTGCTGCTGCAAATGCTGCATTTCATCTTGCTGCCGCTGCAACTGGATTTCCATAATATCCCGTTCTTTTTCAATTTGACTCGTGCGGTTCATCTTTCTCAGAAATATAAAAATAACAACATCTAATCCAGACAGAAGCAATGCAATTGCAAGATAAACATACGCTGTAAAATAGTCATTCACAATCACAAGATGAATTGCAAACCCAATAAAAAGTGTAAAAAGAAAAGCCGATAAAATGATAATCCATTCATTTCGTTTAAAATGATATTCTTCTTTTTTCCGAAATGACAATATAAACTGCGTAGATGCAAAAAATAATAATTTTGTAAGAAATAAGCAGGCAATACGCTCTACGTTCTGTGAATCTCGAAGTTGAAGCATTGAAATGTCTGTAATTGCACTAATTGCTGACATTACCGGAAGGTTGATAAAATATACTAAAACGTAATTGATTACGGAAATCAGAATTTTCTCAAAGATGTTTCCTTTCAAAAAAATCGTAGAAAACGCAATCTCAATCAACAGACAACTGGAAATCAAAAATGTTTCGTTTGCTATTCCGAAAGTTCCTGCCATATCTGTTGCAAACAACAACGAAAACAAGAGAAGCCATTTCAGAATCCGATAATCTTCCGATCGAAACTTAAAGTATTGGATCAGCATTCGTGTAACGATCATACATTCCACGATAACTGCAAGAATTTCTGTACATTGCCAAATCATAATACACCCTCCTCCCGAATCAATCGCTGATACTGTAATTTTACTTCCTCACTTCTGCCTCGGCTTAATGGTATTTTATCTTGACAATTTTTCAGGTACACCTGATCTCCTTTGATTTGTAAAATCCAAGCATAATTCACCAGATAACTTCTATGTACTCGAATAAAGCCTTTTTCTGTAAACTGTCTTTCCAATTCATTCATCGTGTATGTGTGCATTGCAAGCCGAATCGATTTCTTTTGTGCAGTTACAAAATAGATATCATGTCGAATGGAATAGAAATATGCAATGTCTGAAACTTTTTGTTCGAGTGTCCTCTGCTGATCTAAATCAAGTTGAACTATAACAGATTTCGTTTTTAAGGCAGCACAGAAAGAAGAAATCATTTCCTGTGTATCACTGAGAAGTTTATTCTTGCGAACAAAACGATACGCATTATAGCGAAATGTTTCAAATACGAAATCATCATGGCTGGACACAAATACAAGTGTCGTATCCACCCCATTGTCACGGAATTTAGAAGCAAGCTGGATTCCGGACAGCTCCGGCATATCAATATCCAGAAAAATGAGATCATAGGACGTTTTTTCACAATGTTCTAAAAATCGTCTGGCATCTGTGTATGTATCAATTTTGCAGCCTACATTATGCTCCTGAAATAATTCTGAAACTCTTTTCTGGTATGTTTGAAGAAACATGGTTTCATCATCGCACATTGCAACTCGAATCACGTAATATGCCCCTTTCTTAGCTTTCTCTCTATTTCCATAATACCATAAAATATCCCAAAAAGCAAGAAGAATAGATGGTTTATTACTGGAGATACTAAAAGGAAAGAAGCATTTTTGTTTCGTAAAATCCGCCCATTGACCATTCAAGCCTAAAAAGTCACGCTGTTTCCGATACTTTTTGCATTTTCCATACGATTTTTTGACGGCGAAACATTATCCCGTCAATTGCAGTCGCTTTACATATTCCTGCTTCATTTGCATAGAAGAATGCACATATCGATTCAAAGTAATACTGGCATCAGCGTGTCCTAGCAATTCACTCAGCGTCTTTGCATCAAACCCATGGGCAATACAATCTGTGGCATAAGTGTGTCGAAGCAGATGAAATGGAACCTTCCGGATACCACAAAGTTTCAGGATTTTCTGAAACCGATACTGCATGGTTCTCGGTTCTGCCGGTTTGCTTTTCCCAGTAATCAGGTACAAAAAATCCTGCCGTTTTTTCTTCTCCAGCAGTGTCAACAAGAAGGATGGAATCGGAATTGTCCGCACAGAAGTTCTGCTTTTTGGAGAGCCAATCAGCACCTCAGAGCAGCCATTTCGATAAACTCTCTGCACCGTTCGTTTTACAGAAAGCGTTCCATTTTCAAAGTCAATATCGCTCCACTGCAAGCCGCATAATTCACCTACACGTAAACCGGTGAACAAGCACAGCAGAATCGCCAAATCAACGGTCAACCCTGTCTGAAGAAGATACTGTTCCAACTTCTTTCGCTCCTCAGAAGACAAAACATCCAGCTGCTTTTTCTCCGCTTTTGGCATGGTGAAATGCGTTCCCTGAATGTGATACTCCTGCACTGCATACTGTTCTATGCTGTGGTAAACACGCATAATGTCCTGTACAAACCGAGCGGAAAGTCCACCAGTTCCACACAATCGACCGCTTTGCAGTTTCTCATAGACAAAATCATTCAGCTGATGTGTCGTCATATCCGTAAGATACTTTGTTCCGAGATCCGGAAGAATATGATTGCGAATGATGTTTTCATAGTGCGCATAACTGGACGGTTTCACACGCAGTTTTGCCGCAGAAAGCCACTGACGAGATGCCTCTGCCACGGTCAATTTCAAAGCAGAAACTGGCTGGCTCTGCAAAACAGCTTGAAATTGTGCCATTTTTTCCTTTACCTCAGAAAGCGTTCTGGCATACACAAATTTGTATTTCAGCGATCCATCTTCCTTATGACCGATGGGAACACGTCCCTCAAACCGACCGTCTTTTCTCTTGTAAATGTTGCTGCCTCTTCTCGGCATTTGAAATTCCTCCTGACAAGTTTTCGGACTGTTCAAAACAGGGAAAATCCTGTTTTTTTCTGATTTTTATGATTTATTCATGAATTTTCAGAAATATATACTTTGCTTTTTCTGAAAATCTGCTATAATGATAGCAGATTCGATGCTGTTTTGTCTGAAATTTCTGCAAATAAATGGGCGGATTTTACGAAGAAATCTACATTTCATAGAAAAAACCATGCTGGGAAGAAATGCTCTCCCAGCATGGTTTTTTATCGTTCTGGATTTGTTTCCTGATACGTTCTCAGCTTGTATGCGTTGTGTCAATTTCAATTTCGTGTATTTCTGATCTTATCCTGACTTGTTCCCGCATACAGAAAAAAGGCATCTCAGCTACCTTTCAAATATTCTCCAAAAAGAAAAAAGTGCCGAAAAATCAGCACTTTTTCATCTATTATCCTTACTTCCTTGACATCAATACCACGCACTCGATATGTGCATCGTTGTCCAAACTCAAGCTCATATCTTCCGTAATGATTGGGAGCTTGAACTTGATGGACTTGAGCCACTGTCCGTTGGGCTGGCGTTCCTCGTAAATCTGGATTTCAGAAATGAGGGACTCCATGAGCTGCCGCTTTTCCTGATCGTCCATGATGGAATAGAGCTTATCGAAGTAAATCAACACCTTGTAGATGTTGTCGCCCGTCAGCTTTTCCGCCTCAATTGCCATCTTCTTGGCTCTGGCGGCAATGAGCTGGTTTTCCGTATCCTCGATCTTATCATACATCTTGTAAAGCCGGTCATCAAGGTCTGCTTTGCGTTTGATGTAGTGCTTATCGTCCGGGTCGAGGGAATCGATCTCCTCCATCAGCCGTGCCTTTACGGAATAGCTCTGGCGAAGCTGCTTTTCATGCGCCGCGATCTCCTGCTCAATGGCAGAGGTATCCACCTTCATACTGATCTTTTCCTGCATCATGGCGGCGAACTTCGGATTGCTTACCAGCTTTACGATGACCTCCGCAACGGCGCTGTCCAGCAATTCTTCATTGATCTGCTTCTTGAAGTCGCATTTATGCCCGCGCGTCATCGTACGGTGCTTGCAGCCGTAATAAAAGAAGTCCTTGTATTTCGTACCATCTGCTTTATGCTTGATGCTTTTGTTTCCATACATTCCTACGCCGCAAACCGGGCATTTCACAATACCGGACAGCAGATGTATTTTTGTATCCTTGCCCCTGTTGACGCGTTCGTATTTTTCCGCTTGCGCTAACAGCTTGACCTGCGCCTCGTGCCATAGTTCTTCGGAGACAATTCCCTCATGCAGTCCGTCAACCAGCAAATAGTCATCCTGCTCCACAAGACGGTAATCATTTCGGGTACCATGCACCTTTTCCGTTCGACGTCTGCCATAGGCAATTTTCCCGCAGTATACCGGATTTTTCAGAATCCTGCGGATCAGCGCCGCATCGAATAAGGGATTTTTTCCGTTTTGTCTTTGAATTTTGTGAATCCCGTGGGTTGCAAGGTATTTTGCAAGGCCGTTTGCGCCGGTATCCGTATGCACATACTGGTCAAAAATCACGCGGATTGCCGCTGCTTCTTCCTCATTGATGAAAAGTTGTCCCTTTTCCAGCTTGTAGCCATAAGGCGCAAAACCGCCATTCCATTTTCCCTCACGGGCTTTCTGGATTCTGCCCTCCATTGTCTGCACACGAATATTTTCACGCTCAATTTCAGCCACAGCCGAAAGAACGGAAATCATCAGCTTTCCTGCATCCTTGGAGGAATCAATCCCGTCCTCCACACAAATCAGGTTAACACCGAAATCCTGCATGACCTGTAAAGTAGATAAGACATCTGCCGCGTTTCTGCCGAAACGCGAGAGCTTGAACACCAGTACATAGGACACGCCGTCTTTACCGGACTTGATATCCTCCATCATGCGGTTAAATTCTACACGCCCTTCAATGGACTTTCCGGATTTACCGGCATCCTCGTATTCGCCCACGATCTCATAGTCATTGAACTCGGCATAGGCTTTCATTCTGGATTTCTGTGCATCCAGAGAGTATCCGTCAATCTGCATGGCAGTGGACACGCGAGTATAGATATAGACTTTTACCTTTTCTTTTTTCATCATATCTTCTCCGCCTCAGCCTACTTTTTATCTGTTTTCTGCTCCAACAGCTTGATGGAATCCAGATAATCGCGCTCAACTTCACTGAGGGTACGGGCTTTGTATTTTCTGTACTCGCCGGTTGCTTTGTCAATTGCCTGCTTATGGCTGACACTTCCGTTGCCAATCAGCAGCTGCTCTCCACTCATAGTCAAAATCCGATCAAGATGCTCTGACCAGTCCTGCATGGTCATTACCTGCTCCCGCTCCGCCTGTCGTTCCGCAAAATCCAGATAGCCGGATACAAGCTGCCCCATAGCACGAAGCTCTTTCTCGTTCAGATAGTTCTTGGCAACTACTGCCTCTTTCAGCGTGGGCTGACTGCCCGCAAAGGTGGTCAATCCCATAAATTCTTTCTCCGCATCGGCGCGTGTGTAAATGACCTCCGCCGCGGTTTGTCCATGAATGGCATAATGAATCTTGTTTTGGACTTTCTTGAAAAACTGAATGGAGATTTCCGCCTTGGGATCATAGTCAATACTGGTCGCGTAGATTTCAAGCACCTGTCGATAAAACACCTTTTCCGAAGCACGGATATCGCGGATACGCTCCAGCAGCTCCTTGAAGTATCCGCCGCCGCCCAGATTTTTCAGACGCTCATCATCCAGAGCAAAGCCTTTTCGCATATACTCCTTCAAAATTCCCGTTGCCCAAATACGAAACTGCACGCCGCGCTGAGATTTCACACGGTAGCCGACAGAAATGATAACATCAAGATTATAATAATCGACATCATACACTTTTCCGTCGGCGGCAGTATGGGCAAATTTTGCCCATACTGCTTCCTTTTGAAGCTCTCCTTCTTTGAAAATGTTTCGCACGTGCTTGCCAATCACACTTCTATCACGCTGAAACAGCTCTGCCATCTGGTCAATGGACAGCCAAACCGTATCGCCGTCGAAGGTCGTTTCGATCTTTGTCAAGCCGTCCTCTGTGGTATAAATCATCATTTCAGAATTGTTCTGCTCATTCTCCCAGCGTTCCATGGTTACTTTACCTCGTTTTCTGCCATTGCAGGAGCTTTTGCTCCTGCAATAGGAGTTTGGACACTTATTTCATGATAATTATATCATGCCGCTTTCGCTGATTCAATATCGTTTTCGTGAATCATCTCATCTGCCCCGTCTTTTTCAGGCACGGCTTCCTCTATGACGAGATCGGGCAGCGCATCAAGATCCAGAACCACGGCATACTTTTCAATCAAATTTGCCAGCAAAGCGGCGAAGCCGCTCCATTCATCTACCATAGGCAGTCTCCCTCTCTTTCTCCGTTCTGTGTGTATATGCCGCCAGCACTTCCTGCGGAATACGATCCAGCACGGCGACGGCATCCTCATAATCCCGATGCAGCTTGGCGTCAGCCAGCTTTTTCAAGGTGCTTTCCTGCGTGGCTTTGTCCAGCGACTGCTCCAACTGCTCCGTTTTCTTTTTCAGCTTTTTATTTTCGGCAGTCGTGACCGTGAACGCCGTATTGTACTTTTTCAGTGTCGTGTGCATCTGCTCCACAGCAGGAATATACTTGTCCAAAAAAGCGCCGATTTCTGCTGCTTTCCCCTTGGCATTGAACGCATTGACGCCTGAAAGCAATTCTTCCAGCTTGGCCTTCTGCTTGGTCAGGCGGGTCATCTCCTTGAACACCCTCGGCGGGATATGGTCACGTCCGGATTCGCTGGCGCTTTCGCCGCGTTCCAAATCGGGATATTTTTTGACCATGTGCTCCCAAAATCTATCCTGCCACTGTGTCAGCTTCTTCTTGTTGCCTACGATTTCTTTGGCGGAGAGCCGCTTGTCTGCCGTCAGCGGGACAAAGCAAAGGTGCATATGGGGCGTTTTCTCGTCCATATGCACCACGGCGGATATAATTGTTTTCTGGTCTTGGTGTTCCCGGATGAAATCCAATGCCTCCTGAAAATATGCTTCGATGTCAGCTTTCTTCTTACCCTTGAAGAACTCCGGCGTTGCGGTCACAAGAGCCTCCACCAGTCGAACGCTGTCTGACCGGGTGCGACAACCGGCATCCTTGATCTGCCGCTCTGCTTCCGCCCGATATTTACGTTCCGGTTCCAGCAGATGAAAATTCAGGTGGCTGCGACTCTTATCAATGTCGGGATTACTGGCGTATTCCTCTTTTGTGCGCTCATTATGCGCCTCAATATTGGAAATCTCCGGTCCTTTGTACTTTGCAAAGCGGAGAATCGCAAACTGTGGCTTATTCATTTATTTCTCCCTCCGTTTCTGCCAAATCAGGTCATAACCCAGCGCGTCGGCAAGCTCTACAACCTCTTTATAGCGGATGCTCTCCCGCTGCAATTTTGCGGACAGATTGGAGACGCTGTCCGACCAGCCATATTCATCATGCAACAGATCAACAACCTCCTGCATCGTAAAACCGGCACGAATGATCTGCGCCTTGATCTCATTGCGTACACTCATATTCAGATCCCCTCCAAAATTCAAATAATGACAAAGCGAAGCAGGTACGCCCTCCGGCGTATCCACTTCGCTGCCTCGTGAAAAATTCTGTTGCCATCAAATCCGCTCAGAATCGCCGTTATGATGTCCTGTTCACAGGTGACACCTATCGACTTTTCTGTTCCGTGTGGCTTTGCTCTAAACCGTGTGATTTCTCATATTTCCGCGCATCTGCTTTGCTATTCCGAGAAGCGCGATTCCGTAAAACCATTTCAGCCATCAGTCAAATAATTTACGGATTTCACTTAGCTTGATTTCGTGCCCGAAAATATAGGCTTTGCCGGTCAGAGTTTTTCATATAGCGGCGTTTCAGGAAAAGCAAAACGTACATACGTACACGGCGCAGTCGCAGAAAAATCATCGTCAGTCCTCCGGTACGTACGTATGCTCTGAAATGTCAGAAAACCCGTTTATATTGGGTTTTGCAATCGCCTCAATACCGAAAAAGCCCCATACGCGCCGTCCGGCAGCGTTGGTGATCTTGT
>ERZ809296.1112-NODE-1112-length-34088-cov-34.711075_pt1 | contig 34088 bp, 29 predicted proteins | sample MGYA00520511_ERZ809296 | MGnify/ENA primary metagenome ERZ809296 (study PRJEB31576, sample SAMEA3212662) | Homo sapiens | biome: human-gut; feature: human gut; material: fecal | place: Sweden | collected 2012 ...
CATCACGGCGGCCGCCGCCGGCGTGCTGGCGCAGGACGCGTTCGCACCCGCGCGCGCGAACTTGATTGACGACTTCCTCGCCCACATCGGCGAGCACCTGACCACCCAGCCGAGCGACGCGCTCGCCCTCGCCGAGACCGGCACGCTGACCGTGACGGTCGAATCGGCAGAGCCGCTGAGCGCCGCCGCGCTCGACGCGCTGACCGATACCCTCACGCGCGCCTACGGCCACGTCACCGTCATGACGTCCGTGCGCCCGGAGCTGATCGGCGGCGTGTGCCTGCGCATCGGCGACACGCACTATGACGGCACGCTGCGCCACGCGCTCGACCTGCTCGAGCAGGACGCGGCCAACAGCGTCCTGCACACCACGGCCCAAACGCCCGACCTCGCTGACTGCATCCGCGCCAGGCTCGCGGACACACACGTCGGCATCGACGTGTTCCAGTCCGGCGTCGTCACGAGCCTGTCGGACGGCATCTGCCGCATCCGGGGCCTCGCCGACGCTATGGCCGGCGAGCTGCTGGCCTTTGACGGCACGCTGCGCGGCATGGTCATGGACCTCGGCCGCGAGGACATCGGCGTCGTGCTGCTCGGGCCCTACGGCCACCTGCAGGAGGGCGACCGCGTGCGCCGCACGGGGCAGATCATGTCCGTGCCCGTGGGCGAGGAAATGACCGGCCGCGTCGTCGACGCGCTCGGCCGCCCGATCGACGGGCTCGGTCCCATCCGCACGACGGAGCGCCGCGCCATCGAGAGCCCCGCGCCCGGCGTCATCGCGCGCAAGGGCGTGAGCGTCCCGCTGCAGACCGGCATCAAGGCCATCGACGCGCTCGTGCCCATCGGCCGCGGCCAGCGCGAGCTCATCATCGGCGACCGCCAGACCGGCAAGACCGCCATCGCCATCGACGCCATCCTCAACCAGAAGGACACCGGTGTGCTGTGCATCTACGTCGCCATCGGCCAGAAGGAATCGACCGTCGCGGGCGTCGTGCGCAAGCTGCGCGACCGCGGCGCCATGGCCTACACCACCGTCGTGTGCGCGCACGCGTCCGAGACCGCGCCCATGCTCTACATTGCGCCCTACGCGGGCGCCGCCATCGGCGAGTACTTCATGTACCGCGGGCGCGACGTGCTCATCGTCTACGACGACCTGTCGAAGCAGGCCGTGGCTTACCGTGAAATTTCCCTGCTGCTGCAGCGTCCGCCCGGACGCGAGGCCTACCCCGGCGACGTGTTTTATCTGCACTCCCGCCTGCTCGAGCGCGCCGCGCGCCTGAGCGAGGAAGCCGGCGGCGGCAGCATGACCGCCCTGCCCATCATTGAGACGCAGGCGGGCGATATCTCGGCCTATATCCCGACGAATGTCATCTCCATCACCGACGGGCAGATCTTCCTCGAGACGGACCTGTTCCACGCCGGTGTGCGCCCGGCCATCAACGTGGGCCTGTCCGTGTCGCGTGTCGGCGGCGCGGCGCAGCTCGGTGCCATGAAGCAGGTCGCCGGCCGGCTGCGCATGGACCTGGCGCAGTACCGGGAGCTGGCGTCGTTCGCGCAGTTCGGCTCCGACCTCGACAAGGCCACGCGCGACACACTCGCGCGCGGCAGCCGCATGACCGAGCTCCTGAAGCAGCCGCAGTACGCGCCCATGGACGCGGCCGATCAGGTCGCGGTGCTCTTCGCCGCCGGCGAGGGGTACACGGACACGATTGCCGTCGAGGACGTGCCGCGCTACGCGGACGCCCTGCTCGCGCGCATCCACCGGACGTATCCGGAGCTGCACGACCTCGTGCACAGCGGCAAAAAGCTCCCGCCCGAGGCACTCGAGCGCCTGCGTGAGCTCGCAGCCGAGACCCTGAAGAATCTATGAACCACCATTCCCGCCGCCGGCAGAGAGGAGTTGACGCCCCTTGACGAACCTGCATAAGATCCGCGCGCGCATCCGCAGCGTGAACAGCACGCAGCAGATCACCCGCACGATGAAGATGATCGCGGTGTCGAAGCTGCGCAGGACGCAGACGAGCCTTGCGGGCGTGCGCCTGTTCGCGGACAAGAGTCAGGCCGTGCTCAACGCCCTGCTCGCCGGCGACGCGAACTTTGAGCACCCGTATCTCACGCCCCGGCGGCACGTCGGCCGCGTGTGCTACGTGGTGTTCTGGGGCAACCGCGGGCTGTGCGGGGCGTATAACCAGCTGCTGCTGCGCCACCTCGAGGGGCTCGTGCGCGCCGAGGCGCGCCCCTGCTCCGTGATCGTGTGCGGCCGCTGGGGGCGCGACGTGCTCGCGGGCACCGACCTGCCCGTGCGGCAGATCTTCTCCGACCTGAGCGACACGCCCACCATGGCCGAGGCGCTCGAGATCGCCGAGACGCTCAAAAATCTCTACCGCACCGGCGAGGCGGACGAGATCCACCTCGTCTACCAGCACTTTGACTCCGTGCTGCACCAGACGCCGACGCACCGGCAGCTGCTGCCCGCCGCGCCGGAGGCCGACGCACCCGCCGCGAACAACAACTATCTGTTCGTGCCGGACGCGCAGACCGTGCTCGACAACGTGCTCGAGCTGTATCTGAACAACACGGTCTACGCCGTGATGCTCGAGGCCCGCGTGGGCGAGCACGCCGCGCGCATGACCGCGATGACCGCCGCCACGGACTCGACGGCGGAGCTCATCGAGGACCTGAATCTGGAGTTCAACCGCGCGCGCCAGGCCGCGATCACGACGGAGATCTCCGAGATCGTCGGCGGCAGCGCCGCGCTGAAAAAATCGGACAAATCGGACTAATACCGCGGCGGCAGCGCCGCGTCCCACGAAGGGAGAACGTATGGAAAACGGTATCGTCAAAAGGGTCATCGGCCCGGTGGTGGACGTGCAGTTCCCGGCCGGAAAGCTGCCGGAGATCAACAACGCCATCGAGGTGCACGCCGGCGAGCGGCGCATCGTCATGGAGGCGGTGCAGCAGCTCGGCGACAACGCGGTGCGCTGCATCTCGCTCTTTTCCACCGACGGGCTGCAGCGCGGCTGCGTCGCCGTGGACACCGGCGCGAGCGTGAAAATGCCCGTCGGTGAGGCGACGCTCGGCCGCATGTTCAACGTCATCGGCGAGCCGATCGACGGCAAAGGCCCCGTCAATGCCACGGAATATCTGCCCATCCACCGCGAGGCCCCGGCCTTCACGGACATCGCCCCCGCGACCGAGCTGCTCGAGACCGGCATCAAGGTCGTCGACCTGCTCGCGCCCTATGCCAAGGGCGGCAAGATCGGCCTGTTCGGCGGCGCGGGCGTCGGCAAGACCGTGCTCATCATGGAGCTGATCCGCAACATCGCCTACGAGCACGGCGGCTACTCCGTCTTTGCCGGCGTGGGCGAGCGCTCGCGCGAGGGCAACGACCTCTGGAACGAGATGAACGAATCCGGCGTCATCAGCAAGACGGCGCTCGTGTTCGGCCAGATGAACGAGCCGCCCGGCGCGCGTCTGCGCGTGCCGCTCTCGGGCCTGACGATCGCGGAAAACTTCCGCGACGAGTCCGGGCAGGACGTGCTGCTGTTCATCGACAACATCTTCCGCTTCACGCAGGCGGGCAGCGAGGTGTCGGCCCTGCTCGGGCGCATGCCCTCCGCCGTCGGCTATCAGCCCACGCTCGCCACCGAGATGGGCAAGCTGCAGGAGCGCATCACCTCCACGCGAAACGGCTCGGTCACGAGCGTGCAGGCGATCTACGTCCCCGCCGACGACCTGACCGACCCCGCCCCGGCCACGACCTTTGCCCACCTCGACGCCACGACCGTGCTCGACCGCAGCATCTCGGAGCTCGGCATCTACCCGGCCGTCGACCCGCTCGGCTCCACGTCGCGCATCCTCGAGCCGGACATTCTCGGCCGCCGGCACTATGACACCGCGCGTGCCGTGCAGCGCGTGCTGCAGAAGTATAAGGACCTGCAGGACATCATCGCCGTGCTCGGCATGGACGAGCTGAGCGTGGAGGACAAGGCCGCCGTCAACCGCGCGCGGCGCATCCAGCGCTTTTTGTCGCAGCCGTTCCACGTGGCGGAAAACTTCACGGGCATGGCCGGCAAGTACGTCCCGCTCGACGAGACCATCCGCGGCTTCGAGGCCATCCTCGGCGGCGAGTGCGACGACATTCCCGAGCAGGCGTTTTTGTTCTGCGGCTCGATCGACGACGTGCTGCGCAAGCGCGACGCACTGCAGTGAGGTGCGCCATGGCGGACACACTGCATCTGGAGATCGTCACGGCCGGCGGCGCGGCCGTGGACACGCAGGCCGCGCAGGTCACGCTCCCCCTTGCCGACGGGGAAGCCGGCATCCTGCCGGGCCACGCGCCGCTGCTCGGCGCGCTCGTGAGCGGCGTCGTGCGCTATACTTCCGGCGGCGCGGAGCACTACTGCGCCGTGAGCCCCGGCACCGTGAACGTCGCAGCCAACACCGTGACCGTGCTTGCCCGCACGGCCGAGCCCGCGCCGGACATTGACCTGCCCCGCGCCGAGGCGGCGCTGCGCCGGGCCGAGTCGGATCTCGAGGCCCGCGGCATGGAGATGAACGTCTCCACGGCCGAAGCGGCCCAGGAGCGCGCCCGTGCGCGCATCCGTGCGGTGGCCCTCTGGCGCAAAAACGGATAAAAACAGCCGGAAATTCCCCGCACTGTCCCATTGTCCGGACAGCGGTGGGGTTGCAATTTCGCCTGGGATATGAGAAAATGTCTGCGTATTCGCTTACGCAGACATTTTTGCGTTTCCCGCTGTGGAACAGAGGAAATGCGCTGATTTTGGGCGGAGGTGGCCGGCATGCAGCCGAAACACAATGCGCAGCTTGTTCCTCTGGCAAAACAGCTGCGCAGGCACATGACCAAAGAAGAGCGGCGGCTCTGGTATGGCTTTCTGCGCCGCTATCCCGTGCGCTTTTCCCGGCAGAAAGTACTCGGCAAATACATTGTGGACTTCTACTGCGCCCAAGCCCGGCTGGTCATAGAACTGGACGGCAGTCAGCACTACGAAGACGAGGGCAGAGAAAAGGATGCCCGGCGCACCGCCTTTCTGGAAGCATACGGCCTCCGGGTAATCCGCATCCCGAATAACGATGTCACCGGAAATTTTCCGGGTGTTTGCGCGTATATCGACGCTGCAGTCACGCAATCCCTCAGTCAGCCTGACGGCTGACAGCTCCCTTTACACAAGGGAGCCGAGGACGCGGGACGAACACCGGTGCACTGTCCTCACAGCTTTCCCTTCCTGCGGGAGCGCCGCGCGGCTGAACGTATCTGAGCAGCGGGGAGCCCATGGGGGCAAAACCCGCCTCGGATACAAGGACACATCGCCGTTCGGCGATGCCTCCCCTGTGTAAGGGGAGGTGGCAAAAATCTTCGATTTTTGCCGGAGGGGTTGCAGACACCCCCACGCTTTTATCATCAAACAGGAGATGTGACCCATGGCCCAACCCACTCGCGGCCGCAATTCGCAGGCCAAAAATCATCTGATCACCATCGTGCTCGCGCTCATCATCGCGTGCCTCGCCACCTGGTTCGGCTACGGCCGCGACCATGTGACCGCCGATCCCGCCGCCACGGCCGCCCCCGGCGTCACCGCCACGGCCGCACCCACGCCCCTGCCCGGCGACGGGCTGACCGTGACGTATCTCGATGTCGGCCAGGGCGACTGTACCCTGCTGCAGTGCGATGGGCAGGTCATGCTCATCGACGCGGCCGAGGGCAACCAGGCCAACAAGATCACAGCCTACCTCAAACAGCACGGCGTGACGGCCATCGACTACCTCATCTGCACGCACGCGCACGCCGACCACTGCGGCGGCATGCGGGCCGTCATCGCGGCCTTCCCGGTGCGCACGCTCTACAGTTCCGTCACCTCGAGCAGCAACGGCGCGTTCCAGCGCGTCATGCGCGCGGCCGAGACGGCGAACCTCACCATCACCGTGCCGAACGTGGGCGATACGTTCCCCCTCGGCAGCGCGACCGTGACCGTCCTCGGCCCGCAGCGGCACTACAGCGACGTCAACAACCAGAGCCTCATCCTGCGCGTGGACTACGGCAGCAACGCCTTCCTCTTCACCGGCGACGCCGAGTACGAGAGCGAGACGGACGTGCTCGATGCGGGCGAAAACGTCCGCTGCGACGTCATCAAGGCCGGCCACCACGGCAGCCATACCTCCACGGGCTACCGCCTGCTGTACGAGGCGCAGCCGAAGTACGCCGTCATCAGCTGCGGCGCGAACAATGAGTACGGCCACCCGCACGACGACACGCTCAGCCGCCTGCGCGACGCGGACGTGACCGTCTACCGCACGGACCTCAACGGTACCATCGTCTGCCGCTCCGACGGGGTCAACCTCACCTTCACCACCGAGAAAGAAGGCTGATCCCCTTGCACCGCACCCTCTCGGCGGCGGGCGCGTTCTGGCTCGCCGCGTTCACGTATTTCATCTGGGGCTTCACGTTCCTCGCCTCGCGCATCGCGCAGGATTACGGCACGCCGTTCGTGCTGCTGTTCTGGCGCTTCGCGCTGGCGTTCGTGCTGCTGAATCTGCTGCGCCTGACGGGGCGCTTCCCCGTGCGTCTGCGCGGCCGCAGGCTCTGGCCCGTGCTGCTGGCCGGCCTGTTCGAGCCCGTGCTCTACTTTCCCTGCGAGCAGTATGGACTCAAGCTCACGAGCACGTCGTTTTCCGGCGTCATGGTCGCGCTCATCCCGCTGTGCTCGCTCGTCTACGGGGCGGTCTTTCTGCACGAGAAGGCCACGTGGCGGCAGGTCGTGTTCTCAGTCCTCTCCGTCGCGGGGGTGATCGTGCTGGCCGTCTACGCCACCGGCATCGGCGCGGGGAGCTTCCTCGGCTTTCTCATCCTGCTCGGCACGGTCTTTGCCGGCGCGGGCTACATAGTGGCCTGCCGCGCGTGCTCGGGCAGCTTCACCGCCTTTGAGCGCACGTACATCACCTGCGGCATGGGCGCCGCCGCGTTCGGCGTGCTGTCCGTGCTCGAGCACCGGCACGACCTGAGCGCCGTCGTGCTGCCGATGACGCACGCACCGTTCGCGCTCGCCATCGTGTTTTTGAGCGTTGTGGCCTCGGTGCTGTCCTACCTCGCGCTCAACCGGGCGCTGGAAGTACTGCCCGTCGCGCGCACCGCAGCGCTCATCAACTTCTCGACCGTCGTGTCCGTGCTCGCCGGGGTGCTCCTCCTGCACGAGCCGTTCGGCTGGGTCAGCGCCGTGGCCTCGGCCGCCATCCTCGTCGGCATCTGGGGCGTGCAGCGCTTCGCCGCGCCCACGGTGCCGGATACCGCCGAGAGCACGGAGCCGCTGCTCCCGTCGTGAACGGCCCGGCCGTTTGCCCCACTTCCAGTCTAGTATGCTTTTGCATAACTTGTCAAGCAAGATTTACCGATTTCGCAGAATTCGAGCTTTCCACAGACTTTTCCACATTTCCGCCGGTTTTCCACAGCGGCTTTCTTTCCCCTTGGCTTTCTTTGAGAGAGACAGGGTAAGATATGCTGATAGCGTGGGTTCTTCCTGCAGCGTAGGATACGCTACGGTACTGTACGGTACGGTATGGTACGGTGCCACGTGACGCCGCTGCTACGTCACGCGTGACAGGACACGCCCGCCATTTCAGCCCAAAACCGATAAATATTCATTTCAAAGGATGACCCCTATGCAATCTACCGAACAGAAGATCGAACGCGCCGCGCTGGCGGGTCTCGCCGCAGCGAGCATGGATGCGCGCGAGCGCTCGACGGACATTTCCCTTGCCGAGCTCGCCGCGCTCGTCGAGACGGCCGGCGGCCAGCCCGTCGTGACGCTGCTGCAGAACAAGCCCACGCCCGACCCGCGCACCTTCCTCGGCGAGGGCAAGGTGGCGGAGCTCAAAGAGCTCATTCTCGCCAACGACTGTGACCTCGCGGTGTTTGACAACGAGCTGTCCCCGTCGCAGATGCGCGTGCTGGAGGAAGAACTCGGCGTGCGCGTGCTCGACCGCTCGGGCCTGATCCTCGACATCTTTGCCCAGCGCGCCCAGACGCGCGAGGGCCAGTTGCAGGTGGAGCTGGCGCAGTACCAGTACCTGCTGCCGCGCCTGACGGGCATGTGGACGCACCTCGTGCGGCAGACAGCCTCGGGCGGCTCGTCGCCGATCGGCACGCGCGGCCCCGGCGAAACGCAGCTTGAGACCGACCGCCGCCACATCCGCCGCAAGATCCAGAAGCTGCAGCAGGAGCTCGAGGACGTGCGCAAGATCCGCCGCACGCAGCGCCGCCGCCGCGAGAAGAACGCCCTGCCGGTCGTGGCCCTCGTCGGCTACACGAACGCCGGCAAATCCACGCTGCTCAACTGCCTGACGGGGTCGGACATCCCGGCCAACGACCGCCTGTTCGACACGCTCGACACCACGACCCGCCGCTGGCGCATCGACGCCGCGCAGGAGGTGCTGCTCTCGGACACGGTCGGCTTCATCCGCAAGCTGCCGACGCACCTGGTCGAGGCGTTCAAGGCCACGCTCGAGGAGCTGACGTATGCCGACGTGCTCCTGCACGTGATCGACCTCTCGAACCCCGAGTGGGAGGCGCAGGCCGCCGTCGTCGACCGGCTCATCGACCAGCTCGGCGCGGCGCACACGCCGTGCATCCGCGTGTTCAATAAGTGCGATGCCTATCTCGGCATCCTGCCGCACGGGGAGAATATCGTCTGCATCTCGGCCCGCAGCGGTGAGGGCGCGGCGGAGCTGACCGAGCGCGTGCGCGCCATTCTCGGCCGGGCCGACCACCATGTGACGCTGCTGCTGCCGTATGCGCAGGGCGCGCTGCTCGAAACGCTGCACCGCGACTGCGCCGTGCTGCGCACCGACTACCGCGACGACGGCATCGCGCTCGAGGTCATCATCCATCCGGAGCAGTGGCCGCGGCTCGAGCCGTTCGTCCTTCCGGGCGAGGAGGAGTAATATGGACAGCTACCGCATCCCGACAAAATCCGGCGCGTCGGAATACGTGGACAAGCGCTCACGCTTTCTGGGCCTCGTGCAGCCGGTCGGCTCCGAGGACGAGGCGCGCGCGGTCATCGCCGCGTGCAAAAAGCAGTATCACGACGCGCGGCACAACTGCTGGTGCTACCTGCTGCGTGACGGCACCGAGCGCTACTCCGACGACGGCGAGCCGCAGGGCACGGCCGGCATCCCGATGCTGGAGGTGTTCCGCCGCGCAGGCGTGACGAATGTCGTCTGCGTCGTCACGCGCTATTTCGGCGGCGTGCTGCTCGGCACAGGCGGCCTGCTGCGGGCGTATACCGCCGCCGCGGCCGACGCGCTCGCCGACGCCGGCATCTCGGAGGTGCGCCGCTGGCTCGCCTGCGAGGTCAGCACGCCCTACGCGCTCTATGAGCCGGTGCGCGCGGCCGTCGCCGCGCTCGGCGGCGTCGTGCAGGAGACGCAGTATGCTGCCGCCGTGACGGTCTGCGCCCTGCTGCCGGAGGAAGCCGGCGAGGCCTTTGCCGCGCAGGTGCGCGACCTGACCGCCGGCCGCTGCGCCGTGCGCCCCGTCGGCGAGACGGAGCGCGCCGTCCCCCTCGCCGGCTCCGGCCTGTGAGCGGCGGGGGTGCAGCAGTACATATGCGCACCGCACGATGAATGACATAAGGCATCGCAAAGCCCTCCCAACCGGGAGGGCTTCCGTGCCGCCGCGCACCCTTCAGGCCGTCCCCTTGCGGCACGAATGATAGGTGGTTTCAAGAGATTCGAGCCGCGGGGGGAGCCCGAGGGGGCAAGGCCCCCATTCCTTTTCTTAAAAAGCGCATAAACATTCTGCTTGACGTATACATATCCACGCCAAAAATCCGCAGAAAATGGGCAGAAAATCGCAGCTAAACTCCGGTTAAAAAATTGTCGATCGATTTTAAAACTTTTTTCTCTGCATTTTTCAAAAAAAAGAGGGAAATGCACAGCAATGTCGTATAAGAATATTGCAGCCGGAAATGGCGCAAGGCGCTCCGGCCGCAAACATCGATTTTTTGTGGAAACGGAGGGATCCCTGTGCCCTGCCCGAGAGAAAAACGCGAGGCCGCCGAGGCGCTGTTCATCGGCCCGCACGGCCTGCTGAGCACGCAGTCCACCGGCCGTCCGGCGCCCGAGCCGCCGTGTGAGATGCGCACATGCTTCCAGCGCGACGTGGACCGCATCACGCACTCGAAATCGTTCCGCCGCCTGAAACACAAGACGCAGGTGTTCCTGCGCCCGGAGGGCGACCATTACCGCACGCGCCTGACGCACACGCTCGAGGTCGCGCGCCTCGCGCGCACGATCGCCCGCGCGCTCGAACTCAATGAGGACCTCACCGAGGCCATCAGCCTCGGGCACGACCTCGGCCACACGCCGTTCGGCCACGCGGGGGAGCGCGCGCTCAACGCGATCTACACCGGCGTCGGCTTCCGGCACTATGAGCAGAGCCTGCGCGTCGTCGACCGCATCGAGCGCGACGGCCGCGGCCTGAACCTCTGCAACGAGACACGCATCGGCATCCTCAACCACACGACCGGGCAGCCGCGCGGCACGCTCGAGGCCGACGTCGTGCGCCTGGCCGACCGCGTGGCCTACATCAACCACGACCTCGACGACGCCATGCGCGGCGGCATCGTGCAGCCGGAGGACGTGCCCGCCATCGTGCGCGAGCGCGTGGGCGAGCGCAACAGCGTGCGCATCAACTCCATCCTCACGGACATCATCGCCCACAGCGGCGACGGGGAGCTGCGCATGTCGCCCGATATGCAGGAGGCTGTGGACGTGTTCACGACCTTCATGTACGAGGGCGTGTACTATAACCCCATCGCCAAGGGCGAGGAGCGCAAGGTGCAGAATATCCTCGGGAGCATCTGGGAATATTATGTCAACCGCATCGACGAGCTCCCGGCGGTCTATCAGTCCATCGCGGACGACGAGGGGCCGCAGCGCGCGGTGTGCGACTATGTGTCCGGCATGACCGACAGCTACGCGCTGGAGGTGTATTCGGAACTGTTCATTCCCGCCGCATGGACCATCAAATAAGGAAGTACATCCAACGGAAACCACAGAAAGAAGGTGACGCGCGTGGCCTTTCCGGAATCCTTTCTGCAGGAGCTCGCCGAGCGCAACGACATCGTGGACGTCGTGAGCAGCTACGTGCGCCTGACGAAAAAGAGCGGGTCGAACCTCTTCGGGCTCTGCCCGTTTCACAGCGAAAAGACGCCGTCGTTTTCCGTCTCGCCGGATAAGCAGATCTACCACTGCTTCGGCTGCGGCAAGGGCGGCAGCGTCATCAGCTTCATCATGGAGATCGAGAATCTCTCGTTCCCGGAGGCGGTGGCCTTTCTGGCCAACCGTGCGGGCATGCAGCTGCCCGAGCAGTCGGACGACCCCGGCGCGAAAAAGCGCCAGCGCCTGCTCGCGCTCAACCGGGACGCGGCGCGCTTTTTCCACGCGCAGCTCAAGACCCCGGCCGGCCAGCCGGCGCGGGACTATCTCGCCCGCCGGCAGCTCACGGCGCAGACCGTGACGCGCTTCGGCCTAGGCTTCGCGCCCGACACGTGGGACAGTCTCGTGCGCGCGATGAAGGCGCTCGGCTACTCCGAGCAGGAGCTCTTTGACGGCGGGCTCGTGCGCCACGGCCGCTCCGGCGGCGTGTACGACACGTTCCGCAACCGGCTCATGTTCCCGGTCATCGACGTGCGCGGCAACGTCATCGGCTTCTCCGGGCGCATCCTCGGCGACGGGGAACCCAAGTACATGAACAGCCCGGAAACCATCGTTTTCAGCAAGAGCCACAATTTGTTCGCGCTCAATTTGGCTAAAAAGTCGAAATGCGGGTATATCATACTGGCAGAGGGCAACATCGACGTGGCGAGCCTGCATCAGGCGGGGTTTGACAGCGCGGTCGCCTCGCTCGGCACGTCGCTCACGCCGGAGCAGGCGCGGCTCCTGTCGCGCTACACGAGCGAGATCGTCATCGCCTACGACAACGACGGCGCGGGGCAGAAGGCGTCGCAGCGCGCGATCGGCATCCTCGAAAAGCTCGAGGTGCGCGTGCGCGTCCTGCAGATGCAGGGCGCAAAGGACCCCGACGAATATATCAAGACCTTCGGCGCGGACGCGTTCCGCAACCTGCTCGAGCAGTCGGAAAACCACATCGACTACCGGCTCGGCGCCGTGCAGCGCAAGTATGACCTCAAGGTCGACGAGCAGCGCGTGGCCTTCGTCAAGGAGGCGGCGGGCGTGGTGGCCGAGCTGCCCGGCAGCGTCGAGCGCGAGGTGTACGCCATGCGCGTCGCGGAGACGGCGGGCATGCCCGCCGCAGTCGTGACCGACGAGGTGCAGCGCCAGCGCAAGCGGCGGCTCAGCCGCGCGCGCAAGGAGCGCGAGCGCGACCTGCTGCGCCCCGCGACGGCGATGCAGCCGCCCGGGCGGAGTATCCGCTTCGACAACCCCCGCTCGGCAGCCGCCGAACAGGGTATCATTAAATTATTGTATCTCGACCCCGGCCTGTTCCGCGGCCGGGCAAACGTGCCGGACGCGGCGCAGTTTTCCTCGCCGGAGCTGCGGCACATTTACACCGTCCTGCTCGCCCACGGCGGCACGGGCACGGTGCAGATTGCGGCGCTCTCGGGCGAGCTGAGCCCGGACGAGCTGGCCCTGCTGACCGGTATCATCCAGCAGCCGGCAGAGCTTTCAAACGGCGCGCGCGCGCTCGACGATTACATAAGCATCCTTCAGACCCAGGCCACCGCCGGCGCAGCGTCGTCGGAGGCGGACCTGCTGGCCTTTGCAAAGCAACTCAAAGAACATAAAGGGTATGGTGGTAAAGATGGAACAGAAAGAACTTAACAACCTCTCGGCCGAAGAACTGGACGCCATGGCGGATGCGCTGCTCGCAGCGGACGACGCCAAGCAGGCGGAGACCGCGGACAAGCCCGCAGCCGACAAGCCGGACGCGGAAAAAACCACGGAGGAAAAACTCAATGATCTGGTGGAAAAGGGCAAAAAGGCGGGCAAGCTCTCGAGCAAGGACCTCATGGTGCTCGAGGACATGAACCTCTCGAACGAGGAGACGGAAAAGTTCTATGACCGGCTCGAGAGCCTGAACATCGACGTGCTGAGCGACGATGCGCTGCCCCCGGTGGACGAGGACGCGCTGCCCGAACTCGAGGAGCTCGAGGAGATTGAGGAAGTCACCGAGGAAGAGATGAACGAGACCGAGGCCATGGCCGACACGTTCTCGACCGACGACCCGGTGCGCATGTACCTCAAGGAGATCGGCAAGGTGCCGCTGCTCACCCCGGAGGAGGAGCAGGAGCTGGCCAAGCGCATGGCCGAGGGCGACGCGGAGGCCAAGCACCGCATGGAGGAGGCAAACCTGCGTCTGGTCGTGTCGATCGCCAAGCGCTATGTCGGCCGCGGCATGCTGTTTCTCGACCTCATTCAGGAGGGCAACCTCGGCCTCATCAAGGCCGTCGAGAAGTTCGACTACACGAAGGGCTACAAGTTCTCCACCTATGCCACGTGGTGGATCCGGCAGGCCATCACCCGCGCCATCGCGGACCAGGCGCGCACGATCCGCATCCCCGTGCACATGGTCGAGACGATCAACAAGGTCATCCGCGTCTCCCGTCAGCTCCTGCAGGAGCTCGGCCACGACCCGAGCGCCGAGGAGATCGCGGCGGAGATGAACATGCCGGTCGACAAGGTGCGCGACATTCTCAAGATCGCGCAGGAGCCGGTGTCGCTCGAGACGCCGATCGGCGAGGAGGAGGACTCCCACCTCGGCGACTTCATCCCCGACGAGGACGCGTCCGAGCCGAGCGAGGCGGCGAGCTTCTCGCTGCTCAAGGAGCAGCTCATGGAGGTGCTCGACACGCTCACTCCGCGCGAGAAGAAGGTGCTCGAGCTGCGCTTCGGCATCGTCGACGGCCGCACCCGCACGCTCGAGGAGGTCGGCAAGGAGTTCAACGTCACGCGTGAGCGCATCCGCCAGATCGAGGCGAAGGCCCTGCGCAAGCTCCGCCACCCCAGCCGCAGCAAGAAGCTGCGCGATTTTCTGAACTGAATCCGGATATGACAGCGCATCCGGGCGCGGCGGGTCAGCCTGCCGCGCCCGGATTTTGCAACGCAGCACAAGGAACGAAAGGAAACGGTGATAAACATGGAACAGAAAGACCGCACCGCGGCGCAAAGGCTCGACGCGCTCGTGGAAAAGGGCAGGCAGGCGGGCGCGCTCACGATCGGGGACCTCCTGACGCTCGAGGAGCTGGATCTCTCGCTCGAGGAGACGGAGCGGTTCTACGACCGGATCGAGCGCCTGAACATCGACATAGCGTTCGAGGAACCCCCCGCGCAGGCGTCGGACGCGGCCGCGGACATGACCGACCCGGGGTGTCTGCTCCGCGTCCTTTCCATGTATGAGTCCCCGGAGGTGAACCGGGTCATCCGCGTCTACCGGCAGTTCCGGCATGCACTCGGCCGCGACCCAAGCGCCGAGGAGATCGCGGCGGAGCTGCACATGCCGGTCGGCAAGGTGCGCGGCCTGATCGCACGCGCGCAGGCGCCGGCCGACTGGGAAACGGGTGCGTCCGAGCCGGACCACCCACTGTAAAACCGCCCGCTCCCCCGCCCCGAAACGGCCGGGAAAATAATTATGAACAATCTATCAATAATATAGGAAAAGCACTTGACTTTCCGGGCGGCGGGGTGTAAATTAGCACTCGAAGGTCAGGAGTGCCAACAGTCGGCAGCTCCGAGTGCCAGCGGAGGAAATCATGGACATCAGCAGCCGCAAAAAGAAAATACTTGCCGCGGTCATCGAGGAATACATCCGCACGGCGGAGCCGGTCGGCTCAAAGGCCATCGCCGCGAGCGCGGACCTCGGCTGTTCCTCGGCCACGATCCGCAACGAGCTTGCGGAGCTGGTCGCCATGGGCTATCTCGAGCAGCCGCACACGTCGGCGGGCCGCGTGCCCACGCCGCTCGGCTACCGGATGTACGTCAACGAGCTCATGGAGCACAAGGACCTCACCGCGGAAGAGACGCAGGCCATCATGCAGAGTCTGACGGGCCGCCACCAGCGCGGCGAACTCATGACGGACGCGAGCCGTCTCGCCTCGCAGCTGACGAACTACCCCGCCGTGACGCTCACGACGAGCGCCGGCGTGACCATCCGCCGCTTCGACCTGATCTATCTCGACGCGAACAGCTTCATCATCGTGCTGCTCCTGAGCGACGACACGGTGAAAAACAAGCTCGTGCACCTGCCGGTCTCGGCCGACGAGCGCATGATCCAGAAGCTCGCCACCGTCTTCAACGCCCACTTCACGGGCATCCACGAGAGCGACATCACCCCGGTGCTGATCCGCTCGGCGGAGCGCGCCGCGCAGGACAACCTCGGCATCACGGCCGTGATCGCGGCCTTCGCCATTGAGGTGCTCACGGGCGCGGGCGCCGCGCAGACCTACCTCGTCGGCGAGTCGCAGCTGCTGCACCAGCCGGAGTTCCGCGACCCCGACAAGGCGCACCGCCTCATGAGCTACCTGTCCGACGGCAGCAACCTGCTCGACATCCCGATGGAGCAGCTCGGCGGCAACAATGAGGTGCGCGTGCTCATCGGCCCGGAGAATGTGGCCGAGGAGCTGCGCGACAGCAGCGTCGTGCTCGCGACGTATGACGCGGGCGAAAATATGCGGGGCCTGATCGGCGTGGTCGGCCCGACGCGCATGGACTATTCCAAGGTCGCCGCGAAGCTCAGCTTCATCGCGGCCGGCCTTTCCAAGCTGCTCGGCGGCGGCACGCTTCCGCCCCCCGGGCTGGACAACAAGCTGATTATCAAGGGAGACGATACAGATGAGCACGAAAACGAACGACCCGAAGCAGACGGCGCCGGAGACGGCTCCGGCCGCTGAAGACGTAAAGACCGACACGGCCGCCCCGGCCGCCGAGACCGAAGAAACTCCGGCAAAGCAGGACGGCAAGAAGGCCGACAAGAAGGAAGCCAAAAAAGAAAAAGAACCCAAGGAAAAGAAAGAGACGAAAAAAGAGATCGAGGCCGATCTCGCGGCGGAGAAAGACAAGTACCTCCGCCTGCTCGCCGAATATGACAACTACCGCCGCCGCAGCACCCGCGAGCGCGAAGCGATCTACGCGGACGTCCGCTGCGACACGCTCAAGAAGTTCCTGCCGGTGTACGACAGTCTGTCCCGCGCCCTGGCGCAGACACCGGACGATGACCCCGCCCGCAAGGGCCTTGAGGGCATCATGAACCAGTACAACACCGCGCTCAATCAGCTCGGTGTGACGGCGATCGAAGCCGTCGGCCAACCGTTTGACGCCAACCGCCACAACGCCGTCATGCACATCGAGGATGATGCCTACGGCGAGGGCGTTGTCGTGGAAGAGTTTGAAAAGGGCTTTTGCATCGGCGACCGCGTGCTGCGGTATTCCGTCGTGAAAGTCGCAAACTGATTCCAATATAAATTTGTATACACAATCTGCTTTCAATACAGGAGGAAATCATTATGAGTAAAATTATCGGTATCGACCTTGGCACCACCAACAGCTGCGTCTCCGTCATGGAGGGCGGCGAAGCGACCGTCATCCCCAACGCGGAAGGTCATCGCACCACCCCGTCCGTCGTCGCGTTCTCCAAGACCGGCGAGCGTATGGTCGGCCAGGTGGCAAAGCGTCAGGCCGTCACGAACCCGGACCGCACGATCAGCTCGATCAAGCGCGAGATGGGCTCGGATTATAAAGTCGAGATCGACGGCAAGAAGTTCACCCCGCAGGAGATCAGCGCCATGATCCTGCAGAAGCTGAAAGCCGATGCGGAAGCCTACCTCGGCGAGCCCGTGACCGAAGCCGTCATCACCGTGCCGGCCTACTTCACCGACGCACAGCGCCAGGCGACGAAGGACGCCGGCAAGATCGCCGGCCTCGACGTCAAGCGCATCATCAACGAGCCGACGGCGGCCGCGCTGGCCTACGGCCTCGATAAGGAGACCGACCAGAAGATCATGGTCTACGACCTCGGCGGCGGCACGTTCGACGTCTCCGTGCTGGAGATCGGCGACGGCGTCATCGAAGTGCTGGCCACGGCCGGCAACAACCGCCTCGGCGGCGATGACTTCGACCAGTGCATCACCAACTACCTCGTCGAGGAGTTCAAGAAGAGCGACGGCATCGACCTGTCCGGCGACCGTGTGGCCATGCAGCGCCTGAAGGAAGCTGCCGAGAAGGCGAAGATCGAGCTGTCCGGCGTGACGAGCACGAACATCAACCTGCCGTACATCACGGCAGACGCCACCGGCCCGAAGCACCTGGACGTGACGCTCACGCGCGCCAAGTTCAACGAGCTGACCGCTCACCTCGTCGAAAAGACCGCCGGCCCGGTGCGCCAGGCCATGAGCGACGCCGGCATCACCGCGTCCGACCTGACGAAGGTCCTGCTCGTCGGCGGCTCCAGCCGTGTCCCGGCCGTGCAGGAAATGGTCAAGAAGCTCACCGGCAAGGAAGGCTTCAAGGGCATCAACCCCGATGAGTGCGTGGCCGACGGTGCTGCCATTCAGGGCGGCGTGCTCGGCGGCGACGTCGCGGGCGTGGTCCTGCTCGACGTGACCCCGCTGTCCCTCGGCATCGAGACCCTCGGCGGCGTGTGCACGAAGCTCATCGAGCGCAACACCACCATCCCGACCAAGAAGAGCCAGGTGTTCTCCACCGCGGCCGACAACCAGACCTCTGTCGAGGTCAACGTCCTGCAGGGCGAGCGTGAGATGGCCGCTTACAACAAGAGCCTCGGCCGCTTCCAGCTCGACGGCATCGCCCCGGCCCGCCGCGGCGTGCCGCAGATCGAGGTCACGTTCGACATCGACGCCAACGGCATCGTGAACGTCTCCGCCAAGGACCTCGGCACCGGCAAGGAGCAGCACATCACCATCACCTCCTCGACCAACATGTCCAAGGAGGACGTGGACAAGGCCGTCCGCGAGGCGGAGCAGTACGCCGCCGAGGACGCCAAGCGCAAGGAAGAGATCGACACCCGCAACCAGGGCGACCAGATGGTCTACCAGACCGAGCGCACGCTCGAGGAGCTGGGCGACAAGGTCGATGCGGCCGAGAAGGCCGAGGTCGAGAGCAAGCTCAACGAGCTCAAGGAGACCCTCAAGGGCAGCGATACCGCAGCCATCAAGGCCGCGACCGAGGCGCTGACGCAGGTATTCTACAAGCTCAGCGAGAAGATGTACCAGCAGGCCAACCCGCAGGGCGGCCAGCCGGGCGCGAACCCGGGCTGTGACCCGAACTGCCAGAGCAACGACTGCTCCAAGGGCGGCGACAACGGCCAGCAGTACTACGACGCGGACTACACCGTCGTTGACGACGACAAGAAGTAAACACCCCGCCCCCGTCACGGGCAAAGCAACGCGGGCGCGCCGAACAAGCGCGCCCGCATTTGGAGCTTTCTGACCCCCGCGCGGGGGAATCCATAGACAGTTGAGGTTCATGTATGGCTGAAAAACGAGATTATTATGAAGTGCTCGGCGTTGAAAAAAGCGCATCCGAGGACGAGATCAAAAAAGCCTACCGCAAGCTGGCCAAGGCCAACCACCCGGACCTGCATCCGGGCGATAAGGAATGTGAGGAGCGCTTCAAGGAGATCAACGAGGCCTACGAGGTGCTGTCCGATCCCGACAAGCGCGCGAAGTATGACCAGTTCGGCCATGCGGCGTTCGACCCGTCCGCCGGCGGCCCCGGCGGGGCCGGTTTCGGCGGCTTCGGCGGCTTTGGCGACATTTTCGGCGGCGGCTTCGGGGACATCTTCGGCGATATCTTCGGCGGCGGCTTCGGCGGCGGGCAAGCCCAGCGCAGCGGCCCGCGCCGGGGCGACAATCTGCGCGTGCGCCTGAACATCACCTTTGAAGAGGCGGCGTTCGGCTGCGAGAAGGAGATCAACGTCGGCCGTGTCGAGCAGTGCCCGGACTGCAAGGGCACTGGCTGCGCCCCCGGCACCACGCCGGAGGTCTGCCCGGACTGCAAGGGCACCGGCAGCGTGCACACCACGCAGCGCACCCCGTTCGGCATGGTGCAGACCAGCGGCGTGTGCAAGAAGTGCGGCGGCCGCGGCAAGATCATCCACCAGCCGTGTCCGCGCTGCGGCGGCCGCGGCGCCGTGCGCAAGAATCAGACCATCAAGGTCAAGATCCCGGCCGGCATTGACGACGGCCAGACGCTGAATCTGCGCGGCAAGGGCAACGCCGGGCTTGACGGCGGGCCGTCGGGCGACCTGCTCATCACGGTCTTTGTCAAGCCGCACCCGCTCTTCGAGCGCGACGGCAACTCCGTGCTCATGGAGATGCCGGTCACGTTTGCGCAGGCGGCGCTCGGCGCCGAGATCGAGGTGCCGACCATCGACGGCCGCGTCAAGCTCACCATCCCCGAGGGGACGCAGCCGGGCAGCGTGTTCCGTCTGCGCGGCAAGGGCATCCCGTACCTGCAGAGCAAGGGCAACGGCCGCGGCGACCAGTTCGTCACGATCACGGTCACGGTTCCGAAGAACATGACGGCCGAGCAGAAGGAGCGCCTGCGCGCCTATGCCGACGCGATGAACGAATCGGTCAGCGAGGGCCGCAGCGGCATCTTCGGCAACAAGAAAAAGCGCTGAGCTAAAAACATACAAAGCCAGTCACGGCATCCGCCGCGGCTGGCTTTTTTGCGCTCCGGCCCCGTTGCGAAAGCGGCGGGGCTTTGCTATAATGGGAGCAAATCACGCACAAAGGAGCACCGCTTATGCAATGGATCGAAGTGTCCGTCCCCACCCGCAGCGACGAGATCGACGACGTCTGCGCGCAGCTGGCCGAGCTGGGCGCGGGCGGCATGGTCGTGGAGGATGAGACGGATTTTCAGCAGTTTTTGGAGCAGAACCATCAGTACTGGGACTACGTGGACGACGCACTCGAGGCGCAGTTTCGCGGCGTGTCGCGCATCAAGTTCTACCTTGCTGACGATGACGGCGGCCGCGCGCAGCTGGCAGCCATCCGCGCCGGCATCGGCCGCGAGCTGACGACCGCGACCGTGCGCGACAGCGACTGGGAGAACAACTGGCGGCAGTATTATCAGCCGATCGAAGTCGGTGAACGACTCGTCGTCGTGCCCGAGTGGCTCGACGCGCCGGCGGACGGCCGCCTGCCGCTGCGGCTCGACCCAGGCCTCATCTTCGGCACCGGCAGCCACGCCACGACGCGTATGTGTCTCGCCGCGCTCGAGCACTGCGCCGGCGCGGGCAGGACGGTGCTCGACCTCGGCTGCGGCAGCGGCATCCTCGGCATCGGCGCGCTGCTGCTCGGCTGCGCGCACGTCACCGGCTGCGACATTGACCCCAAGGCCCCCGAGGTCGCGGCGGCCAACGCCGCGCTCAATGGGTTTTACGAGGACAAGTTCACCGTCTGCGCGGGCGACATTCTCGCCGACGCGGGCCTGCGCCGCCGGCTCGGCACGGGGTATGATATCGTGCTGGCGAACATCGTGGCCGACGTCATCATCCCGCTGGCCGCGCTGGTCCCGGCGTTTCTCACCCCGGGCGGCACGTTCGTGTGCTCGGGCATCATCGACGGACGCGAGGACGAGGTGGCCGCCGCGCTCGCGCGCGCGGGCTTCACCGTCACGGCGCACGACACGCTCGAGGAGTGGCACTGCTTCACGGCCACGCTGGCATAACGCCGCACCGGAGCCCGCCTCCGGCGGACATCGCAAAACACGCCCCGCGCCGAATGGCGCGGGGCGTGCCTGTTTCACATGCTTTTGGCTTGTCCGCCCCGGATGGGGGGCGATGGGAACTTACTCCGCCTCGTCGGAGATGAGGCCGTAGCCGCCGTTTGTGCGCCGGTAGACCACCGACACGGCGCCGTCGGCCGCGACATCGCGAAAGACGAAGAACGTGTGCTCGAGCAGGTCCATCTGCAGGATCGCTTCCTCGACGCTCATGGGCTTGATGGGGAAGCGCTTGCGGCGCACGACCTCGAACGCGCCGGCCTCGACCGTGTCGTCGGCGGGGACGTACTCCGGCTGCACCTCGCGCTCGAAGGCGCCCTCGCGCAGCTTTTTGGCCAGGCGGGTCTTGTTCTTGCGGATCTGGCGCTCGATCGTCGCCACGGCGGAGTCGACGGAGGCATACATGTCGCTCGTCGTCTCATGCGCGCGGAAGAACGTGCCGTTGTTCTTGATCGTGATCTCGGCCGTGAAGCGGCCGCGCTCCGTGCTGAAGGTGACGTTTGCCTCGCTTTCGGTGCGGAAGAGCCGGTCGATCTTGCTGACCTTTTTCTCCGCGTACGCACGCAGGGAATCGGACGGGGCCATTTTCTTTTCGATGAACGTGAACTTCATAAAACGCCACTCCTTTCAGGTTTTCCACTCCGGGTCGCCCCGGATCTGTTGACTACAGTGTAACCGGTTTCGCGGCAAAAAGAAAGGGACATTTTGTGAATATTTTCTCAATTACCGCATCGCCGGTAAATTTTTTGTGCGGGGCAGGGGGAACTCAGCCCTTTTTGGCCTCCGCCTTGGCGAGAAACTTGTCCGCCATGATGAGAAAGCGCTCGTGCGTGCCCTGGCCGATGGGGCCGGCATCGTCTTCCGCCGTGACGCGGAACACGAGGCGGCGGCGGTCGACCTCGACGAGCTCGGCCCTGGCCGTGACGTGCATGCCGACGGGCGTCGCCGCGTCGTGCGACACGTCGAGCTTCGTGCCGACGCTGCTCTGGCCTTCCTCCAGACCGTCGGCAATGGCGTTGCAGGCGGCGTTTTCCATCAGGGCGATCATGTACGGCGTGGCGAACACCGGCAGCGCGCCGGAGCCGACCGCAGCCGCGGTATTTTCAGGCGTCACGACGGCGGAAGCGGTGCCGACGGCGCCAACGGAAATGGACATGGTAATCGTCTCCTTTACTTTTGTGAGTACCCCCGGCTGACAGCTGGGGGTAAAAGTAGTTTAACATGGATTTTGAAAGAACGCAACCCAAATTCCGCGCCCGCGCCCGGCCCGTGTTAACGTTGTGTCATTCCTTGCAGGACGGGGGCCGCAGTGCTATAATATTTTATTGCCCGATCGGGTCGTTTCCGGCCGGACACGTCCCGCCGAAGCCATCGGCGGAGATCATTTGGCTTCCGCCATCGCCATTGGCGGAGCAGGGAGGAAAAACAATGAAAAACACCGAAAAAACCATGGACAAGATTGTCGCCCTGTGCAAGAACCGCGGCTTTGTGTACCCCGGTTCCGAGATCTACGGCGGCCTCGCCAACTCCTGGGACTACGGCCCGCTCGGCGTGGAGCTGAAAAACAACGTCAAGCGCGCGTGGTGGCAGAAGTTCGTGCAGGAAAACCCCTACAACGTCGGGCTCGACTCCGCGATCCTCATGAACCCGCAGGTCTGGGTGGCTTCCGGCCACGTGACGACGTTCAATGACCCGCTCATCGACTGCAAGTCCTGCAAGATGCGCCACCGCGCCGACAAGCTCATCGAGGGCTGGCTGGCCGAGAACCCCATGCCCGACGTGAACGTCGAGGCCATGACCAACGACGAGATGGTCGCCTTCATCCGCGCGCAGCAGATCCCCTGCCCGGGCTGCGGCAAGAGCGACTTTACCGATATCCGCAAGTTCAACCTCATGTTCAAGACCCATCAGGGCGTGACCGAGGACACGGCCGCCGAGGTGTATCTGCGCCCCGAGACCGCGCAGGGCATTTTCGTCAACTTCAAGAACATCCAGCGCACCACGCGCCGCAAGATCCCGTTCGGCGTCTGCCAGATCGGCAAGAGCTTCCGCAACGAGATCACGCCGGGCAACTTCATCTTCCGCATCCGCGAGTTCGAGCAGATGGAGCTCGAGTTCTTCTGCGAGCCGGACACCGATCTCGAGTGGTTCGACTACTGGCGCAGCTTCTGCCACGAGTGGCTCAAGGGCCTGAACATGCAGGATGAAAACCTCCGCCTGCGCGACCATGAGAAGGAGGAGCTGAGCTTCTACTCCAAGGCCACGACCGACTTTGAGTATCTGTTCCCGTTCGGCTGGGGCGAGCTCTGGGGCGTCGCCGACCGCACGAACTACGACCTGACCCAGCACCAGAAGTTCTCCGGTCAGGACATGGACTATTTCGACCAGGAGAAAAACGAGCACTACATCCCCTACGTCATCGAGCCGTCGCTCGGCGCGGACCGCGTGACGCTCGCCTTCCTGTGCGAAGCGTATGACGAGGAGGTCGTGGACGAGGCCAAGAACGACACCCGCGTCGTCATGCACTTCCACCCGGCGCTTGCGCCGTTCAAGTGCGCGGTGCTGCCGCTGTCGAAAAAGCTCTCCGAGCCCGCGACCGAGCTCTACCACAAGCTGCAAAAGCGCTTCATGTGCGACTATGACGAGGCCGGCTCCATCGGCAAGCGCTACCGCCGCCAGGACGAGATCGGCACGCCGTACTGCGTGACGTTCGACTTTGACTCCGCCGCCGACGGCTGCGTGACCGTGCGCGACCGCGACTCCATGCAGCAGGAGCGCATCCCCATGGATCAGCTCGAGGACTACATCGCCGCGCGCATCCGGTTTTAAGCCATGCCGAAGATCGTCCCGCCGCCGGACCCGACCGCGAAGGAGGAGCCCGGCGCGCAGATCGCCCGCTGGCTCGGGCCCGTGGGCGGCGGCTTCGTGCTGCTGCTGTCGGTGCTGATGGTGGTGTTCTGCCTCACGCGGGGCGCGAACCCCGTGCCGGGCTACACGCCGCCGCACGACAGCGACTATTACGCCCAGCATCTCGACGAGCTTGCGCAGGAGCTCAATGCCAACGTCCTGCCCGTGCTCGACGAGACCGCGCACGCCGAGGCGGACGGCGATACCGTCACCGTGACGGCATCGGCCAAGGAATACGTGCCCGTGCGCGGCGCGGTGCTGAAGTTTTACGACGCGGCGCTCTTTACATTCGAGAAAGCAAATTAGTATAGAGAAAAGGAAGAATCAACATGAAACACGGATTTATCAAGGTTGCAGCGGCTGCTCCCGAGATCCGGGTAGCAGACCCGATGTTCAATGCGGATGCCGTCATCCGCGCCATGGACGAGCACGCGCGCCTCGGCGTGAAGGTGCTCGTGTTCCCGGAGCTGACGCTCACGGGCGCCACCTGCGGCGATCTGTTCTACCAGAACACCCTGCTCGCGGGCGCGGCGGCCGCGCTCGAAAAGGTCGTCAAGGCCTCCGAGGGCAAGGACATGCTCGTGTTCGTCGGCCTGCCGGTCGCGCAGGGCGCGAAGGTGTATGACGCGGCGGCCGCCGTGTGCAACGGCGAGCTGCTCGGCGTCGTGCCGGCGAGCTGCCCGGGCGACAAGCACTTCGCCCTGCCCGGCGCGCTGCTCGATGATATTCAGATCGGCTCCCTCGGCCCGGTCGACTTCCACCCGCAGCAGCTGTTCCAGCACAGCGCGGTCAGCGAGCTGAACGTCGCCGTGCTCGTCGGCGCGGACGTGTCCGCCCCGGTGTCCCCGGCCGTGCGCCACGCGCTCGCCGGTGCGACCGTGCTCGTCGAAATGGCGGGCTTCCCGATGGCAACGGACTCCGCCTGCCGCGTGACCACCGCCGTGCGCGCCGAGAGCGCGCGGCTGCACGCCGGCGTCGTGCTGGCGGCCCCCGGCTTCGGCGAGTCGAGCACCGACGCGACGTATTCCGGCCTGTGCCTCATCGCCGAGGACGGCAAGGTGCTCGAGAGCGCCGAGGACGGCTGCTCCGACGTCGTGACCGAGCTCGACGTGCAGCTGCTCATCGCCGCGCGCCGCAAGGACGCGACCTTCACCGGCGACGCTGCGTCCTACGTCGTCACCGAGTGGGGCGAGGGCGTCGAGGAGACCGTGCTCACCCGCCCGTTCGGCAAGTACCCCTACCGCCCGGACGATCCGGCCGATTATCACGCCGCGGCCAAGCGCCTGCTGCACATGCAGGCCGCCAGCCTCGTGCGCCGCATGCAGTACGCCAATCTCAAGCACCCGGTCGTCGGCATCTCCGGCGGCGTGGACTCCACGCTCGCCGTCATCATCTGCGCCGAGGCCGTGAAGATGATGGGCCTGCCGGCCGATTACGTCACCGCCGTGACCATGCCGTGCTTCGGCACGACCGACCGCACGAAGTCCAACGCCATCATCGTGTCCGAGCAGCTCGGCGCGACCGTGCGCGTCATCGACATCGGCGAGAGCGTCATGCAGCACTTCAAGGACATCGGCCACGACCCCGAAAACCGCAACGTCGTGTACGAAAACTCGCAGGCGCGCGAGCGCACCCAGATCCTCATGGACGTGGCCAACGGCTTTGCCGACGGCGGCATCCATGTCGGCACCGAGGACATGAGCGAGTTTGCCGACGGCTGGTGCACCTATAACGGCGACCACATCTCCATGTACGACGTCAACGCCGGCTCCACCAAGACCATGGTGCAGATGGTCGTGCGCTACGTTGCCGAGACGACGGAGGACAAAGTGCTCGCCAAGGCCCTGCTCGACGTGCTCGACACGCCGGTCAGCCCCGAGCTGCTGCCCCCGACGCGCAACGGCGAGATCGCCCAGAAGAGCGAGGACTCCGTCGGCCCGTATAACCTGCAGGACTTCTTCCTGTACTATCTGGTCGATCACGGCTTCGCGCCCGAGAAGGTGCTCCGCCTGGCCGATATCGCCTACGGCGACGAGTTTGACCACGCGACGCTCAAGAAGTGGCTGCGCAGCTATTGCCGCCGCCTCTTCAGCCAGCAGTTCAAGCGCTCCTGCCTGCAGGACGGCCCGACGCTCAACGGCTTCAGCTTCTCGCCGCGCACCGGCTTCAGCATGCCGTCCGACGGGTCGGATGCCCTGTATCTGGCGACCGTGGACGCACTGAAGTAATTGCATCATCAAAAATTGTCATGGGCGGACGTGCAAAGTTTGCACGTCCGCTCTTGATTTTTTGCGCCGGATTGGGTATCATACTCGTGCGCTATATCCCGCCCGGAGCGGGAACAGCAGCTTAGGAGGTATTCAAAATGAACAACAGCAATGGTAAGACCCGGCGTCTGGCTGGGCTTGCACTCTTCACCGCCATCGTCGTCGTGCTGCAGCTGCTCGGCAGCTTCATCAAGGTCGGCCCGTTCGCCGTGTCGCTCGTGCTGATCCCGATCGTGGTCGGCGCAGCCGTTTACGGCGTCAGCGCCGGCGCGTGGCTCGGCTTCGTGTTTGGCGTCGTCGTCACGATCGCCGTCGTCACCGGCGCCGATCAGGGCGGCTACATCATGTTTTCCGCGCGCCCGGTTATGACCGTGCTCGTCTGCCTCATCAAGGGCACGGCGGCAGGCCTCGTTGCCGGTGCGCTCTATCGCGCCATCGGCAAAAAGCACGCGCTCGCGGGCGTCATCGTCGCGGCCGCGGCCGCCCCGGTCGTCAACACCGGGCTGTTCGTGCTCGCCATGGTGCTGTTTTATCAGCCGCAGCTGCAGGCATGGGCCGGCGGCACGGCTGTCGCGACCTATATCGTTACGGGTCTCGTGGGCGTGAACTTCCTGCTCGAGCTGGGCGTGAACCTCGTCCTGAGCCCGACCATCACCCGGCTGATCGCGGCCGGCAAGAAAGGCCCGGTGGACTGATATGCTGCTGGCTCTGGACGTTGGCAATACGAATATTGTGATCGGTTTTCTCGACGAGTCCGGCATCCGCAACATTGCCCGTCTGGAGACGGACCGCGACAAGACCGCGCACGAGTACGCCATCTCGCTGCGGCAGGTGATCGAGTTTTCCGGCATCGCGCCGGAGGACATCGACGGCGCCATTTTGTCGTCCGTCGTGCCGCCGATCAACGGCGCGCTCATCGCCGCCGTGCGCATGATCACGGGCATCCGCCCGCTCGTCGTCGGCCCCGGCATGAAAACAGGGCTGAACATCGCGCTCGACAATCCCGCCACCATGGGCAGCGACCTCGTCGTCGGCGCGGCCGCCGCGCTGGCCATCCATAAACCGCCGCTCATCATCATCGACATGGGCACGGCCACCACCATGACCGTGATCGACCGCGAGGCGCGCGTGCTCGGCGGGGCCATCATCCCCGGCGTGGGCATCTCGCTCGAGGCGCTCGCGAGCGGCACGTCGCAGCTGCCGCACATCTCGCTCGACGCGCCGAAAAAATGCATCAGCACCGACACGGTCGAGGCCATGCGCTCCGGCAGCGTCTACGGCACGGCCGCCATGCTCGACGGCATGATCGAGCGCATGGAGGCCGTGCTCGGTGAGCCCGCCGCCGTCATCGCGACCGGCGGCCTCGGCGGCTGCATCATCCCGTACTGCCGCCGCGAGATCACGTATGATAAGAACCTGCTGCTCAACGGCCTGTGGGCCCTGTATCAGAAGAATAAGCGTAAGCGTTAAGTGCGCGCACCGACGCCGCGGCGTCACGGAGATAGCTCCGTGACGCCGCTGTTTTTTCATCCGTACCCATAAGCCTTCTCCTCGAAGGGAAGGCTTGAACCCACCTCGGGCTCCCCTGCTGCGCAATTTCACAGCGCAGCAGCGACACCCCCCCAAACATAGAACAAACCCCAGATGGTTTTACCCATCTGGGGTTCGTCGGCTTGCTGCGCAAGCTCGCAGTATCCGAACCGAGGCGGGCCTTGCCCCCTCGGGCTCCCCTGCTGCTCGATCACATGACCTGCCGCATCATTTTCCACCCCAATATAGAACAAACCCCAGACGGCAAGCCGCCTGGGGTTCGTTCAATAGAGAGGAGAATATGAGGAGGGAGAAACTAGCAAATTAAGAGAGATCGTTCGTATCGACGAGTCGGACGTCGACGTCGAACGTTTTGCCGTCGCGGTAGATGGTCAGCGTGACGGTGTCGCCCACCTTCAGCCCGTCCTTGACGGCGCTGACTTCATAGGTGGTGGTCACGGCCTGACCGTTGACGGCCAGCAGCATATCGCCGGACTGGATGCCCTTTTTCTCGGCGTCCGAGCCCTCGGCGACGGCGCTGATATACAGCCCCTCGGGCAGATCGTAGTATTCAGAAGCGGCGGAGGACACCGCGCCCACGGTGATGCCGATGCTCACGCGGCCGGAAACGCGGCCGTCAGCAAGCAGCGCATTGACGATCGGGCGGATGGACGCGGTCGGGATCGCGAAGCCGATGCCCTCCACGCCCGTGGACAGGGCCTTCATGTTCGTGATGCCGATCACCTGCCCATACATATTGATGAGCGGGCCGCCGGAGTTGCCTTCGTTGATGGCGGCATTGGTCTGCAGGAGCGTCATGCTGTGCCCGTTATAGACCATGTCGCGGTTGATGGCGGAGATGATGCCGTTGGTCATCGTCCAGCGCAGCTGTTCGCCGAGCGGGTTGCCGATGGACACAACGTCGTCACCGACCTGCAGGGAGCTGGAGTCGCCGAATTCGGCGGGCGTGAGGCCCTGCGCCTCGATCTTGAGCACGGCGATGTCGCTCACGGCGTCCGCGCCGACGAGCTTGCCGGTGTACTCGGTACCGTCCGAGGTCGTCACGGTGACGGCCTTGGCGCCGTCGAGCACGTGCGTGTTCGTGACGATGTAGCCGTCGGCAGTGAGCACGACGCCGGTGCCGGTGCTGTATTCGCCGCGGCTGATGTCGGCATGGATGCCGACGACGGACGGCAGGCACTTGGCATACACGCTCTGCAGCGAGAGCGCGCTGCCCCCGGCGGGCTGGAGCGTCATGGTCACGCTCGGATCGGTCGGCGCGGCCGGCAGCTCGTTCTTGCCGGTGACGGTGGTGTCATCGTCCGTGTCCTCGCGGGGGAGCGTCACGCTGCCGTGCTGACCCGGCTCACCGTCGCCGGAGATGGCCTCCCGGCCGCGGCCGGCAAACACATAGCAGGACGCAATGATGAGTACGAGCACGCCGAGGACGATCATCGTGATCTTCAGCCCCTGATGGGACTTTTTCTTCGGCGCGGCGGCCTGCGACGGGCTCCAGTAGGAGTCGTAGCAGCCGGTGCCTGCGGTATCGGTGCGGGGCGCGGTATAGCCGGCCTCATACCAGTCGGACTCCGGTTTGCGGACGTTGTCGTACATTGTGGTGTCCCTCCCAAGGAACGATTTGATGATAGCACGTGATTTTGTGCTGCTTATGAATGGAAAACAAACATTTTATGAATTCCGCGAACAAATCATGAACTCTTGCGCCCGCCCCGGCGGCCGGTGCTTTCGGGCTTGGCGGTGGGCTTGGGCGCGGGCTTTGCGAGCGTGAGCGTGAACACGAACTCCGTCACCCCGTCGCGGCTCGTGACGGCGATGTCCTCGCCGTGCGCGTCGAGGATGCTCTTGACCAGGTACAGTCCGAGACCCACGCCGTCGCGGTCGAGGCTGCGGCTGCGGTCGGACTTGTGGAAGCGGTCGAAGATGAACGGCAGGTCGTCGGGCGGAATGGTCTCGCCGTGGTCGCGCACGGAGATGTAGGCCTTGCCCTCCGACTTCCAGAGCGAGACGCACAGCGTGCTGCCGGGCGCGGCGAACTTGACGGCGTTGTCCATCAGGTTATAGAGCACGCGCGTGATGGCGTCGGGGTCGGCGAGCACCTGCATGGAGTCCTCGGGCAGCTGGAGGTCGACGTCGAGCTGCTTGTCGTCGGCGCGCGCCTCAAAGCTGAGCATGGTGCTGACGATCTTCTCCGAGATGTCAAACTCACGCCGGCGCGTCAGGTCCTCGCCCGTGCTCTCGAGACGCGACATGTCGAGCATACTGCGCACGAGGCGCGAGAGCCGGCGCGTCTCGTCGGCGATGGTGGCGAGGTACTTGTCCTCCTGATCCTTGGGGATCGTGCCGTCGAGGATCCCGTCGGCAAAGCCGGCGATGGTGGTCATGGGGGTCTTGAGCTCGTGCGAGACGTTGGCGATGAAGGCGTTGCGGCGCTGCTCGCTCGTCTCGAGCGAGTCTGCCATGGTGTTGAACGCCGAGATGAGCGCGCCGACCTCGTCGGTGCGTCCGTCGTCCGTGACGCGGGCGGAGAAGTCGCCGTGGGCGAACTTCTTGGCCGCGACGGCCATCTCGTCGAGCGGCTGGGCCATGCGCTTGCTCGTCACGAGCGAGAGCAGCAGCGCGATCATCATCACGGCTGCGGACGCGGCGAGAAACACCCACACGAACGTGCGCCAGCCGTCGATGATCGTGGCGCTGTTGGTGGCCACGAACACATAGCCGACCACGCGCGCGGCCGCGCCGATGGTGATCGGCTGCGCGACGACGTAGTGCGCGGAGCCGTAAAACCCGCCGAGGCTCGTGATGAGGTTGAGCTTGCCGTCGCTGCGCAGCTGGATCATCGACGCGGTGCCGACCGTGCGGCCGAGGTGCTCGCAGGCGATGTTGCGGCACGAGCAGGACACGATCGTCCCGTCGGTGTCCGTGATGAAGATGTGGTTACCGGTAGATTGTGCAAGGGTGCTGATGACCATACGCAGGTCCCAGCTTGAAAGCTCGCCGTCGCGCACGAGCGCCTGCGCGGCGTGGCTGACCTCCTCGGCGTTGGAGACCATGTTGTCGCGGTATTCGCTGATGACATAGCTGCGGCCGAGGAACACGAACGCCGTGCCGAGGATCAGAAAGCTGAAGAGCACCATGGCGGCGGTCGCGGCGAAGTTTTTGAAATAGATGCTTTTCACTTACGTCTCTTCCGCTTCAAACTTATAGCCCACGCCCCAGACAGTCTTGAGCGCCCACTTGTCGGACACGCCCTCGAGCTTTTCACGCAGGCGCTTGATGTGCACGTCCACGGTGCGGCTGTCGCCGAAGTAGTCGAAGCCCCACACCTCGTCGAGCAGCTGGTTGCGGGTGTAGACGCGGTTGGGCGTCGCCGCGAGGTGGTACAGCAGCTCCATCTCCTTGGGCGGCGTGTCGATCTTTTTGCCGTCGACGATCAGCTCGTAGGAGTCGAGGTTGATGACGAGCTTGTCGAACGTAAGCTTCTTGCTCTTGGGCTTGCCGTCGTCGCCGGTGCGGCGCAGCACGGCGTGCACGCGCGCGAGCAGCTCCTTGACCTCGAAGGGCTTGACGATGTAGTCGTCCGCGCCCATCTCCAGGCCGGAGACCTTGTCCTCGGTCTCGCCCTTGGCGGTGAGCATGATGATGGGCATTTTCATGGTCTTGCGCAGCTCGCGGCAGACCTGCCAGCCGTCCATGACGGGCAGCATGATATCGAGCAGCACGAGGTCAGGCTGGATCTCCCTGGCCATCTCGACGGCCTTGCCGCCGTCGGCCGCGTGCGAGACCTCGAACCCGTCCTTCTGCAGGTACAGGCGCAGCAGCTCTGCGATGTTGATATCGTCCTCCACGACGAGCACTTTCTGGCTCATGTGATGTTGCCTCCTTCGCCGGCGCGGGCCGCGCCGGGTATCATTTTCACAATTTATTCTTATTATAAAACAACGGGCACGGCGTTTTCATGTCCAATCTGTAAAATCCGCGCGCCCACGACCCCCGCGCGCATGGAAAAGGCATTTACAAGACCGGAAAAATGTTGTATGGTTATCTGTATACATCATTTTGAACGAACAGCGAGGCAAACGCATGAATACCTATGGCGAACGCGTAAAAGTGACGATCTTCGGCGAGTCGCACGGCCCGGCGATCGGCGTCGTGCTCGACGGGGTCCCGGCCGGTGAGGCCATCGACATGGACGCCGTGCGCATCCAGATGCGGCGGCGCGCCCCCGGCTCGTCCGACCTGACGACCCACCGCTCGGAGACGGACGACCCGCTCGTGATGAGCGGCATCCTCGACGGTGTGACGACCGGCGCGCCGATCTCGGCCATCTTCCGCAACAAGGACCAGAACAGCGCGGCCTACCACCCAGAGGTCCCGCGCCCGAGCCACGCGGACTACGCGGCGACCGTGCGCTTCGGCGGCCACGCCGACCTGCGCGGCGGCGGCCCGTTCAGCGGCCGGCTCACGGCGTGCCTGGTGTTCGCCGGGGCGGTCTGCCGGCAGATCCTCGAGCGCCGCGGCATCACGATCACGGCCAACGCCGTGCGCGTCGGCCAGGCAACGGGCAAAGAGCTGAACTTTGACATGAAGCGCGCCATTCTCGACGCGCGCAGCGCGGGCGATTCCGTCGGCAGCGAGCTTGAGTGCGTCGTCACGGGCGTGCCCGCCGGCGTCGGCGGGCTGCTCTTCGGCGGCATGGAGAGCCGCATCGCCGGCATGCTCTATGCCATCCCCGGCGTGAAGGGTGTGGAGTTTGGCCGCGGCTTCGCCCTCGCCGAAATGCGCGGCAGCGAGGCCAACGACCCCATCCGCCTGAAAAACGGGCGCATCACCATGGCGTCCAACAATGCCGGTGGCATCAACGGCGGCATCACCAACGGCATGCCGCTCGTCGTGCGCATGGCCCTGCGGCCAACGCCGTCGATCGCGTGCGAGCAGCCGTCGGTCGACCTGACCACGATGGAGGAGACACCGCTGCGCATCAACGGCCGGCACGACCCGTGCCTTGCCCCGCGGGCGATCCCGGTCATGGAGGCCGCGCTCGCCTGCTGCGTGCTCGACGCCATGCTCGACACCGCCGCCACGATCTGAGAAAGGAGTTCCACATGGACGAAAACAAGACCCCGGCTCAGCAGGCCCCCGATACGGCCGCGCCGGAAACCACGAACATCGAACAAACCACCCAGCCGGAGACCACCCCGGCCCCGGAAGTCACGGCCACCCCGGAGACCACGGAGACCCCAGAGGCCCCCGCGCAGAAGGCCGAGCACGGCGCGCGCTGGCGCCACGCGCTCTGGCGCGGCATCGCGGGCGTGCTGGCGGCCGTGGTGCTGCTGGCAGCGTCCGGCTTCGGCGTGTTCCGTCTGGGCAAGGGCGCGCAGAGTGTTGAAGGCGCGTTCGACGCCGACCCCGGCACGTTCGTGCAGCACGACATCGTGTTCATCCTCAACACATTTGACGACCCCGCCGGCGGCAGCGCGCAGTACGCCGTCGTGCCCATCGGCGGGCAGCTCGTGGCCTTCCGCTTCCCCGCGCGGTGGGACGCCTCGGTCCAGACCATTGCCGACGCGACCACCAGCATCCTGCAGGGCCAGAGCCGCTCCATCGACAGCTTCATCCGCGTCACCGGCACGGTCAAGGCCATGCCGGAGGCCATCTCGTCCGCGCTCTACAGCTGGTATACGGACAACCATGACTACCTGCAGCAGATCGGCGCCATCGGCGACAGCGACGACGCGGCCGACTACCTGCCCGACGCCATCGTGCGCGTGGACTACGTCGGCGGCATCCCGCAGGGCTGGGTCGAGGGGCTGACGGTCGCCGCCGTCGCCTGCCTGATCTATGCCATCGTCGTGCTCATCCGCATCCTCTGCGGCAAGTACGACGAGGTGAAGCTGCCGGACATCACGTTCGAGCTCGTGGACATGACGCCCGAGACTCCGGCCGAGCCGGAAGCCGAGCCGGAGGAGACTCCGGAAGCACCGGCCGAACCGGAGACCCCGGAGACCCCCGCGCAGCCTGAAAAATCTGACGAAACCGAGGACACGCCCGATGCCTGAGCACAAACTGTGCGTGCCGTGCCTGTTCGGGCTTGAGGGTCCGCTCGGCAACGAGCTGCGCCACATGGGCCTGCGTGACGTCATGCCCGAAAACGGCCGCGTGCGCTGCACGGGCACGGATGCGGACATCGCGCGCATGAACATCCGCTGCCGCTTCGGCGAGCGCGTGCTGCTCGAGCTGGGCAGCTTCCCCGCCCCGACGTTCGACGCGCTCTTCGAGGGCGTGAAGGCCCTGCCGTGGGCGCAGTACCTGCCTGCAGACGCGGCCTTCCCCGTCAAGGGCTACAGTCTGGAGTCGGCCCTGCACTCGGTGCCCGACTGCCAGAAGATCATCAAAAAAGCCGTCGTCGAGTCGCTCAAGCAGCGCTATCATGTGAACTGGTTTGCCGAGACCGGCGTCCTGTATCAGATCCAGTTCTCGCTCGTGCACGACACGGCCACGCTCTATCTCGACACGACCGGCGCGCCGTTGCACAAGCGCGGCTACCGTCCGGCGCACGTGGCCGCGCCCCTGCGCGAGACGCTGGCC
>ERZ809296.1115-NODE-1115-length-33929-cov-32.556828_pt1 | contig 33929 bp, 38 predicted proteins | sample MGYA00520511_ERZ809296 | MGnify/ENA primary metagenome ERZ809296 (study PRJEB31576, sample SAMEA3212662) | Homo sapiens | biome: human-gut; feature: human gut; material: fecal | place: Sweden | collected 2012 ...
CACCCGCGAGCTGGAATAGACCCCATTATTTCGAGTTAGAGTCGCTGATATAATCCGCGGCTCATTTTTCATTTTCGACAGGCTTTTTGATATACTTCCCGTTCTTGATTCTCGCGTCCGCCGGCTTCTCTGCGTCCTCTGGGATCCCCCAGACCGAGCCAATGCGGATCGCACCGGGAACGCGCCCCTCGCCGCACAAAATCTGAATACGGCGGGTGGATATACCCCAGCGTTCGGCGGTTTGCGCGATTGATAAATACTTCATGGGCAGCACTCCTGTTACAGTTCAGTTCTGCGTCTGCTTATAAAATCACAGTATAATTATAATCGCCAAAGCGAATAAAAGCAAGGGCTTTTCGGAAAAGTTCAGGAAGTATTTTCAACTCAAAAATCAAGGGTTTGGGGCTTCCCCAAAAATCAAAATGGGCGTATCGGCTGCAAAGCTGAACCGCTCATTTTCCGGTGTGTACGGACACCGGATGTGCTTGCTACTCTCTCAAATCTCATATCCGCAGATACAACGCGCTCCCGCTTTCGCAAAAGCAGGGGCGCATATTTTTTGAAAATTTCTCATTTCGATACCTGCGTTTTGACTTAAAAATGTCCGTTGTAAAGTGAGGGGCAACGAATCGCCAATGCCCTCGTCTTCAAAATTTTCTTTTCGTCACTACCAAGTTTTGAGAAAAAATGTCCGTTGTATTGTGAAAGGAGTGTTTCAATATGCCAGACCGCACACGACCCATCCGCAAGGAAATCTGCCTGAACGAGCAGGAACTGAGCCTGATCCGTCACAAGATGAACCAACTCGGCACCCGCAACTTCGGCGCTTACGCCCGCAAGATGCTGATTGACGGGTACATCATCAAGGTCGATTACACCGAGCAGAAAAAGTTAGCTGCCGCCGTCAGCCGTGCCGCCTCAAATATCAACCAGATCTGCCGCCGCATCAACAGCACCGGGCATTTCTACGATGCCGATGTTGCCGAGCTGAAAGCGCAGCAAGCCGAGATCTGGGAACTGCTGAAAGTGCGGCAGAGAGATGAGCTTTGACCACAACGGGATTTTCCATGTGTGGGTTTTCCGTCACCGGTTTTCCGGACGGTGGACAAGCTGACGCTCCGGAGCGTTCCGCGGCCGGATTTTTGGAGCATGGATTTCCAAACTGTCACAGGGGATGAAATTCATACCCAAATCAATAAGAAATAAATCAACGCTCAATATAGTCATCCATCAATCCTATCAATACTGGTTTTGATGGATGGGATAGGAGGATTATGTCACAGAAGTTTTTGAAGTTTACAAGCGAGAGCCCGGCGGCGTCCTATGTGCCGCTTCCGAGGTTCCTTCTCCAAGACGAAGCCCTGCGGGACATCAGCAACGACGCGAAGGTGCTCTATGCGCTGCTGCTGGACAGAGCCAGCATTTCCCGCCAGAATGGCTACGTCGAGCCGGACGGCACGATCCGGCTGTACTTCACCTTAGAGCAGGCACAAGCCAAACTCCACCGCAGCCGCCAGAGCGCCACGCAGATCTTCCGCGAGCTGGAGTACAGCGGCTTGATTATCCGAAAAAAGCAGGGTTTGGGCAAGCCCGCCCTCATCACGCTGAATTACCCAGCGGACGCAAAGCTGATTCAGCCAAAAGAGGATGGCGCAATATCGCACGAATAAAGGTCGAAAACAAGGTGTTTTCCGCCCCACAAGCGCTGAGAAAACACAGGGGAATATCTTTTCCCATAACACCTCAGAAAAGCGTGTCTATGCGCCTACAGAAGCGATAAAGGAGGAAACAAGTGAACGCAGAAAAAGCCAATATCCAGACTGGTGTTGATGCAGCCGAAATTCCGGAATACGTCTTTGAATCGCTGGCACGGAGTCTGCTTCCGGTAATTCAGAAGTACTACGAAAGCGAAGACATCAAAAAGGCATTTGCTGAATGGAAAGCAAAGAAGGAGATTTGAGACAGTGCATCTACATAAAAAAACCGGGAGGATTGCCACGATCGGCAGTCCTCCCGGTTTCTTTATTACCAGTCTTCAACTTCTTCTATAAAAACAATAAATCCGAACCCATGACCAATCGGTACAAGGTTCGGATTATATTGTTTTGTCAAGTGGCAACAATTCGGATATTTTTGCTTTTTCCCTTCGCCTTTTTTAATCTGCAAGCAAGATAGAAAAACCGGAATTAACAATCTAATAGTCTCCGCTCTGCTTCCACATTTTCTATGTGCCATCCGGCAATACTTTGTTGCTCATACTCATATATATCTCGATTCACAACACGTGCATTGAGCGCAAGCATGCCTTTCTGTGGACGATCCGCATATACATATCTGTGTGCATGTCGTATAATCATTTCACGAAACAATTTACTGTATGCCAGAGAATAGTCCAAACCAGACATTTTCCTTTTTACACCGACTTCGGAAAATAGAAGTAGTTTTGGAGAAATGGGCATTAATATATTACTATATTTCTTTCCCCAGCCTCCACCAAAATCATAGTCCCTTTCGCTATTGTAATTCAAACAAATAACAGGATCATCTGATGTTGGGAACGAAATACCATCAGCGGCATGAACCACTTGCCAATTGAGCCGTTCGGACACTTTTACAGTTGATGTAAGCAAATGCTTTAAATCATGTAAGTAAAATCCTTTGCCAACAATCGTTTTCATTTCGACTATGCTTTTCTCTCGATCAAGTGATATCTTGAGTGGAAATAGGACATCTTCTATACTTTTGCTGTTGGCAGACTGATGGGATACGCTTCTTTGTAATTCATGCTCAGATACCTTGTTTAGCTTTCCGCAAACTTCGTTCATCGCGTCAGGAAATATTTTTAGGTTTTGCTTAGTTAATCGCAAGTATGCAGCCGGCGTGCGAAAACATTGGGCAAAAACAAAGTGTGAGAGTATTTTTATTTCCTCTTTTGATAGCTTCTCATCGTTAATCAGCTTATCGAATATTGGTTTTGCTGGTCGTTCAAATTCTTGATCAAACCAATGTTCAAAATCATCAAGTTCTTCATTGCCGACAACTCTTGTATAAAAGTCATTCCATACCGCGGTGTTTTTGATTGATTGCTGTGTCCAGTATGGAACATTTGCGTTGGATACCAGAATACTATAAGTTCGAATTGTCTTCCCATCAAGGCTCCAGTTTTTCAAATAGAATTGCGGAATGTAGTGATTTCTTCGAGTTATATTCTGACTCATGACGCCATCACTCTTTTGCGTTCTTGATCCGCTTCTGGATATCCTCCACGGACGGTAGCTGGCGCTCCAGTTCTTCCGGCAGGTTGCTGGTGATCTGATAGGCACTGACGCCGATGGGCTTGCTCATGTCCTTGAGCGAATACTCCGCCACGAGGTCATTCTTGCTCTTGCAGAGCAGCAGGCCAATCGACGGATTGTCCTGCTCTTTTTTCAGGATACCATCCACGGCAGAAAGGTAGAAGTTAAGCTGCCCTGCGTATTCCGGCTTGAACTCGCCGGTCTTCAACTCGATCACCACATAGCAGCGGAGGTTGAGGTTATAGAACAGCAGGTCGATGTAGAAGTCATCGCCGCCTACGTTGAGGTGGTACTGGTTGCCGAGGAACGCAAAGCCGGTTCCCAGCTCCAGCAGGAGCTTTGTCACATCCTTGACCAGCGCCTGCTCGATGTCACGCTCTATCATATCCTCTTTGAATGGAATAAAATCGAAGATATACGGGTCTTTCATCGTCTGGGCCGCGAGTTCACTCTGCGGAGACGGTAGGCGGCTTTCAAAGTTAGATACCTTCTCCGCCAGCACCTGCCGCTGATACAGCCCGCTTTCGATCTGGTGGACCAGCACGTTGCGGGACCAGCCGTTTTTAGCAACTTGTTCGGCATACCAAATATGCTCATCTGCATTCTTCACTTTGTCCATCAGGGCAATATGGTGATACCAAGTAATTTGTGCAAGCGCCGCTTGCACAATTTTCTTTTCTGGAAAACGCAGTGCGAACTTCGCCATATATTTCAGGTTTCTCACCGAGTAGCCGGTGGCGTCCGGAAAAGACATTTTAATGTCGGTGGCAAGATTTTCAACAAATTTGTTGCCCCATGTCTTGTGCTCGTTGATGACCTCGCCGATGGAGTGGTAGAGAACCAGCAGCTCACGATTGACGCTGACCGTTGCACGGTACTGTGCCGTGCGGATCTCCTGCTTGATCGATTCGACGATATTCAGATATTCGTTGGAATTCATCAGCATTTTTCGTTTCCCTCCATCAGTTCATGCAGCAGTCCCTGACACCCCGCCAGCACATCCTGCCATGTAGTCTCGAAATCGTCGGTGTACCACGGGTCGGCTACATCGCGGGACTGCTTGGTGTAGTCCATCAGGAGGTGCAGCTTGCCAGAGAAATCGCCGCCGCAGATGCGGTACATATTCCGCAGGTTTGCGCTGTCCATGCCAATCAGGAGATCGTATTTGTCGTAATCCTGATCGGTGAGCTGCCGTGCTACGTGACCGTCGCAGGAGATCCCATGTTCTGCCAACTTGCGACGCGCTGGAGGATAAACTGGGTTGCCGATCTCCTCCCGGCTGGTTGCCGCTGATTCGATATGGAACTGTGATGCCAGCCCAGCCTTCTTGACCAAGTCCTTCATCACGAACTCGGCCATCGGACTGCGACAGATATTGCCGTGGCACACAAAGAGTATCTTTTTCATTGCATTCGCTCTCCTGCGTTGCTTCTTTTCCACCAGTATAGCAGGAAACCGCTTGCTCGTCGAGAGAAGAATGCAGCCATGCCTGAGATTCTATGGCTTCCAGCAGTTTTGCTTTCTTCCAGCCGAAGCGCAGCACAGCTCGGATGTACCACGCCCGTTCCTCGTTGCTGCTGCACCGCTCTAAAATCGCCACATTCTGCGTCCAGCCGAGGCTCATCGCCAGCCGTGTGATTTCAGGGGATTCTTCATAGGTCGCGTAAAACGCCCGCATACGGCGCAGGTTGCGGGGAGAAAAGCCCTCAACCGCAGGATAGGTCGTTTGCAGGTACTCGGACGCTGCAACAGCCGCGCCTTTCTCTGCTCTGCCGCTGACCACTCGGCCAATCTCGCAGTACAATTCCATCTGCGGAAGCTGCGCCGCTATGAGCTTGTCCAGTTCGGAAAACAGGACGCTGTAGTCTGCGGGTTTGCGGATGTTCATAGGGCTTCCCCTTTCTAATAATAGTTATTATAGGACGCACATTCGAATATGTGTTCGATTTAGCTATTTACTTGCACGCCATCTTGTGATATAATTACTAAAAAGGCATTTATGCGTTATCCAAATTTGTCGAAATCCGCAATGCCATTGTCCTTTTCATCTAATTTCGAACGAGTATAGTCATTCCTTATTTCAAGATACTGATGATTCAGGAAGGAGAATTTCCATGAAGTTAAAGGCGTTAAGTAATTATGATGGAGATAAATCCACAAGATTTGGAGATTGTATTTTGATATATGATCTTACGTCGATGATTGTATATGACTGCGGACACGGAAAGCACGCTGAATACGTTGAGTCTTTCCTGCAAAAAAACGCTACTATTACTTCAGTCAGTATTGTGGTTTCTCATAATGACAGCGACCATACTAACGGAGTATGTTCATTGTTGGAATGGTTATCTGACCAAGGTAAATATAAAGTTACAGTCTATACTCATCAGTATCTGAAACATTCCAGTACAATTCTAAAAAAAGTTGATGATGGTCGTCGTAACAAGGATAGTATCAGCCAAGCAATATTGATTGAATTCGATAACATCAAAAAAATTATCGAAAAGGCCAAGGAACTCAACATTTCGGCCCAGGAAGCACTTGACGGAGTATGTATTAGCACCTGTACAATTGTAGGCCCCACAGCTGATGAGTTTACTGATGTTGCAACCAAAGCGATTGATAATCGTGTAGATAACAAAATCGGTGAAGGTGATGCTGCGGAAACGGTGATGAATGCCGCAAGTGTTCAATTGAAATGTACTCTGGATGATGGAAAGACTTTGCTGCTCTGCGGAGATGCTTCACCCGATTACTTAAAAAATCTGATGACCTATGATATCATTCAGTTACCACATCACGGGCAGGAAGATGATGCTAAGGCAATTTTTGGAGTTCTCGGAGGACACGCTTATTCTAAGGACTACCTTATATCGGATAATACTGGCTCTTCTCCTAATAGCGGTGGATCCGAAGATATTGTAAAATATATGAAGGACGAGCGGTATCGGCAAGCATACAATACTAAGGATAAAATTATTGATTTGCCAACCGATTGTTCGTCTGCACATTCTATTTCGAAAAGGAGAACAAGTCTGGGTGATTTGGATAGTATCTAAAGCATTGGTCACATCGGAAGAGTTACTTCTTCGGCATCAATTTATACAAGAAATCACAGGAGTCAAGGTGTCCAACTGGATTGAATGTAATTGCCCAAGTAACCACAAATTCACAAAATCAATTGGGTATTATCGCTGCACCTCCGGCAAAGGTGAATATGGAGTTTTTGTTACTGCACATATGAATTTGGAAGTACAGCCTATTTTACAGCACGTATTGTCTCAGAAAAAGGCCTTGGTGGTAATTAATTCTTGTGCGATGCAGAAAAATTCAAGGCTCGATTGTATCAATGTCGTTAAAGGTAAAAATCCTCATTCTGAAATATTTTACGCTAAACAAGAATTGTCAGATGCAGGATTCTTAATGAACTATATTGAGGATGCCGGTGAGTTTGGATTTCGATCAACCGTATCAGAACGAGAGCTTTTTCAGCAAAGGCATTTAGGACTTGTAAAAGCAATTCGTACGGTTTATGAAAAGGCAATATGAAAATGAATGTGGAATATATCAAGGACTATAAATATAAGGAGCTAAAGCAATATGTTTTGGCTTACCTACTAATTGCAGTCGCTTCTGTTGGATTCTACATAAAAGATACAATTGGTGCAGCAGGACTACTATCTGCACTTTCCAGTATGATTGCAATCGATACCTTGGCAGGGGCAATTTGTGCATTAGTGTTCATCTTGAATGAGTTCTGGCCTGATAAAGTTAAGCAACTGATTATTTATAAAGATATGCCAAGTGATACCGTTTTTACAGATATAGCTTCTGATAAAATAGATGCAGCCGGATTTGATCTCGCAAAAGCAAAAGAAATGTTTGCACATTTATCAAATGCTCCAGCAAATCAGCAAACCGCAGAGTGGAACGATCTTCTGCGAAAATGCAAAGATGCCGAGCGTGGAAATGTTATCGACGCAGAACGGATGCAGTTGATGACGAGAGATATCTGTATGTCAACAATTTCTCTGTTGGTTATGACACTTATCGCATTTGGGGTTTTAGCAGTTGCCTACATGAGCTTAGTGACGGCAATCAAAATACTATACATCCCGCTCGTGTACCTTGTAATAATGTGGTTTGTGACAAAGAAAGCCGCCAAGAGTCGAGCCAATCGCATTGTAGTGTTAGTAATTAAAAATGCTGTTCAGGGATTATAAGCCCAGCTTAGTATCGATTCAATCAAGGCCACAGAGGAAAAAACGGCAGATTTGCTGTTCTTTCCTCTGTGGTCGTGTTTTATAATATCTGCACAATCTGCTCCCACAGTAGGATGTGCTTGGTGTCGATCATGCGGTTGTCGTGGTAATGTCCGAACAGCCAGTAATGGAAATCTGTTCTTTCCTGAACATCTTGCAGGAAGTCCGTGAGTCGGTCCGCCTCGTTGTGGCGGCTCCCCATGAGGGCGATGCTGGTGGGAGCACAGTGAGTGATGATGTAGTCCACCGCCCAGTCGACCGCGTCGAGGTTTCGCCGTGCCTCGGCGTATTCTTCATCGGAGGGAAGTTCCTGCGCCCACCACGAGATGTGGTTGACGCGGTACCTCGCTCTGGGCTTGCGCTGGAGCATCGTGAGCCTTCGCTCAAAATCCGGGGCATCCGGCTCCAGAATCCCATCCTCGATGTCGTGGCTTTTTGCGCCGCCCATGGTGAAGAAGCGGCAGCCCTCCAGCTCGAAGATCTGACCGCGCGTCAGATGCAGTACATGAGGGCGAATGCGATGCACCTTGCCGCCGTGCCAATCGTCCACCGGATATCGTTCCAGCGCGTCATAGTTTTCGTGGTTGCCGCAGACGAAGGCAAGCGTGAAGGGCAGGCGTTCCAGCCAGTCCAGCGTTTCATCGTCGCGGCTGTCACCAAACCACACGCCGCCGAAGTCTCCTGCGATGATGACCATGTCATCCTTTGTCATGTTAGCCTGTTCGGGAAAGTATTTTGGTTTGAATCGCTCAAAATTTCCGTGGAGGTCACCGGTCACATAGATCATGCAAATTTCCTCCTCTTCGGTTGGTCTACGGTCTGTTCGATTTCTACGCCGTTGCGGAAGGTGACCTTGATGCGGTTGCCCGCCAGAACCGTGACCTTTTCCAACATCTGATAAACCACACCATCGTCCCACTCTGTAATCCCCACAGCCACCGCGGTCATTGCCGAGGCGGCCGCATGGATGCGGCGGCTGATCTGCTCCTGTTCCCGCCGGATACTAAGGATAGCTGCTTTTCGGCGTTTCAGTTCTTCCATCGTGGTGGAGATGGCACGGAAGCGCTCGGCGTATTCGTCCGCGTCACCATTTGCCGCTTCCGCCAGAAGCACGTCAAACTGTTTACCTAACTCCGTGACCGCTCGGTCGATATCCCCGAGGCTCATGCTCTCACCGGGAACCGGAGCCAATTCCTGCTCCATCGCATCCACCAGTTGATCCGCCAGAACCTTGCGCCCCGACATAGACGCATTGATGGCTGCCAGCACCGCCTGCTGGAGTGGGACTTCGTCCAGCGTCGGAGATTCTTTGCAGTATTTCTTGCCATAATCCAATCGGCTGCTGCAGCGCCATACGGCACGTTTCTCACCGTGCTGTGTCCACACCACTCTGCGGTATGCCGTGCCGCACTCACCGCAGAACAGCAGACCACTGAGTGCGTACTTGCCGCTGTAGCGGCTCATACCTGTGGGGGCGCTCTTTTTCGTGCCGCCGGTCTGGGCCCGGCGACGCGCCAGCTCCATCTGCACGGCATCGAACCGTTCCCGTGGGATAATAGCTTCGTGGTGGTTCTGAATCAGATACATGGGAAGCTGTCCAGTATTTCGGATGACCTGCTTGCTGATGCAGTCCCGAATGAAGGTCTTTTGGAGCAGGACGTCACCGCAGTATTTTTCATCAGAGAGGATCGTCCGCAGATTGGAGGTTGTCCATTCCGTCGTTCCTGCCGAATTCTTGAATCCGCTTGTTTCCAAGGTTTCCTTGATATTGCGCAGCGTCTGACCGGATAGGTACAGCTCGTAAATCTTTCGAACAGTCTCCGCCTGCTCTGCGTTGACCACCATCTCTCCGTCAGGGTTCTTTTCGTACCCCAACAAGGTCTTATACTGGATGTTTGCTTTCCCCGTCCGCATCGCCTGATGCTTGCCCCACTTGACGCGGGAGGATATCCCTTCGCTTTCGGACTGTGCGAAGGCACCGTGGATGGTGATGAGGAATTCGCTTTCCGGGTAGATAGAATTGATGTTCTGCTCCTCGAAGATGACCGGGATGCCCATGCTGCGCAGCTCGCGGGTATAACTCAGGGTGTCCACGGTGTTACGGGCGAAGCGGGATACCGATTTGGCGAGGATCATGTCGATCTTGCCCTTCCTGCACTGGCGGATCATGCGAAGAAAATCCTTGCGCTTGCAGGCGGAGGTACCGGTGATACCCTCATCCGCGAAGATATCCGCCATCGTCCAGTTGGGGTTTGCCATGATTTTTTCCGTGTAGTATGCTTTCTGGTTTTCATAGCTGCCAAGCTGCTCGTCCTTTTTGGTGGACACGCGGCAGTATGCGGCTACCCGGAGATTTTTCTTCTTTTCCTGATCCTGCGGCGATTCCTCCTTTGCGGGGATGATAATGACCTTCGGTTCAGGGCGGGCCTGTGTCATGCTTGATCACGCTCCTCTAAGACTTGATTATTTTTCAGCAGGACTTTGACCGTCTTACTGCCATAAGTGATTTTCCGGACACTCTGCCGCAGAAGGTTCGCATCCAGTTCCCGCATCTTTGCCTGCTTCCCGAAGATGCTGCGGAGCCGGTGGGCTTCGTATTCCTCCATCTCGACGCTCACAAGGGTCAGTACCGCCAACTCCATTGCCTTTTGGCGTGCGATTTCTTCATCCACAGGAGGTGTCTGCAGCAACTTCTCCAGTTCCAGCCGGCGTTGCCTGATGTCTTCCGTGGTGGGAACACTGGATGATTCTATCTTGATGAGCTGCGGATCATCGACCACCTGATTCAGTATCTTGAGGACTTTTCGTGCTACGCTGTCGGGTACGATGCCGCCGCACAGCCTGCGCAGTTCTTTCTGTGCTGGTGTCTGCTTATACTCAGGGCGCATCTCTTTTCTGCGTTCCTGGGCAGCGTGGAACTGCTCCGTCGGGATGAGCGCGGGGAAATGCTTCTCACCAACGTATCGGTCATCCTCTAAAATCCGTGCTACCATATTCTTGTTCCACGGCTTGTCCCCGTCATATGGAACATCCTCCGTCTGAAGCCGTTCGGCAAGCTGTTTGAAGGAGGCTCCGGCGAGGTATTGCAGGTAGATGCTCCGTACCGTTTCCGCCTCCTGCGGCTGCGGCACGATCTCACCAAACTCCATCTTGTAGCCGAATGGCTGTTTTCGATTTCCCATTATCTTTGCGTCCTTTCTATTTTTTCTGTGACCTCCAGTCCGTTGAGAAGCCGGAAGCACAGTTTTTCATTGTCCACGACCTCGATTTTCTCGACCAGGTCGCTGAATAGTTGCTCATCGAAGGTGTCCGGCCAGTCCGGCCCGCTTTCAAGAACATCCAGCATATCCTGTGTTTGCTGAATGGTGTGGTCCTCCTCAGATCGCAGGATGCGTTCCTTTTGGAGTTTCAGTTCCCGGCGGCGTTCCGCAAGCAGATTGCTGCGGGATATAAAAATGTCAGGATTGACGCTGCCCTGCTGCTTGAGCTGGGTCAGAAGTCGTTCCTGACTGGCAATATCTGATATTTGTTTGTTGATCTCCACGATGTTTTCGCTCCAGAGGAGACTGCCGGTTTTGGCAGTGTGGAGGTCAGAGATGAGCTGTTCGAGAATATCTGTTCCATAGTGTTTGAGTTTGTAATACAGACGAAGGAACGCGCTTTTTAGCTGTTCCTCCGGAACTTGCGTATTGGGACAGGCCGCCGCTGACTTATCATGTTTGCGGCATACCCAATATGATATACTTTTACAGTTTTTCAGTTTGCAGAGGGAACCGCAATTTCCGCAGGTCACTTTGCGAGTGAATGCTTTTTCAATTTGTGCATCAGACTGTATACCGGCATTTTTCCGCTTCAGCAGTTTTGTGTTTTACTGAAAACTTCTCGACTGATGATGGGAGGATGTGAATCTTTTACAAGTACCTGATCATATTTCCCATGGTTGAGTTTCTGCTGCCACGGTATATATTGTGTGGTGTATTTTTTCCGTGAAAGTGAATCGCCAACATACTTTTCATTTCGCAGGACATACAGGACGGTCGACGATTGCCAATATGGGGTTTTATCACGCGTTGAATGCCCCATAGCGGTAATTTCTTTTGCAATATCATCTGCACTGATTCCTGCAAGGTAACGTTCAAAAATATAGCGAATAACCGTTGCCTCGTCTTCACGTACTTCCAAATGATCCTTGATCAACCGGTAACCGAATGGAGCCTTGCATGTAGAAAATCTTCCCTGTCGAATTCGGAACTGATAGCTCCACCGCATTCGTTCGGAGATGGCTTCACTCTCCCGCTGAGCCAGCGCCGCGAACATGGCGATAAGAACTTCGCCGGATCCCTGCGCGGTGTCGATGTTCTGTTCCTCGAAGTAGACGCTGACGCCCAGCGCAGCCAATTCCCGCACCGCTTCCAGACTCTCTTTGGTATTGCGAGCAAAACGTGAGGAGGACTTCACAAGGATGCGGTCAATACGCCCTTTCCGGCAGTCCTCCATCATCCGCAGGAAGTCATCCCGCTTGTCTATGGACGTGCCGGTGATGCCTTGGTCGGCGTATATGTCTGCCAGTTCCCAATCGGGGTTATCTGTGATGAGTTTGGAGAAGTAGGCATTCTGCGCGGTAAAGGAGTGCTTCTGATCCTCGGAGTTGGAACTGACGCGGGCATACGCTGCTACGCGGAGCTTTCTGGTGTTTTCCTGACTTGCTGCCGGGATCGTAATAACCTGCGGTGCCATGGCCAGAGAACCGTTGGTTTTCTCCTTGCCGCTCATTTGTTGTCACCTCCTGTCAGCAACACACAATACCATGAAGCATCCGGAATAGCTATACCCAAAAGCGAAGAATCAGAGAGAAACAATAATATCTGCGCCAAGCTGTACCATCAGACGCGCGGCAATCTTTTTTGCTTCGCTGCCACTGACAAGCCCGCGCTCCCGCAGACTGCGGAGCAGGGTGACGATGCCGAGATAATCTGCGTTTGGATTCATTCGAAACCCTCCTTTTTGATTTTGGTAATGAAAACACCCAGGCCCGTTTGTCAAATGGGCTTGGGTGTTCTCACTACACGCTATTCTTCTATCCGGTAATCGCGCCTTACATAATAATTGTCAATCTCGAAAAGAGAGTGCCATCTCAGTTGAGTTAAGACTTTCCGCTCGCATTGTTCTCCAGCGATGCTATCTTGCTGTACCCCTGTTTAATGATCCGTTCCATCGCCTCTGAAAAAATAGCATTGCGCTCACTATCTTCCACACTGCTATAACGTCCTGTTTTTGCGCAATACTCACTCAGCTCACTTTTCAGGTTCTCTGCCGAATTCCGATAAGCACCTTTCTTATCCGCGCACTTAAAAAGGGCAAGCGTACCTGAAGCCACCGTTGTCAATGCAGTAATGAAAGCGATAAGCTTGGCATTCACCTCTGCCTTGCAGGTAAAGTAAGTGGCAGCAGCAGGCAGAATGATGCCCAGAAAGGAAAGGACACTCCACGCGAATTTATAGAAAGCAGCCTTGTTGATATAGTACGCAAGGCTTGAATACGCACGCAATCTAAGGGTTCGGTCTTCAATAGCGTCAAAAAGAAAACTGTAGCTTTCCAACTCTTTGCGGCCAAATGAAATCTTTACGCCATTGTCCGGCGTGGCCGACTCGGTCTTTTCTTCCACTTCAGCACACCTCTTTCTATACTTGATGGCTACATCTTTTGGATTCTGCTTTCTGCGTTCCCTTGCTGCCTCGCAACAGAGTCATCTGCGCACATCGTGCAGACAACACCTCGCCAAAAATATAGGATATTGTATCACATTTGACAGGAAAAGGAAACTTCAAGGCCTGTCATTAAAATCGAAAAGTTACGGTAATGAATAATATCGTTTCTTTAGCTTCGGTGATGCGATATTCACTTTTTATACCACGATTTCGACGCTGAAAACATCTTCGATCGGTATCTCTCTCCGGTCCGTCATCTGGATCATCCCAGCGACCGCGTCGATGCGCTTGACCTCGCCGGTGACGGTCTGGTAGCTCCCGCCATTTTTTCTCTCATCCGGCACGAAGTAGGTGATGGACACTGTTGGCCTGCCGGGGAGCAGTTCTTGAAGATGCTGCAGCTCCGCGTCGACGCGCGCAATCTCGCTCTCATCAAGCTCGATGCGCCGGTCCGTCAGCCGACCTGTTTCCGCGATGGCAGCGTGGTGGCCGGTCAGGGCTGCAAAGGGGGAAAACTGCGCCGCGCGGTCGTGCAGCGACATGCGCGGATGGTTCTGCGAGGTCGGATGCGGGAGGTCAATGATATCGTCGTATTTGCCGCTCATGCCTTGTGCCCTCCGATCTGGCCGTTGCGCTCTCGGGCGGTCGCGCCGTCTAGATAGCTCCCGCCGTTCAGAATCGCGTTCTTGCCGAATTTTTTCTTGATGCCCAGCATCGCTTCCTGAATTTTGCGTTCGCGCTCCAGTTTGGTTTCTTCATCCTTGTGCTGCTGTTCCTGCGCCGCAATATCGTCGAACAGGTTGAACTGTACCGGCACTTCGGCTTCCTGCGGGACATCGTCCTCGCTCACGATCTTGTTCGCTGTGATGGTGATCCTGCGGACGGACAGCTTGGGGTTGACCTTCCCGTCATAAATCCCGAGAATCGCATCCATGATGCTGCGCGCAGAGGACGTCTTGCGCGGTAAATTCGCTGTACCGTGTGCGTGTTTGGGAATCTTCCTGCCGTAGCGGTCCGTCACGATTTCGCCGCGGAAATTGCCGCCTGCGGTGTTTTCAATGTCGTAGCCGACCGTCAGCGTGAGCTGGTCGGTCACGAGGCGCTTTTCAAGCAGATCCATTGCGACGGCCTCTGCCATCTCGCGCACGACGAGGCGCGCTTTATCGTACGGATACGGGCATTGCAAAACCTGCCCGGAGCTGATGCTGTTCGTCTCCGGCCGGTACGCTTTGATGTCCTCCATCCGGCATGGTTCCCAGCCCCAGGCATGGTCGATGAGCAGCTCTGCGTTGATGCCGAACATCTGGTAGAGCAACTCTTCGTTGTAGTATTCGTTCGGCTTGCCGATGGAGCATTTTGCAATGTCGCCCATGGTGTAGATACCGATGGTCTCGAGCTTTTTGGCGTAACCCCTTCCAACGCGCCAAAAGTCCGTCAGCGGACGGTGCGCCCAGAGCTGCCTGCGGTAGCTCATTTCGTCAAGCTCTGCGATGCGGACGCCATTTTCATCCGGCGCGACGTGCTTCGCCATGATGTCCATGGCGACCTTGCAGAGGTAGAGATTTGTTCCGACGCCCGCCGTGGCCGTGATGCCCGTGGTGTGCAGCACATCGAGGATCATGGTCTTTGCCAACTCGCGGGCGGTCATGTGATACGTCTCGAGGTAGCTGGTCACGTCCATCATCACCTCATCGATGGAGTAGACGTGGATGTCCTCGGGCGCGACGTATTTGAGATAGACATTGTAGATCTGTGTGCTGATCTGAATGTATTTCGCCATCTGCGGCGGCGCGACAAGATAACCCACCGCGCGCGACGGGTCAGTCGCCAGTTCGTGGGCATCGCAGCTCTTTTCAAAAAGATTGCCGCCTGCTTTGCGCCGTCGTTCGGCGTTGACTTCCTTGACGCGCTCAACCACTTCGAAAAGCCGCGCTCTGCCGGGGATGCCGTATGCCTTCAGAGAAGGCGATACCGCGAGACAAATGGTTTTCTCCGTGCGGCTAAGATCTGCTACGACCAGATTGGTCGTCATCGGGTCAAGGCCGCGCTCCATGCACTCGACAGACGCATAATACGATTTTAAGTCAATGGCGATATATGTCCGCTGCATGGCGCACCTCCTCGCTCTTAGTGTCTACCAGTATATCATAACGCTATAAATCGAACAACTGTTTGTATAAAACTTTTGTGAGGAATCTTGTGGAAACAGTCAGTTTCAAAAGTGCGTACGTCATGCTACAATGGAACGCGTTTGTGATTGGAGGAAGAAGAATGTTTTATACGACAGAGGAGGCCGCGATCGTGTGCGGCTTTTTGGATTTGTACCTAAACCGCGACAGCGTTGATCGCGCCGTACGGGAGCAGAATCGAAAATTCCAGCGCAGCGCCGCGAGGGGTGACCTTCGGCGCGAGGATTACCGGTGGGCGGAAAAGGCGCTGGACTTTCTCCAGCCCTGCTGGTGGCAGTCGCATGAGGATCATAGAGCGCTGCAAAACGCGCTGCTGAAAACACATTTGCTGGCTCAGAGATAAAACGATAGGTTTTGCCTTTGCTGAAAGTGTATCACACTTCTTTTGTGACCCAACTTAAGTTATAGCGAGAACTCCCAAGCTCACTTCATTTACAAGCGAGTTTGGGAGTTCTCGTTATGTGTCTTTTAGTTATAATTCGCACCAGGGAAAAGCATTGCTGTGATGCCCTCGACATATGATCTTGTTCTGTCTGTAAATCGCATCATTCCTATATACTTTGTTCGATCTCCAAAGACATCTTTTCTTCCGAATATTGCCTGATAGATTTCCTCCAGTCTATCTGCAACTTTCACAAGGTTTACGCCCGATTCATCGCGTATCTCGATATCTTCACCATTATGGATGAGAGATTCTTCCCTGGCTAAGAACGGAGTACATTCAAGTATGCCTATTCCCATAAGGATTTTTTTCATTGGGGTGGAGTCGTTTCCTGTTACGAATCGGTGGTACATATCCAAATCATACATCTGAAGTCCTATGATGATTGGAATAATATAACTTGCCGTAAAGGCTCTATCAAGGTCAAAACTTGTGCTCCTACGCAGCCAGTCAAATTGTGGTTCAGCAATTTTTATCAGCCGTGCATATCGCTCAGCTTGCCGAAGCGAAAAGTTAAACTGCCGTACAACCTCATGGCAAACAATGCCTGCGGTTTCATCCGAGCCAATCTCCAGTCGATCTCGAAGGAATCTTTCGTAGTCGGCATTTGGAATTGAAACACGAAGGTCAAAAAACTTGTCCAAATATTTTGTAGCATCAAATCCATTGCCATAATAATTCCGTATCGTCCATTGCAGTTGCGTAAGGCTTACTGAAAATACAAAGGTGATACGCTCATCGTCGAAATAATGCTTGATACGCTCCAAAAAGCGTATCGCATAGTCGGGTTTGCATCGGTCCAGCTCATCAATAAAAAACACTAACTGGTTTGCCTTTTCTGCGGTGAGCGTGTCGATAAACTCATGTATTTTGCTTTTCAGTTCTTCTGTATCCCTGATCTCTGAAAGGCGATCCTTGATTTCCACCTTTCCAAGGCCTTTGACCAGGGAGGTTAAATTCTTCCCTGTGAACGCATCAAAAACGGCGGCAGCTGCTTCGAGTACATGAGATGGACTATCGCTTAAATCAGCTTTCTGCCCACTTTGACTGGCAGCATAAACCAGCGACAAAATCGGATCGTCATGGTTGTCATAGGTCCATGCATCATAATATACGGTAGCATAGGAGTTTGGTTTTTCGTCTGCTTTATACAATGTCTGAATTTCTCTGCGAGTTTCATCTTTCATATGAAACTGCGGATTGTGCGCATCTAAGATCAACTTGACCTGTTTCACAAAAAAGGTCTTACCGCTGCCCCAATCCCCATTCAGCGCAACGGAATAACAATTATCCTCCATATGTGTCAACAGCCGGACAAATTGGAACACATATTCATTTCGTTGTATAGGATTTTCCCGCAGTAGTTTATACGCGTTTTCCTCCGTAGGGTTTAAACTGTAGTTTCTCACTGAATAACCTCCCCCTCGCAAAATAAGATCTATTTAAAAAAATTATAGCACATTAAGGGAGGAAAGAACAGAGGGCCGCTCCTGTCTTGGTTGGAAGCATACTGCTATAACCGGATATGGAGCGGCCCTCGCTGTTTCTGAAATTTGTCTTTGCTCAGTCCTATTCGACACTACTTCCCGGACTGTCGGGCGGTTGAACGAACCGGCGCCTGGCAGCGCCCATCGGGAATCTAACCCCTCCGAGGATCTCTCCGAGCTGCCCCCATTGCTTGCGGCTGTGGCTGGACAGGATGTACCATTATAGGCTGACGGGATCATTGCAAGACAGGCTGCCACACCTGCTTTTGGCTGGGTGAGTTTCGCTTGGCACCTTAAAAGGCCGTTCATTGACATCGGAGGCTTGTCCGATGCAGGTGGTCTTCGCGCACCCGCCGCATCGCTGTTCCCCTTCGTCGGGGGACCGTCAGCTGACGTTATTCGTCACCGGATATAGCCGCTGTTGTGTCGGCATTTTTCAAAGGACAAAACCTGCCGCCTTGACCGGCAGGGAGAAGAGTATTTGATCCCTTCACTTAAGTACCCGCCACAGACGCATTTCTACAAAAAGAATTTTCAATTTTTCAGAAGTTTTTTTAATTTCCTCAGAATACACCGCTCCTGATAGCTGACGCTCTGCTGCGTTACGCCAAGGTGTCGGGCGATTTCCGCCTGGCTGAAATCGCACCAGTACCGCAAATGAAGGAGAAGCCTCTCATCGTTTGGCAGTCGTTCTACCGCGCAGCGCAGATTTTCCAGCTCGATTTCATGAAGCAAGGTCTCCTCCGGAGAAGTCTCCTGTTGAGCAAATTGGTGCTCCTCTAAGAGGTGTTCGTAGGAAAGCTCTCTCTGCGGCCAGATTACGGTTTCCATTGTCCTTTTGTTCGTTCGAGTGCGATTTACCTTCAAATCGTACTCCAGATACTCCTGCTTTCGGTCGCATTGTTTCAGGAACTTCAAAACGTCCGGGCGCTCCTTCAGACAGGGGTATATTTTCAAATAGTCGGGATGATAGGCATCTCGTTTTTTCATATTTGAGTCCTCCGTGTTCTGAAAATTTTGAAATGGACAAAATTTCAGAAACGGTGGATCTCGGCAGCGGCAGTCAGGACGTGACCGCCGCTGGATAAGAAAAGTGCAAGCGTACAGCCGCAGCTGAACGCTTGCACTTTTATCAATATAATTGTGGAAGAAGCTCAGCTCTGTAAAGCAGAAGCCAACTTCTAATTCCTGACCGTATTCCTGTGTGGTATCCAGCGTATTCTTCCGGCCTGAGGACCTATATGGAAGTTCAAACGCCGGAATCTTTTATTACAGGACCTCCCGCAGATTCTCCCTGTTCATAAAATACCTCGCTATTTCTGCAAGTAATTAGAACCGCGCTTCTAATACCTTGAAGCTAAACAGCGTTCATTAGAAGTGAAGTTCAAATTAGAATGAAAGCAATAGGAAAGGGGGAAGGTATGCACGATATTTGCAATCTTTTTGGAGCTGCCCTGAGCAGGACGCGGCGCGAACTGGGCCTGACACAAATTGAATTGGCCGAAAAGCTCGGGACGACGGATCGCAGCATTTCTGACCTGGAGCGAGGAAAGACCAATCCGAAGCTGGATACGGTCGCACATTTTTCGCGCTCTTTAGGGATCAGCGTAGATGCACTGGTTGGGATCGTGCCGAAAGGCGATGTCCCATCTTGCGTCAGGACGTTCTTTGCCGGAATGAGCGCCGAGGAAGCGGCTAAATACATACGGCTCTGTAAGGACGCCGACGAGCTCACAAAGGAATAGTAGCGGCATAAATTAGGCGGCGGTAAGCAGATCGTGCTTATCGCCGCCTTTGATACTACAGAGACGGCAAATGGTCGTTACTGATGGTATTTGCAATAAGGATTTATTTCACATTTGTTCCGCCTAATTGTTGTAATACTGCGAACTGAAAGGGCTTACTGGAACCGGTAGCCTTGCGTGGTCAGCACATGTAAATACTGTCATATTGCCTGGAACGACCGGATAAGCCAGCCGTTTCCGTTTTTCTGCAGTGTCAAAACGGCTGGACCTTCGTTACAGGACGATGCTCCCCACAATGTGACAATGGCACCGCTCTTTTCACCGTAGCTCGGATTAAATGCTCCAGGGCCAAAGTCACTTGTAAAGGTGTAGAAACAGTCCGTTTCTGGAATATAGCACAGATTAGATTTCCAGTCCGAGTGCATATCCTCTATGGTGATACCGGCGTACTGCATTAGGATGTCGTTGATGTAGCTTCGCGGTAAGCGATGACATGGTGTGGGCATTTCTTCAAGTGTTAGCAGGTGGCCATCCGTCGCTCGGAAGTTTATCTTCTTCTGTACGAGCCGAAATTCATCTTCGTCATCCGAATCAAGGACTTTCAGGCTCGGGCAGTAGGTGATAAATGTGTTTGCGTCCATGTCGCGGGGATCATCATATAGCGAGGTGAAGAAGCAGCTAATGGGCGTGGGGGAGACCGTATATCCGCCCCATTCCTCAATGTAAGTGCTTACCTGGCAGGCTGTGTAAGCCTCAAGCTCATCCAACTCATCTGCGGTGAGAGGGGGGCTTGTGCTGCGGTAAAGGTCAGCAGTCCGAGCTTCACTATACCATTTTCCAAAAGTGTCATAAACCATCCAACCAAACTGCTGCGCTGAATTGTCTTGTTCTGCGGGAATATCAGATAGTCTGAACCAGCCATCACCAGTATCGGTAGTCACATGGAACGGCTGAAGGCCAGTAAAACCGTTTTGATAGGAGATAAGCGATATACCATCGCCGTGGAACTTATAATAATATTCACCGCTGGGATTCCAGTTCTCAGGCGGTTGGCAAGTCTCCCATACATCGTAATCTTGCAATTCCTTTATGTACTTTTTTGTACGGATGGCAGCATTTGCAGGATGGGTTTCCTCATTTTCACCATTGCAGTAGGTCAGAGTTGAATTCGATGCATCCAGTGCTGATAAAATCTCTTTGAGATCAGCGATAGTCAGCGCCGTTGGTGCTGCATCTGACCGATTTGCCTGCGGCGGTTCTTTCCCGCTGCATCCGACCATTGAAAGCAGTAAGGTGAGAGTAAGTAGAAGATGCGAAAATCCCTGTGTTGTTCGCTTCATAAGATCATCTCCATGTCATAGTAGATTAGTGGCGACTAATTGCTGATGTTGTAAGCTCTTTTGGAGAAAAGAAAATACTTTTGAACTGGGACAATCCAAGTTAGCAGCAGTGCCTATATAAAATAAATATGATTATCCCTGTGACCTGTATTATTTCGCCTTGCGGCTGCGCACAAGGCTGACAAGATAGCATCCCACGACGGCCAGATAGACGAGGAACGAGCCGAGGCCGCCCCCCTCCTGCAGATAAGAGCCCCAGAGCATGGGAGCGCAGTATTGCCCTACTCCCTGGATGATGATGCTGTCGCCCATAGTGGCTAAGAAAATGAGCGCGGACATAAGTGCATAGGCGACCGTAAACGGCGCGAGATAGGACTTTTTGCAGTACAGCGTTGACCAGAGCAGAAGAAGCGTGATCACGACGCAGGCGAGACTCTGGAAAATCAGCAGCACCCCGATTTGGTATTTCGGTGAAGAGAGCAAATGGCCGTAAAAGGTGCCTTCTCCAATCATGTTCATCCAGAAACCGGGCGTCATGCACTCATGTACATATGCGATCAGAGGCGAGTCGCCGGACGGAGAGACGAGAGACGGCTGCGAGCGGATTGAGAGGGTGAAGAAAAGAGGGACGAGAATTGCGAGAAATGGCGCGGCGAACAAAAGCCTTTTGCTCGACTGTATGATACGTGACGATTGCATGTTCGGGATTCTCCTCTCTGTAAAGTCATTTCGCTTCATCAAATAGGTTAATATCCGCTTGCTCGTCTGGCAAGATCACGGCCTGACCGGTTGCATAGATATGAGAGATAATAAAGTCTTGCTATGCAATAAGATCCTGATAGGCTTTTGCAAGCATAGAGTCTGATTTGCTATATTCGGCATTACTCGGTGTTCTGAACAGATAGGTGTAGTTTCCTGTTTGTGCGACGACAACGTCATGTTCTGCAATGATCAGAGGCGTTTCCTCTTAGTCCATTCGTTGAATTGATTTTGCTGCTTTATAGATGCATCAGGCGGTCGATTTCTTACATAGTTTTTATTTTTTGACGATTCAACCAATTAGGGCGTTGTCCCTTTGTGCAAAGTTTCAACTTGTGTTCTGGGACTTGTTTTATCTGCCAAACGATGCTTATAATCATTTCGCGGGGTATCTCGCCTCGTGAGGAGGTTGTCCATGCTATCGTACTTACTCGCTGCGCTGGAAAGCGAAGAAGATAAGCGCAGATTTACAGAATTATACGAAGAAAATCATGTGCGTGCTGAGCAGACGGCGCTCCGTATTTTGAGAGATCCGCATGATGCTGAAGATGCCGTGCAGAACGCTTTTTTACAGGTGATCCATCATTTTAATGAGATTTCCGAAATTCCTTGTAAGAAATTAGGCTTCTGGATCATCTCTATAGTGAAAAACGAAGCAATTATGATTCTGAGACGCAAACAGAAGGATCTGCCGCAAGAGGATTGGGATACTTTTTCGGCAGATGTCAGCGATCCAACAAGCTATAACGAGCTTGTCCATCTGTTCTCTCAGCTTCCCCCGACCTACCGTTCGGCGCTGGAAATGCGGCTGATCAACGGCTACTCCGGCAAGGAAATTGCACAGCATCTTGGGATCTCAGAGTCTGCGGTCAATACGCGCATTTCTCGTGGTCGCGCGCTGCTTCGTGAAATTGCAGTCAAGGAGGGATTTCACATATGACAGAGCAGGAACTTGACCTTTTCATGCGTAACGTGCTGTTGGATGCCATTGCGCTGGACGAAGAAACGAACACAGAGACGATCCCGTATACGCCATCGCTGCATCATCAGAAGCAGATCAAGGCGATGCTCAAGAACCCTCTGCGCTGGGCACGTGATCGAAAGCAACCGGTTTGGAAAAGAGCCTTAAAGCGGGTCGCTGTCATACTGCTGGTGATCTCGCTTGCATTCGGCAGTTTGATGGTCGTTAGTCCAACTGCTCGCGCAACATTTATCCGCTGGGTTACAGAATGGTATGAGACACATGTGACGTACCGTTATGCGGGTGATGATATGGTCGACGATCTTCCAGAGTATACCATTACTGAATTACCGGAAGGATACGCTGAAGATCGTGATCAACGAATCGAGTTTGGGACACAGACTTTCATTTCTTATCAGAATGGTGATATTGATTCTGCCATTACACTTCACTACTGTTATATGCAACAAGGCGCTGCAACTATATTTGTTTTGGAAAATGCAGATAGCATTCCCGTCATAGTGAATGGTTGCGAGGGTCAAATCTTCTTGTCTAAAAATTTGGAAACAACCAGAAATGCTATCACTTGGATTGATGTTGAACAAAACATTCAGTTTACTATTCAGGCTCGATTAAGTACTGGCGACCTTTTGCACATAGCCGAAAGCGTTTCTTTGGATAATTTGCCGGAAATTGAATGATTGTTTCTTTTTTGTAAGAAAGGCACCTTCTTTTTCATCTATTTGTCAGAAAGTGCGGATTCTTGACAAATAGTAATTGCCGTTTTTCATAGGTCCTGTAAAGAACATTGCGCAAATTGTAAAAAGTGGTGGCGAAAATGCGATTGAATTCTTCAAAAAAATTTTTAGAATCTACTACTGTTCAAGTTTTGACTATTACCCTATGTGTGTTTGCAATTGTTGCTCTGCTTCTTCGCCTGAGATTGCATCAGACAATGCTCAGCGTAGTTACAACATCGTACGCTTCCATAGATGAAACCAGAGCACACATAGAAGGGCAAATATGGTTGCCAGACTTGCGGCAACGCGATGTCGAGAATTATTGCGCGGGTTTTGTCTATACGGATGAGAGTAAAACAACATTAGACCATATTTCTGCGCGGTACGAACTTCAGGGTGGCTGTGTATTGCGTTTCCTTGCAGATTATGACCGTACGATAGACTTGATTATAGACGATAGCAATGATTTGCAATTTTTGGAATGTGATAATCGTTGCATTTATTACAGGCAGGATAGTAGCTCACGGACTGATTTCTATTTCGCATACTTCAGCGAGAATGACATTTACTATGAACTTATGCTGTCAGTGCCAATTGGTACTTTATCTTCTGATGATGCGATGGGAATGTTGTTTCGAATAGCGTCTCCCTGACCTTTTAAGGAGAGTAAGTCCAAAACGAGTCGTATTCGAGCAAGTGGATGGCTGTTTAATTAAGATTAATTAAGAGGCTTATATTGGTAAAAATGCAAGTGTTGCTGATACTTCGCAAAGGAAAAAAGTACACTAAATATCATTACAACACTTTCTGCAGGGGATAATAAAATGGTAAAATGAATGATATAGAGGGTTGAGATGGGCTTAAAGATTCATGATTTTTGTGCGGTGCGGATACGCTGTCTTGTGATTGTGGAGATAATCTGCCTGATATTTTTTGCCGCAGGTTGTACAGGAAAGACTGTGGAGGGAGTCAAGGAAGATTTTCCGTTTGAAACCGTCCAGCTTGCGTCAGAATATGGTACGCTGTATATACAAGCGTCCTCATACTCCGAGGAGATTGGCAAAGAGATTCTTCAGCAGTTTGACACCGATGTGGAAACTGCCGTGCAGCGGACTGGCTGCGGTGGAGCAGATGTCTTGCTCTGCATTGCGGATTCAGCGACCGCAAGCTATTACGCGGATGCGGACGAGTGGTATTGTTCTGCTCAGCAGATACAAAGCGGCGCTTACCGCAAGAGGCTTTTGGAAGAGCTTTACGATTTGCATGATTACGGCACGCTTGTCGGACTGGCCCGTGCTGTTTATGATCCTGAAAGCACGGGTGCCGATTTCAAAGCGTACTACGCAGATGAGGACCACCTATCTGTGCTTTCTCTGTTTGCGGCATATTTTATAGACGACTTCACCAATAGAGAAACTGTGGAAATGGCAGAGTGCACAGCAGGGGAGTTTGTCGGATATTTGCTGGAAAACGGCGGTTTAGATCGTGTGATTGCTTCGCCGTTTTCCGAGAGTGACCGCAATGAATGGCTACGTACGATCGATGTTGCAGCCGAATACCGTAACCTCTACGGTACGGAATTCCTCGAAGATGCGATTTATCGGGAAAACTATCGGTATCCGCTAATTATGCGTCACGGCGTTCATCAGTATAACTTTCTCCCCCTGCGCAGCTTTGCAACGCCTGTGGAAGTCTGGAAAGCATTGTCACAGTATGCGGAGGGAATGCAAACATTGTGGGATCATCTTGCTGAATATGCACCGTCCACTTGTGAACGCATTCGCACACAATGGGCGCTGCCGATGACGACGAGTTTTACCGCTGTAGGGGAAAGTCAGGAAAAGCATGGCGGCATTGTGACGGTTGCCCGCCCAATGGACTGGTTGCACGAAACTATACATTTTCTTCTGGAGCGCGAGACGGGAAAGGACCCTGCATGGACGCAGGAGGGAATGACAACATATCTTTCTAGCTTGACTGGACAGACATTTGATGGCGACAATTATTACGCGCTGCTAACGCTGGACTACAGCAAAATAGCGGATAGTCCGAGTAAGACCATCGCACTCCAGTTGGTCGAGTATTATCACACGCACTGGCTTCAGGAGAGCTATAATCCGTTGACATATTACCGCGCGCTGGGATTATTCCGCGAGGCGGCGGAGGAGGCTGGAGCGGAGGATTTCCGCCCCATCGTTGTCTCTTGTGGCGAGCGGCGGAATGAACTTTCCGGAGGAAACTTCACCGAAGAGAACGGCAATGAACTATCCTATTATCAGGCGATGCTCGTCGTTGACTATCTAGTTGAGCAGCATGGACTTGATGCTGTGCTTGAAGCCTTTTTTGAGGATGAAGATTTTCCTGAAAGCTTTGGCCTAACATATCAAGAGGCTCTGTATGCGGCTGAAACGTCTTTTAGTTAAAAATAGGAAAATAAAAATGCCTACAATAAGTAGGGTGCACTTATCTCAGATGCTAATGCCGCTTGTATTGACTGCTAAATGCAGAAGATATTAGCGCCTAATTGCTCACTGAAAGTGAAAACGCGCGTTGGTGAAAGATCTCAATCTTTATGAATTCTTCCATATTCGGTCAGATCAAATTATAGGCGGGAACATCCTTGCAAGATGTTCCCGCCCTCTTATACCCATTTCCGCTGCACGACATTATACCTCAATTTTACTGTCGTGCCGACTGGCATCCATTCGCTGCAGCCGATGCCGACAGGCTCTCTTTCAAGATCGGTCGGCTGCGCTTAGCTTCACAGGCGTTCGAGGGAAAGATTATTTGATTAGCAAGGGGCGTCCTTACCGTCCGGGTATTTTGGTGTGTACGAAGTGTCAAAGCTTTCCTGCTCCGGAGCGAGGGGAAATGTATCGATACTGCAGCCTCACCGCGGAAGCAAAAATAGAAGCTGAATGCGTGATAGAAAAGCACCTGCTGCTCTTCGGTCAAAAAGTCGGGTGCGGCGTAATTTGTACGAAGCTATTTGGAGACGGGCAGTTCGGCAGCGGAAAGAGAAATACGTGCGTTATAGAAATCGGTTTCCTCTACACCGTCCCACTCACCGAGGAGCTGCATATCTGCCTGATTCGGTGTGGTGAACGCATCAAAACGCCAGCCTGCGTCAGTATAGATCAGAGTGACCGGATAGGTGCGCGTGTACTCGTAGCTTGTTTCCAGCCGCTTGTCGCGCTCGGCCTCGGTTTCGTCCTGACGAGGATAGGGATAAGAGTAGTGCGCCGTCACCGTGAAGTCGATACGATCATCCGTCCGTGAGGTCAGAGTATATTCATCTGGAATGTTGCTGTTGTAATATTGGTCGCCGTAGGCGCAGTCGAGGATAAAAAGCCGACCGTCGTGCTCAATGTAGATTGGTGCGTTGCCGTCGTCATTGCAGTCAGACCAGAACGTATCGGTGAACAGCGCGTGGACTACTCGGTCAAAGTCAGCCCAGGACTGCCAACGGCTGTGGGAGCTGATGTAGGTATATCCAATGTCTTGCTTCCATTGTTCCAGTCAGCGCCTACACCCATGAATCGGCTGAGATGATATGTCATGGGAAAGTAAGTGATGTTGCTGTAAATCAGAAGCGGATACTTGGCCGTTTTATTATCAATGACCTGACCGTTGAGCGTTACCTTACCGGTAACAACACTTGCGCGCATTGCTGCCTCAGCGGTTGGAATGGCATTCAAGGCCACCATAACGCAGCACGCTATTGCAAGTAAAGACTGAATGATCCTCTTTTTCATGATTGAACCTCCTTGTTGTATAGCTGTATTTTGACAATTGATCCTCTTGACATATTTCCTGTAATACTGTTCGTAACTTGCTTCTTAGTACTTAACAAGTTTTCGATGAAGAAACGAATACAGAGACGATCCCGTATACGCCGTCGCTGCATCATCAAAAGCAGATCAAGGCAATGCTCAAGAACCCTCTGCGCTGGGCACGTGATCGAAAGCGACCTGTTTGGAAAAGAGCCTTAAAGCGGGTCGCTGTCATATTGCTGGTGATCTCGCTTGCATTCGGCAGTTTGATGGTCGTTAGTCCAACTGCTCGCGCGACATTTATCCGCTGGGTCACAGAATGGTATGAGACGCATGTGACGTACCGTTATGCGGGTGATGATATGGTCGGAGATATTCCGGAGTATACCATTACTGAATTGCCGGAGGGATATGTTGAAAACCAAGAAGAACGAATAGCTACCCAAATACAGGTGTCGATTTTATACCAGAGTGACACCGGCTATCCGATTACGCTTCATTATATTTATCTTCAACAGGGTGCAGCTTCGCAATTTGTTTTAGATAGCACAGATGATGTTGTGATAGATACTGTAAATGGATATGAAGCTTATATTTTTGTTGCTGCAGACCAGGAAAATGATAGCAATGCTATTACATGGATCGACACGCAGAGCAACATTCAGTTTACTGTTCAAGCGCAGATGAGCACAGATGACCTTGTGCACATGGCTGAGAGCGTTTCTTTGGTTAACTCGCCAAAAATTGAATAATTGTCTCTTTTTTGTAAGAAAGGCATCTCCTTTTTCATCTATTTGTCAGAAAGCGCAGATTCTTGATAAATAGTAAGAAAGGAGGTGCCTTTATTGAAGAAAAGAGTCTTTGCCTTGATAGCGGTTCTTTTGCTTGCAATGGCTAATACTGCACAAGCGGCTGTATTACGTGTTCCCACGGCTACACCAGAGTTGTCCTTTAATGATACAACTGCTAATGCATTTGCGCTTTGTACCGCTAGTACATCAGACCGTATTAGTGCAAAACTTACTTTATATCAGGGTAACACTTACATTGACTCGTGGAGCGCTGCTGGGACGTATCGTGTACCTGTTTCTGGCGAATGCACTGTCAAAAGTGGTAAGACCTATCGACTGGTTCTTACCTGGAGCATCAATGGAGTTGCTCAACCCTCAGAATCAACGACTCGAAAATGCCCGTGAGTGCATAAGGGTATGCCGATGTAACTTATGATGCGAAGTAACTGTCATTAACATAGAGAGTGTGTCGTGTAGTGATTCTGAGGGACAATACGAATAGGAGTCAAAAATGTTTTATTCTATCTTAGCACAAGTTAAACACAATCTAAAGACCAGAAAGTGCAAAGCGGTTTTTGCCGTGATCCTTGGCTTTGTTTTAGCGAATTACCTACAAAATGTCTTCAGGTATGCTGGCTATGATGTCATTGATATGTATCATCCCATGAAGCTGCGGCTACTGGTCGCAACGGATAATCCGCTGGGGTTCTATTTCATGCAGCTTTTTCCATTTCTTGCGGTTATCCCAGCATCATTTGTACTCTTGGAAAATAGAGAGACGAGATATGAGATATATATTTGCTCTCGAATTGGAAAACAAAGATACCATTTCAGCGCCACAATCTCAGCAGCACTGACAACATTTGTGGTCTTCTTTCTGCCATTTTTGCTGGAGATAGCTCTAAACGTGCTCGCATTCCCTCTGCAGGCTTTCGGCGATCCATCTAACTTGAGCTGCTATGATCCTTTATATCTGAAAATAGTCAGCCGATACTTTTGGCCCTCTCTATATGTGAAAATGCCATACTTGTATGCGGTTCTAAATGTGGTAGTTGTGAGCCTAACCAGCGCAGTTATCGGACTGCTTCCTTTTGCCATTGGAGGTTTCTTGAAAGGAAAGTATAAGTTGGTGCTTTTCCTTCCGACTTATCTTTTATTCTATGTCTTGCAGATTTGGGGAGGATCTGTTCCCGGTGAGTTTTCCACCTCGTATTTTGACTATCTGATGTTCTATGACGGCACACTTAAAAACTATGCTGCTTTTGTAGTTTTCCTGTTGAGTATGCTGATTTTCTCGCTCACTGCTGTAGCTGTGCTTTCCAAAAGGGATATCTGCAACTGAGGTGATATTTTCGTGAAAAGAAGTAATGGCCTTATTGCAGCAGGAACGGTCCTTTCACTTGTTGCAACGCTTGACATGCTGCTGTCTCCAGAAAGTGTCAGCCTGATTGATTTGGTCCTCCGGATGAGTTATGTCGGCACGTCCTTTGAATTCCCATCGCTTTTCAACATGACGTTTCGACTTTTTCCTCTTTTTGCATTCCAAGCTATTATGGGGAATTCTTACTACGATTACTTCTGCACGGGCAGTGTGTATTATTTTTCGCGTTGTCAGTTGAGAAAGAAATGGCTTGCAAAAAAACAGTTTGAGCTTTTGCTTGCTTCTATATTATATTCCGCCTTCTTACTTGTCCCAAGCCTGCTGATACTTATTATGCAGCAGCGGCTCATGTTATCACGGACCGCATGGACAATTACCGGATATTATGTTGCCATCTTTTCTCTCTGGCTCTTTATCACGACAACAACAATCAATTTTCTGTCTCTCAAGATCAAGGAAGTTGCGAGCTATGCTTTTGTTATAGGAAGTCAGCTTTTACTCGTTATGGCACTTAAGTTTTGCGAGCCGGAGAACGGTGCTGCCGCCCGTTTATTAAGTATTAATCCCATTGCACATCTGATCCTCAGTTGGCATAATAGCCCAATTAGTGAAGTGGATTTCTATATCCATCAGATTGAAACAGGCATCTCGTTGAACGATTCGGTCGCCTTTTTCTTGGGCTTGTCCTCTGTAGCGGTGTTTGTTTCGATATTCATAGTCTGTCGGCAGGAAATCATTTCTTCAAATATAGAAACCGAGGTGGCATAAATGGAGCTTATTGCTGAGAATATCTGCAAATCGATAAAAAGGAATATGATCCTTGATCATATCAACTTACAGCTATCAGGGGGCCATATCTATGGATTTGTTGGCATCAACGGTGCCGGTAAAACGATGCTGTTTCGCGCACTTTCAGGGTTGATACGTATTGATTCGGGGCAGATACGATGGAACAACCAGATTCTGCACAAAAATATCGAGGTTCTTCCGAGTCTCGGAATTGTTATTGAAAATGCGGGGTTATATCCAAACCTGACAGGATTTGACAACTTGAAAGAGCTTGCCGACCTGAGACGCAGTATCACTTCTGATGATATTCGATTCGCAATGAATCGAGTCGGATTAGATCCCGCGGATTCACGATTGTATAAGAAGTATTCTCTCGGAATGAAGCAACGGCTGATTATAGCACAGGCGATTATGGAGCGTCCTGATGTGATCATGCTTGATGAACCGACCAACGCTTTGGATGAGGAAAGTGCCGCAAACGTGAGAACAATAATCCGTGAGGAACGAGAGCGAGGCGCAATAGTATTACTTGCAAGCCATAACAGAGAAGATATTTATCCATTGGCTGATGTTATTTACCATATCAACGATGGGCGTATCGATAAGATTGAGATGGTGAAAGAATGAAACGAACTTTTTCGCTTTTTTTAGCAGCGGTTATTATAATTGCGGTGATTATCGGTTTGGTTAAACGCTCAACTTATACGGACATAACGAGAGAGCCTGAATATCTAAACCATTTCAGCGTTGCAGAATTGCCGGAGAACTTAGCTGTAGAAAATGCCGCATTACTCCCGACTGAGTTGAAAAATGCGCCTATTGTACTTCAGGTTGCTCCGGTTGGAGGGATTGAAGCAGTGTTTAAAACGCTTCGTCAGCCGGTAGAAATTGTACATATTTTGAAGGGCTCTGATTTGATTGACGAAACGATTGGCGAGCAGATCTATATCACGCGGGCTTCATGGTGTTTGTTTTTCGATGATATGACTGCAAATCTCGGGTTCGTAAACACTATGCGTCATGGGCAGTATTACCTGATTTTCCTTGAAGGAAAAGTTGAACTGCCCGAAGCACAGAAGTCGCCTACCAATATTTATTATCTTTGCAATACGATAGTTACCCCTGTTTTCTCTTATACTGAAGGTGAGGATGTCGTAATACCGATAGACACTGTTCCAACATATGTTCCTTATGCGGAAGTGGAAAACAACACTTTCTTTGCAGCTTCACAAAAAAGCCGTGAAGCGCTTGAATTACTTCGTAATGAACTGACAGCGGTATACCAAGAGAATCGCTCTGCTGGGCTACCGTAGAGCAAGATGTCATCCTTAAGTGAAAAGATAGACTCGCCGTGGGTGTTAGCACAAAATTAATCTGCAAAGGCGCTTTTGAGCAACGCTCCCCGGCATAGCTGAATATTGGGCGCGGAGAGTGCGGTTTCGTTCAGCCAGCCCTGCCGGTAGGCTTCCACGACGCTGCTTCGACCCACATCCTGCCAGTTGTCACCGATAGTTTCGACACCATAGGCGCGGTAGAGCATGACAGCCCATTGCTCCACAGTGATGAACTGTCCCGGCGAGAAGCAGTCATTCCCCGTTCCGGCGACGATCTCACATTCGGCCAGATACATCACGCTCTCATAGCAGTCCGCAGTCTCCAGCACGTCATCAAAGCCTGTGCAGGCAGCGGAAGCAGCTGTGGGCAGGATCACTGCCAGGACAAGGGTGCAGACAGCCAACGCTGTTCTTCTAACGATCATCTTCATAAGTTCCTCCATATTCTTGTTCTTTCTCTGTCCTGTATCCTCCGGTAGAGTAGGCTCTTCTGGATGCGCCATGGTGACGCTACCCTATGGACAGTATTTTGAGAGTAAAAACGTCACAGTCCCCCCTTGGCGGGAGACTGTGACGTTTTGTGCTTGGTCAGCCGGTATAAATTGCTGGTGAGGCTGCCATTGGAGCGGCGGCGGTTCCGCTTCTCAATGAGCTGCCTGCGCTCCAGATCTGCCAAGGCCCGCTGGACTGTCCGCGGCGAAAGTCCCAATTCACGGGCAATGGTCTTGATCCCCGGCCAGCAGACGCCGGAAACGTTCGCCCGGTCCCGAAGGTAGATATAGACCGCCTTCTCCCGGTGGCTCAGATGCTCCTCGGCGTAAATAAAATTAAAATCGCTCATCTTTTATCACCCTGCATTGCATTGTAGGGCGTCTTCTCCGCAGAGTATTGTTTGCGAATATTCGCCATCAGTTCCTCGCAGCCCGCATAGGCCACTCTGCGGATGACCGGCTCCGGCATCGGGCAGTCTTTCTCGAAGGTGATACCCCAGTCAAGAAACAGCCGAAGGTGTGTCCGCATCGGGTGCGTGCCCGTCTTCATCACAACAAATTCTCCCTTGGGGATGGACTTGAGCTCGTCCGCCGTCATGAGAGGCCTCTCCATCATCTGGAGCGACTGGCTGCTCTCCTTGCCCTGACTGACAGAGCCGGACAGCACCGTCCGGCTTCCCAGCGCCGCAGAGAGTGCCTCCGCTGTCTTGCTCTGCGGTGCAAAGCCGCCGAAGATGGTGTCCTGACAGTTATCGCAAACAATTTCCGCGCCCTCTTTCCCGTAGTTCTTTTCCAGTTGGGCAAGGCTCTGGATGATGGGCACTAGCGTCAGACCTCGGGAACGTCCGGCAGAAAACAACGACAGCACGTCAAAGGGCGGCATCGTACCAAATTCATCCGCGTAAATGACCACGCGGTTTTTGAGCCTTCCTCTGTTTTCATCCGCTACGGAGAAGAGCTCGCGCGAGAGGTTTTGGATCATGAGACTGGCGATGAAATTCTTCGTGGGGTCTTCTTCGGGAATGACAACAAAGATGGCGCATTTGCTCGACGCAAAACGTTCTGCGTCGATAGGGTTATCGCGGCAGATGACCTGCTCGAGCTCCGAGTCCAAAAAGGCATTGAGCTTTGAAAGTACCGTCGACATGACGGATGCCATCGCCTGATCCGCCGCCGTCAGCGCCGCGCCCGCCACCCAGCGTGCCTTATGTACAGACGGGAGCATGTCCATCAACACATGAAATCCGTTCTTTCCCCGTCCGCCGCCCGGCGCTGCCAGCAGATCTTGCACCAGCTTGAACGCCGAAACGATGTGGCGCTTCTCTGTGCCGTCCTTTTCCGGCAGGATAAATTCCGCAAGCAGCATGACGATGGCGGCCAGCACACCCTCTGCGCTCTCATAGAAAAAGGCATTGTCGCCATATTGCGAGGAGCCTTCCGGACTGATGATCGTTTTGGCGAGGATCTTGGCATAGTTCTCTGCTTTCGCCTTGGAGGCAAGGTCGTTGGGGTCTCTTTTTGCTCTGTCCATATAGTGGTTCACGAGCGTCATAAAATTGAAACCGTCCGAGCACGTCGGATTGCGCAGGTCAATGACCGTGACCTGATAGCCGTAATATTTCGATGCGATGCAGCCGTAGTTACGTGCGAGGTCGCCCTTGGTGTCGAACGCCAAATAGCTCATGCCGCAGGCGCAGGCGTATTCGAGATTCGGGTATAGGAAAAAAGCTGTCTTGCCCACGCCGGAGGCGCCAATCATCAGACAGTGGACGTCATCACTGTCCACCAGCGCCCGGATATCTCGCTGCTCCTCAATCATCTTTTTGACTTTTGAGAGAGCCTTTGATTTTTTCTTCGTCTTCCGCTTTCCCTCCACAGGACGTCGCAGCTTTTCCAGCAGCTTGCGAGAGGTTTTCAGCAGGAATCCTCTTTCGCTTTTATGGTTTCTGCCGCCGACGCTGCCAAGAACGAGTCCCTGCTCCGTAGGCAGATCCTCTCCCTTGCGCCAGCGGCGGGGACGGAACGGTACCGTCCGGTATGTTTTGCTGATCTCCCTGGGCGTTGCCCACCGGGCTGTGCCGTGCTGACCGTCGCCAACGGTTTTGCTCTTGAAATTGTTGAGAGAATAATTCTTGGAGAGGAAGGACACCACGAGCAAGAATGCCAGCAGTCCGCCGCCAAGCAAAATCAAGGGCCATACATTTTCGTTCATGTGTCTTTCTCCTTCTTCTCGAATTTAGCGCAGAGATCGTCATTCCAATCCTTGCGCACCGGGTAGAGCCGCTCCACATCCAAGCCCATCTCCTCCAGCGTATCCGTCATATGGTCGCAGGCGTCTTTGCCCGCATCATCGTTGTCGAGGCACAGATACACCATGTCCAGTTTCGGATTCTGCCGCAGCCGTTCCAGCACCGGCTGGATGGAAGTTCCGCAGCAGGCAA
>ERZ809296.1124-NODE-1124-length-33736-cov-3.621211_pt1 | contig 33736 bp, 32 predicted proteins | sample MGYA00520511_ERZ809296 | MGnify/ENA primary metagenome ERZ809296 (study PRJEB31576, sample SAMEA3212662) | Homo sapiens | biome: human-gut; feature: human gut; material: fecal | place: Sweden | collected 2012 ...
GGCGCCGGTGGGCTCGTCGGCCAGCAGCACCTTAGGGTTGTTCACAATGGCGCGGGCGATGGCCACCCGCTGGCACTGGCCGCCGGAGAGCTGGGTGGGTTTAAAATTCACCCGGTCCCCCAGGCCCACACGCTCCAGGGCCTTGCGGGCAATCTCCAGGCGCTCCTTGCGGCGCATTCCGGCGTAGAGCAGGGGCAGGGCCACGTTCTCCAGGGCGCTTTGCCGTGAGAGCAGGTAGAAGCTTTGGAACACAAAGCCGATGCTGTGCAGGCGCACGTCCGAAAGCTTGTTGTCGCTGCTTTGGGAAATATCCTTGCCCTCCAGGATGTACTCCCCAGAGGTGGGGCTGTCCAGGCAGCCGATGATATTCATCAGGGTGGTTTTGCCGGAGCCGGAGGGGCCCATAATGGCCACGTACTCCCCTTCGTCCACCGAGAGGGAGATGTCCTTGAGCACCGGCACGTCCATTTTGCCCTGGGTGTAATTTTTGTAAATGTTCTTCAGCTCTAGCATCATCGCGCCAGGCCCTCCATGGGGGAGCCCTCCAGGCTGTCGCTGGCGGCGTCCTCCGCTGCATCCGTGCTGTCTCCTGTGTCCTCGGGGACGCTTTCCTCCATGGTGACGCCCATGCCGGGGTCCACCATGCCGTCGTCCATGACGCCGCCATCTGCGGTGCCGCCGTCCACGGCGCTATCCCCGGCGGGGCCTTCCGGCGCCACCTGGGTGATGTCCGAGGTGGTGGGGTTGCCCTCCTCCAGGCCCTCGGTGGGCATGGTGATGTAGTCGTCCTCGGTCAGGCCGCTTTCAATCTGGTAGCGGTCGTTGTCGGAATCGTACTCGCCCAAAATCACGGCGCGCTTTTCCAGGGCGCCCTGGTCGTTCTGGGCCCAGACATAGCTGCCGTCGTCGTCGTGGGCAATGTAGAAGGCGGGCAGCCACAGGCCCTCGGGCAGGTCGCCCAGGCCCATGTCCGGCTGGATGTACACGTGCTGGCCCAAAATCAGCCCATCCAGGCTGGAGAGGGTCACGTAGAAGTTGTACTTGGAGCTCTGCTGGCCGCTGTCCACGCCGTAGTAGATCACGCCGCCGTTGGTGGTGTCGTCGGTGGGCTCTGTCTCGATGGTCTCGATGACGCCCTGCCACACCTGGGTGTCGTCCACCCGGGAGTGGATGGTGACAGCCTGGCCCTGGTACAGGGAGCCGATGTTCAGCTCGGACACGGTGCCCTTCACGCGGAACTGCCCGGAGGACAGCACGCTGATAAAGGGCTTGGGCTGGCCGTTGGCGTCGGTGGCGGGGGTCTCGTTGACCTCCTTCACCACGCCCTCCACCTCGCTGTAGACCTCGGCGTTTTGCAGGGATTCCTCCAGCTTGTCGATTTCCTGCTCCTTGGTCTCGGCGTTGTATTCCTCGGTTTTAATCTGCAGCTCTACCGCCTGGATTTGCACGGTGTAGGAGTACTGCTCATCCTTGCTGGCCTGTTTTTTCTCTTTTTCCAAATCATCCTTCTGGTTCTCCAGGGTGGTGATGGTGTTGGAGATGCTCTCCAAATCCAGCTCGGCCTGGTCCAGGCTCATCTGCATCTCCTCGGTGTCATAGCGGAACAGGGCGTCCCCAGGGGTCACCTGGTCGCCCTCGGAGACGTAGATTTCCGCCACGGTCTTGGTGTCGTCCTTTTTGATTTCGTAGGTGGCCTGGGGCTCTACCACGCCGGAGAACCGGGGGGTGTCGCCAGTGTTGATGCCGGTGATGTCCGCCACAGACTCCACATAGACCGGCGAGGCGCTGGCCGCGCCCCACAGGTTCCGCAGCCAGAAAAACCACAGGCAAAAGGCGGCCGCGGCCACCACCAATACGCACGCAAGGGCTATCCACAAGGGCTTTTTCGATGTATGTTTCATGGCAAAATGCTCCTTCAATCCTCACTCGGTCAATATTCTGTTTCATTATACCGTAAATGCCCTGTATTGGCAATGGGAAATTCCACTTTTGGCGGTGGTTTTCTCGGGTTTCCTCCACCAGGTTTTGGGGAGGGCCCACACCCCGCCAGCGCACTTTCCCCTTGACAGCCGGCCGCACCCTCTTTTATAGTAAGACCAACGGCAAAACAGAACCGGGCATCCCGGCCAAAAAAAGGAGGAACCGCTATGGAGCAGATTGTGAAGGACATCACAGGGCTGGTGGGGGGCACCCCCCTGCTGGAGGCCGCCCGCTTTGGGCAGGCCCGGGGGCTTTCCGCCCGGCTGCTGTGCAAGCTGGAGTACCTAAACCCCACCGGCAGCGTCAAGGACAGGGCCGCCCTGTGGATGCTGGAAGCGGCGGAGCGGGAGGGCAGGCTGGCCCCCGGCGCCACCATCATCGAGCCCACCTCGGGCAACACGGGCATCGGCCTGGCGGCCATCGGGGCCTCCCGGGGCTACCGGGTCATCCTCACCATGCCCGAGACCATGAGCCGGGAGCGCCGGGATTTGCTGAAAGCCTACGGCGCCCAAATCGTCCTGACGCCTGGGGACAAGGGCATGGATAGCGCCATGCAAAAGGCCGCGGAGCTGGCTGCCTCCCTGCCCGGCAGCTTTATCCCCGGCCAGTTTGAGAACCCCCACAACGCCCAGGCCCACTACGAATCCACCGGCCCCGAGCTGTGGGAGCAGGCCGGCGGGGCGCTGGACGCCTTTGTGGCGGGGATTGGCACCGGCGGCACCTTGACGGGCACCGGCCGCTTCCTGCGGGAGAAGAACCCGGACATCGCCTTGGTGGGGGTGGAGCCCGCGGGCTCCCCGGTGCTGACCCAGGGCAAGGCCGGGCCCCATGGGCTCCAGGGCATAGGGGCGGGGTTTGTGCCCCAGGTGCTGGACACCGGCCTGTACGATGAAGTCCTCCCCTGCACCGAGGAGGACGCCTACGCCGCCGCCCGGGAGCTGGCCCGCACCGAGGGCATCTTGGTGGGGATTTCCTCCGGCGCGGCGCTGTGGGCCGCCTGCCAGGTGGCTGCCCGGCCGGCGTACCAGGGCAAAACCGTGGCGGTCCTGCTGCCGGATACCGGCGACAGGTACCTGTCCACGCCGCTTTTCGGGGAATAACCATGGCAGAGGGCATCATGATTTTGGGCCCATCGGGGGCGGGGAAGACCACCTTGGGCAGGCGCACCGCCCAGCGGCTGGGCCTGGCCTTCTTAGATATAGACGAGTTTATCTGGCGAAAGGATACACCCAAGCCCTTCACCGCCATGTTTTCCCGGGAGGAGAGGATTGCCCGGCTGCAACAGGCCGTCTCCCAGGCGGGGCGGTTTGTCATGGCGGGCTCTATGGATTCCTTCCACCAGCACTTTGACCCCTACTTCCGGCTGGCGGTGTACCTCACCGCCCCGGCGGCCCTGCGGGTGGAGCGGGTCCACCGGCGGGAGCTGGAGGCCTTCGGCCCCCGGGTGCTGCCCGGCGGGGACATGGAGGAGGACCACCGCCTCTATTTAGAGGACGTGGCAGGCTACGAGCTGGGCACCGGCAGCACCACCCAGCAGCGTCACCAGGCGTGGATAGACAGCCTGTCTTGTAAAGTGATACGCCTTGACGGAGCTGCACCCATAGAAAGCAATGCGGAAGCTATCTGCCAGGCGTGGTGGAAAGTGATGGGGCTTGTCAAAGAAACAGGAAAGTAGGAAAGGGAGCGGAGCATGGCGAAAAAGTTCTACGCGGTGAAAAACGGCAAAAACGGCGACGGCATCTACGACAGCTGGGAGGCCTGCAAGGCCCAGGTCCACGGGGTGAAAAGCGTGGTGTTCAAGGGCTTCCCCACCCGGGCGGAGGCGGAGGACTTCCTCCAGCGGGCAGGGGCCTCCACCACCGAGGGGGAAGCCCCCGAGAACCCCCAGCGGGAAGGGATAGCCGTGGCCTATGTGGACGGCAGCTTCTCCAAGGATACCGGGGAGTTCGCCTGCGGGGCGGTGCTCTTCTGGCAGGGGGAGCGGGTGCTCTTCTCCAAAAAGTACAACGACCCCGCCCTGGCGGAGATGCACAACGTGGCCGGGGAGATTCTGGGCGCCGTGGCGGTGATTCGCTACTGCCTGGACAAGGGCATCCCGGCCCTGGAAATCCACCACGACTACGAGGGCGTGGGCAAGTGGGCCACCGGCCTGTGGAAGGCCAACAAGCCCGGCACCCAGGCCTATGCCGCCCTGTGCAAGCAGGCCATGGAGCGCCTGCAGCTCTCCTTTGTGAAGGTGAAGGGCCACTCGGGCAACCAGTGGAACGACCTGGCCGACCAGCTGGCCCGCCGGGCCCTGGGCAAGGAAAAATCGGAAAAGTAAATCCAATTTCCTATAGAAAAAGGACCTGGCAGGCTGCCGGGTCCTTTTTGCTGTGCAACGTCTTTATTGGATGGTGATAAGCTCGTACGCCCGGGTGCCCAGGCCCAGCTTGACGCCGTGCTCCAGGCAGCTTTCCCAGTTGGTGTCCGGGTGGGTGTCGGTGAAGTGGTCGTGGTGGCAGCGCTCCCGCTCGTCTAAAATGGAGCCGGGCACGCTGGGCTGGGCGTTCACCGCGTCGGCGCAGGCCTGGTCCAGGGCGATGGGGTCAAAGGAGGCGAACATGCCCACGTCGGGCACAATGGGCAGGTCGTTTTCGCTGTGGCAGTCGCAGTAGGGGGAGACATCCACCACCAGGCTGATGTGGAAGCTGGGCTTGTCCTTGATGACGGCCCAGGTGTACTCGGCAATCTTGCAGTTGAGGATGTCGTTGGCCTCGTCGCTGGCAGCCTGCACCGCGTCCACAGGACAGCGCCCGATGCACCGGCCGCAGCCCACGCACTTGGCGTGGTCGATGGAGGCTTTCCTGTCTGTGATGGTGATGGCGCTGTGGGCGCAGTCCTTTTGGCAGGAGCCGCAGCCTACGCACTTTTCCTGGACCACGTGGGGCTTGCCGGAGCTGTGCATCTCCATCTTGCCAGCCCGGGAGCCGCACCCCATGCCGATGTTCTTCAGGCAGCCCCCGAAGCCGGTGGCCTCGTGGCCTTTAAAGTGGGTCAGGCTGATGAACACGTCGGCGTCCATAATGGCCGTGCCGATTTTGGCCTCCTTCACATAGTCGCCCGCAATGGGCACCAAAGTTTCGTCGGTGCCCTTCAGGCCGTCGGCGATGAGCACATGGCACCCCGTGGAGAAGGGGGAGAAGCCGTTTTCATAGGCGGCGTCCAGGTGGTCCAGGGCGTTTTTGCGGCCGCCCACGTACAGGGTGTTGCAGTCGGTGAGGAAGGGCTTGCCGCCCAGCTCCTTCACGGTGTCGGCCACCACCTTGGCGTAGTTGGGCCGCAGGAAGGCCAGGTTCCCCGGCTCGCCAAAGTGGATTTTAATGGCGGCGTACTTGTTGGTAAAATCAATCTTGCCAATGCCCGCCGCGGTGATGAGCTTTTTCAGCTTTTGCAGCAGGTTGCAGTCGAAGGTGGTGCGCAGGTTTGTAAAGTAAACTTTGGATTTTTCCATGGGTTTCTCCTTTGCTCTGTTCTTCTGGGTTCACTTTCTGGCTGGCTTTTTCTTGGCGGCCGCTTTTTCCCCGTTGGGGCCCACCCCGGTCTTTTTGCAGAAGGGGGCCATGCAGCACTGCTCGCAGTAGGCCTTGCGGGCGGTGCACACCGCCCTGCCGTGGAGTACCAGCCGGTGGCAGAAGTCGTTGGATTCCTCTGGGGGCAAAATGGCCCGCAGGTCGTTTTCCACCTTTTCCGGGGCGGTGTTCTCCGTCAGCCCCAGGCGGCCGGCAATGCGGATGCAGTGGGTGTCCGTCACCACGGCGGGCTTGTGGTAGATGTCCCCCACAATGAGGTTGGCGGTTTTCCGCCCTACGCCGGGCAGCCGTGTCAGCTCCTCGATGGTGTCCGGCACCTGGCCGCCGAACTCGTCCCGAATCATCAGGCACATGCCCAAAATGTCCTTGGACTTGGTGTTGTAAAACCCGCAGGAGCGAATCAGCTCCCCAATCTCCTCCACCGTGCCCTCGCAAAAGGCCTCCAAGGTGGGGAAGCGGGCGAACAACCCCGGGGTGACCAGGTTCACCCGGGCGTCGGTGCACTGGGCGGAAAGCCGCGTGGCGATAAGCAGCTGCAAGGGGTCCTGGTACTCCAGGGAGCACACGGCCCCGGGGTACTCCGCCTTAAGGGCTTCCACCGCCAGCTTGGCCCGTTCTTTTTTCGTCATGGAAAGCGCTCCTTCCCGTGGTTTCGTTTCCCCTCTATTGTACCCTGTTTCCCGCCCGCTGGCAAGATGTGTATCTGTCGCTGGGGCTTTTTTGCCGCCGAAGGTTTTTCCCAAGGGGCGGCTTTCCCATTGCCATCCCGCCGCTTTTCCTGTATAATGAAGAAAAGCGGCGGGGCCTCCTGCCGGGGATTACCAGAGAGAAAGGAAGTCGAATGCCATGTTCAACGATTTGATGGATACCATCGGTTTTGTCACCGGCCAAGACCCGGAGGTGGGCCAGGCCATGGAAAAGGAGCTGGCCCGCCAGCGCCGCAACCTGGAGCTGATTGCCTCGGAGAACATCGTCTCCCCCGCGGTGATGGCGGCCATGGGCTCGGTGCTCACCAACAAGTACGCCGAGGGCTATCCCGGCAAGCGGTACTACGGCGGCTGCCAGTGCGTGGACATTGTGGAGGACATCGCCCGGGACCGCGCCTGCCAGCTCTTTGGGGCGGAGCACGCCAACGTGCAGCCCCATTCCGGCGCCCAGGCCAACCTGGCGGTGTACTTCGCTTTGCTCCAGCCCGGCGACACGGTGCTGGGCATGAACCTGGCCGAGGGCGGCCACTTGACCCATGGCTCCCCGGTGAACATGTCCGGCGCCCTGTACAACTTTGTGGCCTACGGCGTGGACCCGGAAACCGGTCGCATCGACTACGACAAGCTCATGGCCCAGGCTTTGGAGGTGCGCCCCAAGCTCATTGTGGCCGGCGCCAGCGCCTATCCCCGGGCCATTGACTTCGCCAAATTCCGGGAGATTGCCGACGCCTGCGGGGCCAAGCTCATGGTGGACATGGCCCACATCGCCGGCCTGGTGGCCGCCGGGCTCCACCAGAACCCCGTGCCCTACGCCGACGTGGTCACCACCACCACCCACAAGACCCTCCGCGGCCCCCGGGGCGGCCTTATCCTCTGCAAGGAGGAGTACGCCAAGGCCATTGACAAGGCCATTTTCCCCGGCACCCAGGGCGGCCCGCTGATGCACATCATCGCCGCCAAGGCCGTGTGCCTGGGCGAGGCCTTGCAGCCCGCCTTTAAAGAGTACGGCCAGCAGGTGGTGAACAACGCCCAGGCCCTGGCCAAGGGCCTGCTGGACCGGGGCGTGAAGCTGGTGTCCGGCGGCACGGACAACCACCTGATGCTCATCGACCTGACGGACAGCGAGCTCACCGGCAAGGAGCTGGAGCGCCGCCTGGACGAGGTGTACATCACCGCCAACAAGAACACCGTCCCCGGGGAGAAGCGCAGCCCCTTCACCACCAGCGGCGTGCGCCTGGGCACCCCGGCCGTCACCACCCGTGGCCTGAAAGAGGCGGACATGGATGAAATCGCCGCCTGCATCGCCCTGTGCATGGAGGACGGCTTTGAGGGGAACATCGAAGCCATCCGCGCCCGGGTGGAGGCCATCTGCCAGCGTTACCCCCTCTACGCCTAAAGGAATATGCCAAAGCCGCCAGGAAGCCTTCCCGGCGGCTTTTTTGGAGGTGGGTTTTCAAACATTTGTTTGCAAAAGTGGCTTGCGCTTTTCGGGGAAAAATGCTAGAATAAGCTATCATACTTCCAGAAAGGGGTGTTTCTATGGCTGCTCCCTTGGCGGATAGGGTCCGCCCCGCCACGCTGGACCAGGTGGTGGGCCAGCAGCATATTTTGGGGCCCGGCCGCGCCCTGCGGAAGATTATCGAGGCCGGCGAGGTGCCCAACATGGTGTTTTACGGCCCCGCCGGGGTGGGCAAGACCACCGTGGCCTCCATCATCGCCAAGAACACCAAGCGGCACCTGGTCAAGCTGAACGGCACCACCGCCTCCACCGCGGACATCAAAGAGGCCGTGGCCAGCACCAACACCTTTGAGGGAATCAACGGCGTGCTGCTCTATCTGGACGAGATTCAATACTTCAACAAGAAGCAGCAGCAAACCTTGCTGGAGTTTATGGAGAACGGCTCCATCACTTTGATTGCCTCCACCACGGAGAACCCCTACTTCTACGTGTACAACGCCATTTTAAGCCGCTCCACGGTGTTTGAGTTCAAGGCCGTGGAAAGCGGCGAGATTGAAAAGGCGGTGGAGCGGGCCTTCCGGGTGCTGGCGGAGGAGGAGGGCCGGCCCATTCTGCCGGAGGAGGGCGTGTGCGCCCACATTGCCAGCCACTGCGGCGGGGACGTGCGCAAGGCCATGAACGCCGTGGAGCTCTCCACCTTGGCCTGCGACAGCGGCGGGCCCCACATCGAAGTCACCTTGGAGGCCGCCCGGGAGCTGACCCAGAAAAGCACCATGCGCTACGACAAAGGCGGGGATGAGCACTACGACTTGATGAGCGCCTTTCAGAAGTCCATGCGGGGCTCGGACCCAGATGCCACGGTCCACTATCTGGGCCGCCTGCTGGAGGCCGGGGATTTGCCCTCGGCCTGCCGCCGCCTGCTGGTGTGCGCCTGCGAGGACGTGGGCTTGGCCTGGCCCCAGATCATCCCCATTGTCAAGGCGGCGGTGGACGCGGCTTTGATGGTGGGCCTGCCCGAGGCCCGCATCCCCCTGGCGGACGCGGCTATTTTGGTGGCCCTGGCCCCCAAGTCCAACTCCGCCTACAGCGCCTTGGACAGTGCCATTGCCGACATCAAGGCGGGGAAGGCCGGGCCCATCCCCCGGAATTTGCAGAATAAGCATTACGACTCCGCCGAGGTGGAGCGCAAAGGCCAGTTCTATCAATACCCCCATGACGCCCCCCACCACTGGCTGCCCCAGCAGTACCTGCCCGATTCCCTGCTGGGCGCCCGCTATTACCAGTATGGCGAGAACAAAAACGAGCAGAGCTTCCGGGCTTACTGGGAGAAAATCAAGCATACGGGAGGGGGCAGCCCTATATGATGAAGATAGGGGCCCCATCTGAAAGAAAAAGGAGGTACACACAGTGAAACCCTTAGTTTTGGGAAACCTTTCCTACGGGATGTACGCCATCGGCGTAAAGGACGGCAGCCGCCCCAACGCCTGCATCGCCAACACCGTGATGCAGATTTCCAAGGCCACCCCCTCCGACGCGGCGCTGGTGGCCGTCGCCCTGAGCAAGGAGAACTACAGCTGCCAGTGCGTGGAGCAGGAGGGCATCTTCTCTATCTCCGTGCTTTCCCAGGACACTCCCGCCACGGTGATTGGCGCCCTGGGCTTTGTCTCGGGCCGCGGGGTGGACAAGCTGGGGAATATCCGCCACAAGGTGCTCATCGAGGGCGTACCTGTCATCAAGGAGAACACCTGCTGCTGGTTCCTGTGCAAGGTCCAGGAGAAGCTGGACCTCCCCGGCCAAGTGGTGTTTGTGGCGGAGATTATCGCCGGCAGCGACGAGGCCGTGGGCACCCCCATGACCTACAAGTACTATGTGGAGCAGCTGGGCGGGGCCTCTCCCAAATATTCCCCCACCTACCTGCCCCCGGCCCGCACCTTCGACAAGAGCAGCGGCGAAAGTTTTGTGTGCTCGGTGTGCGGCTATGTCTACCGGGACCCCAACTTCGGCTTTGAGGAGCTCCCCGCCGACTGGACCTGCCCCGTGTGCAAGATGCCCAAGAAGGCCTTTGTGCGGAAAAAGTAAATGTGCTGGAAGCCCTTTCCAGAAAGGCGCGCTGCCCCCTTCGCGGCGCGCTTTTTTTGTACAAGGGCAGAAAATTATGTAAATCTCAAATTTGGTGCTGCTCTACAGAAATAGGCGACATTATGAAATATAATTCGACAAAATAGAATATTATGAAAACTTATTCGCAGATTTTGCATCTAAAAGTAAGAAACTCGTAAAGATTTCATAATGGCTTTGTAACAAATGGGCCGTACACTCTGTGTCGTGAACCGGAAGGGGGATAGGCCCCGCGCCGGGGAGCGTCCCGCAAGGGCGCCTCACAAAATTTTGCAATAAAGGGGAAACTCACTATGAAGAAACTTCTCGCGGGCTTTTTGGCCCTCACTCTGGCCCTGAGCATGGCTGCCTGCTCTGGTGGCGGCAACAGCTCCACCAGCTCCACCAGCTCCACCAGCAGCACCTCCAGCGCCAGCACTACTTCCACTGTCTCCGAGGAAGGCAACGATTCCACTTCCTCCGCTGCTGAGGATTCCACCGCTGATTCCTCCGTGGCTTCTGATTCTTCTGTGGCCTCCGATTCTTCCGTGGCCGAGTAAGGAACAGGAACATAAAAAGGGCCGGCGCGTGCCGGTCTTTTTTCTTTGCGCGAAAAAAGAGGGTTGGCACAGCGCCAGCCCTCTTTCTCTTATTTATAGATAAGGCGTTACGGTTCCCACACCAGCTGATAGACGATCTCCCCGTGGACCATGCGGCCGTCGGGGCGGAAGCCCACACTCTCGTACAGGGCCCGGCCCCAGGCGTTGTCGGGGTTGCAGCTGAGATACACCCTGTGGTGCGCCTTGTCTTGGCGGATGCGCTCCAGCACCATGGCCAGGGCCTGCCGCCCATAGCCCTTGGACTGGTGGCGCTGGTCAATCATCAGCCGGTAAATCCAATACTCCGTATCCTCCACGTCCAAGCCGTACATGGTAAAGCCCACGGGGGTGTCCCCGTCGTAGAGGGCCAAGGGCACACACTCCGGCTGGGCGTAAGCCTGGGACAGGGAGTAGGCATTGGTGGCCACAAAGAACTTTTGGCTCTCCGTGGTGGACAGCTTGAGGATGTCCCGGAAGTTGTGCCGGTCAATTTCCCGAAATTCCAGCATGGCTGCCTCCTTAAAACACGTAGGTGCCCGCGGTGAGCTGCCGCTGGGTGCCGTCGGGGAGAAGCAGCTGGGCCTGGCAGTCAAAGGGCACGGTGACGCTGCCGTGCAGCTGCCCATCCACGTACTTCCACTCTATCCGGTAGGTGCCGGCGGCGGAGTCCAGCTTCATCTTGGCCCAGGAGAGGCGCGCATCGGGCATGGGCCGGATGACGGCCTTCTTAAAGCCGGGGGCCTCCTCCACGGGGTTCAGGCCGCAGAGGTTGCGGTACATCCAGTCCACAATGGAGCCGTAGGCGTAGTGGTTCAGGCTGTTCATCCCCGTGCCGCTGATGGAGCCGTCGGGCAAGATGGAATTCCAGCGCTCCCACACGGTGGTGGCGCCCATGTTCACCTCGTACAGCCAGCTGGGGAAGTCCTCGTTAAAGAACAGGGTGTAGGCCACGTCGTTGGCGCCGTTGTCCGAAAGGGCCCGGCACAGGAAGGGCGTGCCGCAGAAGCCGGTGTCCAGGTGGTTGCCCCGGGCCCGGATGCGCTCCTTCAAAGCCTCCAGCACCACGTCCCGTTTGCCATCGGGGTACAGCCCGAAGAACAGGGACAGCACGCAGGCCGTCTGGGTGACGGGGATTTTCAACGTGCCGTCGGCCTGGAAGTACTCCTCCAGGAAAGCGGCCTTGATTGTTTCGCACAGCCCCTGGTACTCCTGCTGGTCCTCCCCATAGCCCAGGGCCTTGGCGGCCTTGGCTGTCAGGCTGGCGGAGTAGTAGTAGAACGCCGTGGCGGTGTAGGGCAGGCTGGTTGCGCCAAAGGGGTTCTGGGTGTCGCCGTCCTCCCGGTCCAAGGCCAGCCAGTCGCCCAGCTGGCGGCCCCGCAGCCACAGGCCCCGGCCGCCGTCAGCCTGGTCGTCTTGGCGGATGCGCTCCACCCAGGCCTTCATCACGGGGTACTCCTCCCGCAGCAGCGACAAATCGCCGTAGTTCTCGTAGACGGCCCAGGGCATCATGGTGGCCACGTCGCTCCAGATGGCGCAGCCGTCCGGGCTGCCGCTGAGCCAGAAGGCGCCGGCCTCGTCGGGCGCCTTGGGGGCGGGCACAAAGAAGGGCACCGCGCCCTTGTAATACCGCTGTTCCTCCCCCACGTTGTGGAGGAAGTGGTGGAAGAAGGCGGGCATGTACAGGTTTTTGCAGGCGGTGGCGGAGATGATGGCCGCGTCGCCGGTCCAGCCCAGGCGCTCGTCCCGCTGGGGGCAGTCGGTGGGAATGTCCAGGAAGTTGTCAAACTGCCCCCACATGGCGTTGTGGAACAGCTGGTTGACCCGGCTGTCCGCCGTCTCAATGGAGCCGGTGGGGTCGATGTCCGAGCGGATGTGCACCCCGGCAAAGTCCTCCGGCCGCACCTGGGAGACGCCCTCCACCTTCACATAGCGGAAGCCGTAGAAGGTGCCGTGGGGCCGCACATGGGCCTTTTCTCCCTTGGAGATATACCGGTACTCCGCCTTGGCAGAGCGCAGGTTGTCCCGGTAGAAGCAGCCGTCCTGAAGCACTTCGCCGTAGGTGAGCACAACCTCCGTGCCCGCGGGCTCGCTTACGTCAAACTCCACCCAGCCGGTCATGTTCTGGCCAAAGTCCAGCACGGTTTCGCCCCTCTTGGTGTGGAGCACCGTGGGGGTGAAGCTGGCCTTCTTCACGATCTTGGGCCCCAGGCGGGCCATGAGCTTTTCCAGCTTCTCCGTGCCGGGGAGGACGCCGCTGGCCTGGGCCTGGCAGCCGTTCTGGCTCCAGCCGGGGACTTCCAGCCGGGCGTCGTAGTGCTCGCCGTCGTAGATGTTGCTGAAGGTGACAGGGGAGGGGTAGCTTTTCCAGCTCAAGTCCGTGGGGACGGTTACCTCGGCGCCGTCCTTCAGCTTCACCCGGATTTCGCAGATGGCCTGCATGGTGTCGCCGTACAGATTGTGGTACCGGTCGAAGATGATGTCCCCCTTGTACCAGCCGGGGGCCAAGGCCAGGCCCACGGTGTTTTCCCCGGCCCGCAGCAGCCCGGTGATGTCGAAGGTCTGGTACTCCAGGTGGAAGTCATAGCAGTGGTAGCCAGGCAGCAGGTACTCGTCCCCGGCCTTCTGGCCGTTGACTTCCAATTCGTAGATGCCCACGCCGCAGGCGTAGGCCCGGGCGCTTTCCACCTCTCCGGGGAGGGTGAAGCTCTTGGCCAGCAGTGGCTGGGTCTCCTTGTCGGCGAAGTCCGCGGCAATCCACTGGGCGGCCCAGGGCTCCTCCTGCTTGGCGGTCTCAAACCAGGAGGAGGCGGTGGCGGTGTCGCCGCCGTCGCCCCACACGGTGACGGTCCACTGGTAGCGGGTGCGGGGCTTCAGCTCCACCGGCGCCTCAAAGCCCAGGGAGGACACATCCTCCCGCCGGCCGCTGTCGTAGACGATCTCCCCGCCGGCTTCCACCACGATTTGGGCGCAGGCCTGGCGCTTGTCGGTGGTGTCCTCCGCCACCCAGGAAAAAACCGGCCGCCGGATGAAAAGCCCCAGGGGCTGGGTGATATGGTTGGTGCGAAGATGGGTCAGTTTCAAAACGATTCCTCCATTCCAGGCGGCTTGCCCCGCCCTGTGTTTTATTGGTTGTCCCCTGTCCAGTAGTAGGGCAGCAGGTCTTTTACTTTTACCACGGTGTCCTCTGCCACCAGAACCTGTGCGTCTGGATTTCCCAGCTGCATCAAGAACTCCCGGCACCTGCCGCAGGGGGCCATGACGCGCTTATCCCAGCCCACCGCCACAATTTTCTCCACCCGGTTCTCCCCGGCGGTGAACATGGCGGCAATGGCCGCGTGCTCGGCGCAGAAGCCCAGGCTGCAGGCGGTGTCGATGCACACGCCCCGGTACACGTTCCCTTTGTCGGTGACAAGGGCGGCAGCCACGCCGCCGGTTTCCACATTCTCCGAGACTTGCCGGGGGTCCAGCACCTCCACGGCCTTTTGGTACAGCTCTGTAAATTCCATAGAAAACACTCCTCGCTCGTTTGCAATCATACTCCAAGCCCCGGGGAAAAACCAGGACGCCTTTTCGCAAAAATGGGACCGGACTTATAGCGCCATGCCAGCGTGCCTCAGGCTAGGGCTTACGCCCCATTCTAGCACGGCGGGGTGGGGAAGTCCATGGCCCTGCCGCAAAAACGCTGAAAAATGGAAAAAATCCATTGACTTTCCGGGCGTTTTCCCCTATGATGGTAGGGTGCAAATTGTACGGACAATTCACTTGTAGAAAGAAGGCATCCCATTATGGAAAAGAAATTCGCCCGCATCACCCTGGACAAGGATTTCCAAATCAGCCGGGTGGACAAGCGCATTTACGGCTCCTTTATCGAGCACCTGGGCCGCGCCGTCTACGGCGGCATCTACCAGCCCGGCCACCCCTCCGCCGACGAGGAGGGCTTCCGCCAGGACGTGCTGGACCTGGTAAGGGAAATCGGCGTGCCCATCGTCCGCTATCCCGGCGGCAACTTTGTCTCCAACTTCTACTGGGAGGACAGCGTGGGCCCTGTGGCCGACCGTCCCCGCCGGCTGGAGCTGGCCTGGCGCAGCACCGAGCCCAACCTGGTGGGCGTCAACGAGTTCGCCTCCTGGAGCAAGAAGGCGGGCTCCGATGTGATGATGGCTGTGAACCTGGGCACCCGGGGCATTGAGGCCGCCTGCAATCTGCTGGAGTACTGCAACCACCCCTCCGGCACCAAGTACAGCGACTGGCGCGTCTCCCACGGCGTGGAGCAGCCCCACAACATCAAGGTGTGGTGCCTGGGCAACGAGATGGACGGCCCCTGGCAGACCGGCCACAAAACCGCCCAGGAATACGGCCGCCTGGCCGACGAGACCGCCAAGGCCATGAAGCAGATTGACCCCAGCATCGAGCTGGTGGTCTGCGGCAGCTCCAACACCAAGATGCCCACCTATCCCCAGTGGGAGGCCACCGTGCTGGAGGAGACCTACGACAACGTGGACTTCATCTCCCTGCACAGCTACTACGGCAACCCCTTGAACGACACCGCCAACTACCTGGCCTCCGCCGACGACATGGACCAGTTCATCCGCACCATCATCTCCACCTGCGATTTTGTCAAGGCCAAGAAGCGCTCCAAGAAGGACATGATGCTCAGCTTTGACGAGTGGAACGTGTGGTTCCACGCCAACGCCGCGGACAACGACACCATGACAAACCGCCCCTGGAGCGTGGCGCCCCACCTGCTGGAGGACCACTACGACTTTGAGGACGCCCTGATGGTGGGCCTGATGCTCATCACCTTGCTGAAGCACTCCGACCGGGTGCGCATGGCCTGCCTGGCCCAGCTGGTCAACGTCATCGCCCCCATCATGACCGAGGAGAACGGCCCCGCCTGGAAGCAGACCATCTTCTACCCCTACCTCCATGCCAGCAAGTACGGCCGGGGCATCGCCTTGAACCCCGCCCTGCGCTCCTCCAAGCACGACACCAAGGAGTTCACCGACGTGGACGACGTGGTCACGGTGGCTGTGTGGGACGACGAAAAGGATGAGGTCACCATCTTCGCCGTAAACCGCGATTTGGAGGAGGACATCCCCCTGGAGGCTGACCTGCGCACCTTTGAGGGCTACCGGGTGCTGGAGCACATCGTCCTGGAAAACGACGACATGCTGGCTGTGAACACCGCCGAACACCAGGCTGTGCTGCCCAAGGCCGTCACCGACAGGGACCAGCTGGTGGACGGCATCCTCACCAGCCGCCTGGGCAAGGCCAGCTGGAACGTCATCCGCCTGGGCAAGTGATTTTTCGTTTAAAAGGAAGCAGCTAAGCGCTTGGCTTAGATGCCTTTTCTATGTTCGTTTATAGAATTACAGGCCCTGGTTGTAGGCGTTCAGGATGATAACACAGGCCTGTGCCCGCTGGGCGTTGTCCTTGGGGGCAAAGGTGTTGTTGCCCATGCCGCTGATGAGCCCCCGCTCCCGGCAGGCGTACACGGCGTTTTTGGCCCAGGAGGCAATGGAGCTGTCATCGCTGAAAGCCTGGGAGCTGCCGCTGTAGGTCAACCCGGCGTAGTTGGCCAGGGTGACGCAAATCTGCTCCCGGGTGATGGGGTTGGCCGCTCCAAAGGTGCCGTCGCCCATGCCGCTCATGTAGCCCATAGCTGCCACCCAGTTTACAGCGCCGGAGTACCACTGGCCGTTGATGTCGCTGAAATCGCTGTCCCCGGCGTAGGCGGCGGTGTCCACCCCAGCCAGGTTGGCCAGGGCCGCGGCGAATTCCGCCCGGGTGATGGTCTGGGTGGGGTCAAACTCGTTGCCCCGGCCGAAGAACAGCCCCAAAGAAACGGCGTCGTCCACATAGTCAAAGTACCAGTCATCGCTGGTGAAGTCCGTAAACAGGGAGCCGCCGGCAAAGGTGACGGTTGCCATGGGGCTTGTCCAATCGTCCTGAATGGCCACGGCGCGGTAGGTGCCGGAGAGGGCCAAGGGGCCCGTGTACAAAGAGCTGTCCGCGGTGGGATGGGTGCCGTCGGTGGTGTAGCGGATGTCACAGTTCTCCGGGGCGGAGATGAGCAGCCGCCCGTCCTCCACGGAGAAGGTGGGGGCCGCCAAGGGGGATTCCATCTTCACGTAGATGGAGCTGACATAGCCAATGGAGCCGGAGGCGGTCTCCACATGGTACCACTGGTCGCTGGTGATGCCCTCGGCGGTGATTTCCTGGCCGGTGACAGTCTCCATCACCTTCACCTGGGTGTCGCGGTACAAGGTAGCCACGGTATCGGAGGAGGTGGTGGGCTCGCTGCGCAGGCGCACGCCGTTGCCGGTGACCAGGCCGTTAAACTCGCTGTCCGAGGGGACGTCGTCCCCGCCGTCTACAATGTCCTGGGTGTTGTCCTCACCGTCGTAGCCCAAAGAGCGCAGGGCGTCCGCCACGGTGGTGGCGGAGACGTACTCGCTGCTCAAAGCCGGGGCGCCCTCGGCGCCGGGAACCAGCTGGGACCCATCGGCCGCCAGGGCAATGCCGTCGCTGCCGATGGTGATGCCGTCCACCACAGTGTCCACGTCGTACTGGCAGTTGCTGTAGTGGTACAGGGCGCCGTCAAATTCATACCAGCCGTTGGAGGGGTACACCAGGCCGTTGTCAAACACGTGCCAGGCGGTCCAGCCCCGGCCGCCGTCCACCACGGGGCCGTAGCGCATGCTGGTGCCGTAGTCGCTGTTGTCCGCCGCCATGTTGTTGCCCAGGTAGATGCCGATGTGGCTGTAGGTGGTGTCGCCGTTGTAGTTGGGCACCGTCACCACCAGGCCGTGGATGCGGGGGATGCCGTACAGCTCGTCAAGGTCCCCGGAGAACACGCAGTTGACCCGCACCTGGGAGGACACGCCCCCCTGGCAGTTTCCAAGGGCGCCCTGGTCGCTGAAGTAGGCGTAGATAAGCCCGGCGCAGTCCGATTCCCGCAGGCCGTCGCCGTCGGTGTCCGCGCCCTTGCCGCCGTAGACATACTGCCAGTTGTCCCGGTAGGCCATCAGGCCGTGCTCTGCCAGGCCCAAAGAGGTGGGGGCGCCGGCCGCTTGGGCGGGCAGGCGAAGCGTGGTAAAAACGGTGGCCAGCACGACCAGCGCCAGCAGGACGCACAAAGGCCTTCGGCCCTGTTTTGCCAGGTGTTTCGCTCTATACATAGTCAAGGGAATACCTCCTAAAGTAAAAGGGGCCGTAAAGGAGTGATTGTCCATGGCGGCCCCAGTTTTCAGCGCAGTGCAGTGGGTTTTATAGGTTACAAATTGGTTACATTATACCACGTTATTTTACATAATGCAACCCCGGGCGGGAAATTGGAAGATTTTGTTTCCCATGCTCCGGCAAAAAAGCTTACCGCGGGGGGATTGACATTGCCGCCGGATTCGGGGATAATTGTAAGATGAAACTGGTTCCCGGGGCGCGGCCCTGGGTGGAAGAAAGGGGTTTTGGTGATGAAAAAGATTGGGAAGAAATGGGGCAGCCTGCTGCTGGCAGGGCTGCTCTTGGCGGCGTCGCTGCCCATAGGGGCGCTGGCCCAAGAGCCCGCCGGGGAAGAGCCCGCCCCCCAAGAGGGCTTTGTCTACCAGTGGGGCGACGGGGACGAGAGCTATGCCCTGCGGGAAACCCAGGACACCCTGGGCGGCGGGGAGGCAGGCCGCACGGCGGCCCAGACCTTTTCCGCGCCTCTGGGCTCCTATGACGACGGCTCCTTCTACGGCCAGCTGACAGCCCGCCAAAAGGCCTGCTACGACGCTTTGGCCGCCATCCCCTTAAGCCAAATCCTCACCGCCTCGGAGAACCAAGGCTACAAGCAGGTGCGTGTGGGGGTGGACGAGTTCTACGGCCTGGGCATGACCGGGTATATCCTCAACCAGGTGTTTACCCCCAGCGCCTCCTCCGAGCCGCTGTACCGCCAGCTGTACACCGATATCTGCGCCGCCATCACCGCCCTGCGCTATGACAAAGCGGACGCCCTGTGGCTTTCGGACATGCGCTACGGCATCTATGTGGAGAGCACCAGCGGTGGCTCTGTGGCAACCCGGGAGATCCTCTTTGGCTTCCGCCTGAACTACGGCGGCCAGGAGCAGGAGATGTACGACCAGCAGATGGCCAGCGCCCAGGCCATCGCCGATAAGGTGGACCGGGACGCCGACCTCTACGAGCAGGTGATGCAGGTCCACGACCTGCTGGCGGCCCAGAGCACCTATAATAAAGAGCCCGCGGACAGCACCGCGGAGAACCTCTCCCACCAGGCCTACAGCTGCCTGGTGGCGGGGGACGCCTACGAGCCTGTGTGCGACGGCTACGCCAAGGCCGTGAAAGTGGTCTGCGACTTGCTGGAAATCCCCTCCACCTTGGCCATCAGCGAGAACCACATGTGGAACAACATCAAGATGGACGACGGCGACTGGTACAACCTGGACCTGACCTGGGACGACACCGGCGACGCCGGCAGCCACAGCTACTTCCTGGTGGGTTCCCAGACGCTGGTGGATGGGGTGGCTTTCAGCAAGCAGCCCGACCACGTGGAGCGCAACATCTGGATTGAGGACAGCCAGCTGAACTCTGTCACCTTCCGGTACCCCTCGAAGAATCCCCAGGCCTACGTGTATGTGGAGGGCGGCTACGACCCCCTGCGGTTCCCCGATGTAAAGCGCAGCGCCTGGTACTATAGCTATGTGGAGAGCGCCGCGGATATGGGCCTGTTCGTGGGGGACGAAAAGGGCTTCTTCAATCCCAAAGCGGACATCACCCGGGCCCAGTTTGTCCAGGTGCTCTACAACGCCGTGGCCCCCGAGGACTACACCCCCGCCGAGCTGACCTTCCGCGACGTGCCTGCCGGGAAGTGGTACACCAACGCCGTGGCCTGGGCCTCGGAAATGGGCGTGGTGGCCGGCTATGAGGACGGCAATTTCCGGCCCGGCGCCAACATCACCCGGGAGGAGATGTGCGTGGTGCTGGAGAACTACCGCTACCTCATCACCGACGCCCAGCCCGAGCCTGTGGACTTCACCTTCCCCGACGACGAGGAAATCTCCTCCTGGGCCAAGGAAGCCGTGTACAACTGCTACGATTACAGCTTGATTTCCGGCGACGAGCGCAGCTACTTCAACCCCACGGACAACACCATCCGCTGCGAGGCCGCCACCGTGTTCACCAAGTACGTGCTCCTGCTGGAGCAGCTGCCGCCCAAGGAGGAGCAGCCCGAGGACCCGGACGAGGAGACACCCTCCAAGCCGGATGACAGCTCCTCCAGCGAGGAGCCCTCTGAGCCCGCCACGCCCTCCGAGGACAGTTCTTCCAGCGAGGGGGAGTCCTCTTCTTCCCAGGACAGCAGTTCCTCCGGCACCGGGAGCGGTTCCTCCAGCGACTCCTCCCAGGAGAGCAGCAGTCCTTCTGAGAAAACTTCCCACCCCACCACCGACGAGGAGAGCGAAACCCACCAGGCTCCTGGACCGTGAGCCCACTCCCCGCGAGGATGAAAACAGCATGAGAAAAGGGAGCTGCGGCTAGCCGCTTCCAGTGATGGCTGGATATAGGAAAAAAACTCCCGGAAGGCCCCAACGCCTTTCGGGAGTTTTTTTCTATTTCTGTTCCAACCAGGAACTCTAGGCCAGCACCTCGACCTGCTCTATGCCGTAGTAGGCGAACAGCGCCAGGGCCTCGGGAGTGATGCGCTCCCCCGAAACGGCAATGGGGATGGCCGGCGGGCAGCCCACCGTGGGCAGGCCGCAAACCCGTCCCAGGGAGTGGGCGGCGTCCACGGTTTCCCGGGGGGCAAAGGCCGCCTGGCGGATGGAGCAGGCGCGCTCCCCCCGGGCCAGGGGCAGCTGGGGGGGATTCGCTTCCCCGGGGCACTGCCCCAGGGCCGCGGCCGCATGGGCCAATTCCTCCGGGGTGTTCTCCGGGGTGGCCATCAGCACCAGGAAGTCCCGGTCGGCGTACTCGCACTCCACGCCCTGGCGCCGCAGCTGTCCGGCCAGCTCTTGGCCTGTCACCCCGCGGGGAGCGGCCACTGTCACCCGCAAAGGGTCGCTGGGCTCCACCCGCCAGCCCGCGGCGGTGAGCTTTTCCCGAAGCTCCGCCAAGCGTTCGACGGCCTCCGCCAGGCGCTGGGGGTAGCCCTCCGCCAGGTAGCGGTTGCACAAATCCAAAGAGGCCAGCGTCAAATAAGAGGGGCTGGTGGAGCCAAACAGCCCCAGGGCGGACTTGGCCAGCGGCCCTAGCTGTGCCGGGGCGGTGGGGGAGAGGTGCAGATATGCCCCGCCGGTGAGCACCGGCAGGGTCTTGTGGGAGGAATCGCAGCACAAATCGGCGCCCAAATCCAGGGGGTGGAGGGAGGGTTGCAAAAACCGCAGATAGGCCCCGTGGGCGTTGTCCACCAGCAGCAAGGTGCCGTGCTGGTGGCATACCTGGGCCAAAGCGGGGATTTCCGCCATGCCGCCCAAATAGTCCGGGCTGGTGAGGTACACCGCCGCCGGAGGCTCCGGCAGGCTGTTCAGGGTCTCCTCCAGCTGGGCGGGGGAGATGGGGCACCCGCACAAAGAGCGGCTTTCCTCCGGCCACAGCCAGCGGATTTCCAAATCCAGCAAAGCGGCGGCGGAGACAAAGGCCCGGTGAACATTCCGCGCCGCCACCACGGTGTGGGAGCCGCTGGCCGCCACCGCCAGGTACAGCATGGCCCGGATGCACTGGCTGGAGCCCTCGGTGGAGTAACAGGTGCGCTGGCTGCCGAACAGGGCGGCGGCGTTTTGCTCGCTCTCCGCCAGGATGCCCTCGGCCTCGTAGAGGGCGTCCGCCCCGTGGATTTCCGTGATGTCCCAGGGCTCGCAGCCCAAAAAGCAGCGGCCCTTGTGGCCGGGCATGTGCAGCCGGGCCGTGCCCGCCTTGGCGTAGCGCTGGACAAAGTCCGCTACCGGTGTGTTCACTGGCCGGCCTCCTGGGCGGCTTTCATCATGATGGCGCACTCAATGCGCTTGCGGAACAGCTCGCAGCCCGCCTCGTAGACGCCTCGGATGGTGCCGGTGGCGTGGTAGGCGTTGGCCGCGCAGCCTCCGGAGCAGTACAGCTTGGCCCAGCAGCCGGCGCAGTCGGGCCGGGCGTAGGCGTTGCAGGCGCGGAACTCCTCCCGCAGGGCGGTGTTGGTCACGCCGTTCCAAACGTCGCCCAGCTTGTAGGCCTCCTCGCCCACAAACTGGTGGCAGGGGTACAGGTCGCCCCAGGGGGTGACGGCCATGTACTCCGTGCCGGAGCCGCAGCCGGAGATGCGCTTGTACACGCAGGGGCCGCCGGTCAAATCCAGCATGTAGTGGTAGAAGGTGATGGGATGGCCCTCTTTCTCCCGGCGGAGCATGTCCTTGGCCAGGATTTCGTACTGCTCCTTTACTATCGCAATGTCCTCCGGCGTCAGGGCGGCGGGGTCGTCGGGGGCGCACACCACCGGCTCCATGCTCAGCTCGGTAAAGCCCAGGTCGTCCGCCATGTGGAACAAGTCCTTGGTGAAGTCCGGGTTGGCGTGGGTGAAGGTGCCCCGCATGTAGTAGTCCTTCCCGCCCCGGGCCGCCACCAGCTTTTGGAACTTGGGCACAATGCGGTCGTAGCTGCCGTTGCCCGCGTAGTCCACCCGGGTGCGGTCGTTGATTTCCTTGCGCCCGTCCAAAGAGAGCACCACATTGCTCATCTCCCGGTTGGCAAAGTCGATCACATCGTCGTCGATGAGCATGCCGTTGGTGGTGAGGGTGAAGCGGAAGTTCTTGCCCCGCTCCTTTTCCACGCTGCGGGCGTACTCCACCAGGCGCTTGACCACGTCCCAGTTCATCAGCGGCTCCCCGCCGAAGAAATCCACCTCCAGGTTGCGGCGGGTGCCGGAGTGGTCCATGAGGAAGTCCAGGGCCTGCTTGCCCACCTCAAAGCTCATCAGGGCCCTATCCCCGTGGTACTTGCCCTGGCTGGCAAAGCAGTACTCGCAGTTGAGGTTGCAGGTGTGGGCCACGTGGAGGCACAGTGCCTTTACCACGTCGCCGGAGCGCTCTTTAAAGGTCCCCGCCATGTCCGCGAAGGTGTCGGGGCTAAAGAGCTTGCCGGCGTCCTTTAAGGCCTGCACGTCCTGGATGCAGCCCCGCACATCCTCCTCTGTTACATCCGGGCGGCCGCCGTACTTTTCCAGCATGGCGGCCACAATCTCCTCTGGCGTGTGGGTCTCGAAAAGGGCGATGATGTCATAGGCCACCTCGTCCACCACATGGATGCTGCCGGAGCAGCTGTCGAGCACAATATTATAACCGTTTAACTGATATTGGTGTACCATTCAGTTCCTCCTGACACAAAAAAGGCCGCCCGAAGGCGGCGCCTTTTTTTATTTCTCTGTGTTCTCACACTTCTGGTTGGCTACGCCGCAGCTTGTCTTGCAAGCGGACTGGCAGGAAGTCTGGCACTCACCGCAGCCGCCGTTCTTGGCGCTCTCGCACATATCCCGGGTTTCCAGAGTCTTGATTCGTTCCATGACACATAGCTCCTTCAATAAGTTCTTCTGGCCCATGCCGCAGGGCGTAAACCAGTGTTTATAAGCAATCCTATCATAGTTGGCCGGGAAAGTCAAGGCGGCAGCGGGCCGCCCCCACAAAAATTGGGCATGTGCGCACTTTTTGCCAGGGATTCGCGGGGTTTTCGCCTATTTCATCAGAAAGGGGGAAAGCCACCTTCCCTCCCTGGAGCCCGCCGCTTGTCTCAGAATATGAAAGCAGCGGCGACTCCTGCGGGCTGGGAGGAACATCCCCCGCCGCTGGGTGGCTCCTCCCATTTTACAGCATATTTCCAAATTTTAATAGAAAAGTTTATATAAAAAAGTTATTAGATAATTTTTGGCAGCTGTGCTATGATAGAAGAAAGCACAAATACAAAGGCGGCGTTTCGCGCGCGGCTGAACCTTGAAAGCAGGAGGAGACGGAATTCCTGGCGCCCAATGAGCCTGCGGAGCCTGTGGAAACCAGCATTGGCGCCCGGTTCGAGAGGACGGAAATCCGGATGCACCACGACAGGAAGTACTTTATCGGTGACAGCGTGACGTCCCAGGGCGAGCGCCTGTTCCGCACGGTGGCCTGTGAGAAGATGGTCCACTCGCCTACGGTGATGTTTGCCGAGCTGGTGTGGGAGCATATTGGCAAGTTTGCCCGGGATATGAAAACCGGGGAGTTGATTCGGCTGTAAGACAGAGGGCGGCGTTTTGCTATTGTCGTTTTTTTAAAAGGATTGAGTGATGCTCTAAGGGGATTGACATGGGAAAGACGGACGTGGTATAATTAGCGTAAATAAAATTTTATATAAAAATTTATATATAAGTCTTTGGAGGATAAGGGGATAGAGGTGAGGCAGACCAAATAAGAAACGTTGAAATATGGTGGAAACCAGGGCAGCTGAGGATTCGGTGGAGCAAACGGGATATTTCTGTTATATGGCTATTGGCAGGAGAAGACATTCTATCTTGTGGAGACGCCTTGCAAAAATCATATAATATTTTACATCCTATTTTAGGCCGTTCCATTGAAACACAGGGTGCTGCTACAGATAATAAAGGAATAAGCTGCGGCTTACCATACCGGACGAGCTATTTTTAGGAAGAAAGGGAGCACCCCACATGAAAGCGAATATTAAAAAAATCAGCGAGCTTACAGGCTTTTCCCCCGCCACCGTCTCCAACGCGCTAAACAACAAGCGAGGGGTGAACAAGGAGACAGCGGAGAAGATCCGGCAGACAGCCCGGGAGATTGGGTACTTGGCAGAGTGGCACGTCAGCTCCATCAAGCTGGTGATGTACCGCGCCAGCGGGGCCATCGTCAACGACTCGCCCTTTTTCTCCTCCCTTGTCGCAGGGGTGGAGGCAGAGGCCAGGAACTTCGGGTTCGACACCTTGGTGTGCAACCTGTATCAGCACGCGGCGGACTACGACAGCCAGGTGGAGGAGCTGGTCAACGACCCCTCCAGCGCCCTGCTGATTTTGGCCACAGAGCTGGACAGCCAAGAGGCGTCCCGCTTCCAGGAGGCGCTGGCGCCGGTGGTCATGTTGGACAACTGGTATGAGGACCTGAACTTCAACGCGGTGCTCATCGACAACACCGACGCGGCCAGCGCCGCGGTGCGGTATCTCATAGAAAAGGGGCACCGGAAAATCGGCCACCTGAAGGGCAGCTACGGCATCAAGAACTTCTATTACCGGGAAGAGGGGTATATCCGCACCCTGCGGGAAAATGGCCTGGCGTGGGACCCGGAGCATACCTTCCTTCTGACGCCCAGCATGGAAGGGGCCTGCGCGGATATGGAGGCTTTGCTGCAGCGGGAGCCGGACCTCCCCACGGCGTTCTTCGCGGACAACGACATGATCGCCCTGGGAGCGATCCGGGCCTTGAAGCAAAACGGCTACAGCGTGCCGGGGGATGTGTCCGTGGTGGGGTTCGATGACCTGCCCTTCTGCGCCATCTCCAGCCCACCCTTGACCACCATCAAGGTGTATAACCGGGAGATGGGCAGCGCGGCCGTGCGGCGGCTGATGGAGCTGGCCAAGTACGGCGACAGCTACTGCACCAAGGTGCAGGTGCGCAGCTCCTTTGTGGAGCGGGACAGCGTGCGGGACTTGAATGGGGCTTCCCAGGAGGCCTAAATCATCGAGAATAAAGGAGGCAGTTTCCATGAAAGGGACAGAAATCAAGCTGGGCTACGCGCCCACCCGGCGGAGCATCTTCAGCGCGCCGGACGCCATCGAATACCGGGGCCTGACCAAGGACAGGCTGTTGGAGCTGGGGGTGTCCTTCGTGGACATCGACGGCATCAACCCGGAGGGCCTGCTCTACGACGACAAGGACGTGGCGCCCATTTTGGAGAAATTTCGCAAGGAGAAGGTGGACGGCCTGTTCGTGCCCCACTGCAATTTTGGCACAGAGTATGTGGTGGCGCGCTTGGCCCGGGAGCTGGGGTGCCGGTGCTGCTGTGGGGTCCCCGGGACTAGCGGCCGGACGAGAACGGCGTGCGCCTGCGGGACAGCCAGTGCGGCCTGTTCGCCACAGGCAAGGTGCTGCGGCGGTTCCAGGTGCCCTTTACCTATATGACCAACTGCCGCCTGACCGACCCGGAGTTCGAGCGGGGTGTGAAGGACTTTTTGGCGGTGTGCAACGTGGTGAAGGTGTTCCGCCACATCCGTATCCTGCAAATCGCCCCCCGGCCCTTTGACTTCTGGTCCACCATGTGCAACGAGGGGGAGTTGCTGGAGAAGTTCAACATCCAGCTGTCGCCCATCCCCCCTGCCGGAGCTCACCGCCCAGGTGAAGCAGGCCAAGGAGGAGGGCACAGAAGTCAAGGCCGTGATGGACTACTGCAAGGAGAAGATGAACATCTGCGTCACAGAGGAGCAGCTGGAAAACATCGCCGCCCTGAAGGTGGCTATGCGCCGCCTGGCGGACCAGTACGGCTGCAATGCCGTGGCCATCCAGTGCTGGAACGCCCTGCAAGGGGAGCTGGGCATCATGCCCTGCGCGGCCAACTCCCTCTTAAATGAGGAGGGTCTGCCGGTGGTGTGCGAGACGGACATCCACGGAGCCATCACCGCGGTGATGGCGGAGGCGGCGGACTTGAACCGCACCCCCTCCTTCTTCGCGGACTGGACGGTGCGCTACCCGGACAACGAAAACGGGGAGCTGTTGCAGCACTGCGGCCCCTGGCCCCTTTCCTGCGCAGGGGAGAAGCCCACCATCGGCATGCCCCTGGCCTTTGACTATCCCGGGGCGGTGGCGGCCGAGGCCAAGCACGGCCTGGTGACCCTGTGCCGGTTCGACGGGGACAACGGGGAGTACAGCCTGCTGCTGGGCACGGCCAAGGGCATCGACGGCCCTTACACCAAGGGGACCTACCTCTGGGTGGAGGTGGAGAACTGAAGCGCCTGGAAGCCAAGCTGGTGGAGGGCCCCTACATCCACCACTGTGTGGGCATCCACAAGGACGTGGTGCCCGTGCTGTATGAGGCCTGCAAATACCTGGGGATTACGCCCGACCTGTACGACAACAACGAGGAGCAGGTGAAAGCCTACCTCCGGGGCGAGTGAGAAAGGCGGCAAGGAATGAATCTGCAACAAAAATCCTACGCCCTGCGGCTGCGGGTGCTGGACATGGTCTACCGGGCCAAAACAGGGCACATCGGCAGGGATTTCAGCGTGTGCGACATCCTGAACGTGCTGTACAACCGGGTGATGGACGTGACCCCGGAGAACTTCTCCACCGTGGACCACGACCACTTCATCCTCAGCAAGGCCACTCGGTGGAGGCGCTGTACAGCGTGCTCTGCGACAAGGGCTTTTTCCCGGAGAAAGATTTGGAGACGTTTTCCCAGTTTGGCAGCAAGTACATCGGCCACCCCAACAACAAGGTAACCGGCATCGAGATGAACTCCGGCTCCCTGGGCCACGGTCTGTCCGTGGGGGTGGGCATGGCCCTGGCGGGCAAGCGCCAGGGGAAGTCCTACCGGGTGTATGTGGTCATGGGCGACGGCGAGCTGGCGGAGGGCTCCGTGTGGGAGGGGGCCATGGCCGCCGGCCACTATAAATTGGATAACCTCTGCGCTGTGGTGGATAGGAACCGGCTGCAAATCTTCGGCGGCACGGAGGAGGTCATGTCCCAGGACAGCCAGGACGACCGGTGGGCCGCCTTTGGCTGGCACACCCTCCACGCCAAGGGCAACGACGTGGCGGACTTGGAGCGGGCTTTCAGCCAGGCCAAGGCCTTCCGGGGCAAGCCCACGGTCATCATCGCGGACACGGTGAAGGGCTGCGGGGTGTCCTTTATGGAGAACCAGGCCGGGTGGCACCACAGAGTCCCCACCCAGGAGGAATACGAGGCAGCCCGTAAGGAGCTTTTGAAAAAGGAGGCGGCAGCGCAATGAGCAACACCATCCCTGACCGGCAGGTGATATGCCAGGTGTTACTGGACCGTGCCAAAAAGGACAAGACCATCACCGTGCTGTGCAGCGACTCCCGGGGCTCCGCGTCCCTGCGCCCTTTGCCAAGGAGTTCCCGGAGCAGTTTGTGGAGATGGGCATCGCCGAGCAGAGCCTTGTCTCCACGGCGGCGGGCATGGCCCGGTGCGGCCTGCGGCCCTTCGCCGCCTCTCCGGCCAGCTTTCTCTCCACCCGGAGCATGGAGCAGGTGAAGGTAGACGTGGCCTACTCCCACACCAATGTAAAGCTCATCGGCATCTCCGGGGGCATCAGCTACGGGGCCTTGGGCATGACACACCACAGCGCCCAGGACATCGCGGCCCTGGCCTCCATCCCCGGCCTGCGGGTGTACCTGCCCAGCGACCGGTTCCTCACCCAGGCCCTGCTGGAAGTCCTGGTGGAGGACAACGACCCAGCCTATATCCGGGTGGGCCGCAACGCCGTGGAGGACGTGTACGATTCGGTGCCGGAAAGCTTCCAGATGGACAAGTCCCTCACCGTGCGGGAGGGCACAGACGTGACCCTTATCGCCTGCGGGGAGCTGGTGCGCCCGGCCCTGGACGCGGCCCTTCTGCTGGAGGAAAAGGGCATCTCCGCCCGGGTCATCGACATGTACTGCGTCAAGCCCCTAGACAGGGAGGCGGTGCTCCAGGCTGCCCGGGAGACCAAGGCCATCGTCACCGCCGAGGAGCACAGCCTGTACGGCGGCATGGGCAGCATGGTCAGCCAGGTGGTGGGGGAGAGCCACCCCATCCCGGTGAAAAACCTGGCCCTGCCCGATGAGCCCGCCATCGCCGGAAAATCGGCGGAGGTGTTCGCCCACTACGGCCTGGACGCTTAGGGCATCGCCAAGGCCGCGGAGGAGTGCATCGCCTATCAGATTGCCGACGTGCTGGAATTGATGGGCCAGGAGGCCGGCGTGGCCATCCAGGAGCTGCGGGTGGACGGCGGCCCCACCAAGGACAAATTCCTGATGCAGTTCCAAAGCGACATTCTGAATCTCCCTGTAGCGGCCCCGGAGCGGGAGGAGCTCTCCGGCATGGGGGAGGCCTTCTGCGCGGGCATTGCGGCGGGGGTGTACAGCAAGGAGATTTTTCAAGCCGTGCGCAGGAGCCGTTTCCTGCCCGTCATGGAGGCGGCGCTGCGCCGGAAAAAGAGAGAGGGCTGGAAGCAGGCGGTGGAAACGCTGCTCACCCGGCCTGGGACAAAATAAATCAAGCAGGAGGAGTATCCTATGCAAGTGGAACGTTGGGACGTATTGGAAATCGCGGTAAAGGGCCCCGGGGAGGGCAACCCCTTTGTGGAGCAGAACATCGAGGGCACCTTCACCGGCAAAAATGAGACCATCACCACCGCCGGCTTTTACGATGGCGACGGCGTGTACAAGGTGCGCTTCATGCCCTCCTTTGAGGGAGAGTATACCTACAAGACCACCGGCTCCTTCCCGGAGGCGGAGACCCAGGGCAGCTTCACCGTCACCCCGGCCACGGGCAACAACCACGGCCCGGTGCGGGTGGCGAACAAGTACCACTTCGCATACGAGGACGGAGTGCCCTACTACTCTGTGGGCACCACCTGCTACGTGTGGCCCCACCAGCCCGACGAGGTCATCCAGAAGACCCTGGCGGAGCTGGACAAGGGCTATTTCAACAAGATGCGCTTTTGCGTGTTCCCCAAGCACTACATCCACAACTTCAAGGACCCCCAGACCTTCCCCTACGAGGGCGCCCCGGTGGACGCCTCTGGCCTGACCGAGGAGAATTTCTCTTACAACGTGGGCTTTGAGGGCAACCAGTGGGACTTCACCCGCTTTGACCCCGAGCACTTCCGCCGCATCGAGCGGGCCATTTTGGCCTTGCGGGACCGGGGCATCGAGGCGGACCTTATTGTCATGCACCCCTACGACCGCTGGGGCTTCTCCGACATGGGCAAGGAGGCCGACGATTTGTACTGGCGCTACTGCATCGCCCGGTTTTCCGCCTACCGCAACCTGTGGTGGAGCCTGGCCAACGAGTACGACTTGATGAAGGCCAAGACCTTGGAGGACTGGGAGCACTACGCCAGCCTTCTCTGCCAGCTGGACCCCTACAATCACCTGCGCTCCGTGCACAACTGCATCCCCTTCTACGATTACACCCGGCCTTGGGTGACCCACTGCTCCATGCAGCGCCAGGACTTGTACCGCCATGTGGAGTACACCACAGACTACCGCACCCGCTACGGCAAGCCCGTGGTGTGGGACGAAATCGCCTACGAGGGCAACATCGACATGGGCTGGGGCAACATCTCCGGCCAGGAGCTCACCCGCCGGTTCTGGGAGGCCTCCATGCGGGGCGGCTACGCGGGCCACGGGGAGACCTTTATCGACGAGGAAAACGACATTCTGTGGTGGAGCCACGGGGGAGAGCTCCACGGTGAGAGCCCGGCCCGCATCAAGTTCCTCCACGAGATATTGTGCCAGACCCCCGGCTTGGGCCTGCGGGAGGGCAACAGCATTTTTGACGAGGTGGTGGCAGTCCCCGATTCTCCCACCCACCAGGGGGAGTACGAAATCCACTACTACGGCTTTGGCCGGCCCAGCTTCCGCAACTTCCATAAGGAAGAGGGCGTTTCCTGGCGGGTGGAGGTCATCGACACCTGGGAGATGACCGTCACCGACCTGGGCGTGTTCTCCGGCAGCTTCCGGGTGCCTCTGCCTGGGAAGGAGTATATGGCCATCCGTTTGACGAGAGTATAAGAGGCGAAAAAGGGCTACCAGCCATGCGCAAGCAGGAGGTAGCCCTTTTTTGCTGCCTTTAGGCATAAGAAAAAGTCTGAACGCGAATTGCGTCCAGACTCATTCTGGGTGGGGTATACACTTTCGATGCCGCCCCAAACGCGGGCACAGTGTTACAAAAAAAGAAAACCTGCGGAGCGCGAATTGCTCACCGCAGGTGTGGTGGGAGAGAGTGGATTCGAACCACTGAAGTCGTCGACAACAGATTTACAGTCTGCCCCCTTTGGCCACTCGGGAACTCTCCCATATAAGCCCCTGCCGGTTTGGCTGGGTATGTCAATGCGCTTGCGTTTGTCTGCCAGTGGAGCTGGTGAACGGACTCGAACCCCTGACCTGCTGATTACAAATCAGCTGCTCTACCAACTGAGCTACACCAGCGGATTTTTTAGCGCTCGTTTATTATAGCGCAGGTCCCCTGGAAAGTCAAGGGTGAATTTCATCTTTTTTTGAAAAAATTGCCGCGCCCTGTTTGGCGGGAAAAGGGGCCTTTGAAAAAAGAAAGACAGGTTCCAAAGAAACCCAGGGGAAAAAGAAAAAACCTGTGGACTTTTCCCGGGATTATGCTACAATAAGATTGTACCCGCAGTGGAGTATCCCCGGTGGGTTTCCACGGGGAAAAGCGGGTGCCAAGTCTTTTGGAAAAGGAGTGTTTGCAGATGAAAAAGCTTGTCTATTTGGCCCTGGCCCTGTGCGTGATGGTGGCGGCTTTCAGCGGCTGCGGCGGCAAGTCTGACGACGGCGGCAATTCCAGCGCTGTTTCCAGCCCGCCTGCCACAGTGACCCCCACGCCCACCCCAGAGAGCCAGACGGCAAAGGCCTTGCGGGTCACAGCGGACTCCGGCCTGAACATCCGGGCCGAGGCCTCTACAGACGGTGAAATCCTGGGCCTGGCGGAAAACGGCCAGCGCTTGGCGCTGATGCTGGAGGACCCCCAGAACGGCTGGTATCAGGTGCAGTACAATGGGCAGACTGCCTTTGTCTCCGCCGATTACGCGGAGGTTGTGGAAGTCACTTTGGAAGAATACAATGCGCTGCGCGGCATTTCCTCTGGCACAGATACCACCAGCGATACCTCTGCCGCTGCCACGCCTACCCCTGCGCCGGACGACACCTCCTCCAGCGGGGCGGATTCCTCTTCCAGCACTTCTTCCACCAGTTCATCCACCAATCCTGTGGACGCAGAGGACGGCGAATAACGCCGTTCTCTTTTTCCTGCCAGGCGGGCCATAGCAGGCCTTGCCAGGTATAATTTACATAGCGGGCAGCTGCCCGCTAGGCATAGAAAGGATTCAGTTTAGACATGAACATTATGATTATTGGCGGCGGGTTGTTGGGCCGCAAAACAGCAGAAACCCTGGACGAAGCGGGCCATGACGTGGTGCTGATTGATGCCAGCCCGGAGAACCTGGCCCAACTCAGCCCGGATTTCAGCGGCGTCACGGCTGTGGGCTTCCCCATGGACATTAAAAGCCTGCGCTCTGCGGGCATTGAAGGCTGCGACGCCGTGGCGGTAACCACCCCCGATGACAACCTGAATATCACCGTGGGCCAGATTGCCAAGAATTTCTTTGGCATCCCCAAGGTGATAGCCCGAATCTCCGACCCCTACCGGGAAAACATCTTCGAGCGCTTTGGCCTGCAAACCGTGTGCCCCACCAACATGGCGGGTGACAAGCTGGTCACAGCCCTGACAAGCCCCTGGCAAAGCCGGCAGGTCTCCTTTGGCAGCACCACTATCTCCCTGGAGGTAGTCCCGGTAGAGCGCCGTTATGTGGGCCACACCACCGCCAGCGTGGAGCTTCGCTCCGGCGATGGGCTTTTTGGTGTGATTAAGGACGAGGGCCAGTTCCTTCTCAAGGGGAAGGACGGGGAGATTCCCCTGGAAAGCGGGGACTCCCTGGTCATCAGCAGGAAGATAGATTGAGGGGGAACAGACAATGCGAATGGTAATTGTAGGCGGCGGCAAAGTGGGCTGGAACTTGGCCCGCATCATGTTGGAGCGGCGGCACAACGTCAGCCTCATTGAAAAGGACCGCCAGCGGTGCGAGCGCCTGGCCGACGATTTGGACGCGGCTATCTACCGGGGCGACGGCACCAACGTGGGCGTGCTGGAGGCAGCCGGCGCCCAGAACGCCGATGTGTTTATGACCGTCACCGGCAGCGACCAGGACAACCTGGTGGCCTGCCAGGTGGCCCGGGACCACTTCCACGCCAAGAAGGTGATTTCCCGTGTCAACGACCCCCGGAACATCGAGACGTTCCAGGTGCTGGGCATTGGGAACACGGCGTGCAGCACGGAAATTCTCACCAAGATGATTGAGCAGGAGGCGGACCTGGCCCACATGCACCTGATTGCCACGTTGAACCAGGGCAAGGCGGGCATCTGCTCCATGACGCTGCCCTCCAACACCGCCTTGGACGGCGTGGCCCTAAAGGACATCGATTTGCCCGGCGGCACGCTGGTGATTTCCCTCATCCGGCGGGGTGTGCTCACCATCCCCAACGGCTCCACCACCCTGCAGGCGGGGGACGAGCTGGTGGCGGTCAGCGAGGAGCGCAGCCAAAAAGCCCTGATGCGGGCCCTGGCGGAGACGGTTCGTTGAAAAAATTAAAAATAATAACGATTACTACTTTACAAACAGGGAAAGCTGTGCTATACTAGAGCCACAGCCAAGGGAAGAAGCTTCCCACAGGCTGGTAGACAGCACAGAAAGGAACGAGCGCTTTGGAAAAGCGGGAGAATTTTAGCAGGAAGCGCATGGCTATCCTAAGCGCCTTGCAGGAGACTACCGTCCATCCTACAGCGGACTGGGTGTACGCCAAGCTGAAGCCCCGCTATCCCAACTTGAGTTTGGGCACGGTCTACCGGAATTTGAAAAAATTCTGTGAGACGGGGAAGGCTGTCAGTGTTGGGGTGATAAACGGGCAAGAGCATTTCGATGGCCGTGTGGAACCCCACGCCCACTTCGTCTGCAAGCGCTGCGGCGCCGTGCTGGATGTGCCCGAGGAGTTTTTCAAGCCCCAGGAGCTGGCGGAGCTCTCCGAGCGGTTCCACCTCAAGCTGGAAAACGCCCGGGTGTCCTTTGAAGGCGTGTGCCCCCAGTGCGAGGAAGGGCTTTCCTGCTAAGCTGCAATTTGCGTATCCACTCTTTACACTATATTAAAAATGGAGGAATTCAATCATGAAAAAGTTTGTATGTACTGTGTGCGGCTATGTGTACGAGGGCGAGGCCGCCCCTGAGAAGTGCCCCGTTTGCGGCGCTCCCGCTGAGAAGTTCGTGGAGCAGGCCGGCGACATGACTTGGGCTGCCGAGCATGTGGTGGGCGTTGCCAAGGGCGCTCCCGAGGAAATCCTGCAGGGCCTGCGTGAGAACTTCCAGGGCGAGTGCACCGAGGTTGGCATGTACCTGGCTATGGCCCGCGTGGCCCATCGCGAGGGCTACCCCGAAATCGGCCTGTACTGGGAGAAGGCTGCCTATGAAGAGGCCGAGCATGCCGCCAAGTTCGCCGAGCTGCTGGGCGAGGTAGTCACCGACTCCACCAAGAAGAAC
>ERZ809296.1126-NODE-1126-length-33664-cov-33.825077_pt1 | contig 33664 bp, 28 predicted proteins | sample MGYA00520511_ERZ809296 | MGnify/ENA primary metagenome ERZ809296 (study PRJEB31576, sample SAMEA3212662) | Homo sapiens | biome: human-gut; feature: human gut; material: fecal | place: Sweden | collected 2012 ...
GGTCAGTGACTGGAGTTCAGACGTGTGCTCTTCCGATCTTGGGGGCGGGTGTCGCCTCCGGCGCGGGCGTGGCCGCGCTGAGCGCCGCCGCTGCCTCCGGCGTGGGGGACGCGTCCACCGGCGGCGCACCCAGCTCCATGCGCACCGATGCCAGAAGCAGCTGCTCCGGGTCGAGCCAGAGCCGCAGCCTGTCCGCGAGCGGTGCGCCGCCCGCCGCGGCCGATGCGATCTGCAGACCGAACACGGTCAGCCCCACACAGGCCAGTTTTTGCCGCAGCGTCATATCTGCTCACCTCCGATCAAGTTCTCCACAATATATATGGTTTCGGGGGTGGAATTATGTCACCGCATCTGCTATACTGGGAGCAGAAAAAATTTAGAGGAGATGTCGTCATGACGATCACATACCGGCCGAAAGGTGTCTGCTCCCGCCTGATGCGGGTGGAGGTGGAGGACGGAATTATCCGCCAAGTTGAGGTGCAAGGGGGGTGCAGCGGCAACCTGCAGGGCATTTCGCGGCTCCTGGTGGGGATGCCGGTGCAGCAGGCCATCGAGCGCATGGAGGGCGTGCGCTGCGGCGGCAAGCCGACCTCCTGCCCGGACCAGCTCGCCAAGGCGCTGCGTCAGGCGCTGTGAGGCGGAAAAAAGATTAACATAATTCTTTCAAATAATAAAAATAGTTGACATAATGCAAGTTTGCAAGAATTTTTTGCGAACTTGCATCTTTTTATTTTCGTCACTTTGCGTCGAATCGTCGCGTTTGGTCAAAGTAAACAACACAATTTCTTGCGTAGAATAGCGTCACATAACGCTATATTTTGTTGTTTACGCAATTTTTTGTGGATATTATTCAGAACTTAAAAACATGCTTTGTGCAATTTGCCGATTGCGTGCGGTTTGAAAAATGAATATAATTATCCGTAACGGGGCAAGGTGCCGTATCACGAACGCGCCCGCTGGGTGCGTAGATCGAAATGTTTTGCGCCCGCTGCACCCGAGAACAAAACGGCAAAGGAGGCTGCACGTCATGAATCGAACCAAGAAAGCGGGCCTGTCCGTAAAGTCGGGCCTGTCGCTGATGTGCATCGTCTGCCTGCTTTGCGGCTTATTGTGCGGATTTTTCTGGCTCGCCGGTGAAAACTCGGCGCTGGCCGCCGGACCGGACGGCAGCGCGCTGGCGGCAAAGGCGGTCGTGAGCGGGGACGCGTCCCTGGCCGCGCCCGAGCGCGGCGAGAAGCTCGCGGTGCAGGCCGCCGCGCAGGCGACCTCGCCGGTCGTGCGCACGGTCGCCGTCGGCATGGACGCCGGCGACTACACCGAGACCGTCGCCTGCGACTACACGCCTGTGTACGTGGACGACCGCTTCGGCGGCTACTGCTACGTGCTCGATGATGCGGTCTGGCTCCCGGCGGATGCGTTTGCCGAGATGCTCGGCCTCGAGAGCGACACGGTCACCGACGGCGACACCGAGACCGTTACGGTCGACGGTGCGGACATCACGGCGACCTACGGCGCGATGTATTACACGGCCAACGGCCGCTGCTTCTACGCGCCCGACGGCGTGTATGCCCTCGACGGGGAAGTGGTGCTGCCGCTGGCGGATCTGGAGAAGATCTTCGGCGTCACGGCCGCGTTCAGCGCGGACCATACCAGCCTGCGTGTTGACGCGTCGGAGCAGGCGCTGCTCGAGAGCGGCGAGAGCTATTACGGTGCGCGCGATGTCTATTGGCTCAGCCACATTATCAATGCCGAGGCCGGCAACCAGCCCATGGACGGGCAGATCGCGGTCGGCAATGTCGTGCTCAACCGCGTGGCGGATGAGCGCTTCCCCAACAGCGTCAAGGAGGTCGTGTTTGACCGGCGCGGCGGCGTGGCGCAGTTTTCGCCCACGGCCGACGGGCGCATCAGCCTCACGCCGGACGAGGACGCCGAGCTTGCGGCGAAGCTCGCCTTCGAGGGGTACGACCCGGTGGGCGAGAGCCTGTACTTCATCAATCCCTCGGCCTGCAACGCCTCGTGGTTCAACAGCCGCTTGACCTACACGGCCACGATCGGCGACCACGTCTTTTACGCATAATAGCTGCACAGGCAGTGTTCCCGCCCGCACGGAGCCCCGTGCGGGCGGTTTTTCGTGGCGTCACGCGCCATGGTGATCCCGTTGCCGCGTCCGCTCGACCGGTGCCAGGCCTTCTCCCTGCCGGAGCGGTCGGGGCGTGCAGCCTTCTCCTTGCGGAGAAGGTGGCGAGCGCAGCGAAGCGGATGTGGTGGAAAGGCCGCGGTTTTTTCCCATAGCCGCCGGTCATGCCGCTCATGCCCGCCCGGGGCTGGACGCGCGGGGGAGAATGTGATAAGATGGCCGCAACCAATCATTTTCGGAGGCAAGCATGGACGAACTTCTGCGCGCGGGCTTTGCCGCGCTGGGTCTGCCGCTCGATGCGGCGGCGCTGGCCCGTTTTCAGACATATTACACGCTGCTCGACGAGCGCAGCAAGGTCATGAACCTGACGGCCATCCACGGCGAGACGGACGTGGCGCAGCTGCACTTTCTCGATTCGGCCGCCCTGCTGACGGTCGAGCCGCTTGCCGGCAAGTCGGTCATCGACGTCGGCACCGGCGCGGGCTTTCCCGGCCTGCCGCTGAAGATCGCGCAGCCGGACATCTCGCTCACGCTGCTCGACAGTCTCGATAAGCGCGTGCGCTTTCTCGGCGACGTCTGCGCCGCCACCGGCCTCGCGGACGTGACGTGCCTGCACGCGCGCGCCGAGGAGGCGCCGGAGCTGCGCGGGCAGTTTGACGCGGCGGTGTCGCGCGCGGTCGCGCGGCTGTACCTGCTGTGCGAGCTGTGTCTGCCGTTCGTGCGCACGGGCGGGGTGTTCCTCGCCATGAAGGGGCCGGACTGCGCCGAGGAGCTCGACGAGGCGCGCGGCGCCATCCGCAAGCTCGGCGGCATGTACGAGCGCACGGTGCGCTACACCATCCCCGGCACGGACGTGACGCACAGCGTCGTCGTCATCCGCAAGACGGCGCCCACGCCGTCGAAGTATCCCCGCCGCTGGGCGAAGATGCAGAAGGAACATTTGTAAAGCAGAAAACACGCCCGACGCGGATGCGTCGGGCGTGTTCCGTATTTCGATGTTGTGCGCTCAGTCCAGCACCTGCGCCAGCACGGCCAGCAGCGCGTCGACCTGCGCGTCCGTCGTGGCCCACGAGGTCACAAAGCGCACGGCCTGGTGCGCCGCGTCCACGCGGGCGGTCGTGTAAAACGCGACCTGCTCCTGCAGCCGCGCGATCTGCGCGTCCGACAGGATGGGGAAGATCTGGTTCGTCGGCGAGGGCACGTACATCGGCACATTGCGGCCCGTGAGCGCGGCGGCGATGCGCTGCGCCTGCTGATCGGCGTGCCGGCCCATGTCGAGCCAGAGGTCATGCGCCATTGCGGCGGCAAACTGCACACCGAGCAGGCGGCCCTTGGCGAGCATGGCGCCATTGCGCTTCATCGCGCGGCGGAAGCCCGGCTTGAGCGCGTCGTTGACGATGACCATCGCCTCGCCGAAGAGCAGGCCGTTTTTCGTGCCGCCGATGTAAAACGCATCGCACAGCCGCGGCAGGTCCTCCGGCTGCAGGTCATTGCCCACGGCCGTGAGCGCCTGCGCCAGCCGCGCGCCGTCAAGGTAGAGGTACATGCCGTGCGCATCGCACGCCGCGCGCAGGGCGGTCAGCTCCGCTTTCGTGTAGACGGTGCCGAGCTCCGTCGCGTCGGACACGTACACCATGCGTGGCAGCACCATGTGCTCGTCGTACACGCCCGGCGTGTCACAGTGCTGCGCGGCGGCGTCCGCGATGGCGGCGGGGGTGAGCTTGCCGTCCGTGCCGGGCATGGCGATCACCTTGTGGCCGGTGGCCTCGATGGCCCCAGTCTCGTGCACGTTGATGTGGCCGGTATCGGCCGCGACCATGGCCTCCCACGGGCGCAGGAAGGCGGACGCGGCGAGCTGGTTCGTCTGCGTGCCGCCGACGAGAAAGTGCACGTCGGCTTCCGGGCAGGCGAAGCGGGCGCGGATGGCGTCGGCCGCGCGGCGGCAGTCGTCGTCGAGCCCGTAGCCAGGGGTGGCGCGGAGGTTCGTGTCGCACAGGGCACGCAGCACGTTCGGATGGGCGCCTTCGGAGTAATCGTTCTGGAAGCGGAGCATGGCGGATTTCCTTTCGTTCGGACAAAATTCGGCACGCTGTGCGTGCCGCCGGGGTTATGATAAGCCCCGGCGGCGGAGATTGTCAATGGATTGCGCCGCTTTTTCGGTGGCTGCACTTCGGCTTTTTTCTTGTCAAAGACAAGAAAAAAGCCGGCAGCTTTCGCTGCCGGCCAGCCCGCCAATGCCGTGTGAGCCCAGTTACAACCTGCACAAGAAGGCAGGTGGGTCGCCTCTCTGCTGTTTCTCTGCTTCCAACGTCCAACCGGCATCTTTCAGCCGGCCGGGAGGCCTGCAATCCGCAGCGGAAGTTCTGGCATCCCTTATCAGAGATGTGGGTTTAAATGGGCTCCGAGCACCCGATCGTGCTCCACGCACACAGCAGGACTTATTCCCATGCTATGCGCCGCGCGGGAACTTATTCCTCCGCGCCGTCGTCAGAATCCTCGTCCTCGTCGGCGAAGATCTCCTGCATATAGTAATTGTACACCTTGTCCAGCTCGTCGTCATCGTCGATGGAGCCGAAGAGCTCCTCGCCGTTTTCCTCCATGATCTTGAGCAGGATGATGCCGAAATCGGGGTCGTCCTCGTCCATGTCGGCGGGGAGCGCCGCGAGGTAGTCCTGACCGTCGAGCTCAAACTCGTTGAGAATTTCCAGCTCGAACTCGTTGCCTTCCTCGTCCTCGATCGTCAGATAATCGCTGCCGAATGCTTCACTCATCGGGGTGTCCTCCAGTCGTGATCGTGTTCTGGTTTCAGTGTACCCCATCCGGCGTGTAAAATCAAGTCCTTTTACGACCCCAGATCCTCCAGCAGCAGCAAAAGCTGCTCCTGACTGCCGACGGTGATGCCGCCGCGCAGCAGCTCCTGGTCGGCGCGGCGCAGCCCGGCGACCTCGATGCCCGTCACCTGCAGGGGTTTGCGGTCGGCGTCGGAGGCGAACACGCTCACATAGCCCTCGTAATCCCGCAGGATATATTCCGCCTGCGCGCCGTCGTAGGACGTGGCGGGCGCGGCCGCGCCCGGCCGCTGCAGGGAGGACATCGCCGCCCCCGCGACGAACGGCGACACGGCGCACAGCGCCGTCACGACCGTCAGTGCCAGCGTTCGTTTCATATACCTCGCTCCTTTCACCGGAAAGTTTGTCCAACGCGCGCGCATTTCATACCTGCGGGACAAAAATGCGCGAAAGACTATCCCCGGTTGACAGAGTGTGTTATAATATCATTTAACCGTTTTTATGCGCTGAATATCGACCGGGTTTTTGACCCGATAATGTGTATTATCAGGGAGGTGCGTCACTGCCTATGGCAAAACGACCGAAACCATCATCAACCGCCCCGCGCGCGGCCCAGGCTGCGGATGCGACCGTGAGCGTCGCGGGGGCGATCCTGCGCGTGCTCGGCACGATTCTGCTGATCGTGCTCGTCACGGGGCTGCTGTTTTTGTGCATCTTCGCGTACTATGTGAAAAACTGCCTGTCCACGGACCTCGACGTGCAGCTCTCGGACTTTACTGTCTCGCTCTCGAGCTCAATTTTGTATGAGGACGCCGACGGCAACTGGCAGAACCTCACGAACCTCTCGAGCACGGAAAACCGCGTCTGGGTCGATTATGCCGACATCCCCAAGGACATGGAGCACGCGGCCGTCGCCATCGAGGACAAGCGCTTTTACAAGCACAAGGGCGTCGACTGGTACCGCACGACCGGCGCGTTCATCAACATGTTCCTGTCGATGAAAAACGACTTCGGCGGCTCGACCATCACACAGCAGCTCATCAAGAACCTCACCAAGCAGGACGATATCACCGTGCAGCGCAAGCTGCTCGAGATCTTCCAGGCGCTCGAGTTCGAGAAGTCCTATGATAAGGAAGAGATCATGGAGTGGTACCTGAACATCGTCTACTTCGGCGAGGGGTGCAACGGCGTCTACACCGCCGCCGAGACCTACTTCGGCAAGGAGCCGAAGGACCTCACGCTCGCCGAGTGCGCGAGCATCATCGGCATCACGAACAACCCCTCGAAGTACGACCCCTTCATCAGCCGCGAGAACAATAAGACCCGGCAGGAGACCATCCTCAAGCAGATGTACGAACAGGGCTACATCTCGAAGGAGCAGTACGACGAGGCCATGGCGCAGGAGCTCGTGTTCGTGCGCAGCGAGTCCGAAGAGAGCACCCAGACCATCTACAGCTACTATGCCGAGGCTGTCATCAACGACGTGCTCAACGACCTCGTCGAGCAGAAGGGCGTCAGCCGCGACACGGCGCGCACGCTGCTCTATTCCGGCGGCTATCAGGTCTATTCCTGCTACGATCCCAGCATCCAGCAGGCGATCGACGATGTTTATACCGACCTCGACAACATGCCGCAGCGCCCGTCGGCCTCCGGCCAGCAGTTTGAGTCCGCCATCGTCATCATGGACCCCTACACCGGCGAGATCAAGGGCATGTCCGGCGGCACCGGCAAAAAGACCATCAACTTCGGCACGAACCGGGCCACGCAGTCCAAGCGCCCGCCCGGATCGTCCATCAAGCCGATCGCGACCTACGGCCCGGCCATGGAGCTCGGCCTCATCACGCAGTACACGCAGGTCAACGATGCGGCGGACATCAAGCTGGCCGGCACGAGCTGGTATCCGAAAAACTCCGGCGGCGGCAACTACGGCGTCGTCACCATCCGCGAGGCGCTGCAGCGCTCGCTCAACACCGTCTCGGCACAGATCCTCGACAAGCTCACGCCGCGCGCGTCGTATGAGTTTTTGAAGGACAAGCTCGGCGTCACGAGCCTTGCCGAGTCCGACTGCGACTACGCGCCGCTCGCCCTCGGCCAGCTCACCCACGGCATCACCGTCCGCGAGATGACGCAGGCGTACTCCGCCTTCGTCAACGACGGCGTGTTCACCTACGGCCGCACGTATTCGTATGTCAAGGATTCCAGCGGCGAGGTCGTGCTCGAGAATCCCGCGCGCACGATCGTGGCCTTCAAGGCCAACACCGCGTGGAACATGGCCGACATGCTCTGCAACGCCGTCAACAGCGGCACCGGCACCGAGGCCCGCCTGACCGGCATGCCCGTCGGCGGCAAGACCGGTACGACCACCAATAACTGCGACCGCTGGTTCGTCGGCTTCACGCCGTACTACGTGGCCGCCGTCTGGACCGGCTACGACATGCCCGAGTATATGAACTTCTCCGGCAACCCCGCCGCCCAGATCTGGAAGCTCGTCATGGACCCGATCCATAAGGATCTGCCGACCAAGAGCTTCCCGACGCCGACCATCGGCGCGCCGACCGGCATTTTCGGCAATTTCTCCGGCCAGTCGCAGGACACCGGCGACGATGCCGACGCTGGCTGAGCCGCGCGCAAACGCTTTGCCCCATCGCGTGTCCCCGCGCCGAAACGACAGCGCGGGGCGCACGGTGTTGACAAAAAGATTGAAATGTGTTACAATTCGAAAACAGTGGTATCGGAGGTGTATCTCATTGGCAGCAAAATCGACCGAACTGTGCTATAAAGGCCATCCGCTGCGCCGGAAAGACAACCTGCTCTATTACGGCAGCATGGCCGACAAGTACATCATTATGATGCAGATCCTCGACACGAAAAAGGTCAAGGACCTCGACGTGGCGACGCGGGTCTCCGTGCAGCTTCAGCTCACCGACCCGGATCTGAAATCCCGCGACCGTGTGGTCAAAAAGACAGAAAAGGACGGCCTCTACAACGCCATGGACGTGGCGGCTGTGTGGCTGGACCGCGCGCTCGCGAATAACTAAGCAAAGGATGATTCTATGGCGAAACGATTTCTGAAAACAGCCGTTGTTTCCGCGCTCTTCGCGCTCACGCTGGCCGTTTCGGCTTCCGCGGCGAGTGCCGGCGGCGCAACGACGACGACGGCCGTCAACTTCCGAACGGGCGCCGGAACGAATTACGGCATTATCTCCACGCTCCCGGCAGGCACCCACGTCGTGGTGTCCTCGCAGTCGAGCGGCGGCTGGGCCACGGTGGTCTATAACGGCACCGTCGGCTACATATCTTCCGATTACCTCAAACGCGCCAATGAAATGGATGCCAGCTTCGGCACCGGCACGATCGACGGCAGCTACGTGCGCATGCGCTCCGGCGCGAGCACGAGCAGCTCCATCCTCGGCACCTACAACTCCGGCACGACCATGACGGTCACCGGCGTCAGCGGCGCCTGGTACAAGGTCAGCTACAACGGCACCACCGGCTACGTCCACTCGGACTATGTCTCGCTCTCGGGCGTCACGTCCAACGGCGGCAGCACGGCCGGCTCCAACGGTTCGGTCAAGGGCAGCGATGTGCGCATGCGCTCCGGCCCGGGCACGAACTACTCCATCCTCGGTACCTACCAGAACGGCACGGCCCTGACCGTGACCGGCACGGAAAACGGCTGGTCGAAGGTCACCATCGGCGGCGTGAGCGGCTACATCCGCTCGGACTACGTCTCCGGCGGCGGGGCCGACAGCAAGGCCGGCTACATCAAGGGCACCGGCGTGCGCATGCGCTCGGGTGCGAGCACGACCAGCTCCATCCTCGGCGTGTACAACACCGGCACGCAGATGACCATCACCGGCGAGAGCGGCAACTGGTACAAAGTCAGCTACAGCGGCAAGGACGGTTATGTCTGCAAGGACTACATGACCACGACCAAGCCCAATAACGGCGGCGGCTCCACGAGCCAGACCGGCTACATCAAGGGCAACGACGTGCGTCTGCGTTCCGGCGCCGGCACGAACTATTCCATCCTCGGCACGTACAACAACGGCACGCCGCTGACCATCACCGGCACGAGCGGCGACTGGACGGCCGTCACCATCAACGGCGTCAAGGGCTATGTCAACAGCGCCTACGTTACCACCACGAAGTCGGACGGCGGCAGTACCGGCGGCAGCACGCCCAGCGGCTCCATCGGCGAGACCATCGTCGCCACGGCCAAGCAGTACATGGGTTCGCCGTATGTCTACGGCGGCATGAGCCCCTCTGGCTTTGACTGCTCCGGCTTTGTCAACTACGTGTACAAGCTCTGCGGCTATTCCATGAGCCGTGTGGCCAGCAGCATCTACAACAACAACGGCACCTATGTCGAGAAGGCCAACCTCCAGCTCGGCGACCTGGTGTTCTTTGCGAGCAACAGCTCCAGCATCGGCCACGTCGGTATCTACATCGGCAACGGCCAGTTCATCCACAGCAGCTCCGGCGCAGGCTGCGTCGTCATCAGCGACCTGAGCTCGAGCTACTACCTGAGGAACTACGTGGGCGCAAAGCGCATCGCGGGTTAACAGTGTTTCTTTTGTCCCCCGGCGAACAACCGGGGGACATTTTTTATCCTTGCGGTATGGCCGGGAATATGGTACATTGAGGAAAAATATTTGTGTGTGTGAAAGGGCAGGTGAAGCCAATGCAGTGTCCCTACTGCGGACGAGATATCCCGGATGATGCGCGCTGGTGCCCCTACTGCGGGGCCGAGCAGGCGCCGCCGGAAGCGCGGCAGGACGAAAACATCCCGCCGGACGGCTGGCAGGACGACTCCGCCACCGGCTGGCAGGACCCCGCTCCTGCCGACGACTGGGACGATGAAGCCGAGCCGCCGGACGACTCCTGGGCCGACGATGCGCCGGTGCCCGGCTGGGAGGAGGATGCGCCGTATGACCCCGCGCCGGAGGACAAGGACGCGCCGCGCAGCAAGGCGCTGCTCATCGCGATCTTTGCCGCGCTTGGTGTGGCGCTGATCGTGCTGCTCATCGCGCTCAACGTCAAGCCCAAGCCGAAGGACCCGGCTGCGGCCGTGACCCCTTCCGTGACAGCGACGGCGGAGCCGTCCGCTGCCCCAACGCCGACACCCACGCCGACCCCGACGCCGAGCCCCGCGTCGACGCCTTCCGCCGGCGGCTACATCCTGCCGGACAGTGCCGCGCGCCTGCTCACGCGGGCGGACGTGGCGGACCTCACGTGGGAGCAGTGCTGCCTTGCCCGCAATGAAATTTTTGCGCGCCACGGCCGCATCTTCCAGACGCCGCAGATCGCGGCCTATTTCGAGGCCCAGAGCTGGTACCACGGCACGGTGCCCGGCGCGTCGTTCGATAACAATTCGCTCACGCCGACCGAGCGCGCGAACGCCGACTTCCTCGCAAATTACGAGACCGCCACCTGGGGCCGCTCGTACTATTGAGCCGACGAGAATCGCTTCGCCGGGTTTTCGAATGAATCGGAAAACAGAAAAAAATCTCCGCAGCCGAAGCTGCGGAGATTTTTTTACGATGTTCCAATTACGCGTTCGTCCCGGCGACGGCGGCGCGCAGGGCGTCGGTGCGGTCGGTGTCCTCCCAGCGGACGCCGAGCTCCTCACGGCCCATGTGGCCATAGGCGGCAAGCTGCCGGTAGATCGGGCGGCGCAGGTCGAGGTCGCGGATGATGGCCGTCGGCCGCAGGTCGAACACCTGCTGCACGGCAGCGGCGATCTGCGCGTCCGGCACGGTGCCGGTGCCCTGCGTGTCGATGAGCACGCTCACGGGCTCGGCCACGCCGATGGCATACGCCAGCTGCACGAGGCAGCGGTGGGCCAGCCCGGCCGCCACGATGTTCTTGGCCACGTAGCGCGCGGCGTAGGCGGCGCTGCGGTCGACCTTCGTCGGGTCCTTGCCGGAGAACGCGCCGCCGCCGTGCGGGGCGCTGCCGCCGTAGGTATCGACGATGATCTTGCGGCCGGTCAGGCCGGAGTCGGCCTGCGGGCCGCCGACGACGAAGCGACCGGTGGGGTTGATGAGGTAGCGGGTGTCGTCGTCGAGCAGCTCGGCCGGGATGGTCGGGCGGATGACGAGCTCGATCATGTCATCGCGCAGCTGCGCCATGTCCACTTCCGGGGCGTGCTGCGTGCTGAGCACGACGGTGTGCACGCGCACGGGGCGGTTTTGCTCGTCGTACTCGACCGTGACCTGCGTCTTGCCGTCGGGCCGCAGATAGTCGACCAGACCCTGCTTGCGCACGGCGGTCAGACGCTTGGCCAGCTTGTGGGCGAGCGAAATGGGCAGCGGCATCAGCTCCGGCGTTTCGTCGCAGGCGAAGCCGAACATCATACCCTGGTCGCCCGCGCCGTTGTCGAGCGCGCTGTCGCCAGTCTCCTTGCTCTCGAGCGACTGGTCCACGCCGAGGGCGATGTCCGCGCTCTGCTCGTCGATGTTCGTGATGACGGCGCAGGTCTCGCAGTCAAAACCGTACTTCGCACGGTCGTAGCCGATCTCGCGCACGGTCTGGCGCACGACCTTCGGGATGTCTACGTAGCAGTCGGTCGTGATCTCGCCCATGACGTTCACGACACCGGTCGTGACCGTGCACTCGCAGGCAACGCGGCCGTTCGGGTCCTGCGCCAGAATGGCGTCGAGGATCGCGTCGGACACCTGGTCGCAGATCTTATCGGGATGTCCCTCCGTGACGGATTCGGATGTAAAGAGATGATGAGCCATTGGTTAAATTCCTCGCTTTCTGTTGAGCCGGGGCAAAGAAACAAGCGCCCCGACAGCCGACGGAGCGCTTGGAAAAGGCGAAGATCCTCATCTCTCGATTTGCACCGCCGGATTTGGCACCTTGCAGGTCACTGCAGGTTGTCGGGCTTCACAGGGCCGGTCCCTCCGCCACTCTTGATAAGGCTGTTAAATTGTAAAGCACATTATACGCGCTTTTGCGCGCTTGTCAAGACCAAATTTCGGCTTTTTCGTCAGTTGTTGCGCAGCCAGATCCACAGCCGCCGCCACCACGGCAGCTTTTTCTTTGGCTGGGGCGGGGCAGGAGGCGCGGTTTTTGCGACGGTGCGCCCGGCGAAGTACGTGTGCAGGTACGTCTGGCTCACAAACGGCTCGCCCGTCGGGTCGGGGCGGAGGTAGCTGCCGTCCGGCTGCATGATCCATGCCTGCCGGTTGTCGCGCCGCATGGCGCTGAGCACCTCGAGCACCTCGGCGCGCGCGTTCGGGTCGGTCACGGCGGTGAAGGCCTCGATCCGGCGCATGGTGTTGCGCTCGAGCAGGTCGCCCGAGCCGATGAACACCTCCTGTGCGTCCCCGCGGCCAAAGACGAAAATGCGCTCGTGCTCCAGATACCGCCCGATGATGCTGCGCACCGAGATGTGCTCCGTCCGCCCGGGCACGCCCGGCCGCAGGCAGCAGATGCCGCGCACGAACAGCTCCACCTCCACGCCCGCCTCGCTCGCGCGCACGAGCCGCGCCATGACGTCCGCGTCGTTCATGGAGTTGACCTTGATGCCGATGTAGCCGTCTTTGCCGAGGCGCGTCTGCGCGTCGATGTGCGCCAGCAGCTGCGGCTTGTAGCCCTCCGGCGCGACCCAGAGCGCCTCCGTCTCGCCGGTGGTCTCGCCGCGCGCGAGCCGGTCGAACGTTTTCGCCGCGTCGCGCCCGATGGCAGGGTTGCTCGTCAGGAGCATGAGGTCGGTGTACTGCTCGGCGGTCTTTTCGTTGTAGTTGCCGGTGCCGACCTGCGTGTAGTAGCAGATGCCGCCGGGGCAGCGCCGCGTGATGAGGCACAGCTTCGTGTGCACCTTGTATTTGGTCAGGCCGTAGAGGATGTCGCACCCCGCATCCTCGAGCATGCGCGAGTAGTCGATGTTGCTCTGCTCGTCAAAGCGGGCGCGCAGCTCGAGCAGGCACTGCACCTGCTTGCCGTGCTCGGCCGCGTAGGCCAGCGCCGCCGCGATGCGGCTGCTGCCGGCGAGCCGGTAGAGCGTGATCTTGATCGACACGACGTCCGGGTCGTCCGCCGCCTCATACAGCAGGTCGACAAACGGGTTGATGCTCTGATACGGCAGCGCGAGCAGCAGGTCGTGCTGCGCGAGATAGGCAAAGTAGTCGCCCTTTTGCAGCGCCACGTTTTTGGCCGGCGGCACCTCGGGACATGTCAGCCCCGCGAGGTCAAACTCCCCTGGCATCGTGAGCACGAACGACAGGTCTGCCGGTGCGCTCGTCACGAACAGCTGCCGCTTCGGCAGCCCGAGCAGGTCGCGCGCGAGCGCGCGCATCTCGTCCGAGACGCGGCCCTGCACCTGCGCGCGCACCGGCTCGAGCCGGCGGCGCCGCCGCAGCAGCCGCTCCATCACGGCGCGCAGGTCCGCGTCGCACCCGTCCATGATGTCGCGCACGGAGATGTCGGCGTTGCGCGTCACGCGCACGATGGCCGTCTCGCGCACGCGCCGCTCGCCGAAGAGCAGGGGGGCAAAGTGCGCCACCAGCGGCGCCGTGAGCGCGAGCTTCTGCACGCCGTCGACTGTGAGACGGAAAAACTTCGGCAGCTGCGTCGTCGGCACCAGGCCCGCGCCGCCGCGCTTGCCCGCAAAGCGCACGAGCACGTACTGCTCGCGGTTGCGCAGAAACGGCAGCGGGTGCTCGGCATCGAGCACCTGCGGGCTCAGCAGCGGGCGCAGCGCGTCAAACCGCCGCCGCAGCAGCACCTCGTCCGCCTCGTCGAGCCGGTCGAAGTCCAGGATCTCCACGTGCTGCTTTGCCAGCGCCGCCGTCACCCTGCGCCAGAGCGTCTCGAAGTCTTTTTGCTGCCGCGCCGTCTCGTCATAGATCGCGCGCAGCTGCTCACGCGGCGTCAGGCCCGTGACGGTCTCCGTGTGCCACGGCTGCAGCAGCGCCCGGTCGAGCAGCCCGCCGACGCGCACCATATAAAATTCATCGAGATTCGAGCAGTAGATGGACAGAAACTTCAGCCGCTCGTAGACCGGCAGCGTCTCGTCGGCCGCCTCGGCCAGCACACGGCGGTTGAATTGCAGCCAGCTCAGCTCGCGGTTCAAAAACAGGCCGGCATAGGCCGGGTCGGGCGCCCGGTCGGAAAACAGGCCGCGGCTGTCGCTCTGCGCGGCCATCTGCCGCAGCGCCTGCGCGCCCGGCAGCTCGGCGCCGGAATGGTGGGGCATATCCTCGCCTCCTTGGGTTCTGCACGATATTAAACCATTATACCCGAACTGTCCAACATTGGCAATCCCCGTGCAAAAAGGTTGCAAAACCGGGGCGAGACTGCTATAATTTTGGCATACAATAACCCCGATGGAATTCTGGAGGTAAGATCATGGATACATTCCGCGTGCTCGAAATCAAAAAGAGCGTTTTTGAAAACAACGACCGTCAGGCAGATCTGCTGCGCGAAGAGCTCAAGCGCAATCACACCTTCCTGCTCAACCTTATGTCCTCGCCCGGCAGCGGCAAGACCACGACCCTCATGGCGACCATCAACGCCCTGAAGGACGACCTGCGCATCGGCGTCATGGAGGCCGACATCGACTCCGATGTCGATGCCGCGACCATCTCCACCAGCGGCGCGAAGGTCATCCAGCTGCACACCGGCGGCATGTGCCACCTCGACGCGGGCATGACGCGCCAGGGTCTCGAGGGCCTCGGCACCGAGAACATCGACCTCGCCATCCTTGAGAACGTCGGCAACCTCGTCTGCCCGGCGGAGTTTGACACCGGCGCCGTGAAAAACGCCATGATCCTCTCCGTGCCGGAGGGCGACGACAAGCCCCTGAAGTACCCGCTCATGTTCTCGATCTGCGACGTGCTGCTCGTCAACAAGATCGACGTCGCGCCGTACTTCAACTTCGACCTCGACAAGTGCATCGAGCGCGTCAAGAAGCTCAACCCGAACATTCAGGTGTTCCCGATCTCCGCGCTCAAGGGCGAGGGCATCGAGCCGTGGGCCGACTGGCTGCGCACGCAGACGAAGGCCTGGAACGCATAAGCACCGAAAGCCAAAACCGGGACGCTCCCGTCGGAGCGTCCCGGTTTTTTGTTGTTTCAGGCCCTGCACACCGGGCGCACGTATTTGAAAAACCGCGCGCAGTCGTGGTAGAAGTAAAACACCCTGCCCGGCGTCAGGTCGAGCCGGTAGCCGCTGGCGGCGTAGTCAAAGTCGCGCATGGCCTGCTCGACCTTCGCCTCCACGGCGGCGTTCTGCGTCTCGAAATCGAACGGCCCGTGCTCGAACACGAGGTACTCCCCGGCGGGCACGTCCATGAGCTGCATCTGCGCCGGCACCGGCCCGGCATAGTCTGCGCGCAGGGTCAGCGTCTCATCCTGCTGCGCGCGGATGCAGTCGTCGATGATGGCGATGATGTCCTGAATGTTCCGGTGCCACTGTGCCATGCTGTGTGCCCCCTGACTGTTCGATGCGCCGATCTTACCGCAAATGCTGAGCCGCTGCCTGATTTTCGTTGCGCTTTTTTGCGGTGCGGCCGTGCCCCGGCGCGGTCATGTCATAGCTCATGGCCAGCAGCGTCTGGATCTGTGCATCCGGGGCGCTGCCGTCAAGCACGGCGGTGATCCAGTTTTCCTTATTCATATGGTACGCCGGCAGCAGCCCGGGTGCACCCCGCAGGGAGGCGATCAGCACCGGGTCGCACTTGAGGTTGAGAATGTCGAGCGTTTCCCGCTCCGGCAGGCCGAGCTTTTCGCCCGGAACCTCCATCATCAGCGCAAACCACTTTTGGTTGCCGGGGTGGCGAAACACCTCGTGGTTCGGATGGCGCGGCCACGGCCGGTCGGACACGGCATGGTACGTCTCGAGAATGTACTGCTTCCATTCGCTGCGGTCCATGGTCTGCCTCCTCACGGGTTGGCCTGCGCCCACGCGCGCACAAAGGCGGCGAACGTGCGCACGAGCGGCTTGCCCTCGCTCTCCGGCGGGATGGCCATGGCGATCGTGCGGTGCGCGGGGGGGTCGAGCGGGCGCACGACGACGTTGTGATGGTCCGAGCGCAGCACGAGCTCGTGCGCGATGCAGATGCCCAGCCCGCTCTCGACCATGGAGATCATGGCGTAGTCGTCCGCCGTCTGAAAGCGGATGTCGGGGTGCACGTGCGCGGCGTCGAGCACGCGCAGCGCGTCGCGGTTCGTGCTGTCGACGAGGCTCACGACCGGCTCCGTGCCGAAGACCGCGATGGGCACGGCGTCCCGGTCCGCCAGCGGGTGCCCCGCCGGCAGCACGGCCAGCAGCCGGTCGCTGCACACGGGCACGATCTCGCCCGGCAGCTCGCTCGGCAGCGAGATGAAGCCCATATCCACCGTGCCGCTGCGCACATAGGCGTCCACCTCGGCGTAGGCCCCGTCAAACAGGCGGAAGCGCGCCTCCGGGTGCTGCACCTGAAACTGCTTGATCATCGGCGGCAGCCAGTTGACCGCCACGCTCTTGAATGTTGCGATGCGGATCGTGCCGCCGGCGCGCTCGCGCACCTCCTGAATGCGGCCGCGCAGGTGCGCATCCGCCGCGCACACCTGCTGCACGGCCGGCAGCAGCGCCTTGCCCGCCGGGGTCAGATGCACGCCGCCGCGGTTGCGCACCAGCAGGGGAAAGCCGCAGTCGCGCTCGAGCCCCGCCAGCAGCTGCGTCAGCGCCGACTGGGACACACCCAGCGCCTGCGCCGCGGCCGACACGCCCGCGCACTCCACCGTTTTTAAAAACGCCTCATATTGCCGCAGTGTCACACGTACCCGCTCCTTGTCCGAAATTTTTTCGGTTAAAATAAGATTATCTTATATTATACGCACAGGTTTCAAAAAGTCAAGCGCAGAAATTTTCCCCTGATATTGCAGGGAAAACACCGATTTTCGCCCGAAATTATGAAGAAATTGTTGACACGGTGGAGAAAGTGGCGTATCATACACTCATCTTGTTTTTGAGGGAACTATATAAGGTTTCCTAATGAAAGGGGCAAAACATCATGGGCACTGCTTCGAGCGGTGAATGGATCGCCATATTACTGTATTTTGCGCTGGTCATCGGCGTCGGTGTGTATTTCTTCATCCGTGACCGCCATGTGGAGGGCGAAAAAGAGTATTTCCTCGGCGGCCGCAGCATGGGCGGCTGGGTCGCGGCGCTGTCTGCCGGCGCGTCGGATATGAGTGCGTGGGTGCTCATGGGTCTGCCCGGCTCGATCTATCTGTACGGCATCGGCAAGGTGTGGATCGCCGTCGGTCTGGTCATCGGCACGATCTGCGCGTGGGTGTTCGTCGCGCCGCGTCTGCGCCGGTATTCCATCCGCGCGAACGACTCGATCACGATCCCGCAGTTTCTCACCAATCGCTTCCAGTCTAAGAACAAGGGCCTGCAGATCATCTCGGCGATCGTGTTCGTCGTGGTCTACTGCATTTACAGCGCCTCGAGCATCTCGGCCTGCGGCACGCTGTTCAACACCGTCACGGGCATGAGCGCCAAGACGGCCATGATCATCGCCACGGCCATCATCCTCGTGTACGTGTTTCTCGGCGGCTTCAACGCCGTGTGCTGGACGGACTTCTTCCAGGGCATGCTCATGCTGGCTGCCCTGATGCTCACGCCCATCCTCGCGCTGTTCGTCATGAAGGGTGCAGACTTTGTCGCACCGGTCATGGCCGTTCCGGAAAACTACTATAATGTGCTCTCCGGCGGCGGCTTCAACTGGAAGAGCATGTCGGATATCATTTCCGGTCTTGGCTGGGGCCTGGGCTACTTCGGCATGCCGCACATCCTTGTGCGCTACCTGTCCATCAAGTCCGAGCATGAGATGCGCAAGAGCCAGATCATCGGCTGCAGCTGGATCCTGATCATCCTGGCCATGTCCGCCGTCGTCGGCCTCATCGGCCGCCAGTTCCTCGGCGAGATCGACAACGAGAACCTCGTCTTTGTACACATGGTGCGCCGCCTGTTCCCGGCGTTCATCTCCGGCGTGCTGCTCTCGGCCATTCTTGCCGCGGCCATGAGCACGGCCGACTCCCAGCTGCTCGCGAGCAGCAGCGCCTTCGCCTCCGATATCTATAAGCCAGTCATCCGCAAGGACGCCACCGACCACGAGATGCAGTGGGCGGGCCGCATCATCGTCATCCTCATCTCCATCGTCGCGTTCTTCATCGCGGCTGACCCGAACTGCGGCGGCATTATGGCGCTCGTCGAGTGCGCATGGGCGGGCTTCGGCTCCGCGTTCGGCCCGGTCATCCTGCTCTCGCTCTACTGGCGCCGCCTGACGTATTCCGGCGCGGTCGCCGGCGTGTGCGTTGGCTTCGCGGTCGATGCCCTGTGGTATGCGTTCCTGTCCACGCCGACCGGCCTGTATGAGATCATCCCCGGCTTCCTGTGCGGCCTGATCGCGGCGGTCGTCGTGTCGCTGTGCAGCAAAGCTCCGTCGAAGGAGGTCACCGACCTGTTTGACCGTGCCTTCGAGCCCACGGACTGAACCGAAATCGTTCCCAAATAAAGCCGTCCCTCTCCGGAGGGGCGGCTTTTTGCACATTTTCGCCAAAATGTCCTGCGTGATACTTGACATCGGGGCAGGGAATCTGTATTATCTAATGGTAAAAGGAAACGGTATTAGTGAAATATCCATTTTCCACCCGGCCCCGGCCGGAGAAACGGAGTGAACCGATCATGGATTATTTTGAACAGGTCGCGCGCGAACAGGTGCGCGCGATGATCCTCAACCATGCGCGCCGCGAGGACCTCAGTCAGGTCTTCTCGCAGGGCGAGATGCGCCTGCTCGGCTGCCTCAATGCCGGGGCGGACGGCCGCACGGCCGGTGAGCTGAGCACGCTGCTCGACCTGAGCACGGCGCGCATCGCGGCCATGCTCAACAACCTCGAGCGCAAGGGCGCCATCACCCGCGCGCGCGACACGGCCGACCGCCGGCGCGTTGTCGTGCGCCTGACCGACCAAGGGCGGCACGAGGTGCAGACGTCGCTCGACGAGGCGGTCGCGTGCCTGTCGGAGGTCTATCGCCGCATGGGCGAGGCGGACACGCGCGAGCTGCTGCGCCTGAGCGACCGGGCGGGAGCCATCGCCCAGCAGATCTATGAAGAGCAGAAGGAGGACACGCCATGCGGGTGCTGAAATACCTGCGCGGGCACATCCCGGCCGTGGCGCTGATCGTGCTGCTGCTCGTGACGCAGTCGTTTTGCGAGCTGTCGCTGCCGGCGTACACGAGCCGCATCGTGGACACCGGCATCCAGAGCGGCGGCATCGAATACGCCGCGCCCCTCGCGCTCACGGACAAGACCATGGACGGCGTGCGCCTGTTTTTGTCGGACGACGACGCGGCAACGGTCAGCGCCGCCTACACGTATGATAACGGCGTCTGGACGCTGGGTGACACGGCGCAGCTTCCGGAGCTGGAGGGCATCTTCATCCGGCCGCTGGTCATGTATGCCCGCCTGTCGGAGCAGGGGGCGAACACCGTGCTCGCCCTGCGCCAGCAGATGCAGGGCGGTCTCATCACGCATGAAGAGATCCTCGCGCGCGGCGAGGAAGCGCTCAGCGGCATGGGCACGCTCACTGACAGCGTCCTGCGCAGCGCGGCCGTGCAGTTTCTCAAGACGGAGTACGCCGTCGCGGGCCTGAACGTGGACCACATCCGCAACAGTTATCTGCTGCGCACCGGCGGGAAAATGCTCCTGCTCACGCTCGGCATGATTGCGGCGGCCGTGCTCTGCAACTTTGTCGGCTCGAAGATGTCCGCCGCCATCGGGCGCGACCTGCGCGCGCAGGTGTTCCGCAAGGTCCTGTCGTTCTCGTCCGCCGAGATGGACAGGTTCTCGACGGCATCACTCATCACGCGCACCACGAACGACGTCACGCAGATCCAGGCGGTGTGCGTGCTGATCGTGCGCGTCGTGCTCTACGCGCCGATCATCGGCCTCGGCGGCATCGTCATGGTCGCACGCACCAGGACCGGCCTCGGCTGGATCATCGCGCTGGCCGTCGCGGCGATGCTGCTGCTCGTCGGCGTGCTCATGAAGATCGCCATGCCGCAGTTTCGCGCCATGCAGCAGCGTGTGGACGATGTCAACCTCGTCAGCCGCGAGGTGCTGACCGGCCTGCCGGTCATCCGCGCGTTTCACCGCGAGCGGCACGAGCAGGAGCGCTTCGGCGCTGCGAGCGCGGCGCTCATGAATACGCAGCTGTTCGTCAACCGGACCATGGCGTTCATGGGCCCGGTCATGACGCTCATCATGTACGGCGTCACGGTCATGATCGAGTGGTTCGGCGCGAAAAGCATCAACGCCGGCAATATGCAGATCGGCGACATGATCGCCTTTTCGACCTATGCATCGCTCATCATCATGGCCTTCATGATGATCACGATCGTGGCGGTGCTCCTGCCGCGCGCCGAGGTCTCGGCCACGCGCGTGGACGAGATTTTGCGCACGCGCGCGAGCGTGCGCGACCCGCGCAGCCCCGAGCCCGTGCCCGCGGACGCGACCGTCACGTTCGACCACGTGTCGTTCCGCTACCCCGGCGCGGAGGACGACGTGCTGCACGACATCAGCTTCACGGCGCGGCCCGGCGAGGTCACGGCCATCGTCGGCTCGACCGGCTGCGGCAAGTCGACGCTGCTCAACCTCATCCCGCGCTTTTACGACGCGACCGGCGGCACGGTCAGCATCGGCGGCGTGAACGTGCGCCGCCTGCCGCAGGCCGGCCTGCGCGCCCTGCTCGGCTACGTGCCGCAAAAGGGCGTGCTCTTCACGGGCGACATTCTCTCGAACCTTGAGTTCGCCGGCGGCGTCTCGGAGGCCGACGCCATCCGCGCCGCCGCCACGGCGCAGGCCGAGGACTTCATCTGGTCGCGGCCGCACCACTTCCTCACGCCGGTGGCGCAGGGCGGGGCGAACGTGTCCGGCGGGCAGCGGCAGCGCCTGTCCATCGCGCGCGCCATTGCCAAGCATCCGCAGGTGTACCTGTTTGACGACAGCTTCTCCGCGCTCGACTATCAGACGGACGCCGCGCTGCGTCAGGCGCTGGCCAAGCAGACGCACGACGCCACGGTCATCATCGTGGCGCAGCGCCTGAGCACGATCCTGCACGCGGACCAGATCCTCGTGCTCGACGGCGGGCGCATCGTCGGCCGCGGCACGCACGGCGCGCTGCTGCGCAGCTGCGAAACCTACCGCGAGATCGCGCTCAGCCAGCTCAGCGCCGCGGAACTCGGAGAGGAGGGCTGACCATGGCGGGTCCCAGACGCGGACCGGGCCGCATCCCGGAAAAACCGAAAAACTTCAAGGGCACGATCGGGCAGCTCTTCCGCTACCTCGGCCGCTACCGGCTGCCGCTCGCGCTCGTGCTCGTGCTCGCGCTGGCGAGCACGGCCTTCGGCATCGTCGGGCCGAAGATCCTCTCGACGGCCACGACGGAGCTGGCCACCGGCCTCGGGCGCAAGCTCTCGGGCCTCGGCGGCATCGACTTCGGCAAGATCGGAAAGATCCTGCTGACCGTCCTCGCACTCTATCTCGTCAGCGCGGCGTGCAGCTTCTTCCAGTCGTGGATCCTTGCCGGCATCACGCAGAAGCTCGCCTACCGCCTGCGCGGTGAGATCAGCAGCAAGATCCACCGCATGCCCATGCGCTACTTTGAGCGCAGCACCGTCGGCGATGTGCTCTCGCGCATCACAAACGACGTGGACACCATGTCCTCCGGCATGGCGCAGTCGGTCACGCAGCTCGTCACGAACGTCACCATGCTCATCGGCGTGCTGGTCATGATGCTGCGCATCAGCTGGCTCATGACGCTCATCGCGCTCATCGTGCTGCCGGTCACGGGCGTGCTCACGAGCCGCATCGTCAAGCGCAGCCAGCGCTACTTCGTCGCCCAGCAGAAAAACCTCGGCGACATCAACGGCAAGGTCGAGGAGACCTACGCCGGGCACAACGTCGTCTGCGCCTTCAACCGCGAGGGCGCAACGCAAAAGGAGTTTGACGCCATCAACGCGCGGCTCTACCGCTCGGCGTGGAAGAGCCAGTTTCTGTCCGGCCTCATGTCGCCCGTGACGACGTTCGTCAGCAAACTCGGCTACGTGTGCGTGGTCGTGCTCGGCGGCTCGCTCGCCGCGCGCGGCACCATCACGATCGGCGACATTCAGGCGTTTCTCAGCTACATGTCGAGCTTCACGCAGCCGATCACGCAGCTGGCGCAGATCAGCACCCAACTGCAGACCATGGCGGCTGCGGCCGAGCGCGTGTTTGCCTTCCTCGAGGAGGCGGAGGAGCCGGCCGACCCCGCGCTGCCCGCTCCGGCGGACCATATCCGCGGCGACGTGTCGTTCCGCCACGTGCGCTTCGGCTACGATCCCGCGCAGCCGGTCATCCACGACTGGAGCTGCGACGTGCCGGCGGGCAGGACCGTCGCCATCGTCGGCCCGACCGGCGCCGGCAAGACCACCATGGTCAAGCTGCTCATGCGCTTTTACGATGTGGACGCCGGCGCCATCCTCGTCGACGGGCGCGACGTGCGCGACTATGCGCGCGGCGACCTGCGGCGTGCCTTCGGCATGGTGCTGCAGGACACGTGGCTCTTCAAGGGCACGATCATGGAAAACATCCGCTACGGCCGTCCCGAGGCGACGGACGCCGAGGTCGTCGCGGCCGCAAAGGCCGCGCGCGCCGACGCCTTCATCCGCACGCTGCCCGGCGGTTACCAGATGGAGCTCAACGAGGAGGCGACGAACGTCTCCCAGGGGCAGAAGCAGCTGCTGACCATCGCGCGCGCCGTGCTCGCCAACGCTCCTATCCTCATCCTCGACGAGGCGACCAGCTCGGTCGACACCCGCACCGAGCAGCTCATTCAAGAGGCGATGGACCACCTCATGCGCGGCCGCACGAGCTTTGTCATCGCGCACCGCCTGAGCACCATCCGCAATGCCGACTGCATCCTCGTCATGCGCGACGGCAATATCGTCGAGCAGGGCACGCACAGCGAGCTGCTCGCGCGCGGCGGGTTCTATGCCGCACTCTACAACAGCCAGTTCGAGGACGTGGTCGCGTAAAGCAAGACTGGCATTATGACAACCAAAACCGTGCAGAAGCACCTGCTCCTGCACGGTTTTCTTTATTGCGCCTGTAAATTATGTAAACAAAAACCGTGAAAAACAGTGTTATGGTAACTACTTTATGGTAACAGAACGTGCATAAAAGCACTTGAAACACAAGCAAAAGCTACTCAGAAATACACACTTATGTAAACTGAATTATGTAAATAACAGCGAGATTCACGTTTTCACATGATAGTGATATTATGAAAACTATATTATGACAACCGGCGCATGATAAAAACGATTGCTGTTTCAGAAAAAGCAAGAATCAGCAGACGAATTATGTCAATGCAGTTATGTGAACAAAATGCGCAAAAGAAAGCCCCGCACGATGGATTCGCGCGGGGCTGAAGATGTTTGCTCGTTTGTGGGACTGCGTCTGCGGGTCACGCACTGACGGGCACACCCGCAGCCTTATGCGTACTCGACCTTGATGGTGTTCGTGTTGCCGCTGCGGCCGTTGATGATGCCACCGGTGATGATGACCTTGTCGCCCTTTTCGAGCTGCATCACGCTGCGGCTGACCTGCAGCGCGTGGTAAAACAGCACGTCGGTACTCTCGTACACCTCGCTCATGACGGGCGTGATGCCCCACGAGAGGGCGAGCTTGCGGTAGGCGCGCTCGTTCGTGGTCAGGCCGATGATGTCCGTTGGGCCGCGGAAGCGCGAGATCAGCCGCGCGGTGCGCCCCGTGATGGAGCAGACGGTGATGACCTTCGCGCCGATGTCGATGGCCATGCCGCACGTGGCGTGGCTGATGGCGTCGAGCGTGTCATGGATCTCAAACTGCGTCTTGGGGAAGCGCTTGGCGTAGTTGATGTGCGCCTCGGTGTATTCGGCGATGCGGGCCATGGCGCTCAGCGCCTCGACGGGGTGCTCTCCGGCGGCCGTCTCGCCGGAGAGCATGATGGCACTCGTGCCGTCATAGACGGCGTTGGCCACGTCGGCGATCTCGGCGCGGGTGGGGCGGATGTTGTGCGTCATGCTCTCGAGCATCTCGGTCGCGGTGATGACGCGCTTGCCGAGCAGGCGGCACTTGCCGATGAGCTCTTTCTGGATGCTTGGCAACTCCTCATACGGCACCTCGACGCCCATGTCGCCGCGGGCGATCATGATGCCGGTGCACTCGGTGAAGATGTCCTCGATGTTGTCGATGCCGGGCTGATTCTCGATCTTGGCGATGACGGAGATGTCCTCGCCGCCGTGCGCGCGCAGGAAGTCGTTGAGATCGACCAGGTCCTGCCGGCGCGATACGAAGGACGCGGCCACGAAGTCCACGTCGTTTTCGATGCCGAAGAGCAGGTCGCTCTTGTCCTGCTCGCTCAGGAAGTCCTGCTTGAGCACCTTGTTCGGGAAGCTCATGCTCTTGCGGTCGGACAGCACGCCGCCGGCGGTGACGCGGCAGACGACGTCCGTGTCGGTCGTGGCGGTGACGGTCAGGGCGATGAGCCCGTCGTTGACGAGCACGGTGTCGCCCGGCTCGAGATCCTGCGCAAGCCCGGCGTAGCTCACGGACACGCGCTCGGCATTGCCGGTGACAGGCTCGGTCGTGAATGTGAACGTGTCGCCGTTGTGCAGCTCGATCTTCCCGCCCTCGAACGTGCCGATGCGGTACTCGGGGCCCTTCGTGTCGAGCATGATGGCGATGGGCAGATCAAGCTCTGCGCGCAGCTTCTTGATGCGGTCGATGCGTACCTGATGCTCGGCGTGCGTGCCGTGGGAAAAGTTCAGGCGCGCGACGTTCATGCCCGCGAGCATCATGGCGCGCAGCGTCTCCTCGCTGTCGCACGCGGGGCCGATGGTGCAGACGATCTTCGTTTTTCTCATATCCGACTCCCTCTCTGAATGTTGGGTTTACTTTTTCTTCTTGCCGAACCAGCGGCGCTCCTTGCGGCTGCGGCCCTCGGGCTCGTCGTCGGCGGTGATGTTCCGGGCGGCTTCGGCCACGGCGTCGGCGTCAAAGTCCACGCCCATCTCGGCCGCGGTATTGCGCATCTGCTCAAAGAACTCGAGCTGGGCCTTGAGCGTCTGGAGCATCTCGCGCGTGAGCGCAAGGCCGCTGCCGACGCCGGGGTCGATGATGATGCCGGTGTCGTTCGAGGAGAGCACGAGCGGGGCATAGTCCTTCACGCCGAGCTCAACGCTGCCCATGTTGCGCCACTGCAGCAGGCGCGCGCGGTCGGTGAAGGCGCAGAAGAACGTGCGCCCGTCGTCGGTGCGCACCTTGCCGAACTGCAGGTGCTGCTGACCGTCGGCCGGGGCAGCTTCGCCCTCGGGCCGCTGGGCGGGGAAGAACAGCGGCGCCGCGATCATGGTCGCGGCCAGGCGCTGGAAGTTTTCCTTCGAGGCGTTGATCTTGCAGGCGTCGAGCGCGTCGCGCAGCTCCTCGGCCAGCGCGGCGCGCATGGCCTGCTCGGGCGTGCGCTCGCTGAGCTCGATGTGGAAATCGGGGTAGGCCACGCGCAGCATGTCCAGCGCGGTGCGCAGGCCCTGCACGTCCTCGTCGGGGCGGTCGTTGGCGGCCACGACGAACAGGCGCGGGCGGTGGTTGGCGCTGCGGTCGACGATGCCGGAGGCGTAGAGCTCCTCGAGCTTCGTCTGCACGCACAGGGCGATGCAGTTGGGGTGCTCACTCGTGGCGGTCACGGCGATGGCGTAGGTCTCGTCGCCGTCCTGCGTGGGCATTTTCGCCGTCTCGAGAATGTGCGGACGGCCGAGGGCGTAGGCGGCCTCGGCCTTGTGCTGCTCGCGCTCGGCGTCGGTCATGTCGTCGATGTTGTCCGGCTCCGTGTAGGCGCCGGCGGCCAGCAGCTCGCTCACGGCCTTGCGGCGGATGTCCTGAATACCGAGCAGCTGCATGGCGCGCGAGCGGTCGGCGGCGACGTGGTCGTACAGATCGTTAAAATTACTCATATGTTTCCCTTCCCGGGGCCCTGGGCGCCCCTTGGTTTTCTTTGCCGCCATTATAACACACCCCGCGCCAAATGCAAAGCGCCGATTCGCCGCGGCAGATTGCACAAACATTGCCGCGGGGCGCAAAAAAATTTCTTGCCGCAGATCGCCGGTTTCTCTTTGCAAGCGGCAAAAATATTGGTATAATGATTTTGTATGAAAACTTGGGTTTCTGCGCCTGTGCGCAGGACGCGGAAATTTTCAGAAAGAGAGGAAGTTACGATATGATTCCACACGGCAAAGAGATCAAGGTGTTCACCGGCTCGTCCAACCCCGACCTGGCGGACATGATCTGCAAGAACCTCGGCATCTCCCTGGGCAAGAGCACGGTCACGGCGTTTGCCGACGGCGAGTGCTCCATCTCCATCAACGAGCCCGTCCGCGGCGTGGACGTGTTCATCGTGCAGAGCACCTGCAAGCCGGTCAACGACAGCCTCATGGAGCTGCTGGTCATGATCGACGCGATGAAGCGCGCCTCCGCCGGCCGCATCACCGCCGTCATCCCGTACTTCGGCTATGCCCGGCAGGACCGCAAGGCCAAGGCCCGCGACCCGATCTCGGCCAAGCTCGTGGCGAACCTGCTGACCGTCGCCGGGGCCGACCGTGTGCTGACCATGGACCTGCACGCCGCGCAGATCCAGGGCTTCTTTGATATCCCGGTGGACAACCTTTACGGTGCGCCGCTGTTTGCCACGCACTACCTGCGCCGCTTCGGCTACGGCCGCGATGACATGGTCGTCGTCTCGCCGGACGTCGGCAGCGTGGCGCGCGCGCGCTCTTTCGCCATGAAGATGGGGCTCGGCCTTGCCATCGTGGATAAGCGCCGCGAAAAGGCCAACTGCTCCGAGGTCATGAACATCATCGGCAACGTGGAGGGCAAGACCTGCCTGCTGCTCGACGACATGGTCGACACGGCCGGCAGCCTGTGCGGCGCGGCCAAGGCCATCGTCGAGGTCGGCGGCGCGAAGGAAGTGTATGCCTGCGCGTCCCACGGCGTGCTCTCCGGCCCGGCCATCGACCGCATCAACGACAGCGTCATCGACGAGCTGCTCCTGCTCGATTCCATTCCGTATCCGAAGGACAAGCCGGCCTGCGACAAGATCCACTATCTGCCCGTCGCGCCGATGTTCGCCGAGGCCATCAACCGCATCTATGAGGAAATGAGCATCTCCTCGCTGTTCGAGTGATGTTTTTTTCCGATCACGGCGGCGTGCAGTGGCTGGTCGTGTTTCTCGGCAACCCGGGGCTGAAGTATCAGAACACGCGGCACAACGCGGGCTTTCTCACGGCGGACGTCGTGGAAAAGGGCTGCGGCGTGCGCATCGACCGGCTGCGCTTTCACGCGCTCACGGCACAGGCGGAGCTCGGCGGGCAGAAGGTCCTGCTCATGAAGCCGCAGACGTTTATGAACAACTCCGGCGAGGCCGTGGCGCCGGCGGCGAAGTTTTATAAGGTGCCGCCGGAGCATATTCTGGTCGTGTCGGACGAGATCCACCTGCAGCCGGGCCGCCTGCGCATCCGCACGAAGGGCTCGGCCGGCGGGCACAACGGGCTCAAGAGCATCATTGCCTGCCTCGGCACGGACGCCTTTCCCCGCATCCGCATCGGCGTCGGCGCGCCCCCGCACCCGGACTATGACATGCCCGACTGGGTGCTCGGCACGTTCCGCGGCGCGGACAAGACCGCCATGGACGACGCGGCCGTGCGCGCGGCCGAGGCTTGCGCGGTCTATATCCGCGACGGGGCGGACCGCGCCATGAGCCGCTTTAACTGAACACCTGTCAGGGGTTTCCCACGTCCACCGGAACCGCCGCAGCCGACCGTGGGGCCAATCGCCGCCGGACGCTGCGCGAAACCGGTCGAGCCGCAGGAGGCCCCTGATCTATTCGCAACTGGAGAAAAGGAGGAGCGCATCCCTTGAAAAAACACTGTATCGCCATGCTGCTCGCGGGCGGGCAGGGCTCGCGGCTGTACGCCCTCACGGCGAAGGTCGCCAAGCCCAGTCTCCCGTTCGGCGGCAAGTACCGCATCATCGACTTTCCGCTGTCCAACTGCGCCAACTCCGGCATCGACACCGTCGGCGTGCTCACGCAGTACCAGCCCCTGCTGCTCAACCGCTACATCGGCAGCGGCCAGGCTTGGGACCTCGACAGCATCGACGGCGGCGTGTACATCCTGCCCCCGTACCAGAGCGCGGGGGAGCGCGGGTCGTGGTTTTCCGGCACGGCCAACGCCATCTATCAGAACATGGACTTCATCGAGATGTATGACCCCGACTGCGTGCTCATCCTCTCGGGCGACCATGTGTACAAAATGGACTATGACAAGATGCTCCGCGCGCACGAGCAGGCCGGCGCGGCCTGCACGATCTCGGTCATCCAGGTGTCGATGGACGAGGCGAAGCGCTTCGGCATCATGAACGTCGGGCCGGACGGTTTTATCAACGAGTTCGAGGAAAAGCCCGCCCACCCGAAGAGCGACCTTGCGAGCATGGGCATCTACATCTTCGACTGGAAGGTGCTGCGCAAGTATCTGATCGAGGACGAGGCAGACCCCAACTCCGACAAGGACTTCGGCAAGAACATCATCCCCAAGATGCTCGCCGCCGGGGAAAAGCTCCTGCCGTACCGGTTCGAGGGCTACTGGCGCGACGTCGGCACCATCGTCAGCCTCTGGGACGCGAACATGGATATGCTCTCGCCCACGCTCATCAACCTCTATGACCCGAAATGGCCCATCCGCGCCAAGAGCCCCATCCGACCGCCGCACAGCATCGGCCGGCAGGCGGAGGTCGTGCACTCGATCATCACCGAGGGCTGCACGATCGAGGGCCATGTGGAAAACTCCGTGCTCTCCAACTCCGTCACCGTCGGCGCGGGCGCGCGCGTGCTCTACAGCATCCTGCACCCCGGTGTCGTCGTGGAGCCGGGCGCCGTGGTGGAATACGCCATTCTCGGCGAGGGCACGGTCGTCGGCGCGGGTGCGCACGTCGGTGCGCAGCCGGACGGGACGGACGACTGGTGCGTCGCCACGGTCGGCCCGGATGTGGCGGTGCCCGCCGGGGCGACGGTCCCGGCCGGGGCCATGATCTATGACGGAGCGGAGGTGCACGCATGAGCAAGGTACACGGCATCGTTTACGCATATCACAGCTCCCCGCGGCTCGGGGACCTGACGCGCTACCGCACGAACGCATCGCTGCCGTTTTGCGGGCGCTACCGGCTGATCGACTTTGCGCTCTCGTCGCTCTCGAACGCGGGCGTGCACAGCGTCGGCGTCATCATGCAGCGGGATTATCAGTCTCTGCTTGACCACCTCGGCAGCGGCAAGGCGTGGGACCTGTCGCGCCGCAGCGGCGGGCTGCACCTGCTGCCGCCGTTCGGCGTCAACACGCGCGGCGACTATACCGGCACGGCCGAGGCGCTCAATGCGGTCATCTCCTACGTGCGCAACATTCCGGAGTCCGAGATCGTGCTCATGCCGGCGGACATCGTCTGCAACCTCGACCTCGCCGCCGCCATCGCGCAGCATGACGCCTCCGGCTGCGGCATCACGGCCATCTGCCGCGGCGGCGCCGTCACCGGGGAGCACCACCGCTACCTCACGGACGCGCACGGCCGCGTCACGAAGCTCATCACGAGCGCGGCGGCTGGCACGGGCGTCGCCTCGATGGAGATCTACATCATCAACAAGGACGTCCTGCTGGACATCCTCGATTTCTGCGCGCAGGAAAACCGCTTCCACTTCCACCGCGACGGGCTGTTTCAATATCTCGGCCGCGGCGGCACGATGGACGTGTTCCTGCACACGGGTTACGCCGTGCGCGTGGACGCGGTCGCGGACTATTTTGCCGCCAGCATGGATATGCTGGACCCGGCGGCGCGTGCGTCGCTCTTCCCGGCCGACCGCCCGGTGCGCACGAAAGAGCGCGCGGACGTGAGCACGTATTACGGCGAGCACGCGCACGTGGAAAACTGCCTCGTGGCCGACGGCTGCTTCATCGAGGGCACGGTCACGGACTGCATCCTGTTTCGCGGCGTGCGCGTCGCGCGCGGGGCGCACCTGAGCCGCTGCATCGTCATGCAGGACACCTGCATCGCGGCGGATGCCATGCTGCAGTACGTCATCGCGGACAAAAACGTCCGCATCGGCCCGGCCGTCACGCTCACCGGCTGCGAGACCCTGCCGATCGTGATCCCCAAGGGCAGCGAACTCTGACCCGGACGAATCCAGTAAAGGAAGATTCTATTTTATGCCAATGACCAATCAGATTTCCCGCGATGAGCTGCGCGGCGCCATTGCCGACAAGCTCAGCGCACACTTCGGCGTCACGGCCGAGACCGCGACCGACGAGCAGGTCTTTCAGGCCGCGGCCATCGTCATCCGCGAGATCCTCTCGCGCCTGCACACGTTCGACAGCCGCACCGCGCCCGAGCGCGAGGTGCACTACCTGTCGATGGAGTTTCTCATGGGGCGCTCCCTGATGAAGGACGCGTTCAACCTCGGCATCGGCGACGCGCTCACCGGCGCGCTCGAGGACCTCGGCCGCAGCGCGGCCGACATCTTTGAGACCGAGCCGGACGCCGGTCTCGGCAACGGCGGCCTCGGCCGCCTTGCCGCGTGCTATATGGACAGCCTCGCCACCGAGGGCATCCCCGCCACAGGCTATTCGCTGTGCTACGAGCTGGGCATTTTCCGGCAGCGCATCGTCGGCGGCCGGCAGACCGAGGTCGCGGACAACTGGCGCACGGCCGCCTCGAGCTGGCTCGTGCCGTGCCATGAGGACACGGTCGAGGTGCGCTTCGGCGGCCGCGTCGAGCCGCATTGGGATGCCTACGGCCACTACCACGGCGAGCTGCGCGGTTATGAGAGCGTGCTGGCCGTGCCGCGCGACATGCTCATCGCCCCGTATGGCGACGGGCGCGTCAACACCCTCCGCCTCTGGGAGGCGCACAGCCCGAACGACCTCGACATGTATCTCTTCGCCGCCGGCAGCTATGTCCAGAGTCTCGAGCAGCGCACGATGGCCGAGGTCATCACGAAGGTGCTCTACCCGGCGGACGACCATATCGAGGGCAAGACCCTGCGCATCCGCCAGCAGTATTTCTTCGTCTCCGCGACGGCGCAGAGCATCCTGCGCGCCCACCGCGCGCGCTACGGCACGGTGCGCAACTTTGCCGAGCACCACGTCATCCAGATCAACGACACGCACCCGACGCTCATCATCCCCGAGCTCATGCGCCTGCTGCTCGATGACGACGGCCTCGGCTGGGACGAGGCGTGGGCCATCGTCACCGCCTGCGTCAACTACACGAACCACACCGTCATGTCCGAGGCGCTCGAGACCTGGCCGCAGGGCCTCATCCAGAGCCAGCTGCCGCGTGTGTGGGAGATCATCTGCGAGATCAACCGCCGCTGGTGCGACGAGCTGCGCGCCCGCTTCGGCGACGATGCGCGCGTGGGCCGCAACCTCATCATTGAGGGCGGCAGCGTGCACATGGCAAACCTCTGCCTTGCCGCGTGTAAGACCATCAACGGCGTCTCCGCCCTGCACGGGGAGATCCTGCGCCGCGACCTCTTCCGCGACGTCTGCGCGCTCAACCCCGGCCGCTTCACCTACGTCACCAACGGCATCGACCACCGCCGCTGGCTCGCCCAGTGCAACCCCGGCCTGCACGCGCTCGTGTGCGACGTGCTCGGCAGCGATGCCTATCTCCTGCACCCCGAGGAGCTTGCGGGTCTGGAGCGCGCGGCGAATGATCCCGCCGTGCTCGCACGCCTCGAGGAGATCAAGGCGCTCAACAAGCAGCGGCTGGCCGCGTGGGTGTTCCGCACCGACGGCTTCTCGCTCAACAGCGACGCGATCCTCGACGTGCAGGTCAAGCGCCTGCACGAATATAAGCGCCAGCTTCTGTGCGCCATGCGCATCACGCAGCTGCAGCTCATGCTGCACGACGACCCGGATCAGCCCTTCCAGCCGCGCACGTTCCTGTTTGCGGCCAAGGCCGCGCCCGGCTACGCCACGGCCAAGCGCATCATCCAGCTGCTGTGCTCGCTCGCGGCCGATGTCAATGCCGACCCCGTCTGCCGCGGGAAGCTGCAGGTGTATTTCCTGCCGAACTACCGCGTCTCGGCCGCCGAGATGCTCATGCCCGCCGCGCAGGTGTCCGAGCAGATCTCGACCGCCGGCAAGGAGGCCAGCGGCACCGGCAACATGAAGCTCATGATGAACGGCGCCGTCACGATCGGCACGCTCGACGGCGCGAACGTCGAGATGTTCGAGCAGCTCGGCGCGGACAACATGTTCCTCTTCGGCCTGCACGCCGACGAGGCCGAGGCCCTGCGCGCCGCGGGCTACGACCCGCAGGCATACGTCCGCCGCAGCCCGTGGCTGGGCCGCGTGCTCGAGCGCATGAGCTGTGGCTACGCCGACGGCGAGAGCTATGCCGACCTTGTCAGCAGCCTGCTCTACGGCGGCGACCCGTACCTGCTCCTCGCCGACTTTGACGACTATGCCGCCACGCATGAGCGGCTGTATACGACGATCGCGGACCCCGCCGAGCGCGCGCGCCTGTCGCTCGTCAACATTGCCCGCAGCGGCATTTTCGCTGCCGACCGCGCCGTGCGCGAATACGCCGAGCGCATCTGGGAGGTGCACGCATGAACCCTTATGTCTGCGTCGTCGGCGCCGTGAATCTCGACATTTGCGGCCGCCCGGAAAAAAAGCTCATCTTCCGCGACTCCAACCCCGGTGCCGTCACGCTCACGCCCGGCGGCGTCGGGCGCAACATCGCGCATGACTTGCGCCTGCTCGGCGTGGAGGTCAAGTTCCTCACCGCCTTCGGCGGCGATTCGCACGCCCAGCTTCTGCGCAACGACTGTGTGGAGCTCGGCATGGACCTCAGCTGCGCGCTCGATGTGCCCGGCGGGCGCACGTCTACGTATCTGTACATCACGGACGAGCGCGGCGAGATGCAGCTCGGCCTGTGCGATACGGACATCTCCGCCGCCATCACACCGGACTATCTGCAGCGCCATCTTGACGTGCTCGACGGCGCGGCCGCCGTCGTGCTCGACGGCAACCTGACGGCCGAGACCATCACCTGGCTCGGCGCGCACTGCAGCGCCCCGCTCTTTGCCGACCCCGTCTCCGTCACGAAGGCGGAGCGGATGCGCGCCTCACTCGGCGCGCTGCACACGTTCAAGCCCAACCTCACCGAGGGGCAGAACCTCACGGGCGAGTCCACGCCCGAGAGCATCGTCGCGGCGCTGCTGGCACAGGGCGTGCAGCGCGTGTTTCTCAGCATGGGGGCCGACGGCATCCTTGCCGGTACGCGCGGCGAGTTGGTGCACCTGCCGTGCCTGCCCACCTGCATGGTCAACACGACCGGCGGGGGCGACGCGGTCATGGCGGCGCTCGTCTGGGCGTATCTGCAGGGGCTCGACCTGCGCGAGAGCGCGGCGGCCGCCCTGCGCGCCGGCAAGGCCACGGTGGAATACCCCGGCACGAACAATCCCGATCTCGGCGTGCTCGTCCACGGCTGAGGAGAAGCGAAACAGAAAAAAGCAGCAGACTTCCCAAACCGGAAGTCTGCTGTTTTCTTATAGCAGGATGGCAATGCGGTAAACGACCGCCGCCGCGCACCATGCGGCCGCGCACGAGCCGATG
>ERZ809296.1143-NODE-1143-length-33385-cov-8.634113_pt1 | contig 33385 bp, 18 predicted proteins | sample MGYA00520511_ERZ809296 | MGnify/ENA primary metagenome ERZ809296 (study PRJEB31576, sample SAMEA3212662) | Homo sapiens | biome: human-gut; feature: human gut; material: fecal | place: Sweden | collected 2012 ...
GGCGATCTCGCGGGCGGGCCGCCGCCCACCGGCACACACAGCGGCCGGGCCCCAAAGCAGCACAACGGAGCGCCCGGAACATCAGCGGAGCCGCAAGCACCACCGGGGCCCGGGCAGACCGGCCCTTACTCTCCGCCGCCGCCGGGCTCCGGGCGTCCCGTGTAGTTGACGAAGCGCGCCATGTCGCCCTGGAAGAGGGCGGTGACGGTCGCGGTCGCGCCGGCTCGGTGCTTGGCGACGATGATGTCGGCCTCGCCGGGGCGGTCTTCCTTGTCGTAGTAGTCGGGGCGGTGCAGCAGGATGATGATGTCGGCGTCCTGCTCGAGCGAGCCGGACTCACGCAGGTCGCTCATCATGGGCTTGCGGTCGGTGCGGCCCTCGGAGTTACGGTTCAGCTGCGCGACGGCGATGACCGGAATGTCGAGGTCCTTGGCCAGGAGCTTGAGGTTTCGCGACATCGCGGAGACTTCCTGCTGACGCGACTCGACCTGGCGGCCGCTCGTCATGAGCTGGAGGTAGTCGATGACGACGAGGCCCAGGTTTTCCTGCTGCTTGAGGCGGCGGCACTTGGAGCGGATTTCGGAGATGGTGATGTTCGCGGAGTCGTCGACGTACAGGGGTGCCTCGCTCATGCGCGAGGTGGTTTCGGCGACCTTGCGCCAGTCGACGTCGCTCATTTTGCCGGCCTGCATCTTGGACAGGCGCACGCCGGACTCGGCGGAGAGCATACGCATCGCGATTTCCTGCGAGCTCATTTCCAGCGAGAAGATGAGCGAGGTGATGCCATGCTTCATGGACGCGGAACGGCAGAAATCCAGGGCGAGCGTGGACTTGCCCATGGCGGGCCGGGCGGCGACGATGATCATCTGGCCGCCGTGCAGGCCCTGGGTGAGTTCGTCGAGGTCGGTGAAGCCGGTGGGCACGCCGTTGAGCTTGCCCTGGTTCTTTTCGATGTCTTCGAGCGCGTTGAGGATGTCCGAGCTCATCTGCGTCATGGAGACGTAGTCGGTGGTTTCGCGCCCGTCGGAGACGGCGTAGACCTCGGCCTGGGCTTGGTCGACGATCTCGTCGACGTCGCCGCCGGCGTCCGCGTAGCCGAGCTGGACGACGCGCGTTCCCGCGGTGACGAGGCGGCGCATGATGGCGCGCTCGCGCACGATGCGCGCGTAGTAGGCGGCGTTCGCGGCGGTGGGCACGGAGGCGATGAGGGTGTGCAGGTAGGCGGCGCCGCCCACCTTCGATAGGACGCCCGCGCGCTTGAGTTCGCCGGCGACGGTGATCGCGTCGGCGGGTTCTGCGCGGCCGTTGAGTTCGACGATGGTGTCGAAGATCGTCTCGTGGCTGGGCTGGTAGAAGTCCTGCCCGCGCAGCATTTCGGAGACGACGTTGGCGGCCTCGGTCGTCAGCATCATCGATCCGAGGACGCTCATCTCCGCGTCGATGTCCTGCGGCGGGACGCGGTCGAACTGGTCGTCGGACATCGTGATCCTCTCGGGTGCGCTGGCGTATTAGGGACGAGGCCGGGGCTGGGCCCAGTGCCGCGAGCGCGGCCTGAAGCCCTGTGGATAGAGAGCCTTCAGGCGAAGACTAACGCGTTATAGGCGATTGCGCGACCGGCGCTGTGCACGGGCATGTGCACATATTGTGGATAACCTGTGCACAACGCCGACGACGCCTGTGCACAACGTGAAATGACCGATCTGTCAGGGCAGATATGCTCATCACAGTCACATGATTGTCATTCATTGGGCCGTCTAGAATTTCCCAGTGCAGGGCTTTCCACAAGCCTGTGCACACATTGTGGAAAAGAATCGGAGTGTCATGACGAGTACACAGGGACCCAGCGACCCAACCTCACCCGCGAAGCGTGAGGGGGACCCGGCCTCGTCGACCCCGACGATCACCACGCGGATGATCCTGGCGCTCGCGCTGCCCTCTCTGGGGGCCCTCATCGCGGAGCCTCTGTTCACCGTCATCGACTCCACGATGGTGGGCCATCTGGGCACCCCGCAGCTGGCGGGCCTGGGCATCGCGTCGACCGTGCTGAACACGGCGGTCGGGCTGTTCATCTTCCTGGCCTACTCGACGACCTCCCTGGCGGGCCGGCACCTGGGGGCCGGGCGACGCGACCTTGCGATCCGCTCGGGGGTCGAGGCCATGTGGCTGGCGGGAGGCCTCGGCGCCCTCGCCGCGATCCTCCTGGCCATCTTCGCCTCTCCCCTGCTCACCTGGCTGGGGGCCGACGCGGCCACCATGCCGCACGCCCTGGCCTACCTGCGCGCATCCGCGCCCGGCCTCATCGGCATGTTCGTCGTCCTGGCGGCCACGGGCACCCTGCGCGGGTTGCAGGACACGCGCACTCCCCTGGTCGCGGCGTCCGTGGGCGCGGCCTTCAACGCGGTGGCCAACTGGGTGCTCATGTACCCCCTCGACCTGGGGGTGGCGGGTTCCGGCCTGGGCACCGCGATCACGCAGACGCTCATGGCGGCGTTCCTCGGGTGGATGATCGTGCGCGCCGCCCGCCGCGAGGGTGTGAGCCTGCGCCCCTCCACGGACGGCCTGTTCGGCGCGGCGCTCGAGGGCGCGCCTCTGCTCGTACGCACCCTCGCGCTGCGCATCGCACTCCTCGCGACCCTGAGCGCGGTCACCGCGATCTCCACCCAGGCCCTGGCCGCCCACCAGATCGTGTGGACCCTGTGGACGTTCGCCGCCTATGTGCTCGACGCGCTTGCGATCGCCGCCCAGGCGCTCGCCGGATTCACGACCGGCACCGGCGAGCGCGGCGCCATGCGCCCCCTTCTGCGCACCCTGTCGCGCTGGGGCATCGGCTTCGGCGTCGCAGTCGGCGTCGCTCTGGCGATCACCGCGCCCTGGATCACGCGCATCTTCACGACCGACCAGACCGTCATCGACTACGCGACCGTCGCCATCATCGTCGGCGCGCTCTTCCAGCCGGTCGCCGGCTACGTGTTCCTCCTCGACGGCGTGCTCATCGGCGCGGGCCGAGGCCGCTACCTGGCCGTCGCCGGCATCGTCAACCTGGTCATCTACGCGCCACTCCTGTGGGTCATCGCCCACTCCACCGCGCTCACGGCGCGCCCCTCGCTGGCCCTCGCGATGGTCTGGCTCGCCTACTCGGCCGTCTACACGGGCATGCGGGCCCTCACCAACGGGCTCGGCGCCCGCTCGCTCTAGCCTTTCGACGAGGCCGGGGCCGGCCTCGTGCGCACCCCCGGTTCCGCGCGGGGTTCGGTGTCCCGGCGGCGTGGACCCAGGCCTCATCCCGAGGAGCCCGATCGTGACCGGAAACGCCCTAGCGAAGACGCTGCCACCCGTGTAAAGTGGGTAGCTGGACTATCCGCACCCGCGGCCGGTCCAGCAGGCCCTCACGGGCCATACGCAACGCCCTCCTGTCACGGACCGTCCGTGACCGTAAAGACCATAGGAGGTGGGAACCAACGTGCGTAACTACGAACTGATGGTGATCCTCGATCCTTCGATCGACGAGCGCACCGTCGCCCCCATGATGGAGAAGTACCTGGCACCCGTGGCTGCCAACGGCGGATCCGTCGAGAACGTTGACGTCTGGGGCAAGCGCCGTCTTGCTTACGACATCCTCAAGCGTTCTGAGGGCATCTACGTCGTCATCGACATGACCACGACCCCCGAGGTCGCTCTCGAGATCAACCGCCGCATGGGCATCGACGAGACCATTCTCCGTACGAAGCTCCTGCGCCCCGACGCTCACTGAGCCGACACCACACCCTCTAAGCCCGAGGAGCCGACATGGCCGGAGATACCGTCATCACTGTCATCGGTAACCTGACCGCTGACCCCGAACTGCGTTGGACGCAGTCCGGCGCCGCGGTCGCCGATTTCACGGTGGCCTCCACCCCCCGAACCTACGACCGTAACGCCGGTGAGTGGCGCGACGGCGACACCCTCTTCATGCGCTGCTCCGTGTGGCGCGAGACCGCTGAGAACGTCGCCGAGTCGCTGCGTAAGGGCATGCGCGTCATCGTTCAGGGTCGCCTCACCCAGCGCTCGTACGACACCCAGCAGGGTGAACGTCGCACGGTCGTTGAGCTGCAGGTCGACGAGGTCGGCCCCTCCCTGCGCCGCGCACGCGCGCAGGTCACCCGCACCGCTCCCTCCGGTGGCGGCGGCTACCAGTCCGACAACCGCGGCCAGCAGGGCGCGCCCCAGCAGGGCGGCGGTTACGGCGGCGGCCAGGGTGGATATGGCCAGGGTGGCGCCAACTACGGCGCACCGACCGGCGGCTCCCCCGAGGATCCGTGGCGCTCCGCCCCCGCTGGCGGCGCCACCTCCTTCGGCGACGAGCCCCCGTTCTAAAGTCGCGCGCCCCGGCACCTACGCCGGATAGCGCCACGTCGAAGACAACACGCTTGGGGCGGCACAGTCCGCCCGGATTCACTAGGAGACCATCATGGCGAAGCCCCAACTTCGCAACAAGCCCATCAAGAAGAAGGCCAACCCGCTGAAGTCGGCCAAGATCGAAAAGATCGACTACAAGGACACCGCTCTGCTGCGTAAGTTCATCTCGGACCGCGGCAAGATCCGCGCCCGCCGCGTGACCGGTGTTTCCACCCAGGAGCAGCGCAAGATTGCTCGCGCCGTCAAGAACGCGCGTGAGATGGCTCTGCTGCCCTACTCCACGACCGGCCGCTGATAAGGGAAGGACACAGCTGATATGGCTACCACGAAACTGATCCTCACCCACGACGTCCCCAACCTCGGCCACGCCGGCGAGGTCGTCGAGGTCAAGGCTGGCTACGCCCGCAACTACCTGGTCCCCCGCGGCTTCGCCGCCAAGTGGACCGCCGGCGCGCAGAAGCAGATCGACCAGATCGCCGCTGCTCGTCGCCGCCACGAGATCGCCACGATCGACGACGCTCGCGCCGTGCGCGACGCCCTCCAGGGTGCCGTTGTCGAGATCTCCGGCAAGGTTGGCAACTCCGGCCGCCTGTTCGGCGCCGTCTCCGCTGCTGCGATCGCTGACGCGGTCAAGGAGCAGCTGGGCCAGACCATCGATCGTCGTCGCGTCATCATCGCCTCGCCCATCAAGGCCGTTGGCGACTACACGGTGACCGTCGGCCTGCACCCCGAGGTGTCCGCGAACCTCAAGGTCCGCGTTTCCGCCGCGAAGTGAAGGCTTCACGCATCGGTTGAATGCTGAAGGGTTGGCCCCCGCTCATGCGAGCGGGGGCCAACTTTTTTGCTGCCTGCGGGGGAGAAGCTCTGACGGTTGGAAGCAACGCCCGAGCACCACCATCCACTCGAACGAGCACTCGCAATCGGGAGATAATAGTCCCATCAGCGACACTCATCGAACACTCGGAGGTTGGGATCACTGCTTCCCAGCTCGATGTCCCTCACATCGACAAGCTCCGAGCAAAGCTTGTCCCCGTCATACTGGTCAACGCGCCGTTCGTCAAAAACAAGGGCAGGTACCACTGATGTCCACTCCCTCACCCGCACCTCAAGGTCCCCTCTCCGCAGGCGCAGTGCGCCGAATCCTCGGCAGCCTCGAAGACCCCACGCAGGGAAATGCGAATACCGCACGCGCGATCTGCGATCTTTTTGACGACGGCGAGCACAGCCTCATCCCCGAGCGCACAATCCAGCTCATGACCCACCTGGCGTGGCAGGTCTGGCGCTCAGAATCCAGGACATGGCCGGCAGCACGTTGGATGGACACATGGATGGTCCAATTCCTTCACACCCACCCCAACACGGAACTGGACGACACGGAATACATGCTCGACCAGTCGACAATCGCGACCTTCCTGACGCGCCAGGGGGATGACTTCTCCTTCATCCACTCCTCTCTGCTGGAGTACTTCCTGGCCAAGCGCCTCGCCGACTCACTCGAGGCCGAATCAGAAGATGAAGCTCTTGCCGCCTGGGACCTCACCCGCCCCAGCGACGAAGCCTTCGCGTTCTTCGCGGAGCTTATCGACCGCCTGTCCGCACCCGCGCAACGCGGGGTACTCGCCCGCCTCGAGCACGTTGGCACGCACGCAAGCGCAAGTGCCCGAGCGAACGTCTTTGCCTACACCCTGCACGCACTCGAGAAGGATGCGCCCCACCCGCGTCCCGACGCCCTCAACCTAGCGAACACCGACTTGCGCGGCTGGACCATCGGATACAAGACGACAACCCTCAACCTCGCTGGGGTCTCGCTCCGAGGTGCCCGCTTGGACGACGCCCACATCCGCCATGCCCACATAGACGGTGCCGATGCCACCGGAGCCTCCATGCAGCGCACGCTCCTCGAGCACTGCACCCTGACACAAGCCAACCTCGAGGAAGCCGACCTAGCCGGAACGATCTTCCGCCACTGCGACATGGAAGGAGCCTCCCTCGACAAAGGCAAGCGCTATCGCACCCAACTCCTCCACTCGACCGGCTACCGCCTGGAACTCTCCAACGTCCTGACCGCACCCCTCACGGAGCACGACAGGCTTCGCCTTCTCCCCGAAGCACAGATCCTCGGCGGCCACTCCGACCACGTGCATAGGCTGACTTGGTCGCCTGACGGCACCCACATCCTCACAGGATCCGGCGACGGTACCGCTCGCATCTGGGACGCCACCACCGGAGACAACACACTCACACTCACAACGAACAGTGATGTCAAAGCGGTGAAGTGGTCACCCAACGGCACCCACATCCTCACAACATCCGAAGACGGCACGGCCCTGATCTGGGACGCCTCCACCGGAGACAACACACTCACACTCAACCACGAACGTATCATCACTAGGGCAGCCTGGTCACCCAACAGCACCCGCATCCTCACAGGATCCGCAGACGGTACCGCTCGCATCTGGGACGCCACCACCGGAGACAACACACTCACACTCACCCACACCGACTGGACCCCTGCGGTGGCGTGGTCACCCGACGGCACACACGTCCTCATACGATCCGACGACAGCACCGTCCGCATCTGGGATACCACCACCGGAAACAACACACTCACACTCAAGCACAAAAATGCCGTCAGAGCGGTTGCCTGGTTACCCGACGGCACACACGTCATCACACGATCCGGCAGTACCGCCCGCATCTGGGACACCACCACCGGAAACAACACACTCACACTCGCAGCCAACAGTGATATCGAAGCTGTGGACTGGTCACCCGACGGCACACACATCATCACACGATCTGGCAGTACCGCCCTCATCTGGGACACCACCACCGGAAACATCACCCTCATACTCGAAACCACCAGTGATATCGAAGCCGTAGCCTGGTCACCCAACGGCACACACGTCATGACGCGATCCGGCAGTACCGCCCTCATCTGGGACACCACCACCGGAAATAACACCCTCACACTCAACCACGAACGTCTCGTCAAAGCGGTGGCCTGGTCACCGGACGGCACCCACATCCTCACAGAATCCGACGACAAGACCACCTACATCTGGGACGCCACCACGGGAAACAACACACTCACACGCACACACAGGCACGGCGGCTGGATCGTTGCGGCGGAGTGGTCACCCGACGGCACCCGTGTCGTCACAGGATCCGGCGGCGCCGTCTCCATCTGGGATGCCACCACGGGAGACAACACACTCACACTGACAACCACCAGCGTTATCGACGCAGCGGTGTGGTCACCCAACGGCACACACGTCCTCACAGGATCCGGCGACGGCACCGCCCGCATCTGGGACACCACCAGCGGAAACAACACACTCACACTCACCCATACACATGCGGTCTTTGCGGTGGCATGGTCACCCGACGGAAAACACGTCCTCATAGGATCCAAGGATGGCACCGCCCACATCTGGGACACCACCAGCGGAAACAACACACTCACACTCACCCACGAACATCCCGTCCTTGCGGTGGCGTGGTCACCCGACGGAACCTACGTCATCACAGGATCCGGCACCGCGGTCCGTATCTGGGACGCCACTACCGGAGACAACACACTCACACTCAAGCACACCGACTGGATCGGTGCGGCGGCCTGGTCACCCGACGGCACACACATCCTCTCAGGATCTGCAGATCGCACCGTCCGCATCTGGGACGCCACCACCGGAGACAAGACACTCACACTCACAACCAACAGTGAAATCGCAGCGGTGGCATGGTCACCCGACGGAAAACACGTCCTCTCCGGATCCGGCGACGGCACCGCCCGCATCTGGGACGCCACCACCGGAGACAACACGCTCACACTCACACACAGCCGCACCAACTGGGTCGTTGCGGTGGCATGGTCACCGGACGGCACACACATCCTCACAGGATCCAGCGACGGCACCGCCCGCATCTGGGACGCCACCACAGGAGACAACACGCTCACACTCACACACAGCTACTGGATCGGGGCGGTGGCGTGGTCACCCGACGGCACACACATCCTCACAGGATCCAAGGACGGTACCGCCCACATCTGGGAATCAACAACCGGCGAGCAGGCACAATTCATGATCGCCACCCTGCCCATAGGCGAGTTCGCTGTCCTGAGCGCCGATCACACTGAGGTCATCGGTGCCAGCCCCTATGCATGGCGCTGGCTCGGACGCTACGCCAAGCACCCCGATGGCTCGATTGAAAGGGTCCCCGTCGAAATCGACGGCCCCCTCCCACCTCTCAGCCACGGCGGCGAGACCGCATCGGGTATTGAAGGCTAAACGAACGAGGCTCACAACGGCTCTCACACGCCTGCGGGCCCCGAGGATACTCCTCGGGGCCCGCAGCATCGGCGCTAGGACGCGCGGCTAGTTTCTTCGGCCACCATTGTTATTGCCGTTGTTATTGCCGCCGTTATTGTTCCCGCCATTGCCGTTATTCCCGTTGCCGCCGTTGTTATTCCCGCCGTTGCCATTGTTGGAACCGTTGCCGTTATTGTTCCCGCCGTTGCCGTTATTCCCGTTGCCGCCGTTCTCCGAATTCTCGGTGGGCTCGGCGGAGGGCGTCTCGGTGGGGGTAGGCGTCTCGGTGGGCTCGGCAGCGGACTGCGGAGCGTCGGTCGTCGCGCTCGGCGCGGGCGTGGGCGCGTTGTTGTGCACCTTGCGGTTAGACTCGACCTTCCACGGGAAGTCGTCGCCCGGCAGGTTCGCGGTCGCCGGCTTCATGTAGTCGATCCACACGTCGACCGGCCAGTCGCCGCCGTGGAACTGATCGAGGCCGCCCACGTCATCCAGGGGCACCGAGTTACCGGCATCGTCGGACTGGTACATCGACACGGCGGTCACCATGCCGGGCACGAAGCCCACGAACTGGGCGGAGAGCTGCTCCGAGGAGGTACCGGTCTTGCCGGCCGTCGTCAGTCGCGCGATCGCGGAATCAACGTTAGCGGCGGTTCCCTCGCCCTTCGTGACGGCCTCGAGGGCCGGCATGATCGAGGAGACCTCCTCGACGTCGAAGACGCGCTTGGGGGCCACGTCGCCGCTGTAGAGCAGCTTGCCGTTCGAGTCCTCGACCTTCTTGACGATGTGGGCGGTGACGCGCTCGCCACCGTTCGCGATCGTCGAGTAGGCGGTCGTCAGGTCAATGTTGTGCGGCGAGGAGGGGCCCAGGACGTTGAGGAGCTCGTCGTTCAGTCCGACCGTGTCCTCGGGGATGCCCGCGTCGATGGCGGCCTTGAGCGTATTCTCCGGCTCAACATCGTCGTTCAGGCCCACGAACACCGTGTTCATCGAGTACGCGGTCGCCTTCACGAGGGTGACGTTACCAAACGAGTAGCCGCCGTCGTTCGAGACGGGGGTGCCCATGCCTCGGAAGTACTGCGGAGACTTGCCCGAGTAGGTGTCGTAGACCGTGCCACCCAGGCGAGCGTTCGCAAGGAGAGCGAAAGGCTTAAAGGACGAGCCGGCCATCGCGATGTCCTGCGTGACGGCGTTCTGCTGGCGCTTCTCGTAATCCGCACCCGCATACTCGGCGAGGATCTCGCCCGTGGCCGGATCCATGGAGGACAGGGCCACGTGCTGGTGCGTCGGATCCCAGCCCTCGACCTCGTTCATACCCTCGGCGGCCGCGACGGCCTGCTCCTGGTGCTCCTTGACGATCGTAGAGGTGATGCGCAGACCACCCTGGCTGATCTTGTCCTCGTCGAACTGGTCGGAGGCGAGGAGCTCCTGCTTGACCTGGGCCATCAGGTAGCCGTTCGTGCCGGTCATCGACGCGCTATTGAGCGTGTCGGGGTCGATCGTCTCGGGGAACACCGCGGCGTCCTTGTCGGCCTGCGTGATCCAGCCGTCCTCAACCATGAGGTTCAGGTCGCGCTCCCAGCGCTCCTTCGCCTTGTCGGGGTTGACGGCGGGGTCCCACGCGGAGGGCGCGGGAATGACTGCCGCGAGGAGCGCCGACTCGGACAGGGTCAGCTGAGAGGCGCCGTGACCGAAGTACGCCTGGGCGGCCGCGTCGATGCCGTACGCGCCACGACCGAAGTAGATCGTGTTCATGTAGGCGCCGATGACCTCGTCCTTGGACTTCTCACGGTTGATCTTGATGGCCAAGACGGCTTCCTTGAGCTTGCCCGTGTAGGACGTGGTCTCGCCGATGTAGTAGCGCTCCACGTACTGCTGGGTGAGTGTCGAACCACCCTGGCGGGCGCCGCCGCGCAGGTTGTTGATGAGGGCGCGGAAGATGCCCTTCAGGTCAACACCCGAGTTCGTGTAGAACGTGCGGTCCTCAGAGGCCACGATCGTCTTCGACACGTAGTCGGGCAGCGTCGTCGTGTCGATGATCTGACGGTTGATGTCACCCAGGGTGCCCATCTCGGTCGTGCCGTCGGCGTAGTAGACCGTGGTCTTCTGCGCGAGCGCCAGGTCATCCGGCGCAGGCACGGTCAGCGTGTTGTAGAGGTACAGGAACATCGCCATGCCCGCGATGAACACGCCCAGGAAGACGGTCAGAATTGAGAAGCCGATGCGCTTGGCCCACCGGAACCTCTTCTTCGCGGGGCCCTTCTTTCCAGCCGACGAGGCCTTGGCAGCCTTCCGGGATGCATGCGATCCGGCCGCGGCGCGCGCCGCGCGCCGCGAGGGCAGCGAGTCCCGCCCTGACGTGCCGGAGCCGCCAGGCTCGATGATGTCGTTCCAGTCAGACTGTCCGTTGTTAGTAGCCACGTATTCGCCCTTTCAGCGGATTGGTGTACCTCTAGATTAACCGGGTTTCCTGAAAGAACCCCAAAGTATGGGCTGCAACACAAAGGGGTGGGTGCCACGCACCCACCCCCTCGTGCAGCTTCCGCCGCAATCTCAGATCAGGACCACTGTTCCTCGGGACGACCATCGACAGCCCACAGGGTGTGGAAGACACCCTCCTTGTCTACCCGGTGGTAGGTGTGGGAGCCGAAGAAGTCACGCTGACCCTGGATGAGGGCCGCCGGCAGGCGCGTCGCGCGAATCTGGTCGAAGTAGGCCAGGGACGAGGCGAACACCGGAATCGGAACACCTGCGAGGGCCGCCTGGGAGACGACGCGACGCAGCGCGGGCGTGCACTCCTGGAAGCGCGTCGCGAACGGCTCGGCGGCCAGCAGCAGCGGCAGGTCGGGGTCGGCCTCGTAGGCGCGGGTGATGTCGTCGAGGAAGGCCGCGCGGATGATGCAGCCCGCGCGCCAGATGCGAGCCAGGGCGCCCTTGTCGATGCCCCACTCGTATTCCTTCGCGCCGGCCTCGATCTCGTCGAAGCCCTGCGAGTAAGCGACGATCTTGGAGGCGAACAGCGCCTGGCGCACGTCCTCGATGAACGCGGCCCGGGCCTCGTCCGACTCGATGACGAGGGCGCTAGCGTTGCCCGCGAGCGCCTGGCCGGCCGCGCGCTGGGCGGGCTCGGAGGACGCGCCGCGCGCGAAGGTCGCCTCGCCGATCGCGGTGACGGGGACGGCCAGGTCGAGGGCGGTCTGGACGGTCCACTTGCCGGTGCCCTTCTGCGAGGCGGCGTCCACGATGAGGTCGACGAGGGGCTTGCCGGTCTCGGCGTCCACCTGGCGCAGGACCTCGACGGTGATCTCCATGAGGTAGGAGTTGAGCTCGCCCTCGTTCCAGGCGGCGAAGATGTCCGCGATTTCGGCCGGGGTGGCACCCAGACCCTCACGCAGGAGGGTGTAGGCCTCGGCGATGACCTGCATGTCGGCGTACTCGATGCCGTTGTGCACCATCTTCACGAAGTGGCCGGCGCCGTTCGCGCCGATATAGGTGCTGCAGGGGACGCCATCGTAGGTGCCCGCGATGGCCTCGAACATGGGGCCGACGCGGTCGTACGAGGCCGGGGTGCCGCCGGGCATGATGGAGGGACCCCACAGGGCGCCCTCCTCGCCGCCGGAGACGCCCGCGCCCACGAAGTGCAGGCCGCGCTCGGCGGCCCACTTCTCGCGGCGGATCGTGTCGGTGAACAGGGAGTTACCGCAGTCGACGATGATGTCGCCCTCGTCCATCAGGTCGGCGAGCTGCTCCATGACGACGTCCGTCGAGGGGCCGGCCTGGACCATCATGATGGCGACGCGGGGCGCGCGCAGGGACGCGACGAAGTCTTCCAGCGTGGACGCGGGAACGAAGGTCGCTTCGTCGCCGTGCTCCGCCATGAGCTTCTCGGTGCGAGCCGGGGTCCTGTTGAAGACGGCGGTCGCGTAGCCGTTGCGGGCCAGGTTGCGGGCGAGGTTTGCGCCCATGACTCCCAGGCCGTACACGCCGATGTCGGCCGATGCCTTCTCGGGGGTGAACGTGCTCATGCGATAACTCTCCTAACAAAAAGTTGAATTATTCCCAGAGTACGGCGGCATGACCGGGATCGCACCGTGCGCGGGCGTGACGATTGTCGCCCGCGGGCACTCGCGCCTACTCCTGGGCTTCGCGGGCGGCCTTCGCAGCGGCCTTGCGGGCCTTCTTTTCCGCGACCTTGGCCTCCCAGTGGGCCTGCTGCGCCTGGTACTCCTCGGCGAGCGCGCGCACGTCGTCCGATGCCCACCAGTCGAGAAGGGCCTGACGGGCGGCCTCCTCGCCCAGCGGCCCGCGCTCCATGCGCAGCTCGAGCAAGTAGTCGCGGGCGATCTTCACGGCGCGCGAGGGGCGCAGCCCGAGGATCTCCATGATCTGGTCGCCGTCGAGGTCGGGGCGGATCGCGTCGAGCTCCTCCTGCTCACGCAGGGCGGCGATGCGCGCCTCGAGGTCGTCGTAGGCGGCGGACAGGTAGTTGGCCTTGCGGCGGTTGCGGGTCGTGCAGTCCGCGCGGGTGAGGCGGTGGAGGCGCTCGAGGAGGTCGCCCGCGTCGGCCACATAGCGGCGTACCGCCGAGTCGGACCAGGCGGCCTCGCCGTAGCCGTGGAAGCGCAGGTGCAGCGCGACCAGGGTGGTGACGGCCTCGATCGTCGCCTTGTCGAAGTGGAGGGCCTTCATGCGCTTGCGCGTCATCTTCGCACCCACGATCTCGTGGTGGTGGAAGGACACGGTGCCGTTGGGCTCGAAGCGGCGGGTCGCCGGCTTGCCGACGTCGTGCATGAGGGCGGCGAAACGCAGGATGAAGTCGGGGGCGGGCACGGCGCCGTCCGGGCCGGTCTCCAGGTCCATTGCCTGCTCGACGACGGTGAGGGTGTGCTCGTAGACGTCCTTGTGGCGCTTGTGCTCGTCCACCGTGGAGACGAGGCCGGCAACCTCGGGCAGGACGATATCGGCGACGCCCGTGTGCACCATCAGCTCGATGCCGCGGCGCGGGTAGGGCGAAATGATGAGTCGCTCGAGCTCGGCGCGGATGCGCTCGGCGGAGACGATCTCCAGGCGCGAGGCCATGGTCTCCATCGCGTTCATGACGTCCATGTCGACGTCGAGGCCCAGCTGGGCGGAGAAACGCGCGGCGCGCATGATGCGCAGCGGGTCGTCGTCGAAGGACTGCTCGGCGGACACGGGGGTGCGCAGGTTGCCGTCCGCGAGGTCGGCCAGGCCGCCGCACGGGTCGACGAGGGCCATCTGCGGCAGGCGCATCGCCATCGCGTTGACCGTGAAGTCCCGTCGCGTCAGGTCACCTTCGAGGGTGTCGCCGAAGGTCACCTCGGGCTTGCGCGAGCCGATCTCGTACTCGTCGGTGCGGTAGGTCGTCACCTCGACGACCAGATCGCCGCGGCGACCGCCGATCGTGCCGAACTCCTTGCCGATGTCCCAGGTCGCGTTACCCCACGTCGCCAGGAGCTCCTCGGTGCGCTCGGGGCGCGCGGAGGTCGTCATATCGAAGTCGTGCGGAGTCACTCCCAGGAAGGCGTCGCGCACGGGCCCGCCGACGAGCGCTAGCTCCTCCCCGGCCTCGTGAAAAATCGTGCCGAGTTCCATAATCGCGGGCGGGAGCGCCGCAAAGGTCCTCGTGGCGTTCGCCATGAGGGTAGGAATGTCCGTCGTTCCGGCGTTTTGCGCGGTCACGGGGCCGTTATTCGGGGAAGTTGACTGGGTACTCATCGCCCTTAAGCATGCCAGGAAAGCGCCCTGGCCGACTACCGGGGGCCGCGTACCGGCTAAAGTGGAGTCATGCCTGCACGTCCAGTTGACCGCCGAGGCGGGGTGCCCCGACCCCCGCGTCGGTCCGCTTCTGTGCGCGCTGGCCGCTCTCACCTGCCGATTTCCGCGGAAACTAGCGCGGGCGGCATCGTCGTGGACGTGCGTGACGGAATTCCCTATGCGGCGTTGATCGCGCGACGCAATCGAGCGGGTCGCATCGAGTGGTGCCTGCCCAAGGGCCACCTCGAGGGTTCCGAGACCCCCCAGCAGGCCGCGCTGCGCGAGGTCGCCGAGGAAACCGGCATCCACGGGCGCATCATCCGCCACCTCGCGTCGATCGACTACTGGTTCTCCGGCAACGACCGCCGCGTTCACAAGGTCGTCCACCACTATCTGATGGGGTATGAGTCCGGCACGATTTCCGTCGATGGGGATCCGGATCACGAGGCCGAGGAGGCCGCGTGGGTGCCGCTGCGCGACGTGTCGCGCCAGCTGGCCTACCCCAACGAGCGCCGCATCGTGCGCATCGCCCTTGACCTGCTGTATCGGGATGGCCGTGACTAGGCGCGCGCTCACGGCTGGCGTCCTGTGCGCGGCGATGGCTCTTCCCTTCGGCCTCGGTCTGAACGAGGCCGGGGCCGCCCCGCTGCCCACCGTGACCTCTCAGTCGGACGAGTCGCGTCCCGCCGTCATGGGCACGGTCTCAGAGGATTCTGGCCTGTCCGTTTCCATTAACTCGCTGTCGCCCCGAATCATTACAGACGAAAACGAACTCGTCATCTCTGGAACGGTCCGTAATGATTCACCGACGACGCTCGCGAAAATCTCCCTCGAGGTATTCGTCGCCAACGAGACGCCGATCTCTGTCCCCGCACTGACGACCGCCCTCTCCGATGACGAGCCGGACGCCACCCACGCGGCCTCCTCCTCGCTCACGGACGTCGCCCGAGGAGCCACGACTTCCTTCGAGATCCGTGTTCCCACGTCCTCGCTGCCTCTCGCCGACGCCGACGAGTGGGGCCCGCGCGTCACGACCGTGACTGCGACCTCCGGCGAATACTCGGGCAAGGATCGATCGATCATCGTGTGGGATTCGGGCGCGCAACTCTCCGCCTCGCGCGTGAGCGCCGTGATCCCCTGGACCTCGACGAGCGCCACCCAGGACCAGAGTGAGCGCTCGGCTGTCCTCAGCCTCGCCTCGGCCAATGGCGTCACCCTGGCCGTCGACCCGCTGCTGATCCCTCGCGGCCCACAGCCCACGGCCACACCGAGCCCCTCGGCTTCCCCCTCGGCTTCCCCCTCGCCCGACGCGGGCCAATCCGGAGCCGACCCTGCCCAGTCCGGACAGTCCGACGCGGAATCGGGTCAGTCCGGGGCGCCGACGGCCTCGCCGAGCGCGTCCCCCACCCCGATGCCCGCGCCGACGGCCACGGACCCAGCGCAGCGCGCGCGTGACCTCCAGTCCGAGGCCTTCGTCTCCGCTCTCCTGTCCAACGCGACCGAGATCATCGCCCTGCCCGAGGGAGACGCCGACCTCGGCGCCCTGTCACTGTCGGGCAACTCCGGTTTCTGGGACCGCGCCTCGCGCTCGATGGCCGACTTCCCCGACACGCTGCGCAAGGCCGGGTGGGTCGCACCCGCCAACTCTCCGGCCTCCCCCAGCCCGTCGACCTCGGCCTCGCCCTCCCCCTCCGGGACACCCGATGCCACGCCCGCGCCCAGCGCATCCGCGAGCACCCCCGGCCAGTCCGCCACGACGACCTCCTCGCCCGACTCCGGGCCCTCGATCCTGCGTAACGTCGCCTGGCCTGCGGATACAACCTTCGGCACGTCGTTCCTCTCCGGATTCTCCTCCTCGAATCAGATCACGATCGCCCCGCTCGGTGCCCTGACTCCTGCCGAGGACGTTCCCTTCACCTCCTACGCGCGCGTCAACGTCAACACCGACACCGGCGAGACCTCGACGGACGGAACGGGCGCGCGCACCCTCGCCCAGCAGAGCGACATCGCCGCAATCCTGTCGTGGAACGCATCCGGCGGCGACGAGCTCGACGCCGAACAGGCCCTCACCGCCATCACCGCGATCATCACCCGCGAGCGCCCCGCCTCCTCGCGCACTCTCTTCGCGGCAGCCGCGCGCGGAACCGCCGTCAACGAGCGGCTCACCAACCGCACGAAGGCGCTGTTCTCGCCACGCTGGGTGAGCGCCATATCCTTCAGCGAGATGGCCGCCAGCGAACCCACCGACGTCGACCGTGAGACCGTCGGATCGGGCATCCTCGAGGCCGACACGGAGACCGCGATCTCGGCCATGGCCTCGTCCCTGACCATGCTCACACCGCTTGCGAACGCGACGGACGACGCCGACGCGGTGTACTCCTCGGTCACCCCCCAGATTCTCCCGGCACTGTCCGCGCAGCTCACGGCCTCCGAACAGCTCGACGCGGCGACTGCCGTCACCTCGCAAGTCACGACGATGCTCTCCGCCGTGACCGTCGAGCCTTCCTCGGCCGTCAACCTCATTAACAAGTCCGCGAACTTCCCCGTCCTCGTGCGCAATAACCTGCCCTGGCCGGTACGCGTCGACGTGACCCTCGTACCCGACGATCCGCGTCTGCGCGCCACCCCCGCCCAATCCCAGACGCTCGCCGCGCAGGGCGCGACGACGGTCGAGGTGCCCGTAGGCGCAATCGGCAGTGGCGACATCGAGGTCACGTACAAGGTGACCACGCCCGACGGCGTTGTTCTCGACGACTCCCAGACCGTGACCGTGCGCATGCGCGCCGGGTGGGAGGACGCGATCACGGCCGTCATCGCCTCGCTCTTCGGCCTGCTCTTCCTGGCCGGCATCACGCGGTCGCTGCGCAAGAGGGCCGCCCGCAACGCGCAGGCCGCATCCGGCGACGCCGACACGACAGACACCACCACTGAATCCGAGACAGCAACGACGAAGGAGACCCCATGAGCTCGAACACGCCTCGCCGATCGATCCTGAGGGCATCGGCGCTCATGGCGTCGGGCACCATGGTGTCGCGCATCCTCGGTTTCGTACGCAACGCGATGCTCATCGCCGCGGTCGGCGCGACCGCCGGCGGTGTCGGCGCCGCCTTCCAGACAGCGAACACGCTGCCCAACACGGTGTTCAACCTGCTGGCCTCCGGCATCTTCGACGCCGTCCTGGTCCCGCAGATCGTCGGTGCCATCAAGCGCCGCCACGACGGTGACACCTACGTCAACCGCCTGCTGACCCTCGCGGGAACCCTGCTCTTCCTCGTCACCTTCGCGACGATGGTGCTGGCCCCCGTCCTGGTGATGATCACGGCCGCCGGCTACACCGAGGACATTCGCAACCTCGCGATCCTCTTTGCCCTCCTGTGCCTGCCGCAGCTCTTCTTCTACGGCCTGTATAACCTGCTCGGCGAGCTACTCAACGCGCGCGAGATCTTCGGGCCCTACATGTGGGCGCCCGTCGTCAACAACGTCGTAGGCATCGCGGGCCTCGGCGCTTTCCTCGCCATCTGGGGCGGCGCACCGGACGGCGGCATTCCCGCGGGCGACCTGACGGGCGCACAGTTCTGGGTCCTCGCCGGATCCGCAACCCTCGGCGTCATCTGCCAGGCCCTGTGCCTGCTGTGGCCGATGCGTCGGGCGGGAGTCTCCTTCAAGCCGGACTTCCACTTCCGCGGAACCTCTTTCGGGTCGATGCCGCGCGTGGCCGGATGGACGTTCGCGACCCTGGGCGTGTCCCAGGTCGGCGTCCTGTCCACGAACAACCTAGCTGCCATGGCCGACGGTTTCATCGGCCGCAACGGCGCTCAGGGCGGCGTCGTCGGCATCCTCGCCTACTCAACGGCGTTCATGATCTTCATGGTTCCCCAGTCGCTCATCACGGTGTCGCTGACGACCGCGATCTTCACCCGCATGGCCGGTGCCGTCGCTGACGGCGACGACCGCGCGGTGGCCGACAACTACCACCTGGGCGTGCGCACAATTACGTCGCTGACCCTCGTCGCCGCGGCCATGCTGATGGCCGGTTCCGTCCCCATGATGGAGATCGCGATGGCGGCCAAGGGCGGGGATCCCGAGGCCGTGACCGGCTACGCCCTCGTCCTCGCCTCGCTCATGCCCGGCGTGGCCTCGACCGGCATGGTCCTCATGAGTCAGCGCGTCTTCTTCGCCTACGAGGACGTCAAGCCCGTGTTCCTCATGGGCATCGGCCCCACAATCATCCAGGTGATCGTCGGCTGGTCGATGTACGCCCTGACCGGCGCCCGCTGGTGGGTCGTCGCGGCTGCCCTCGGCGAGACCGTGTGCCGCCTGACCCAGGGCATTATCGCGGTCGTGTGGGTGTCGCGCGAGAACCGCTACGTCGACCGCTCGGGCCTGCTGCGTTCCTACGCGTCCTACCTGGGGGCGGCGATCGTCGCGGGCCTCGTAGGCTTTGGCCTCCTGTGGCTCATGGGCATCCACACCGAGATTTCGTCGACGCTGGGCCGCATGGCCCTGGCCGGCGTGAAGCTCTCGCTCGTGTCCGCGCTGACCGGACTCGTGTACCTCCTGGTCCTGCGCTTCGCCGCGCCCGGCGAATCCGCCGTCATGATGCGCCCGCTGCTCACCCGCCTGCGCGTTCCGGGCGCTGTGGTGAACATCCTGGCAGCGTCTTCCACGCCCACCCCCGCACCAGCTGAGATAATGACGGGACACACACCCGACGAGACGGAGGAACCGATGGCTCCCACGCCCGAACGCACCGGCGACGACGACAAGCTGCCGTCGTTTGACGAGGTGCTCTCCGCCTCGCCGATCCCCGCACCTCCCGCGGCCGATAAGGGCGAGGAGCTGGCCGACAATACGGCCGAGGAGCTCGTCGACATGCCGCCGGCCCCCGCGCCCGCCGAGGTCCCGACCCTCGGCCCCGCGACGCAGGCACCCGTCGAGAACCCTCTGCTCGCCGAGGCCGTGGCCGCTCCTATCGTCGATGACATCGCCGATGCCACGGAAGCCGCGGAAGCTTCGCAGGCGATCCCCGAGTCTCTCGCGGAGTACGGCATCGAGCCTGTGACGGACGAGATGGACGCCGCGCAGGTCGAGGCCCCCGCGTTCCCCCTTGCTCCCCCGCCACCGGCCCCCGCCGTCAGCGGATACGAGCGCGACGTTGAGGTCAATCCCGAGGACTACCCCCATCCCGCTCCCCTGACGGACGGCCCCTCGACGCATCAGATCCCGCGCGTGCAGGCGCCCGAGGCGGTGCCCGCTCCCCCGGTTGAGGACGCCACCGAGGTCATGGACCCCATCCCCCCGATACCTGCCGCTCCCGTGCAGGACGCCCCGGCCTCGTCGAACGAGGAGGGCTCCTCCAAGCGCTCCGGCACGCTCATCGACCCGACGAAGCCGGCGCTGATCTTCGGCGTCGTCCTGGTGCTCTTCGGCGCGATTTGGGGTCCGTGGATGGCCACCCGACCGGTCACTGACCTGGATCTGACCCAGTCCCTGCGCGCCGGCGTCTCCCAGCAGCAGTCTGACGAGGAGCCCAGCCCCGCGCTCACCACGACGCCCCCGCCGGCGTCAACCACGACCCCCGTGATCTCCTCCGTGCAGGTCCTGTCGTGGAACAACGACGACGGCGACCACCCGGACCGTGCGATCAACATGATCGACTCGAACCCGGCGACTTCCTGGTCCTCGCGCTGGTTCGACAACAACCAGTTCCGCGACGAGACGTCCGTGACGATCGTCGTGAAGCTCCAGCAGAAGGCCACCGTGTCCTCGGTGACGCTCAACATGGACCCGGCGACGTCCGGCGGCGAGGTCGTCGTGCGTAACGTCACGGACGCGGCGAACCCACGCGGCGGAACAGAACTGGCCATGTCGGCGTTGTCTCCGACGACGACGATTCAGCTGCCCGCGGCCGTCGAAACCGACTCGATCGCGCTGCAGTTCCGCTCCATGCCCAAGGGCCAGGACGGACGTAACTGGGCGTGGATCTCCGAACTTACAGTTCAGTAACCCTGAAGGAGGGTACGCATGTCTTTCGTGACGATTCCGGGCCTAGTGACGGCCGAATCCACCGATACCACCGCTGAGACCGCCGAGGTGCAGATCCCGTCGGCCGAGGTGCCCGAGGGCGCCACCGTCCACGACGTTGTCATCGTCGGCTCGGGTCCGGCCGGTTACACGGCTGCGGTCTACACGGCCCGCGCCGGCCTCGCCCCCATCGTGCTGGCCGGCCAGCTGGCCGCGGGTGGCGCGCTCATGAACACGACCGAGGTCGAGAACTTCCCCGGTTTCCCGGAGGGCATTCAAGGCCCCGAGCTCATGGACAACATGCGCGAGCAGGCCGAGAAGTTCGGCGCGGACATCCGCTACGAGGACGTCATCGCAGTCAACCTCGAGGGCGACGTGAAGGCCGTGGCGACCGAGGACGAGGTCTTCTACGCGCGCGCTGTCATCCTGGCCACCGGCTCGGAGTACCGCCACATGAACGTGCCCGGCGAGGACGAGTTCTCCGGCCGCGGCGTCTCCTACTGCGCGACCTGCGACGGCTTCTTCTTCAAGGATCGTCGCCTGGCCGTCATCGGCGGCGGCGACTCCGCGATGGAGGAGGCGACCTTCCTGACGAACTTCGCGTCCGAGGTCGTCGTCGTGCACCGCCGCGACGCCCTGCGCGCCTCGCGCGTCATGGCCGAGCGTGCCCTGAACAACCCGAAGATCTCCTTCGAGTGGAACGCGACCGTCGAGGAGGTCCTGGGCGACGAGGCCGTGACCGGCCTGCGCCTGGCCTCCACGGTGGATGGTTCCACGCGTGAGATCGCCGTGGACGGCGTGTTCGTCGCGATCGGACACCTGCCCCGCACGGGCTTCCTGCGCGGCCAGGTCGCCCTCGACGAGGCCGGCTACATCACGGTCGACGAGCCCTCGACGCGCACGTCCGTTGCGGGCGTGTTCGCGTGCGGCGACGCCGTGGACCACACGTACCGCCAGGCCATCACGGCGGCCGGCTCGGGCTGCCGCGCGGCCCTGGACGCGGAGCGCTGGCTGGCCTCCCTGGGCGACCAGGCGTGACCTCCTCCCCCACTGCCCCCGGCGCTGCGAGCGCTGGCGCGCCCCGGCCTCGTACCTGCCCGTGCGGGTCGGGGGCGATGCTCGCACAGTGCTGCGGGCGCTACCTGGACGGCGAGGCGGCTCCGACCGCTGAGGCCCTCATGCGGTCGCGCTACACGGCGTTCGCGCTGCGCGACGAGGACTACCTGTTCCGCACGTGGCACCCGCGCACGCGCCCCACTCCCCCCTACTGGGTGGAGGGGACGCAGTGGACGGGTCTGCAGATCCTAGGGGCCGAGGCCGGGGGTCCTTCCGACGAGGAGGGCACCGTAACGTTCGTGGCCTCATGGCGGGACGCATCAACCGGTGAAACCGGGCAGATGCGGGAGCATTCGCGCTTCTCGCGTCGGGCCGGGCGCTGGGTCTACGAGTACGGCGCAAACGACTGACACTACGGTAGGATTTCACTATGATTGCTCGTCGCCTCCTGTCTCCCCCCGTGATCATCGGGGTTCTCCTCGTCGCGGCTGTCGCCGTCGCGGGCGGATTCATCACGAGTCCCCTGTCGATCGACACCACGGTGTGGTCTGACTTCGTCGCGTCGCGTACGCCGGGGATGAACACCTTCATGACGGGCGCATCGTGGCTGTTCGACCCCAAGCGCGCGGTCGTCGTGGCGTTGGCCGTGGCGGGCGCCGTGTGGTGGTTCATCAAGAAGGTCATGAACGCCCTGTACATCCTGTGTTCCGTGGTGTTCTCGGCCGCAAACAGCTTCATCATCAAGCACCTGTACGAGCGTCCTCGCCCCGAGGAGGCGCTACGCCTGATCACCGAGGACGGCTACTCGTTCCCGTCGGGTCACGCGACGGCCGTGACTGCGCTATTCGTGTCCCTGGTGCTGGTCCTGACGACAACGCGCCTCGGTCGCCGTCTGCGCTACCTGCTGTGGGCCGCGGCGCTGACGCTCATCGTCTTCATCTGCGTCACGCGCCTGTACCTGGGCGTCCACTGGGTCACCGACGTGATCGCCGGCTTCAGCGTGGGACTCGGCTCGTCGATGATCCTGGCGCCATTCATGATTGGGCCCAACGCCTTGAAGTTGTTCCGCTAGTTATCGGGACTCAATTGTTGCCGGGAGCGCCCGGGGCCACGGCCCCGGGCGCTCCTGCATACAGATTGTTGGAGGTGGCGTCCTCGGCTTCATCCGCGCAGGTTTGCGTTTACAACAGCTTCCTGCCCGCCTTCGCGACATCCCCCAGGCACCCACAACATCAGTCAAACCGGGTGCCGCGGTGGCTTGCACACTGGGGCATGACCGACACATGCCACCCAACACGAGCCTTCGTGCCGACACTCGCGAAGAATCTCGCCAAGTCGTTGTGTGAAACTGCTGGCACCAATGCAAGGACCTCAGGAATCCCGCACGTTAACCCGATAGGTGGCGGCCTGGGCATGCTGCCCACCATGCCACCAATGGGGTTTAGCTGCGCATTAGCGGGTTAAGGGTGCCAGTAGATGGGCCCAGCTGCCACCATTGCCCGCATGATCACTCCCACGGCGACGAATCCAGCTCTCACGACGCGACTCAGCCTCATGCGAGTCCCACAACTCACACGTTAACCCACTAATACGCACGTAGACCCCCTAATCCGTACGTTAACCCGCTAATACGCGTCTGGGCAGCCCCGCCCGTACTCCAACTCCACATAGCGGGTTTACGTGCGACATAGCGGGTTAACACTCGCAATAGCGGGTTCGCAGGCAAATCAGCACACCTCGCGGGTGCCGTTGCGCCCAAAACGCAGACCACTTCGCCACTAGCAGCCCGTTTTCAGCGTTTTTCACCGAGGTGGTCTGTGGTTTGGGCGTTACACCAGCATCAGGTGCGATCCAGCTCCACCGATCGGGGAGAATTGCGCCATCCGCGCCTCCGACACGCCGACAACACACCCCCAGGGGGCTTCACGTAGTGCAAAACCCCCACTGCCACACAGCAAGCAGGCCAGCGGGCTGGCACACACCACTGAACTGGATAGGAAACAACAATCTGGATATGTTATTGCGTTCTGGATAGGTTAATAAGCTATCCAGAAGCGCCGTTCCTATCCAGAACAGAGCTTCCTATCCAGAACACGCGCCACCTTCTGATAAGAGGGCGCCGGAGGGACCGGCCGCAGGGCCGGTGGGCGGACGACGTTACAAACGTCGTCAAACCGGAGCGATTTGAAGCCCCTTGCGAGGACCCCTGTTACAAACGTCGTCAATCTGCGTCCAAAAACCACTATTTTCAGCGAAAAAGCCGTCGGATTGACGGCGTTTGTAACAACGGATCGGGAATCCACACAAAAAACACCTCCGATTGACGACGTTTGTAACAACACGCAACAGAAAGGCCAGAAAACGCAGCGCGGACGGCTCGCGGGCGGGCCGCCGCCCACCGGCACACACAGCGGCCCGGCCCTCAGAGCAGGCCAGACAGCAGCCGCGCCCGACGGCGCCCGGAACACCAGCGGCGCCACAAGCACCAGCCACACGAACACCCGGGTACGCCAAAGGGGCGGGCACCGAAGTACCCGCCCCTTGTCGGCTCACTCAGCCACGGCCTCGTCGAGGCTGAGGCCGAATGACCGTCAGTCCTGGCGACGGCGACGCATCCACAGGAACATGCCGCCAACGACGGCCGCTCCCAGGCCCGCCCCGCCGATCAGGCCGTCGAAGCCGGTGCGGGCGAGGCGCTGCTTCAGGCTCGGCTTGGTGGCCGGGACGTCGGGTGCGACGTAACCGAAGTTCACGCCGGTGACCTTCTGGTTGTCGAAGCCGATCGTGATCTCACCGGACATGGAGTCGGCGATGCCGTCCGGGTCCTCGGTCTGGTCCAGGCCGGCGAGGTCGCCGTCCGGGTGGACCTTGACGCGGTAGGTACCGGCGGGCAGCTTCTCGAAGGAGTAGTTGCCATCCGCATCCGTCTTCGTCATACCGACGACGTTACCGTCCTTGTCGAGCAGGTCGACCGTCACGCCGGAGAAGGTCTCTTCACCGTCGGTGTAGGAGCCGGACTTGTCGGAGTCGCGGTAGACGCGACCAGCGATCGAGTAGTCCGGAACGTAGCCGAAGTTGACCTTTTCCTGCAGGGAGTTCTCCGGGCCCATCGTGTACACCGCGGAGGTGTCGTCGACAGTGGCGTCGGGGTCCTCGGTCTGGTCGTAGTCCTTGATGGACGAGGAACGCACAACCTTGACGGTGTACTTGCCGTCGGGCAGGTGCTGGAAGGCGTAGTTGCCGTCCGCGTCGGTGTCGAGGGTCTGGAGGACCTTGCCGTTCTCGTCGAGGAGCTGGACGCTCACTCGCTCGAGGCCGGGCTCGTCACCGTTGATCGTCTTGTCGCGGTTGTCGTCGCGGTAGACGGTGCCCTTGATGGTGTTGTTCGGGACGTAGCCGAAGTCGACGTCGCCCTTGGTGGGGTTCTTCTCGTCGAGGGTGATCGGCTCGGACGCGTTGTCCAGCTTGTTGTCGGGGTCGCCGGTCTGGTCGGTGTCGGTCAGAGCGCCATCCTTGACGACCTTGACGGAGTAGGTGCCGTCGGGCAGGTGCTCGAAGGAGTACTTGCCGTCCTTGTCGGTCGTCGTGGTGGCGATAACCTTGCCGTCCTTGTCGAGGAGCTGGACCGTCACGCCGGAGTAGCGTCCTTCGGTGTCGCCCTTCTTTCCGTCGCGGTCACCGTCGCGGTAGATGGTGCCGTTGATGGAGTTGTTGGCGATGTAGCCGAAGTTGACGTCCGTTTCGGTGCGGTGGTCGTTGCCGAGCGAGATGACGCCGGAGGTGGAGTCCTTGGTGGAGTCCGGGTCTTCCGTCTGGTCGAGGTCGGTGAGAGCACCGTCCTTGACGTCCTTGACAGTGTAGTTGCCGGCGGGCAGCTTCTCGAAGGAGTAGGCGCCGTTTTCGTCCGTCGTGGTGGTCGCGACGACCTTGCCGTCCTTGTCGCGCAGCTCGACGGTCTGGTTGGCGTAGCCCTTCTCGGTCGCGCCGTGCGTCTCGTCGCGGTCACCGTCACGGTAGACGAGGCCGTGGATCGAGTAGTCGGGAACGTATCCGAAGTCGATGTTGTCCTTGGAGGGGTTGTCCTCGCCCAGGGTCACCGGTTCGGAGGCGTTGTCCTTGTTCGCGTCCGGGTCCTCGGTCTGCTCGGTGTCGGCGAGTTCGCCGTCCTTGACGACCTTGACGGAGTAGGTGCCGTCGGGCAGCTTGGAGAAGGAGTACTTGCCGTTGGCGTCGGTCGTGGTGGTACCCACGACGTTGCCGTCCTTGTCGAGGAGCTGGACCGTCACGCCGGAGTATCCGGGTTCGGTGCCGTCCTGGTCGCCGTTGCGCGAGTCATCGCGGTAGACGGTGCCCGACAGGGAGTTGTTGTTCACGTAGCCGAAGTTGACGTCCGTCTTGGACGGGTTGTCGTTGTTCAGCGTAATGGGCTCGGAGGAGTTGTCCTTCGTGGCGTCCGGGTCGCCGGTCTGCTCGAGGGAGGCGATGGGGCCATCCTGAACGACCTTGACGGAGTAGGTGCCCGCGGGGAGCTTGTCGAAGGAGTAGTTGCCCTTCTCGTCGGTCGTGGTGGTGGCGACGACGTTGCCGTCGGCGTCCACCAGGTTGACCGTCACGCCCTCGTAGAGCTTCTCGTCGCTGTCCAGCGCGCCGGAGCGGTTGCCATCACGGTAGATCGTGCCCTTGATGAAGTAGTCGGGCACGTAGCCGAAGTTGACGTTCTTCTTCGTGGGGTTGTCCTCGTTCAGGACGATGGGCTCGGAGGCGCTGTCCTTGGTGCCGTCCGGGTCCTCGGTCTGCTCGAGGTCGGTGAGGGCTCCGTCCTTGACGACCTTGACGGAGTAGGTGCCGTCGGGCAGGTTGTCGAAGGAGTAGTTGCCGTTGGCGTCGGTCTTGGTGGTCGCGATGACCGATCCGTCCTTGTCGAGGAGCTGGACCGTCTGCTCGGGGTAGCCGGCCTCTCCCCCGTTGAGGGAGTTGGAGCGGTTGTCGTCGCGGTAGACCGTGCCGGAGATCGAGTTGTTCGAGATGTACCCGAAGTTGACGTTCTCCTTGATCGGGTCGTTCAGCTCGAGGGTGATGTCACCGGAGGTGTTGTCCTTGGTGGCGTCGGGGTCCTCGGTCTGGATGAGGTCGGCGATGGGACCTTCCTTGTGGACGCGGACCTTGTAGGTGCCTTCCTCGAGGTTGGTGAACGCGTAGGCGCCCTTGACGTCGGTGGTCGTAGTGGCCACGACGTTACCGTCCGTGTCGAGGAGGTCGACGGTCACACCCTGGTAGAGCTTCTCGCCGTCCTCGAGGGACTCGGAGCGGTCGGCGTCACGGTAGACGGTGCCCTTGATCGTGTAGTTCGTGGCGTAACCGAAGTTCACATTCTTCACGGAGGGGTTGTCGTGGTTGACCTGGACAACGCCGGAGGTGTTGTCCTTGGTGCCGTCCGGATCCTCGGTCTGCTCAAGCTTCTTGAGGAGGTCGGAGGGCTCCACCTTGACGGTGTACTTGCCGGCGGGCAGCTTGGAGAAGGAGTACGTGCCGTCTGCCTTCGTCGTGGTCGTCGCAACGACCTGGCCGTCCTCGCCGAGCAGGTTCACGGTGATGCCGTCGAAGCCAGGCTCGGAGTTGTTGAGGGTCTCGGAGCGGTCCTTGTCGTAGTAGACGGTGCCGGAGACGGTGTAATCCTCGGCGTAGCCGAAGTTGACGTTGGTGACATCCGGGTCGGTGCGCGTGAAGGTGATGGCCTGCGAGCGCGAGTCCGTCTTACCGGAGGGGTCCTCGGTCTGCTCCTTGTCCGCCAGCGGGCCGGTCTTGTCGACCTGGACGGTGTAGGTGCCGTCGTTGAGGCCGATGAAGGAGTAGTTGCCGTCCTTGTCGGTCGTGGTGGTACCCACGACGTTGCCGTCCTTGTCGAGCAGCTTCACGGTGACGCCGGACAGGTCGATATCGCCCGTGTTCTTCGTCTTGTCGCGGTTCTGGTCGAGGTAGACGTTGCCGGAGATCGCGTGCTTCTTGATGTAGCCGAAGTTGACGTTCTCGCGGACCGGGTTATCGGCGTTGAGCGTGATCGCGCCGGAGGCGTTGTCCTTCGTGCCGTCCGGATCCTCGGTCTGGGTCAGCTCGGCGATGTCGCCGGCCTTGGTGACCTTGACCGTGTAGGTTCCGGCGTCGAGGCCGGTGAAGGAGTAGTTGCCGTCCGCGTCGGTCTTGGTGGTGGCGACGACGTTACCGTCGGCGCCGAGCAGCTCGACCGTGATGTCCTTGAAGGGGTCCTCACCGTTGTCGAACGAGGAGGACTCGTTCGCGTCGTAGTACACCTTGCCGGACAGGCGGTGCTTGACGGTGATGGACGCCGAGGAGGAGTTGTTGCCGGGCACGAGGTCGTACTCGGGCGGGTTCACGAAGGCGGCCGTGTTGTTGAGGGTCTTGCCGTCGGTGCCGGCGTTCAGCGTGACGGTCACGAAGAGCGAGGCGTATTCGCCGGCGAGCATGTCGCCGATCGTCCACGTGGTGCCGTCGAAGGTGCCGGCCTCGTCGGTGCCCTGACATTCCTGCGGCAGGCCGGTCGTGTAACCGGAGGCGCACTTGTGCGTTTCGGCGGACACGAAGGTGGTGCCGGCGGGGAAGGCTTCCTTGACCTTGAGGTCGGGGGCCTTGCCCTGGCCGATGTTGCCGGCGTCGATGCGGTAGGTGACCTGGTCTCCGGGCTTCAGGTTGGAGGCGTCGGAGACAACGGTCTTGTTGAGGGCGACGTCGAGCGCCAGGGCCATGGCGACCTTGATCGGCTCGGCGGGCAGGATGGCGCGGTTGTTCGAGGCCTGGGTGGCCGCGATCGCGACGGACTCGTAGGCGATGCCGGTCGCGTTATCGGGGGCCTTAATGGGCGCAATGATCGGGATCGATGCGCCGGCCTTGATCGGGGTGGCCTTGCCGTTGATGTAGATGCGGTAGGACTTCACGTCGGCCCACGAGGCCGGGGTGGTGGTCCAGTTGTTATCGCATCCGGCGGGTCCGGCTGCCATGGCGTCGCCCTGGTTCATAACTTCGCCGCGGCAGGGATTGTAGGAGGTGGAGTACTCGATGGTGACCTGCGAGGGGTCGATGCCCGAGCCTGCGCCGACCTGGAGCGGGCCGGTGAGGATAGGCGCCCATTCGGAGCCACGGGAGTCGCCGCCCTGGATGGCGGTGTCGCCAACGTGGGGCAGGATGCCGTAGACGGTCATGTCGGACAGGTCCGCGTTACCGGAGTTGGTGGGGGTGATGCGGTACTGGCCGTCTTCACCCTGGCGGATCATGGACACGCCGTCGGTGTACTTCTTGTAGGTTGAGCCTTCCACGGAGCCGAGGCTCTCGAGGACGACGTCTGCGCCAGCCTGCTCGGAGACCGTGAAGGTCGAGGAGACGGGGCAGACCTGGTCGGCGGTCGAGCCGTCACCGTTGACATCGTAGGTGTCGTCGGTGGAGCCGTAGAAGCAGATCGTGGTCTTCTTGGAGGTCAGCGCGTACTCGGGTTCGGCCGCGGAGATGTAGGCCTCGTTCTTGTGCGTGCCGGCGCTCATCGAGGGGCCGACCTTGCCGCGCAGCTGGATGGTGGTGCCGCCCTTGGTCTGGTAGCCGGGCCAGGTGACCTGGACGAGCTGGCGGGTGCAGCCGGTAGCGTCGGTGACGTCGCGGACCGTGACGGTCTTTTCCTTACCTGCGGGGCCGCCGGTGACGGAGTCCTCGACGAAGGTCATGCCGCAGGGCAGCAGGTCAGAGATGACGGGCTGGGAGTCAACGACGGTCGAGGTGTTGTTCGCGGTGACGCTGAAGGTGACCTCGGAGCCGGGGGACGCCAGGTTGCCCTTGATGGTGGACTTGGCGTTGTAGTACTTGGGCAGCGCGGTGCCCAGGGTGAGGATGTCACAGTAGTCGTCGGCGGGGATCTGGATGGATCGGGAGCCGTCGAGGGACTTCATGGACCAGTCGGTGACACAGTTCTGGACGCGCACGTACTGGTCGGACTTGCCGGCCTTCCATGCGGCGGAGTTGGTGTCGGCCTGGACGTAGGTCGTGCCATCCTCGGTCGTGGGGGTGCCTGCGCCAACGGGGCCGGCGACGTTGAGGATGGAGGACTCACCGGCGGGGATCGTCTGCTTGTAGTGGAAGACGGTCAGGTACTCGTCGGCGGCGAAGGAGGAGAAGTCAAATGCCTTGCCGCGGTAGACGGTCTGAGTGCCGGTGTTTCCCTTGTTGGTCCAGTAGGTGATCTCGATGGGCGTCGTCGTCTGGGTGTCGATCGTCTTGACGCGCATGAGGGGCTTGTCGCAGTCCTTGGAGCCGTCGGTCGGGGACGCGAGGCCACAGGTCAGGTAGTCGGTGTACTCCATGACGACCGGGACGTTGGAGTTGTTGGAGTAGCTGTACAGCCAGTTGCCCTGCTTGCCGCGCTCGAACTGGCTCATCGCACGCTTGTTGAAGCCACCTCCGTAGCGGATCTCGCTGTCGAAGCGGTGCGTGAAGGAGGCATCGGCGGTGACAACGTTGGTCTCGTTGTGCATCTCCTTGCCGGTGAGCTCCGCGGTGTTGGTGACGGTCTCGTCCGTGCAGGTGTCGTCGTAGTGGACGGTGACGGAGAGGACAATGTTCATGAACGCGGGGTTGACGTCGCCGACGTTCCAGGTGACGGTGTGGGTCGCTGCGTCGTAGGAGCTCTCGACGGTTGCGGCCGTGTTCGTCTTGGTGTTACCCGAGGCCGAGGAGGACACGTACTTCGCGCACTTGGGCAGCGGGTCGGTGATGACGACATCGGTCATGTTGGACTTGCCGTTGAGGCCGTCCACGTTGGTGTCGTACTTCGGCGTGATCTGGTAGGTCACGTCGACGTTCTTGGGGGTCGCAACCGGGCCGGTCTTGCTCAGCTGAGGCGTCGGCTCGGACTTGATCGTGACGGTCGCCTGGGAGGTTTCCTTGCTCTCGCCCGAGGTGAAGGTCGCGACGGGGGTGACGGTGGAGCCGCCGGGGGTCACGCCGCGCGGGGCGGTGAAGGTCAGGACCGTCTGGAACGAGGAGCCGGCGGCGACTGTTCCAAGGTTGTAGGTGACGAGGCCGTCGGTGCCCGCGGTCGGAGCCTTGATCGTGGGGGTGACGACCTTCTTGCCGGCGGTGGCCGTGGCGTTGACGCCTTCGGGGGCAGAGTCGAGGTTCGAGTTACCCGCGGGGGTCACCGTATGGGGCAGCGTGATGCTGACGACCGAGTCGACGCAGTCCTCCGTTGTGGAGGCGCAGGAAAACTCGACGACGTAGCGCTGCTCGACACCTGAGAGGTACGAGGTCTCGTCGGGTGTGATAGCGAGTTTGAGCGTCGGGGCCGCCGCATATGTGGGCAGCGTCGTGACGCCGAGCATAACGAGGGCGGTCGTGACCAGCATGGCAAGCAGCTGGGCCGGCCTGGAGGCCTTCGACCACGTGTGATTGATGTGCACAGCCTTCTCCTGAATGTGCGAAAAGTGTATATTTCAAGCCAATTCTACGGGTTTCGCAGCAAGTGTGAAGGGGGTGTTTTCCAAGCTCAGGAGCCCTCTAACTCCTCCTGCCTAGGTCAGTTTTCAAACAATGATGAGGCGTCGACAAACAACCGTCCACACGGTTTATACACAACTGTGCATAGCACTGTGGATAAATATGGTGCTTCACTGCAGCTGATGGGCCACTTTGCGTATTTTTTGTGACGGAGCACCCTGGCGCCCCACCTATAACCAGGTGGTCGGACAAGTTTTATCCGAGCGCACAATATGGCCTCAGCACCGCCTCCGATCAGCTCAAATTGTCAAAGCTCACAAAAAGAAAACCCGCAACCATAAGGTTGCGGGTGACACGTGGAGCTAACGGGACTCGAACCCGTAACCCCCTGCTTGCAAAGCAGGTGCGCTACCAATTGCGCCATAGCCCCGTTGGAGGAACTCAGTCCTCCACGGCGTCCGTGACGGACGTCCACAGATCAGCGTTATCGGAAAGATCAACAAGAATTTGTCGGACGGCGATGCCGACGGCCACGACGGATCCGACAGCCACGCAACAGGTGACCCATTTCTTCATGATGATCCTCCGCTTTCGCTCGCCTGCGGATGGTGGGCCTAGGTGGGCTCGAACCACCGACCTCAGTCTTATCAGGACTGCGCTCTAACCTACTGAGCTATAGGCCCAACCGGCACCCTTTCGGGCACTCGGATATAGTACACAGCACAGGGCCATCCGGCAAAATCGAGCGTTGGTGACGTCCAACACGACCGCGATTGTCCGGCCCTCGACGGAGAGGAGGAGGCCTCGTGACCACTGTCATCGAGCACGCCTGAGACTCGTGCACACCGCTACGAGCAGACCTCTCCCCCGCCGACGCTCTCGTTCTCTCGTGCCTGGTCTATGTGGATTTTCACGCTCTGCCCGGGCCTCGCTCCCCGCGCGGATGCCTGCTCCGAGAGCTCGCCCAGGCCTCGTCCATTCCATCCCTGTATCGCTATTCGTTGGCGTCCCACGCCGATCGTCCCCTCCTCGAGGCCGCCGGTGCGAGCGCGCGCTTCGGGGGCCTGCGCGTGCGCGACGCGGTCACTCGGCTAAGGTCGAACCCGCTCGCTCAGTTCGGCGCAGTTACCTTCATCGACGAGGCCGGGGCGACCTACGTGGTCTTCCGCGGGACGGATGCGAGCGCGGTTGGGTGAGCGGAGGATGCCCGCTTCGGCCTTGATTTTCCGACCGATTCGCAGCGATGGGCGGCCAAGTACTTGGCACACGCTGCGTCGCAAGCGACAGGACCGATCGTCGTCGTCGGTCATTCGAAGGGTGCGAATCTCGCGCTGTACGCTGCTGCTGTGGCCACTCCCCCGGCGCTCGAGCACGTCTACGCATTTGATCCCGTGGGTTTTCCTGCGTCGGTTGTCGAGGGTGGATTTTTCGAGAGCATCGATGGACTGATGCACATTTACGTGACGGCGGGATCCTGGGTGAGCCCGCTGCTCCCACTGCCTGCGCCGGCCACCGTCGTTGCGTCGACATGGCCGGGGCCACTCAGCCACAACCCATATGTATGGCGCCCGGAGGGGCCATTCCTTGCTCCCGATCGCCGTCTGCCGTCGCGGTCGGGCCGGTTTCTACGCGCCGTTCTCAGCGCGCTGTTGCGGGCACGCCCGACGCGGATTGGCACCAAGTAGCGAACCGGTCCCACAGGTAGACACCTGGACCCTTTGATGCGCACGCTAACCCTTGAGGTGGTGGCCTGGGCAGGCTGCCCACCATGCCACCAATAGGGTTCAGCTGCGCATCGACGGGTTAACTTGCAGGTCAGCAAGTTAACGTGCGATCTATCGGGTGAGCACTCGGAATAACGGCCTCACCTGCGAGCACGCACACCACGCCTGATCCGAAATTCCGCCAAAGCGCAGACCCATTCAGCCAAAACAGCGCATTTTTGACTGTTTTCACCCAATGGGTCTGCAGTTTGGCAACCACGCTGCCTCAAGCTACGGCCTCACCGCAACCAATCGGGGGGATTTGCACTACACGAGGGTCCGACACGCCGATGACACGCAGCCAGAGGGCTTCATGTAGTGCAAAACCCCCGGCGTTTCCTACATGTAGGGCACCGAGTCACCTGTGATGCCTGGTCACGGTGCCGGTAGGCCGACAAAATCGGACCAGTACACCCTCTCCCCCACTTAACCCGCGAACAAGTTCGCCCGACAGCGGGCCCTCTCGGGATCACCCGCGAAAAAGTTCGCCCAGCAACGGGTCCCCTCGTGCTCACCCGCGAAAAAGTTCGCCCAGCACGCCATAAAACGCTCATTTTGGGCCATTTTGAG